>Ga0268265_10000900_pt1 | contig 27591 bp, 35 predicted proteins | sample KBSSwiS52_FD_190355 | JGI IMG/M metagenome (GOLD analysis project Ga0268265, IMG submission 190355) | Switchgrass rhizosphere microbial communities from Kellogg Biological Station, Michigan, USA - KBS Switchgrass S5-2 (SPAdes) (version 2) | ecosystem: Host-associated > Plants > Roots >...
TTCGAGTGCCCAGTTCTGTTGTTTGTTAAGTGATCGTAAAAAGGGATCTTTTTCGCTTTCCGTTTGTGCTTGGATAGCGTATGGATATTTGTCCTTGTTGACATACACGATTCGGGGGACCGTACAAAATGCCAAAGAGTCAAACGGCACATCCAACGATCGAATTTCGAGTTCGCAAGATCCAGTACACATGGCAATTCGGTGGCGATCGAGTAAACAAGCATCCAACACTTGATTTTGAGGACTTGTAGTATGTGAAAATTCACATTTTAATGGTATCATGTAGCTTACGTGTTGTTTGTTTGTAATTTTCATGTAGACATTTTCATTGTAAATCGGTTCAGTAAATGAAATTTGCCATTGTCGAGAGGGTATATCGACCATAACATTTAGTTTTTCGCGCAAGATTTGATTTCCCCCAAGATCGGTATAATAGTCGGGTTCCAAACGCTCACGCTTTTTTTTCTCTGTTGTCATAGATGGTTTTGTTGTTTTTTCTTGTTGTATTGTCATGTTCCAGTGATCTCCACTCCAGGATGTGCGTAAATCTCGATCAGGCGAGAGATCAGGGGAAAAAATATGTAATTCAACACAATAGTTCATCATCAATTGCAGCAATTCACGTGGTATCAAAATGGAATTACACAATTCCCGCCAAAGTGTAAAAGGTGCGATCGGTAATCGAATTTTGGATGGGAGCTCGTCGATGACATCAGCGCATTTTGCTGATGGTTCGTCGACGACATCAGCGCACTTTTTTTTTGTACGTCGTTTTCTAGGCTGATTTGGATTTTTCCGTTTGGTCTTCTTGGGTGCCATCGATGGGTTGCTATTTCTAGAAAATAGTCAGAAGAAAAAAAAGACTCGTTTTTTTATCTATTTTGGAAAAAGAGAAGAAACAAAAGTCAATTGACGCCATCGATTCTCGATTCCTAAAAGAGGTAGGTAAACATTGTTTTTGAAATTTCGAATGTGTCGAATCCACATCGCATCGGTCAAGGTTGAATCACACGCCCGCCGAATATCTTGTTTAGCTTTCACAAACCTTGAATCTTGGTGTCGAATAGCGAGTTCTCTCCATTTGGGTTTGGATTTGATTTGTTGCAAGTAAATTAGAAATTCCGATACATCGTCTTCTGTGATTTCAAAATCCAAAATCCCTTCAAACAATTGAAATCCCTGATCCCAGAATTTCACAGTAAATAACCAAAGCTGTTGTTCAATAAATGTAAATCTTTGCTTCCAATTTTGTTTCACTTTATCGTATTCTCGTTGTGTCCATTTTTTCTTGGGTTCGAATAAAATGGATTGAACATGATCGTTGGTGATGACATGAAACGGCGGTTTAAACGTTTGACTCCGTTTGGTGAGATTCAACAAAAAATAACCAAAGGCCATGATCAAATGAAATCGATTTCGTGGGTACAACATCAACATTCGTTGAACAAAATTAAAAGATTTTTCTTTCTCCACTAAACGGCAATACAAGAAATAGTAAATCCATGTTTGACATAAACGGTCGTCTTCCTGTAGATGAAAATCATTGACATAAAACACATTTTTGTTTGGAAACAACTTTTCTTCAACAGAAAACTTTAGGCGTTCACCCGATGGATCAAATAGTTCAACTTGGTTTTTATGAATGAATGCAATCATCATGTGTGTCGCGCGATGTGTGTTGATGGTGATGGCCGAATATTTTTGTTCTTGAGAGCAAAACTTTTCCGGTGTTGCCAAGATTTTGGCCACGGAGTCCATCATGGAAATACCTCCTGTGGCCTGAATGATGATGTCATACACATCACTCGACATACAACACATTGGTTCGAAATACCATGCCGCTTGTAAATGCAAATTGAGGACGATTTGAGAAGATCCAAAATGGCGCGGTCTCACCCGAGGTGGGACGTGGCGTTTTCTTTTCTTGCTTGGTTTTGCACTCATTTCTTTCTCTTAATCTGATGACAATGAATACCATTTTGTAATTGACATTGGCCTCTCAAGATCGAATTATTTTCTTGCAACAAAAAAGACGATACAAAAACAGAAAAATACCTACGAAAAAATAAATCAGGAGCACACATATAGGATATCCCCAAGAATCGTGAGGCGTATGATTTGCGATGTTTCTCAATTCCCAATGAACACGAGTTTCGCCCCATCCGTAATATAAATCATAAATCTCAATTTCTAAAATCAAGTCTTCTGGACCCGCTTGAACGGTCACGGATGGAGCAACCTTACCCCAATTTTTCCAATATAGAGACTCACCACCAAGAATGACAAAATCGGTGATCGAAATCATCCATTCGTTAGGCTTTTGAAAAATAGAAATTATCATTTCATCCCCTCCGATTTTCCCGGTATAAAGTGGAGGAGGAGGGACGACCGGTGGGGATGGTAATTCTTTTTCGTCGCACATCGGTTCGCGCATGTTGCCACTTTCAACCTGAGATATTGTGAGTTGTAGATTCTTGACTGATTTCACTTTGAACTCACAATTGGCAGAATGGAATTTGACGGCATGTTGGGGTGGTAATTTGATTTTAGTAGGTTGTTTTATCTCCACAATATGTTGGAACACAGTAGAACCCAACAAATCAATAACATCAACCACAAATGTTCTCATTAAATAATCCATCACAATTTGTGCAAGATCATTGTTTTGTAAAACAAAGATAATAGATGCCTTTTTCACTGTTTTTTCATCTTTGACATCCACCAAACAGTTGTCTTTGACCTGTCCAAAGGAACCATACTTTGAAAAGCTCATCTACATGGTCAAAAAATAGATATATCAATCAGTTTTTTTGAAAAAGGGGGGTTAAAAAGGTTTCGAGGCAAAAAGATGGCATTTGGAAAGCGAAATAGTCGAGTTTTTATGAATAGTCACTGTGCCGGCTGTTTCTGGTTTGTAATATTTCGGATCGGTCATTGTCACTTGGCACACATATTTTGCGGGATCTCGGTGCTTCTCCTCCTCCTTGTTTGATGAATATTTTGGTACAATCACGAGTGTGACCGTGCAATTGTCATTAACGCCCTCTTTGAATTGATGTTGAGAAATGTCATCAGTTTTGAGTGCGTCATTTTTAATCTTGGGGGCCACCAAGATTTGAGAACCCAGCGCGAGAATTTTGACAAATGTCAATTCTGACATTGTAAATTCTTGCCACCATGCCCAATATGCATCGTCGTGGAAGGAGATGGATCGTTTTAATAATTTTTGTGCCATATTGTCATTGAGAAATTCCGTCGGACAACACTCGTGAAATTTGCCGTGATACGGCTCCCAGGTATACATTCTCCTCTGGATAGCTGTTTCCGTCAAGTATTTCTTTGGAACAATGTTTAGGTTTTTGAGTCCAGAGGCGACGGCCAGCGGATAATAAATATCTTGCCAGTCCTTTGGAATATATTGTAAAAGCGTTTCCCAGTGCGGAAGATTGTCAATAATCAATTGACACATGCGTTTCGAAAACAGTTCCTTTGGAATAACACTGAAACAGATGCGGTTTTGAACCAGCGCAGCATAATACACCTTTTCCGTTTTGATGCCAGGAATATCGTCGAATTTGATCTCGCCTTTCTTCATAATCTCGACGATCAAAGCTTCTTCTTGGGTATAAACATCTTCTTTTGTCCAGATAGATCCCATTTCTTTGTGTGGGGACCTAAAAACGAGAAAAAACACTTTAGAGGACAATGAAGGAAAAGATGTGCATTGATAATTTTTTCAACGAGTGAATGAATTCAACGAGAACGAGAATTGCAAATCCCTAAAAATGCCAACCCAAACGCGCCAAACAGACCGCCCACAAAACCCAGCGTTTCCAGCGTAGAAGCCGAGACATCAAAGCCTTGCGCCACTTCATGACGTTTTTGATTATAGAGTGTTTCAGTGTCGGTAGAAATGCCACGATATTGAACCTTGCCACCGCCGACTTTACCCAAAACAAAAAAATGTTGGTTGGGAAGAAACGGTTGAAACTTATAACCAAACATTTGATTCATATATTTTGGGCGCAATTCCACTCCGTGATATTTATATTCAAACTGAGCGCGCAGTTTGCAAGTGATGTCAAAGGCTGAACCAAATTCTTGAACTTGAGCCCCCAGTTGTGGATACAATGCAGAAATAATATTTTGTCGGGGTAGCGTGGCCAACGGCGTAATCCAGGGCAAGCCAAACGTGGGATCCAAAATGGTTGGGTTTTCATTTCCCAATTGATCGCTGCGAATGAAATCATGTTGGATTTGCGTATGCGGCGTAGCTTGCAGCACCAATTTCGGTCGCACGGACAGAGTCGAAATCCAATGTTGGTTGCAGGTCATGAGTGACCGTTGTTTCGAGATCGATGTTTTGTTCATATACGCCCAAAAGGCCATTTTTTTGAGCTTGGTTCGGCGGCTGTTGAACTCGAGCAATCACATCTTTTCCATCCCAATTTTTGAAATCCATTTTTTCTTGGTCATCATAGATGACGGGCAAGGCTTCCACCATTTTGGTTTGTAAATCTTTCAGGGTCGCTTCTTTGGCTTGAATTGTCTTGTTGGCTTGATAACCAGAAAACGCGGCCACACCACCGCAGACCAACGAACCCATAAACGGCAAAAGAACCGCCATTTCTTCTCTGTTGAAAAAATGAAAGAAAGAGAATGATGCACAATTTTTTTATTTAATTCAAAGAGCAAGACGCATCTTTTTTGGAGGGCAATGACAATGAAAATTCGTGTCGGAAATGCTTGATAAAATGAGGGATTTGCATCATCAAAATATTAAAAGACACGGTATAGCCAAACGCCAAGGCCATATTGACATCTTGTTCGGCCAGATTGCAGAGTTGTAGACTCTGAGAAGGATTGAGTCGGCGACTACCGACAGCTTGCATGAAAATGGCGGCCCTCATGCAATGAATATCACCCAACATTTGGCGATGTTCCAGATGTTTTTGTGTGGTGGAAATGTGTTTGAGACAAGTATCGCAAATGACGAGCGCGGCATCGAATTGTTCCAGAGACATGCGATGAAACGCCACTCGAATCCATTGTTGCAATGTCAATGAATTATTGGAACAAAACCCGATATGTTGCAAATACATTAATGCATCCTCGTGCATTTGTAACAGAAAACATACGTCGACCACAATCGTGAGATATTCCACCACATATTCTTTGGGAAATTGCACGGATGTCCGCATTTCGTAAACAAACGCCAATTCTTGTAACGATCGATGCGGCTGAGAATGATGGCACAGCCACTTGGCCAGTTTGAGACGTTGGCCGCTCAAATTGAGCTGCAGTTGTTGCGTGATAGTCTTTGTTATGGCCTCTTTTGAATCTTTCTTTTCGAGTTGTTGTTGATATCGTGAGATCAGCAATCTCAGAGTGTTTTCAATCAGCTCCAACAAGGAACAATCCAGTAGGTTGGTGGTCATTTTTTCCAAGGCCATCAGTACGTCGACTCCTTGGATCAATGTTTCGTCATAGACACAAACGGAGCATAAACATGGACACCGAGCCGGCCGACTAAAGATGGCCAACAGCAACTCCACAGCTTTTTCTGAATCGTTGATCTTGATGTAGTTTTGCATCAAGATAGACCTTGTCCAACCCACCAATTCCGCAGCAAAAGAGGCACGAAGAACCAGCCCAGATTTGACTCGATTAAAACAGGCCGTTAAGATTTGATTGCAAATTTTGATCGACGCTTGTGGTTTTCCTTCCTTTGACAAGGATTCGGCGTGAATTATCCACTTTTTGAATTTGTGTTCATCGAGTTTCGAATTGAGGCTAAGGAAAGAGTCTTTTGGATGAGGTGTCCATTTTTGTTCGTCGTATGATGATGCTGATGGTGGCGGGTTGTTGGTAGTCATGGTTGTCGTTGTTGTTGTTGTCGTGGTAGCCGTCAACATCATCTAAATCGTGTATACAGCACATCCCAAAGAAGAGAAATCAGCAAAAAAATAATTTTACTTTTTGGATACGGATTGAAATAAAAGATCGAGATTTTTCAATCGAGTAGATAGAGAAATATTTTGAATGGTAATGTCTTGTGTGACTTGGTTGCAAAAAGCAACTTGTTGTTTTTGTTGTAAAACGCTTGAGGTTTTGGCAACAACAGGGCTGGATGGTGTGGCAGACAAAGAAAAAGATACAAATTTCAAATCTTCTAGTTTTTTCTGAAATGTGATCGGCATCGCAGCAAGATCTTGCACCTTGAAACATCCTTGACATGACGAGTTCAATCCCACCGTTGTGGTTGTACCAGCGGTTGTGGTAGTCATCTATTAAGAGAGAAAGAGTGGGGTTAAAGATTCAAACCACACACAAAAAAATGGACGATGCAAGTCGAGCGGAACTTACTTTTCGTCGACTTGAGCAACAAAACTTGCACGAAGATGTATATGCAACATGGGTGGCTACTGCCACGGTAGTTGCGGTGTTGGGAGTTCAATTTAGCGGACGAGCCAATGTGACACCCGAAGATCGCAAACTGGCGGATATTACCTGTTTGTTATTGGCCATTTTTATGATGATATGGCAAACTCTCATGATTTACGTACCGGATGTGACCCAAACCATGATTATGGTCGGCAACATTTCGTTTGTCGCTTTGATTGTTTTATTTTTCATTGTATTGATCGTGGGCACATCCAATAATAAATTTGGTTAATATCGTTTTTTCAGGTTTATTATTAACCTTTTTGTGGCGGTGTGTAGATGGATTGGCCGAGTCTTGAATGCTTGCCAGGGGATCATGGTGGTGATGATGATGATCTCATAAAAACTGGGGGTGACGGAGCCGGGATGGTGAAAACCACTTTGGTGTCGTACCTGTACATTGCATCGATCGTCATCATCATCATGTGTTGTGTAGTGATTGCCGTCATGGTTTGGATTGAGTCAATCGACTTGACATTACGACAAGCCATCGTCACCGGTTTGGTGGTTATCATTATTTTGGCTTTGTTGCTTCCGCTTTTTATCTAAAGTGCCTGGGGAAGAATTACAGTAAAAAAGCAGGGATCCCGGTCCAACAATATTCCCAGAGTCATAAAGTTTTTTCATTGACGACAGACATAAACAACATATTGATGATAAATTGGCGTTCCACAAAAACCGACACAATGAATTTTTCTTGATTTTTATTTTCAATGTCCTGAGTTTTTAATGGAGTGGAGATTGATGATGATGATGATAATGATGGGGCCTCTTTCTCCATGGTTGATGATGGACTTGGGGTTGTCAAAGTAATCGACGATAATAAAGATGGTATCGATTGATTTAAAAGTAGATTCCAGTCATAAGGCAGAGATAGACCAGCCGCCCCTTGAAAAACAAACCAACCCAAAAGTCGACGCACCATCAAGTTTTGCATAGGAGTAACGGTATCGGAATCAAGACTTTCTTCTCCACGAAGCGTCTTTCGACAAAAAAAAGACGTAAAACCGATTACGAGATTGGATTCTTCAACCGACGTTGCAAAATGAAACCCCGTTAAATAACAAAACTCAACCTCGAGATGGTTGATGTGATCTTTATCCACTAGTGGGTGAATAAATGGTCAGAGAGAATGGAGGGGACATACGAATCTTACCGCCGCCCACTCGAGCAAAAAAGGCATTTTTAAAATAAGAATCATCGTAAAACTTGGCCGCAACCAAACAGCTGGTCAACACCAAACGATGCAATGTAAACGTGTTGAGCGGGAAATAATTCGGTGCTTTTTTGGGATCTCCATATTGAGCATGAAACCGAGATAAATAAACAATGGCATGCATCAATGCCCCAAAAGACAAGCGACAATGTCTCAAGATTCTAAAAGATCCATAGAACCAAAAAAAGTTAGCTATAGGGTTGGTTTGGGGGTACGCTTACCGATTGATATAGCTCTTGATGGTCATTGTTGGGTCGGGTTTGTGTTTACATTGAAACAAAAAAAATGAAGTATGTATGCCCATTTGTTGATCGATTAAAACGTCATTGTCGCCGTAAAATGTGCCGAGCAGATTGGCCCACGCGTCACCCAACAAAAGGGTGGATTTTTTTTCGTCTTCAGCCGCCATCTATTATTTTTTTTTGCACATGTGCATTATGTGCGTACAGTTCAAAGAAAGATTCTTATGTGCTGATGGGGATGAGGATCACACACAAAATCACAAAGATCCCCAACATCATTAAAAAATTAAAGATATAGTACAAAAACAAATAGCCGGGGCGTGTAAGTTTCCGAGCCGATATGGGTACAATGCATTGTAAAGCGGAAGAGACCACATTTCGAAATTCGCTTGTCACCAACAGACTAAAACAGCCCAATACCAACGTTATGAGTAAAATTACAACCCGTTCATAAAAGAAACCTCCTTGTTTTTTCAGACGCATGGGTGCGGGTAACATGGCTCCCATCCGAGTTTGATTTTGTAAAGGTTTTGCCTTTTCGGTGGTCGCCTCGTTTTCTTCATTTTCCATTTTTTTTTTTCGTGGTTTGCTCTTGTGCACACACAAAAAATCAAAGTCGGTCTTCTTATCCTCTTTTATTCTTTAGATGGCAACAACAACAACAACTGGCCGGCGTAGAATTCCACGAACCAATGATAATGGTTTGGTTCGACGTCCCGTCACAGGTGATTTTTTTTTCTCTCCCTCTCTCGGAAACTCACCAAACGGTATAATTGTATGTGTATGTGTGGATAGAACGGGGATATGTGTCTCGGGTCCTCACTCAAATCGAGAATCCAAAAGAAGGTGAAGGAAAAGAGCTCGTTCCAGCAACTCATTGGATCCATGATATCAAACAACGCGTGGTCCTGCACACACAAACCGTGAAAACCTATATCGAAAAGTTGGTGGTTTCTGAAAAAGAAGCCGTCGTCACACCCGTCGGATCATTTTCTCAACCCGACTGCACCCTCATGTAATTAAAATTCTTGTTTCTTTTATTTATATTAATTCTCATGTTTCTCTCCATAGGAGCGGAGTGGATTATCATGTCCACATTCCGGGTTGGAAGGGGGATATCCAACAATTGAGGGATCGATGGCTCGCAGAACAACTGAAAGATTCAAAAACAATGACCGAATGGACAGGAGTCGCCTTTAACGCCAACAACACTTATAACAATATGGTGTTGATGGATACCAAGCGCAAACTCTATGTCAATTGTTTTATTTCTTCGGATTCACATACGAAGCCGACCAGCAACTCCCACCATCATCCCTATCTCCAACGTCCACAAGTCATCAAGTACCTTAAATACTGGGCCCGGAGTAAGAGTTTCTTTTTTTTCCCTTTTTTTCTCTACTATTTTTTATTTTCTCTATATCTTTTTTCTCTATCAGGTCGGAATTGCTTTTATCCAACGTTGGGATGGCTCCCATTGGGACATTTGATGAATTATTGTCAAGAAGTAGCGAAATTCCCAGCGGTAGATCCATTCGAGAGTGCGGTGGCTCTCCCGGTTGGAGCCAACAACGAATGGACGGACGATCAAGTGATCGAACACATTTGGGCCACCATGTCAGTTCACAAAGGCGAAGCAAGCATCCAACACCGAATGTTTAAAGCCAAGTGCAAAGCCCACACGACTCAGTTCAAAACAAGCAGCGATGGATCACAACCACAACAACAACAACCAGACAAACATAAAATGTTTGCCATACCACTGGAAGATCAATTCTCATCCATCCGCGGCTCTTCCATCTGCATGTTTGTACCCAAGCCGGCACCGCTAAAAGATGCCACGCAAGATTGGCTTCAAACCACCAATATGATTCAAATGTAAAAACAAACAAACCCGAACACAACATCGTGATACGTGGTTTTTTGTTTTTGCTCTAGGTCATTGGTGATGGCGAAAACACTCAAGGACATCAGCAATGTGTTGACCGACACACTAAACAAGTTTGTTCCCTTGTACAATCTCGACGCATGGGAGTTTGACCCGTGTATGAGCTTGTGCATGGCCATCCAATGGACGTTTGATCCCAAGACGCCAACGGTAACACAAAAAAAAACATTGGTTTGTTATGTTCTCATCTTTGTTCTCATCTCTTTTTGACAGGAAGAAAAGCTCTGGGAAATTGTGACCAAAGCATGCAGCGACAATCTATTGCCCGCGAAACTGGTGTGGGAAGAACATCAACTGTGGCGGCCCAGCATCGAATGTAAATACATTGGTGTCAACTGTCCAAAGGAAACCAAGATTTTTGTGGACACGCTCGAAAGTCGGCGACGTAATCGTTTTCCACCGCCGCCACCACCTGCGCTTGTACCCGCAGCACCCAAGAAGAGGATTTCCATTTCAATTGTGCCCAACCCAGCAATAAAAAGTTGTCCCGCTCCAATTGGAGCAACCGCAGTCGTTGCATCCAACCCTAACCCCGCCGTTGGGTCCAACCCCGCCGTTGGGTCCGCGACCACACTCGCTCCCCCGGTGGTGGTGGTTGCTGCACCGATCGCGAATCCGCCGCCTCCTGTTCCGATCAAAAGTGGGCCTATGGTTGCTTCTTCTCTGCCGCCTTATCCGATTGCCCATGATCTACCCAGCCATCCGAGTGTTATCTCTGGAAAAGATGAACGGTCGATAGCAACGAAAAGGCCGCGATCGCCTCCGCCCAAAGATACCCGGCGCAGCGTGCGTGCTCGTGCCGCAATTGGCGAAAGTTTGCTGTGGGCGGCTTTCAAGACTTCGTCACCCGCGATCCTCACCACCACCACGACCATCACAACAACGACAATGAGCACGACGACCACGACGGCTCCTCCTCCTCCTGTCACTCAAGCTCCTCTGGCGCCGCCTCCTCCCCAGCTGCTCAAACCCGAAGACTTGGGTGAAAAAACATGGGGCAATACATTCCTGGTCGAGCAACTGGCATCCCTAAAATTCGAAGAAGAAAAGCTGCGGAATATCAGGTTGGCCCATGATGCATTGAAAACCACTCCCGAGTCAAAACGCGACAATTCCTGGAAAATGAATTTAACAAGCCAGCAAACGAGCATTGACATCTTCACCAAGAATGTCGAAGTTCGGCGTGCAAAATTCAAACAATACCAATTCACGCATTATTCCAGAAATCGAGCCACCTGTCTCTAGTCGGAGTGCGTTGGTTTTTTCAATGTGGATGTTGTTTGGATCCGTCTCGTCAAAAACAAAAATAAGCGCTTTCTCTCAAAACAATACTCTCATTGAGAATGCAATCTCTCGTTTCTCCTTTCAGCGATGGACTTGCTTCATTGTCATCGACAATGTCAATGACAACTACTACTGCAACTACACCCATGAACTCACCCTTGCCTCCGCCGCCACCTCCTCCATTGCCGCCGATTCAATCTGCGACGAGTCTGACGGCTCCCATTTCATGGATTCCTGTTCCCATCATATCATCATCATCCTCACTAATCGAATCAACTCGTGTTCCAACTTTGGATCCAAGCCTTTCGACCGCCACCACCACCACATTGGGTCCCGCCATCATCCACTTGGCCATGGATAGCACAATTTCGGCTCCAATCTCGGCTCCTCTCTCAGACTCGGGTTCGAATTCCCTTTCAACTTTTATTTCGGCTTCGATCCCAGCCGCGGCCGATCCAATTCCACTTTCAGTGACCAGTAGCAGCAGCAGCAGCAGTTCCGCTCCCATTTCAAACCTTGCCAATACTCAGACATCATTGGCAGGAAAACCTCTTTCTTGGTATAAAAATCTCCCGACGGTGGTTGAATTTTCGGGCGGAGAACAGTCACAGGAAGTGCTTTTGCTCGAACACTCCGTTGTTTGTAAACGTTACAACCCAAAGAGCGCCACCCATAAAAAAAAATTTTGGACGGAAGTGAGCAATTTACGGCATTTGGAAAAATGCGAATTTGTGCCAAAATTATTGTGTGTGGATGAAAAACAATGTGTGATTTACATGACATATTGTGGAAAACGCGTCAAGACATTGACCAAAGAAATCAAAGCTCAAGTTTCTGGTAAAATCCGTGTACTTTATGAACAATGGAAAATGCAGCGACGAGATCATCCTGATGTGAGTTATATGCCACGGCGCCGAAATATTACCACGATGAACAATCAAATTTATTTAATTGACATGGGCCCGCCTTGGATCGCGTTGGCTCGACTGCCTGTTGTCGTGTCGGCTCCGGCTCCTGCTGCTCCTGCTTCGGCTTCTGCTTCGGCGTCTGCTCCGGTTGTGAGTCCCACTCCGACGGTTCCCCCAACCACAGCGGTTGTCATTCCGGCTCCAACTCCAACTCCTCCTTCCACTCCGGTAGCGGCTCCTTTGCAAGGATCCGTCATCGTGGTTCCCGTCGTTCCCACACTCGCCAAAATACAGCACAAAGCCAAACCGAATCGGTTCAATGTTTATCTCAACAAGACTGCTGCTTCGACGGCGGCATTCAAAAAGCGCAAATAAATCATGGATCGATCATTCCTTCCCAAAGATCGATCATTTTCTCCCCCCGCCCCGCCCGGCCGGCCCCTAGAGATTTTTTTTTGTTCACACAGGTCTATATTTTTTTTTTCACACAAACGTTACGATTTTCATCATTCTCTTTTTCTGATCATCACGACGAGTCTTTCAAAAAAAGAAAGAGGAAGGGGGAAGAGAAATGCAAAAAAAATTCAGCCAGACGAGCGGATATGAAATTGATCGGGAATTGCACAAGTTCGCACGCAATCGGCAATCCAAAGAACAAAGTCCGCAAGATGTTAAAGTTTTCTCCGATTTTTTGAACGGAGGGGGGGACTCGCACCACAATCAAAAGGACCCAAGCAACTTGGAAAAATTCAATGATTTTAAAAGTCGGTTGGCTACTGAAATCGTGGAAAAACTGGGTGTAACTCAACATCTGTTGGATCCCATTGATTGGTTTTTATATCGAGAAGCCCCGAATCAAATTCGGAGATTTATGAAACCATGGTGTATCCACGTCGGAAACCAAATTCATGTTTACCGCATCGTACGAGTCTATCAAGTTCCGCCCACCTTGCCCAACATTACCAGCAAAATTCAAACTGCGGCCAGACCTGGAGAAAAGGGGGAAAAAGAAGAAAAAGAGGGATTGTTATTTACCGAATCCGGCTTTGCCATCCCTCAACTTCACAAAACGCAGACCCACCCATCCATACAATCTACACAATCCGCACAACAACAACAAAAAATGTTTTTGCGACCCAACGACGCGCGCATCAGCAATACCGCGTATGATTTACAATTTTTGGTCGATATTGTCCGATTTGTGTATGTTCCCAAACAAGCGGAAACCTTCCCCCCCGCGCCGGTGGCGGTCTCGGCGGCTGCGTTAAAAGCCGAAATTGCTGCTCTGAAAAAGAAAAAAACGGTACCTCTCAACTGGCAAAAGAATTGGATGTTGGTGAAAAAACAACTGGTGGGTTTGCGCCAACCCTGGCATAAATTTGCTTGCCCCACCATGTCGTTTATTGACAAACGAACACATGGTACATTACATCCAGACTATTGGATTTATGAAGAACCATCGGATCAGGGTGGATATTTGCAATGCCACAACACAGCCGTGACCATGCCTCAAAATGAAACTCTCACACACAATACCATCCACACCTTTCCCGTCACCAAACATCGAAGCAAAAGTGAAACCATGCAAGGCGGCGGTGGCGGAGGAGGAGGTGGAAGCGGGGGTGGAGGTGGGGGTGGGGGAAGCAGCGGAGGTGGAAATCAAGAAACATTGGACGAGCAATCGCTAACATGGGAAGAACGTGCGCGCAAGGTTCAAATTGCGAGCAAACGTCCACAAAGTGTCCATCTTGAAATTCGTTGTACACATCCAACACTGCGATGCAAATCCACATCCACCATCAAACATGTGTTGTCCGGGGCCAAATCTCCATTTGCGCAAAATCTTCAGAATTTCGTGGTGCGAATGCAGTTTTTAGACGAGTTTGTGTCCCCCACTGTCATTTTCTTTGCCTTGGGAGAAACAAATCTGGCCAATATTCCGAAATGGGTGGAATATGCTGCGGATCCATTGCATTGGTATCCGGAAACCTTTGTTCCCATTTTGGAAAAAATGTTGGCCCGCCACCCATTACATATCAAAACACAAGAAGACGCATGGATCGCCATTTCCGATGTTGCCGGTCGGAATCTCAAAGAAGCTTCTCGAGAAAAGAAATTGGCTCATGCACAAAAGATTATCCAAGAGGATATTTACCCCAATGTCGGTCTCAATATGAATTGCAATGCCCAAAAGATATTGCTGCACTCACATATTATTTGGAGACAATTGATGGCTTCTTTGAATTTTGTGTTTTTTGATGATAAAGACACCTATTCACGTCAGCGATATGATACAAACGCGCAAATGTTTTCAACGTTAATTCGCAATATTTTGGGCGTGCTTCAATCCATGGGTGAACGCAATTTGTTGAATATGACCATCCATCACAGCGTTCAACTCCATAAAGATAATAAAGAGGGTAAACATAAAAAAGAGATTCTTCCAGCTGTTAGGAATGGAATGCAGCATCAGCCGCAATGGCAAGAAAAAGATGGGTGGCAATTGCCCTATTTTAATTGGTCTTTGATTTTAAATCAGGCGAAAATTAATGAAAAAATTGCAAGTGTTATTTGCCGAGGCACTCCCTGGTCAATTTCACCCAAACCAGGTGCGGCACGTCAAAGCGTGACCGTGGCCATTGGCTTTCGCAATTGGTTTTCTTCGCAAGGATCTCGCGCACGACAAAATAACACGGCCAACAAACAACAACGAAGAAACAACAGCGCACGACAATTGGAAGCGACACAAGGCGGATATGTCTGTGCGGATCAGACCCCGGAAGGCACTTCGTTTGGTATTTCACGTTTCCAAGCCCAAGGGTCATCCATTGCGACAACATCCTCGCGATCGGTCGTCGTTTCACTTTTAATGCATGCGTTGGAAGAGAATCGCGATTATAAAAAAATCACATTTGACAATTTCAAGAGTTTCCAGAGGCACACCCAACAAGAAAAAAGCAAATGGCCCGATCGTTTGATGGTGGATGGCAAGTTTGAATGGGATCTTGCCGACGGCAAAGTCATTCTCAAAAAATTAGAAAGCTGGAGACGCATCGGATTGATTTCGCCTCACATTTCCATTTACTTGCAAGATCGAATCTTGTATGTCAATGTAGCACCCGGACAAGCCGTTCGCGCTTTGTTGTCTCTTGAATCCATTACACCTTTTTTAAAACATATTCTTTCTGAAGAGGAGGAAACCAAAATAAAACATCCGAGTCCATTGTTTACACTCGAAAGCAAACTTGGCTACCAGCCGGTCGAATGGATTCGTCCAGATGAATTGCGATCTTTATCGATTGAAACCGATCCACATCACTGGATCTATCGCAAAGAAGTATTCGGGGATTGTTTTTCTCATATGGAAATTGAACCGAGTTGGTTGCATGGCATCACGGCTGGATGTTTACCGTTTTCCCATCACAATCAAGCCACACGAGCCGTGATTGGTTCGAATATGCTCAATCAAGCATTTTCCGCCAATATCAATTCTTTGAGAATGTACCAACAACAACATATTCTCAAATCTCCGCAATACCCACTGGTGGAAACGCGTGCTTTGCGCGATTTAGACGCGAGAGAAGCTGCGGCCAATGGACAGAACGTGACGATGTGTGTGACCACGCGCGCATTTGGTGAAGAAGATACGAAAATCTTCAATGCGGATTCTTTGGCCTTTGGTATGCTGAATTCAGAAATTCACAAACAGTACATGACAACCGCCAAACCCAATTTATTTTTAAGTTTTGTATTGGCATCTCAATCCAGCAACACCAAAGTCGGCAAATCGTTGAATAATATGTTTCAGCATATTTCTCATCGACGAGAATCGTTTGAAGTGCCGGACGACCGATGTTTGGGCAAACATGATGCCAACTATAGCAAATTGGAAGCGGACGGTCTGCCCAAAATTGGAACCATCCTACAGGCAGGTGATGTCATTATTGGCAAAGTCTCGTATGAGGTCGCCCGAAATGATCCAAAAATCGTTTATAAAAAAGACGAATCGATCCTCATGAAAGATCCGATTGGTATTGTGATTGAAGTGACCAGCACACAATTTGCCTCGTATTGCATCACCAAAAAAGTGACCATTCAAATTCCATGTCCTGTGGAATTGGGCAACAAATTCAGTTTGCGGGGTGGCCAGAAAGGTACGGCTGGTGAAATTATACGCGGTCGCAACGCATTGATCTCGCTTGCGACGGGCCGATATGCCGACATGATTATGAATCCAATTGGATACATTGCGCGACAAACCTTTGGGATTGTGAAAGAGCAACATCGCGCGCAAGCGGCGGCGCTCATGGCCAAGTACATGGATGGTACTTGCTATAACCGAGAGCGTATGGACCAAGACCGCAAAATTGCTGAATTCTTGTATGCCTGCGGCGTGGATAAAATTTGTTATGAACCACACCTGAATGGTGAAACCGGAGAAATTACGGAGCCGCTTTTAACGGCACAGGTGTATGTCTCTGCGCTCATCCATTTGGTTTCGTTCAAAATGCATGCGCGCGCCATCGGGCCTGTGACATTGGCGACACGCCAAGCCGTGGAAGGACGAGTCAATTTAGGCGGACTGCGGTGGGGCGCGATGGAAATCGATGCGGCATGTGCCAACGGAATGGCTTTTTTCAATTCTGATCGCAATGGTAGTTATGATCAATTTACCGTGCCCATTTGTGGTACATGTGCCGAAGAACCGGTGTATTGTGCGGAAGCCGGGTATCGTTTTTGCAAAGCCTGCAAAACGGGTGACAATGTCAAGATCACTCAACTCAGTTTCATTGATAATGTCGTGTTTCGAAAAGAATTGCCGGGAATTGGTGTGCGTGCGTCGTTTATTACAAAAGAAATGGGTGATCCTTGGGCAGACAAGGCTCACTTGAAAACGTGGGAAGAATTTGCACGATCCGTATGCAAAGAGTCCGACACGCAGTTGTTGCCCCAACCTGATCCTTGGACATGGAAAAAATTCAAGTTTCCAGAGCCCGAAACGATTGGTGGGAAACTCGACCAAATGTCACGACAAAATGACTTGGACGAAAAGGAGAGTTTATTGTGGCATGAACGGCAATATCACCAACTCATGAAGGAACAAAAACAAAAGAAGAAAACCCCTTCGGTTTTTTCTTCTTCCACAGGGGGAGCTCGCCGTTCCATTTTAAAAAAGAAAAAATAAAAGATATTTTTTTTTGTTTGAGGATGGCATGCAGAGAGGAATCAAAATGTCAAGAAATCTACTTTTAGTGAGTGGATTTCTTTTGGTAGCAAGTTGGGGGTTGGTGGCTGCGGCCATGGGTATATGTCTTTATCACGATTACGACAAATCATCTTTCTGGGTCGATTATTTTGGACCCAAATGGATTATTGTAACGAATTGTTCAATTACCCTAACATTGATGCTTTATCTCTTTTCTAGGTGGGAAACGTAAGCTATTCCAGTTTTTTGGGCAACACCACAATCACTACATCGAGCGGTTCCAACAACACGACGATTGCCAAGTGTCGCTCGGGAGCTACCATGTCGAGCAATGTTGCAATGATCAATGGTAAAAAATATAATCTTCCCAGCGGGTCCAGCATTTCGATTGTTGGTGAAACCATCTATGTTGATGGTAAAGTTTGGACCGAAAACGAAAAAGAAGATCAAAATCTAAAAAAAGATTTACAAATCGCACAAAAAATTGAACTTTATGTGACCATGAAAGAGGCGGGCAGTTTGGACACGCATGCCGGATCGGTTGTTGTCCATGGCAATGCGAAGTCGTTTGAATCGACCAGCGGATCCATTCGTATAAACGGAGACGTTTCTGGAAACGTCGATTCCACAAGCGGTAGCGTTACCGTTGAAAAAAACGTGGGTGGAAACGTTGAAACGGTCAGCGGTAGTGTTCGGGCCTCTTCTATTTTAGGAAAAGTGAGCACCGTTTCTGGTAGCATTCGTTAAAGTTTTTAGATATTTTTTTGAATGTTGTCCAGCTTTTTAGAACCTACATAAGCCAAAAAACCGCTGAAAGAAGAAAAAGAAAGCCTCAACCGGGGCTCGAACCCGGGACTTTGAGATTAAAAGTCTCACACTCTACCAACTGAGTTATTGAAGCCTTTCCTACTTTTAAAACACCCTATTTTGAGCCGGCTTAATTTTTTGTTTATATCACAGGGGCCGTGAGGAAAAGAGACGAACCATTCAAAAGTTGAGCGTTTGATCTCATGTTCTCGTTTCGTTATATGGCCAAGATGAGAGATGACCACTAAATTAGATTTTTAACTCTCAGACTATGGATCCGATTTCCAGTTATACTGATCAAAACGGAGCAGCAGCAATCTGATTTAGTAGTCGTCTCCCATCACGGCCCCTTGTAGATATGTCGTCAGTGTCAAAACAAGATCCTCCGAGTAAAGAAGGCAAAAAAGAAAAAACCCATCGGGCAAACAAGGCCAAGGCCAAGCCACCATCCCTTCGCTGGAACGAAAGTCTCTATTATGTTCCAGAGGATGTGATGATGCCAATGACGTATTACACATGTTGCAATTGTGAGAATTGGAACAAGGCTATCGTCACGAGCAAAGAGATTGAATTTTTTCCGGCAACCGTCGTCGGTGAGGACCGCGACTTTCATTCGGATTACGAGTATTCCAAAGAACCCAACCTCAAACTTCAAGAATGGTCACATCTTTGGGTGGGACGAGGCTTGTCCGCCGATGGCGAAAACATATGCCCAAACTGGACGATTGGTAATGGTTTGATCATTCAAGTGGACCGAACCGTTTACCACGTGGATGGAGCATACGGTGATGAGAAAGGTCAAGTCCCCACTCAGTTTGTTTTGAATGAAAAGGAAAAGGTCGAACAAGCCCAATCGGTCGTTGGTAGTGGTGAATCGGTCAATTTTCTGATTCAAACCAACCAACGCTACTTTGGTGGGACTATCGGCTACAGCGGCATAGTGGAACTTGATGCCGTCAATAAAAACTATTTTGGAGACAAATATAATGCCGACCATTTTACGTGGGACTTTTTCATGAATCCGGATATGAATCCGGATGCATAAGTGATTGTGTGTGAATCATGCAATACCTCGCATTATATTTGTCTCATATTTTTTTCTTCTGCGCTTTCAGATGACAATCCTTTAAAATTATTCGCAATTGAGCTGCTTAACAAAGAATAAGGCTCCTTTCTTCTGAAACCATGAAGAAATGGGCAGTAAATCCGATATTGGCCAAGACTCTCTATGTCTATATTCTTTTAATTGTGTTTTTGATCATGACCATTGCAATTTTTCTGGCGTTACGATCTCCTTCAAAACCATCTTTATCCACACCAACACCACCACCCCCACCGTTACAAAAAGAATGGCCAGAATTGCAGCAACAAGCCAAAAATAAAAAACTAGATTCATCGTTGCTGCCCCCTCCTCCACCTCCTTGTTTTTGGGGAGATGAAGATTGACCTTGCCCGGTATCGCCATTTGACCTTTTAAAGATGTCTCTGCCACCGGTCAAACGCACGGATGATTCCAAAAACAAAAAATCGGTTGAATCGCCGCAATCATCCACGGCGTCCTCTTCAACAACCAATGAAAAGGAGGAAAGCGACATACAAGCATTGACCCAAGTGATTCACAAACATTGCAACTCTTTTTTGCATGATAATACAACCAAGTGGGAAATCGAAAAAGTCTTGGTCAAGCTTTCAGACGACAATCTCAAAAAAGGTCTCATGGATGGAACCCAAGAATTGTTAATCGAAACATCGATTAAAGTAAAAGTGCGACCTACCAAGCTCGACAACGACAATGAAGGTTGGACATGTGTCAATATCGGAAATCCGCAAGTCGGACCCACAGATGAGAAATTTCCCAAGCGACTTTCATGTCCCAAGTTTTCGTTGGTTCATCAGATTCTCAAGAATCTGACCAAGAACCTTTCAGCCGATTCCGAGATCAAACAAGCCATTGAACAAGAGAAAAAGGTCTATATCTGGTGTCCAGCAGCAAATAATATCCCGTTTATCGATGTGGATGTGATTCTCTCACCGTATTCAACCCATATATGGGAGGATGTTCCCTTGGGTTGGCATGTGCATAATGTTGTTGAATATGCGATTCATTGATTTTTTTTGTCTGAATATTACTATGTTTGCTCTATTTTTTGTAATTTTTGCTCCGACTTTGATGGTAAGAATTTTTTTAAAGATGTCGAAAGAAAAGGAGCGAACTGCTAAACTCAAAGCCACCACTGAAAAAGAGAAACTCGCCCAAAATGCACAATTGAAATGCAATTTAAAAAACGTTGATTTTGTGTTCTCTTCATTGAAAAATGATGGTACTCAAATTATCGCCGTAAAACCTATACCAAAAAACACAGTAATTTATAAAGGAACTTCAATTTTATCCTATACTCGACACGAAAAAGAATCAAGTGAAGGATTACTCGCAGCCTTGAATTTATTAGACGGGAAAACGATTGATGAAATTACTAAAAAATTAATTGACTTGTGGCCGAGTCCATGCATGCAAGAAAAAATAGAAGAAACGTATCATGTTTCTTCTGAAATTGCTGAATCATGTTTAACGCAACCGGAACATTTGATTGTAATGTGGACAATCTTTAACCATTTTCAGTCTGATCAGTCTGAAACCCGTCGTCGTTTTTTATTTCAAACCGCTAGCAAATTTAACCATTCTTGCCAACCTAATTGTTGTTGGGAATTGGATTCAAAAACAGAAACCATTGTTATTCGAACATTGTCCCACATTCAGTCCGATCAACAATGTACGTTGTCTTATATCGTTGGTATTGAAAATGAAGAGAATGTCCAATACCGTCAAAAAATTCTAAAACAACTTCGTTTTAAATGTCAATGTGAACGTTGTAAAATAGAACTTAAATAACGTTTTGTTCAATGGAAAAAATAAGCCATGACAAGCCAAGGAAAGCAAAAAGAAAAAAAAATAGAGTATGGGTTTGCCGAACATCAAGGTAAACGTTCCGAAATGGAAGATATCCATGTCATTGAAAATATAGGCAACTGGCACATTTTTTGCATTTGTGATGGGCATGGCGGCCGCGGCATCGTCGATTTGGTGGCTTCAACTCTTAAACAACACTTGTTGACACCCATTGTTGCTTCTTTGGAAGAAAAAAAATCTGGGCAATGGAGACAAGAAATTCGCAAATTGTTTGCCAAATATGATCGGTACCTCTATGATCAAGACAAGAAAAAAGAAAGTGGATGTACATTCAATTGTGTGTTATACAATACCCAAACTCAAACTTTGATATTGATCAATCTGGGTGATTCACGTTCTGCGGTTCTTTGCAACCAAAAAGAAATCCATCAAACCATTGATCAGAAGCCTGCTTCTGCAATAGAACAAAAACGCATTTCCTTGGCACACGGCTGTGTGTCCATGGGCAGAGTGAATGGTGTTTTGGCGGTGGCTCGTGCCTTGGGCGATTTTTCGCTCAAAACCTATCGCCAGCTTCCTTATGATCCTGTTCGCGGATGCGTGTCGGCCATTCCCGATGTTTTTGTTTTCAACACATCGAGTTGTAACACGTTGGATATTGTCTTGGCATGCGACGGCATTTGGGACGTTCTTTCCTCCAATGACCTTTTTAACATTTCTCTCATTTCTTCGTCTTCTGTTTCGATTGCCGCTCAAACTTGTTTAGAAACAGCCTATGCTCTCGAATCGTCGGATAATATGTCGATTTTTGTCATTTCTATTCGATAAATTCGATTTTTTTTATAATTCTCAAATTCCATCACAGATGGGAAATTGTTTCACTCGGATCGAGGAAAAAAAAGACATTTCACAATGGGTAAACAACTATTATGAATCCAATTCATGGCAAATTTCCCACCCGTTGAATCAAAAAATCATAACATATATCCAAAAAAACGTACCGAGTATACCAAAAGACCACGATTCCATTATTTTCACCTTTGAAACACATGCCCTTGAACATTTAACTCACAAGTTTTATTTTTACTTGGAGGATGCTTTTACCGTCTATGTACCCGTTATGTTTCAACAATTTTCAACAACAAACTATTATACAATCATCAGTTTTATTTCTCCGCAAATTTACGAATGTGTAGCCAAACACTTGGAAGCAACAACAACAACAACCTATAGTTTTTCGGTTCGTCATGCCATCGCGTTGCATTATTCCGAAATCGAAGTTCGACTTGGATTCAATTCATCTTCATCCAATCGATCCGATTCAGAACGATTGATTTCCAAGTTTGTCAATTGGATGCGACCGTCACACACTCCTCCTTATCCGCAGGCGGCACCCAGAAAAATCTGGCTGCATTTTTCGGCGTGGTTGGAATCCACTCGATATTTACCCATTCCCCAAATTAATCACTTGGTCGAAGAGTATCTCACCGGACCTGTTTTGGTTTGGCATCCCTGTCGTTTTGTTTCTGATGCTTTTTGGGTTTGCTTCATCCCCGAATAGACTTTTTGAATTGTTGAAAATCCGCTACACATTCATTGCAAATCACATCCTCGTTCCTATCATCTTGAAATTGATGGAAGATGCATTTTTGTTCGCGGCATAATTGACATTTGCGTGTCAGAATTTTTTTCTCTGTCATTTTTGGATTATGGCATGCACATGTTTGATGGCAACTCGAACAAAAATGATACACATAGCGAGGCACCATTCCCACTGACGATATTGTGTGCATGTTTGGTAGTGTTTTGGGCAAGGAGAGGGCAAAGGTATTACGCTCTTCGTCATAAATTTCAAAAAGTGTGGCTCTTTCTCCAATAGCAATCTCACAGACATTACAAAACCATTTTGATAAGTTGGTTGGATAGCTTTTACGGAGTTTAAATGAAAGTTGCATCCAATCGTTAATATTTTGTTGTTCCAATAAAACCATCCAATCATACCACCCATTCATTCCAATCTGGTTCGCTATAGATTGTAACCAGAGTTGACTTGTCGAATGGTAATCATTTAAAGACAAAGACAATTGTTTAAACAAGTACAATATAAAATTTTGAATGTGGCTAAGGGCGTGGTATTCGAGGATCAAACCCAAAGCGTCCTTGTCCAAATAAATACTCAATAGAGGTTTCAACATTTCCACCACATCTTGCATCTATTCAAAAGAAAAAAGAGTTAGGCAATTTTTTGCTTTTTCAAAGGAAAAGGAAATAATTGAATCCAATGTTTGAAACATAAATCACAGATTAAATCATCGTCGTGATTTGTAAAGCAATGTGCGAGACATTGCCATTGACGACACAACGTACATCGTTTCGCATTTTCTTTAAAATTGGTTTCTTGCACCATTTGTAACTCATGGGACTGATAGTCGCATGGACATTTATTCCCACAGGTTTTACAAATTTCATAATGGATCCATTTTCCATCGGACTTTCTTTTGGCTGTGTATGGTGTGTATATTGCCAAAGTTGATGGTAAAGGAATATATGGGTATACACCGGTATATCCATGAACGGGCACCGAAGCATTGATGTTATGTATGACGCTGCGTTGACAAAAACTGCAAATTTTAAAATTATATGCCCAGTAAAGATTTCCACAATCAAACGATCGACGAGAGCTGCCAACAAACAATTTCTTGTTCTCATAATAATAACCATCATTGTGTATTTTCTTATCGTGTACATCATAATAAGATCCATGCTCGGTTATTGTGACCATCCAATAATACCAATCTTGATTCACAATGGATCGTAACCAAATTTGAGAATTGGGGTCATCCGCACATTTTTTAAACAATTCAGCAACAAATTCTTGTGAATGGACTAATCCTTGGTAATCAAGTACCAACCCCAAAGCGTCCTTGTCCAAATAAATACTCAACAAGGGCCACAACATTTCCACCACATCTTGCATCTATTTAAAAGAAAAAATTTAGTTGCATCTAAAAAAGAGAAAAAACAGAGGCTTTGATGGGGTTGTCGGAGTAAAAAAAAACAGGGAGCCTTGGTCCAACAAACAACAAGCCCAGGCACTTTTAAATTTTTTGTTTTTTAGAGGAGGCTACAAAAATCTGGAAATCAGATTGACAATTTTTGCAAATGATATGGTTGGGCGCACGAAAATCATGTTGGCTACAGAGCCAGGCCATACATAATTGACAGTGAGCACTTTTATAGTGTTTTTGCAAAGCTTCTTGTTTTTCTTGCGGTGAATAATTGCAAGGACATTTTTCTTCACATGAGTTACAAAGCTGATAGTCATCGTCGTAATCCACTCTCCCACCCAATGGAATCGAAACAGGCAATGCTAATTTCACACTTTCATAGCCATAGAAATATAACTCCATGTAGCCACAGTTATCCATTGTGTTGATTGGGCGTTTACAAAATTCACAAAATGCAAATCTAAAATCGTTTCGGTAACATTCTTTGTGTAAAAGTGTGCATCCATGCATACCAATCTTGGTCCAAAATGGATTGAAACCATGTTCGGTTTATCGGGTGTTCTTTATAAATCGGTTCTAGAACTTTTTTTACAATCAAGTTTTCGAGACATATCAGAGGATGATATGCCAAGACTAAGCTCATAGCATCATTATCCAAATAAATACTCAACAACGGTCGCAACATTTCCGCGACATCTGGATGTTGCATCTATTTCAAAAAATTAAAAAAATCAAAAAATTTTAATTATATTTGGCTTTCTTGAGGCGAGAATCGACAACCGATACATAAGACGCTACAGGGACAAAGTTAAAATTTTCGTCGATGCAAGGATCTCGTGTTTTCGAAATCAAGATTCTCTTGTCTGGATCGTTGGGCCAACATTCCGCATTTCTAAAATGGGTTGAACCCATTCCATACGAAACATGACTTGTGCTCCACATTGAATTAAATTCATCATCATTTACAATATTGATTCGAATCGCTTCGGGATGGCGACGATTGTCGTTGTTCCAATAGATTGTAGAATACCCATCATTTGCGTGTAGGCGGGTGGCCAAGTAATCTCCCAACATTTGAGCGCTGTAACGTTTCACAATGGAAGGCGGGTCCAATAAGCCCAAATCGTCATATAAAAATATGAGATTATGATTATTGGTTTGTGCTTCTTGACAATGGCGAACCCGTATCAGATAAATGTGTCGATAGACATTTGGACGTTTGATCGACGAAGAAGGAGCGAATCGATCATTATAGAAAATGCAACAACATTCTTTTTGGAAAAAATCGACAATGTGTTTAAGGTAAACATAGAGTTCAGTCGAAGTAGTCGAATCAAGTGACAAGATAAAATGTCCATTAATCGGGGTTCGAGGCGGGGCCAAAACCAATGTCTCTCGTGCATACTCGATAATCAAATCACTCATTACGGTAGGTAAAAATGGTGCAATCAGCGGGTCAAGCATTAATTTCAAGTAGGTGTAGGATTTTTTACAGGTCGACAAGTATTGATATTCTTCATCTCGTGTTTTTTTAGTTGGTTCTTTCTGATGAGGAGGGTGTGGTTCTTGATAATGGCTAATAAATTGGTGAGCTCCTTTGAAATCCGAAGAAAACCACTCTTGATCGCAACGATTCATCTCGGTGCGTGGGTAAGTTTCATGGTCATGACTTTTGCGTTTGTAACCACTCATCTAACAAAAAGAAAGTAAGTTTCCCTCTCAAAAATGGAAAAAGACAAGGAAACTAAAAAAAACGATGTTTTGATATTGAGAACAAATCCGCTCGATTGGGGCTTTCCATATTGGTCAACGTTGTTTGGATTGACATCGGTACCTCTCTTTGATGTCACCACATGGAAATTATGTATGATGAACTTGCCTGATTTTTTACCCTGCGAAACCTGCCGTTTGGAAAGTTCTGTGTTTTTGTACGACCACACTTCCAAGTTATTGGCTCTCAAAACAGTGAAGGATTGTCAATTATTTCTGCAAGAATTGCGCGATTTCGTGACCAAAAACATCCTCTTGACCCAAACCAAAACACAAGAAGATGTTTTGGAATATGTTCTTCGAGACGACGCGGATGAAAATCAGAAATCTTTAAAGTTTCTCAAGCGCTCCGGCAAATTTCCATTTTTCTGGCATCTGGATGTTTACACTTTTTTGATGACTTCGATTTTGTCGGCCATCCTACGCAAACTCGCTGCGAAAAACATTGCGATGTGGGTGTTGGATGTGGCTCATTTACTACCGTTTCAATTACTTTCCAAACCGACCCTTTTAATTTTGCTCTCTTTTAAAACAAATGAGGAGGAAGAAAAGTTTCGTGCGTGGATTCTGGATGATTTGTTGGTTCATACCCACCATTTTCCCATGCTACGATGTCCTTTGAAAGTATTGTTGCGTAGAATAGTAGCCCCGATTTGTTTGTTTTATAACGAAAAAATTATCAAGTGACGATCTTGGGATAAAGCGTGGATAAAAATATGGGCGGAATCTCGGGTTGCACATCTTTCTCTAAAGGATCCGAGATCGATCTCGTCCATTTGATGGTATTGATTTGTTTGAGTAACCAACAAATCAATTTACCGCATTCATGAGAATATGCCCAAGAAAGAATAGGGGGTATGTTTGTCCCTGGGAGGTGGCAGCTGGCGATCAGCGTAGCCGCCAGTTGCGAAGGATAAAATTGACGAAACTTGGGATCCAACATACACAAGTCCAACACCACAAACGCTGATTCGCGGATGGATTCGAGTTGGAGGCGTTCACTGAAAAACATAAACCATGCATAAGGAGTAGTGATATGGAGCCCGAAATTCAATGTTTTCAAAACATGCATTTCCATGGTTTTCAAATCGGGGATGGTACATGGTTTTTCTTCACCCGCCAGAGCAGCAAAGTGGGCTAGAGAGACATTCATTTGTTCTTCAAATTTGCTAGCAATCAATATACATGCAATGGCCAATAATTGTAAATTATTGATATCCACAAATGGTTTTTGTGTTGGGGTTTGGGATCGAATGAAAAAATAACTGTCCAAGTAACTCGCCGCCAAATAAAACGCTTCACGACCTAATTTAAATTCTTCACACACAGTTGTCAACCAATTCAATGTTACGATCCGATTTGAATCCGTATAACACCCCTTGGTTTTTTCTTTGTCTTTTGTGCTTGATAAACAATGATATTTCTTTTCATTCCGAATCATAAATTGCATCAATTCTTGATCTTCTTCCGAGAGCACTATTTTTTGCTCATCCTTTTCATTCGTTTTGGACATCTATAAGGGCCAATATGAGATAAGACCATTAAATTAGATTGTCAATTCTAAGAAAGAATATGGATCTGATTTTCCTTTAGATCAAGACATAGAAGTAGCAATCTGATTTAGTGGTCGCCTCTCATCACGGCCCCTGTAAAAGAGAACAAAAAATGCAATATCTAAAAGCATTTTCAGTCATCGTGGCCATAACTAAAAATAGGGGAATTGGAATCCAAGGTCAAATGGGTTGGCGATTAAAACAAGAAATGCAACAATTTAAAATCACCACCTCGACGACAACCCATCCAACGAAACAAAATGCCGTTATCATGGGTCGCAAAACATGGGAGAGCTT
>Ga0268265_10000902_pt1 | contig 27587 bp, 23 predicted proteins | sample KBSSwiS52_FD_190355 | JGI IMG/M metagenome (GOLD analysis project Ga0268265, IMG submission 190355) | Switchgrass rhizosphere microbial communities from Kellogg Biological Station, Michigan, USA - KBS Switchgrass S5-2 (SPAdes) (version 2) | ecosystem: Host-associated > Plants > Roots >...
GCGACAGCAATCCGATCGTGTCGGTGCACGACGTCGGCGCGGGCGGACTCTCGAACGCGATTCCGGAAATCCTCAACGATTCCGGCGTCGGCGGACGCATCGATCTGCGCGCGATTCCGAGCGACGATCCGCATCTCTCGCCGATGCAGATCTGGTGCAACGAATCCCAAGAGCGCTACGTGCTCGGCCTTCGTGCTGCGGACGTCGCGCTGTTCGAGTCGCTCTGCGCGCGCGAGCGTTGTCCGTTCGCGGTCGTCGGCACGGCGACGAAAGAGCGGCGCCTTGTCGTCACCGACACGAAGCCCGCCGGAGGTGCACAGCCTTCGGCCGTGATCGATCTTCCGCTCGACGTGCTCTTCGGCAAGCCGCCGCGCATGCATCGCGACGCGCGTCATGTCGCGCCGCGCATCGATGTCGTTCCGGATATCGACGGCCTTGCGGTGGACGAAGCGATCGAGCGCGTGCTGCGCATGCCCGCCGTCGGTAGCAAATCGTTCCTGATCACGATCGGCGATCGCACGGTCGGCGGATTGTGCTCGCGCGATCCGATGGTCGGACCGTGGCAGGTTCCGGTCGCGGACGCGGCCGTGATGCTTTCGGATTTCGAAAATTACGCCGGCGAAGCGATGGCGATGGGCGAGCGCACGCCGCTCGCGCTGATCGACGCCGCGGCGTCGGCGCGCATGGCGGTCGGCGAGGCGCTGACGAATCTTGCATCCGCGGCCGTCAAGCTCGACGAAGTGCGCCTGTCGGCGAACTGGATGGCGGCGGTCGGACACGCCGGCGAAGACGCTGCGCTGTATGACGCGGTGCGCGCGGTCGGAATGGAGCTTTGTCCTGCGCTCGGCATTTCGATTCCAGTCGGCAAGGATTCGCTGTCGATGCAGGTGCGCTGGGCTGATCCTGCGCAAACTTCTTCCGGCGCGCGGGCCGCGAACGAGCAGCGCACCGTTTCGCCGGTGTCGCTGATCGTGTCCGCGTTCGCGCGCACGCTCGATGCGCGACAGGCGCTGACGCCGCAGCTGGTGCTCGATCAAGGCGACAGCGAGCTTTGGCTGCTCGATCTTGGCGCCGGCAAGGCGCGGCTCGGCGGATCGATGCTGCTGCAGGCGTTCAACCGCGGCGGCGGGCTCGCTCCGGATCTCGACGATCCCGCGCGGTTCCGCGCGTTCTTCGCTGCGATCCAGAAAGCCAACGATCAAGGCTTGCTGCTCGCGTATCACGATCGTTCCGACGGCGGCGCGATCGTCGCTTTGATCGAAATGGCGCTCGCCGGGCATTGCGGACTCGACATCGAGCTCGACGACTGGGCCGAAATCGCGTTGCGGGCGCTCTTCAACGAAGAGCTCGGCGCGATCGTGCAGATCCGCAGCGTCGATCGCGATGCGTTCCGCGCGATCCTCGCCGCGCAGAATCTCGACGACATCGCGTTCTGCGTCGGCAAGCCGAGCGAGCGCATGCGCATCAAGCTCGATCTCGGCGGCGAGACGATCGCAAAGTGGGAATGGTCGCATCTGATGCGGCTGTGGTCGGAGACAAGTCACGCGATGCAGCGCCTGCGCGACAATCCCGCGAACGCTGATGCCGAGCTCGCGTGGCGCGCGGACGAGAACGACGCCGGCATCACGCCCGCGCTGACGTTCGATCCGGCACAAGACATCGCCGCGCCATACATCGGCAAAGGCGCGCGTCCGCGCGTCGCCGTGCTGCGCGATCAAGGCGTCAACGGACAGATCGAGATGGCGGCGTCGTTCGCGCGTGCCGGTTTCGATGCCGTCGACGTGCACATGACCGATCTTCAGACCGGACGGCGCAAGCTTGCGGATTTTGCGGGTTTCGCGGCGTGCGGCGGCTTCAGCTACGGCGACGTGCTCGGCGCGGGTCGCGGCTGGGCGGCATCGATTCTCTACAACGACGCGTTGCGTGAAGAGTTCGCCGCGTTCCTCGGCGACACGTCGAAATTCGCGCTCGGCGTCTGCAACGGCTGCCAGATGCTCGCGGCCTTGAAGGACATCGTTCCCGGCGCTGCGCACTGGCCGCGTTTCGTGCGCAACGCGAGCGAGCAGTACGAGGCGCGGCTGGTCACGCTCGAAGTGCTGGAGTCGCCGTCGATCTTCATGGGCGGCATGGCGGGATCGAGGATTCCGGTCGCCGTCGCGCACGGCGAAGGCCGCACGCTCTTCGCGAGCCACGACGATGCGCGACGTGCGCGCGCGTGCGTGCGCTTCGTCGACAACGACGGCAACGCAACCGAGCGCTTTCCGCTCAACTCGAACGGATCGGCCGAAGGCCGCGCCGGTTTCACCAACGACGACGGCCGCGTCACGATCCTGATGCCGCACCCCGAGCGCGTGACGCGCAGCGTGCAGATGAGCTGGCGTCCGCGCGAGTGGGGCGAGGATTCGCCGTGGATGCGGATGTTCCGCAACGCGCGCGTCTGGGTCGGCTAGTGCGCCTCTCGCCGATCCGCGAGTTCGCGCTCAAAGCCGCGCTGTGGCTTCCGCTCTGTTTCGTGATCTGGTTCTGGCTGGGGGCGCTGTGGGTGATGGTGCCGGCGGCGATCGCGCGGATGGTTCTGGTCGGCGCGTGGCCCGAGCTTTTCAACGGGCTCAGCCAGGGCGGCGACGTGCTCGATGCGGCGGGACGCGTCATTGCGCACGCAGGTTACCTGCTGACGCTCAACACGTCGGTGATGGTGACGGTGCCGGCTGATGCGAGCGGCGCCGGCGGAGTGGGGCTCCTCGAACCGACGCTCAACCCGATGGTGTACGCGTATTCGCTGCCGCTCTTCTGCGGCCTCGCGATGGCGACGCCGCTGACGACACGACGGCGCATCGTTCAGATCCTGATCGCGTTCGCGGTCATCTGGGTCGCTCAAGCCTTCGGCATCGTCTGCGAGAGCCTCAAGTTCGTCGCTTTCGACGCTGGCGCGCCGGGCGTGGCCGCGATCCTGCGATCCGGGCCGCCATCGGGTGCGATCGCACTGGCCTACCAGTTCGGCTACCTGATCCTGCCGGCGGTGATCCCGGCGGGGCTCTGGATCGGGCTCAACCGGGCGTTCATCCAGCAACTCGTCTGGCCGGACGGGGAACCGGACGGTCGTAATGGCGGTCAGATGAGCGCCCGATAAGGCAAAGGGAACTTCTCGGCGCGGGCGCCCGAGCCTGATTTGCGATTGGCGCGCGCCTGCGAGGCAGGTGCGATGCGCTTCAGCGCGCCCTTGCGACGGGTATGGAACAATCCGGACCAAGCGGACGAGTCCGCACTGCATAACGGGAAATTCATGGCTGCCGTCGCACCGATCGCCCCTTCCGCAAGCCACGCCGCCGAGGCCAGCCTCGACGATCGCATCTGCCAGTTCCTGGTGGCGCGTGGGCGCCTGAAGGAAACGGACTTGGTTCGTGGACGCCGTCTGCACGAGGAAGATCCCGGCGCCGGCAGTCTAGTTTCGTTGCTGACGCGCCTTGGCCTCGTCTCCGAGCGCGAGATGGCCGAGGCGGTGTCCGAGCTTCTGAAGCTGCCGCTCTTGTCCGCCAAGGAATTCCCGGATTCGCCGCCGGCGAACCTGCAGACGTCGATCCGCTTCTTGAAGCACAACCACATCTGCCCGATCGGCGAGAACGACAACGAAGTCACCTTGCTCGTCGCCGATCCGGCCGACCGCTTTCCGGTGCAGGCGCTCGAGCTCCAGACCGGGCGCAAGGTCAAGCTCAACATCGGCTTGCGCAGCGAGATCGACGATCTGATCGAACGCTATTACGGCTCGGGCCGTTCGGCGATGGGCACGATCGTCGAGAACCTGACCGACGACAACAACCGCAGCGAGGACGACATCGAGCATCTGCGCGATCTCGCGTCCGAAGCGCCGGTCATCCGCCTGGTCAATCTCATCATCCAGCGCGCGGTCGAGCAGCGCGCGTCGGATATCCACGTCGAGCCGTTCGAGAATCGCCTCAAGGTGCGCTATCGCATCGACGGCGTGCTGCACGAAGTCGAATCGCCGCCGGCCGCATCCACCGCGGCGGTGATCTCGCGCGTCAAGATCATGGCCAAGCTCAACATCGCCGAGCGCCGCCTGCCGCAGGACGGCCGCATCATGATTCGCGTGCAAGGCAAGGAGCTCGATCTTCGCGTGTCGACCGTGCCGACCGCGCACGGCGAGTCGGTGGTCATGCGTATCCTCGATCGCGAAGCGATCGTGTTCGACTTCCACTCGCTCGGCTTCACCGATCAGTTCCTGCAGAAATTCATCAACGTGCTGGAGCTTCCGCACGGCATCATGCTCGTCACCGGCCCGACCGGCTCGGGCAAGACGACGACGCTGTACACGGCGCTCTCCAAGCTCAACACGCCGGACGTCAAGATCATCACAGTTGAAGATCCGGTCGAATACCAGATCGAAGGTATCAACCAGATCCAAGCCAAGCCGACCATCGGCCTCGATTTCTCGCACGCGCTGCGCTCGATCGTGCGTCAGGACCCGGACATCATCATGATCGGCGAAATGCGCGACCTCGAGACCGCGCGCATCGCGATCCAGTCCGCGCTGACCGGCCACTTGGTGCTGTCGACGCTGCACACGAACAACGCCGCGGGCGGCATCACGCGCATGCTCGACATGGGCGTCGAGGATTATCTTCTGACCTCGACCGTCAACGGCATCCTGGCGCAGCGTCTCGTGCGCAGGCTCGATCTGACGACCGCGGAGCAGTACGAGCCGCTGCCGGAGGTCGTGAAGGAATTCAATCTGGACAAATTCACCGACGAGCGACCTATAAAACTGTACAAACCCGGCTCTTCCGTGGCTAATCCGACCGGCTACTTCGGACGCACGACGATCATGGAGTTCCTGGTCATGACCGACAATCTGCGCCGCATGATCATGCAGCACGCCGGCATGGGCGATTTGGAAGAAGCGGCACGCAAGGAAGGCATGCGCACGATGTACGAGGACGGCTTGGTCAAGGCGCTGCAAGGCCAGACCACCATCGAAGAAGTGCTGCGCGTGACGCAGGAGAGCTGACGGATGACGTTGTTCTATTACAAGGCCGTCACTCCGGCGGGCGAGACGCTCGACGGGCAGATGGATGTCTCCGGGCGCGACGATGTCATCGGCAAGCTGCAGGACGCCGGCAACATCCCGCTCGAAGTGCGCGAAGCCGACGGCGCCGATTCGGGCAGCCTGTTCGCGGCGCTGTTCAAGCGCGCGACCTTGCGCGAGGCGCAGGTCGTGCAGTTCACGCAGCAGCTCGCGACGCTCCTCGGCGCGGGCCAGCCGCTCGATCGCGCGCTGCAGATTCTTCTGGACCTTCCCGAAAGCGACAAGGCCAAGCGCCTGCTCGAGCGCGTGCGCGATCAGGTGCGCGGCGGCACGCCGCTGTCGGATGCGCTCGAGGCCGAACACGGCAGCTTTTCCAAGCTCTACGTCAACATGGTGCGCGCCGGCGAGACCGGCGGCTCGCTCGACAACACGTTGGCGCGCCTCGGCGACTACATGGAGCGGAGCCGCCAGCTCAAATCGAGCGTTATCAACGCGATGATCTATCCGGCGTTCCTGGTCGGCATGGTCGTGTTCTCGCTGATGATCCTCCTCGTCTACGTCGTGCCGCAGTTCGCGCCGATGTTCGCCGACATGAACGTCGAGATGCCGCTGATCACGAAGGTCGTGCTCGCGGTCGGATCGACGCTGCAGAGTTTCTGGTGGCTGATCATCGTCCTCATCGTGCTCGGCGTCGGCTGGTTCCGCCGTCAGATGGCCGATCCGGTCGCGCGGCTTCGCATCGACGAGCGCCTTCTCAAGATGCGCATCATCGGCGACGTCACGCGCAAGATCGAAACCGCTCGTCTCGCGCGCACGCTGGGCACGCTGCTCAAGAACGGCGTGCCGCTGCTGACGGGTCTTGCGACCGCGCGCAACGTCATGACCAACACCGTGCTCGCGCAGTCGGTCGAGCAGGCGGCGGAAGAAGTGAAGACCGGCGGCGGCCTCGGCTACGCGCTCGCGCAATCCAAGCGATTTCCCAAGCTCGCGCTGCAGATGATCAGCGTCGGCGAGGAATCGGGCGAGCTCGACACGATGCTGATGAAGGTCGCCGACACGTTCGACATCGAGGTCAAGAACACATTGGATCGCCTGCTGGCGGCGCTGGTGCCGGCGACGACGATCGTCATGACGGTCGTCGTTGCGATGATCATGCTGGCGATCGTGCTGCCGATCATGAACATCGCCGGCGCCGTGCACTGACGCGCCGCGTCGATTTCGGTTTGGATTTCGGGTTGGGAATCGGGACAAGAGGACAATAATGAACACCACATCGCAACGTCGGATTCGTCGCCTGCCGCGCTCGGCCGGTTTCAGCCTTATCGAAATGCTGGCCGTGATCGTGCTGATCGGCATCGTCGCCGGCATCGTCGTGCAGCAGGTCGGCAAGAACGTCGATAAGGGCAAGTACGGCGCCGGCAAGGCGCAGGTACAGGCGCTCTCGGGCAAGATCGAGGCATACGCGCTCGACAACGGCTCACCGCCGGCGCGGCTCGAGGATCTGACCAGCAAACCCGGCAACGCGTCGAACTGGATGGGCCCGTACGCGAAGGAATCGGATCTGAAGGATCCGTTCGGCCATCCGTTCCAGTACAAGGCGCCCGGCGAGCACGGCGACTTCGACGTGACGTTCCTCGGCAAGGACGGCCAGGCCGGCGGCGACGGCGTCAATGCGGATTGGGGCAATTGGCAGTAGTTTGAAAATGGGAATCGGGAATCGGGAATCGGGAATCGCACATACGCGCCTTTCGGACAATCCGACCGGTGCGCTGAGCGTCCGCGCATCGCGTTTTTGCGAATCCCGAATCCCGAATGCCGATTCCCGGCAAAAGGGCTTCACGCTCATCGAGCTGATGGCCGTGATCTTGCTGCTCGCGATCGCGCTCACGGCCGTCACTTTCTCTTTTTCCAAAAGTCTGCATACCGCGCGAATCCAGGGTGCGAGCCGCGATCTGGTCGCGGCGCTGCGCTACACGCGCGGGCAGGCGATCGTGAAAGGGCAGCAGGAGGTTCTGCTGCTCAATCTCGACAACAATTCGTACACCGCGCCGGGCAAGTCGGCGGTGCAGTTGCCCAAGGACATGACGCTGCGGCTGACCACTGCCGAGCAGGAAGTGACCGGCGGCAATTCCGGCGGCATCCGTTTCTTCGCCGACGGCAGTTCGACCGGCGGACATATCTCCGTGCTGATGGATCGGCGCGAATGGCGCATCAATGTCGCATGGCTCACCGGCGACATCGCGCTCGAAGAACATCCCGAGTAGCGAACTTGACGTGCCGCACAAGGTCCAGAACGTCGTGAAACGAACGCGCACATTCCAAGCGAGACATCGGCAGGCGGGATTCAGCCTGATCGAGATGGTCGCTGCGTTTCTCGTTTTCGCGATCGGCATCGGCATTCTGATGCAGATTCTGACGACCTCGATCCACAACACGCGGCAGTCCTCGGCGTACACGATGGCGGCGCTGTGGGCCGAATCGAAGCTCGACATCGTCGGCGTCGGCGCGCCGATCGAAGCCGGCAGCACGAACGGTCGCTTCGACGACGACTACAGCTGGCAGCTCGACATTCAGCAGGTCGATCCGCAGTCCGTCGAACCGCCGCCGCAGCAATACGCCAACGCCGGCAATCCGACCGGACAGAATCCGAACAATTCGCTGACGGCGGGCGCGGGCAATCCCGGCGCGTTGCAGGTCGCGCCGTTCGATCTGTATCAGCTCGATCTCACCGTGTTCTGGGGCGGCCGTTTCGGATCGCAACAGCACAGTGCGCGCTTTTCCACACTGCGCACGGTCAATCCCGATCCGAACAGCATGACGCAAGGCCGGCTCGGCCAGCCGACGCAATCGCGGATATCCCGATGAAGAGCGGAATCGGGATTCGGGATTCGGGATTCGGACGAGCAGGCTCGATGCGCGCTCGCGTGTCTTTTCCGACTCCCCATTCAAAAGGCTTCACGCTGCTTGAAGTGATGCTCGCGATCGTGCTGCTCGCGCTTTTGCTCGCGGGCACGTGGGGCGCGATCCGCACGGCGGTGAACGCGATGCGTTCGGGCGAGGCTGCGATCGATCGCACCAATCGCTTGCGCGTCGCCGAGGAATTCCTGCGCCACCAGGTCAGCCGCATCATGCCGCTCGCGTTCGGACAGGACGAAAGCACGAACACCAACTTCGTGTTCGAAGGCAAGGGCGACTACATGCGCTTCGTCGCGCCGATGCCGGGTTATCTCTCCAAAGGCGGACCGTACGTGCAGACCCTGCGCCTGGTCGGCAGCCGCAACGGCGGCAAGGCGCTTCTCTTCACCGATTCGATGCTCAACGGTTTCGATCTTGCTGAAGAGAAGAAACCGACCGACATGGAACCGGCGGTCCTGCTCGACCAGATTCAGGACGGACGATTCGAATACCGCACGCTCGACGATCAGGGCGAGCTCACCGACTGGTCGGATCAGTGGGAGGACCCGAGCGTCACGCCGGTGATGGTGCGCATCAGCATTACGATGCGTCCCGAAGCGCGCGTCGTGTTTCCGGACATGGAGATTCCGCTGATGCTCGATGTCGGCGCCGTCCGTGCGTCGGGACGTCCGGGCTCGGTGCTGAATTCGCGCGCGATTTCCACCATGCGCAAGCCGCTCGGAGGCAGCCAGTGACAAGGCGCGCGGTATCGCTTCGAAAACGCGAACGCGGCGTTGCGTTCGTGCTCGTGCTGTGGGTGATCGCGATGCTCGCGATTCTGCTCGGCAGTTTCTCGCTGATCGCGCGCACGGAAAATCTCCAGTCGCGTCATCTGTTCGATACGACGCAGGCGCGCTATGCGGCCGAAGCGGGTCTCAATCTCGCGATCTTCGAGATGCGCAAGCCCGATCCGACGCAGCGCTGGGTTGCCGACGGTCGTCCGTATCGTTTCGGCTACGGCGAGGCCGAGATCGAGATTTCGATCACCGACGATTCGGGCAAGATCGACATCAATACGGCCGACGTCGATCTCCTGACCAATCTCTTCATGGGTCGCGGCGTACCGCAGGAGCAGGCGCAGTCGATCGCGGCTGCGATCATCGACTGGCGCGATCCGGACGATATGGAACAGCCGAACGGCGCCGAAGCACCCGAGTACAAAGCGGCCGGACTTCCGTACACGCCGAAGAACGCGCCGTTCGACACGGTGTCGGAGCTGCAGCAAGTGCTCGGCATGACGTACGACCTTTTCTCGAAGGTCGAGCCCGGCCTCACGATCTATTCCGGACGCAACGCGCCGAATGCTTCGTTCGGAAACGAGGTTGCTTTGCGCGCGATGTATCCGGACGCGACCGAAGAGCAGATTCAGCAGTTCATCCAGCAGCTTCAGGCGCAGGCGCCGGGCGTTCCGGCCGAAGGTCTCGTTGCGCCGGATGGGACGGCTGTCATGGCAGGCGGCGGCGGGCTCACGTATAGTGTCAAATCCCGTGCCAAGCTTCCGAACGGCGCCAGCACGGTCCTGGATACAACCATCCGCATGGGCGGTGTCAGCACGGCCGGGCGGCCGTATGTGATCCTGCGCTGGCGGGATGGGGAAACCTCGTAACTCTCGTGAATCCTGTTATCGACAGACAATGGGCTCGTCTGCGGACGCGTCTTGCCAAGACGCCGCTGCCGGGCTTTTTCAAATGGTGGGGCAGCCAGCTCGTGGCGTGCCTGCCGGCGCGTTGGCGCGCGCTCGTCGAAGAGCGTTCCGAATCGCTGCTGCTCGATCTTCGCGATAACGAAATCATCGTCTGGCGCGAACGCGCCGACGATGAGACCGAGTACGGTCGCATTCCGCGCAATCTTCCGCCCGAAGCGCAGACGGCGGAGTTCAAGCGCCTTCGCGAAGCGATCGACGATCCGGGCGTGCGCACGGTGCTGTGCATTCCGGCCGACCGCGTGTTGCAGCGCGATCTCAGCCTGCCGACGGCGGCGGAAGACAACCTGCGCCAGGTGCTGTCGTTCGAGATGGATCGGCAGACGCCCTTCAAGGCGGATCAGATTTATTTCGACAGCCGCGTGCTCGGCCACGACGCGAGCGGGCGCAATCTCAAGGTCGAGCTGGTGCTGCTGCCGCGCGCGAGGCTCGATCAGGAGCTCGGCATGCTTCCGCCGGGCGCCGCTGCGCTCGATGCCGTCGATGCGTGGCTGACGACGCCGGGCGCCGGGCGCCGTCACATCAATCTTCTGCCGGCCGAGCGCCGCGCTCGCCGACGCGATCTGCGCCTCCCGCTCAATCTCGGACTTGCCGCGCTCGCCCTGATCCTTCTCTTCGTCAACATGGACGAGGCGCTGACCAATCGCGAGGCCGCGGTCGAGGCGATGCGCGCAGAAGTGGAAAAATCCAATACGGAAGCGCGCCAGGTCGCCGCGTTGCGCAAGACGCTGACCGATTCGATCTCCGGCGCGAATTTTCTTTCCGACAAGAAGCGCAACGGTCCGCTGCAGGTCGCGCTGCTCGACGATTTGAGCCGGCGCCTCCCGGAAGACACTTACCTCGAGCGCCTGCAGATCGAGAACGGCGAAGCGCAGTTGCAAGGTCAGGCCAAGGAAGCGGCGAAGCTGATCGCGCTGCTCGGCGCATCGACGTGTCTTTCCACTCCGATGCTGCAGGGACAGATCCAGCCCGATCCGCGCACCAGCAAGGAGCGCTTTCAGATCACGGCGAAAGTGAAAGGCTGCAACACCGCGCCGACGGTTGCGCCGGCGATCGCGGCCGATTCCGAAGCCGCGCCGATCAAGGGCGCGCCGGTGAAAGGCGCTGCCGCGACGCACGTGCCGGGAGCGCGCGCGGGAGATCCGGTGAAGAAAGCGGCCGCCGCGAAATCGGAGAAACCCGTCGCGAAGAGCGAGCCCGGAGACAAGACGCCGTCCGCGCCCAAGCTCGGAGACAAACCGGCGCCGGCGACGCCCAAGCCTGGAGACAAACCGGCGCCCGCTACGCCGAAGCCCGGTGACAAGCCAGTGCCGCCCGCGCCGAAGCCTGCCACGTCGGTCGGCACGAAAGACATCAAGCCGCCCGCGCCGCCGCCCAAGGACAAGGAGCCTTCGCATGGCGGCCAGTAGATTCCAGCCGAAGGACGGCCGCTTCCTCGCGGTCGTGATCCTTCTCATCCTGCTGCTGGTGATTTATCTCGTTGCCATCCATTGGTGGTTTGTGGCGCCGCAGATGCAGTTCAGCACGGACATGGCGGATTTGCGCGATCAGCAGTTGCACTTTCGCCAGGCAGCCGCACAGAAACCCGAGATCGAAAAACGTCTCAACGCGATCCGCCAGCACGAGCAGAGCAATCAGGCTTTTCTGAGCGAAGCCGATGCGAGCTCCGCTTCGGCAGCGCTGATCCAGCGCCTCAACCAGTCGATCACCGATCACGCGAAGGACGAGAAGCGCTGCCAGTCGATCAGCCAGCAGAACTACAACGCGGCCGAAGATGAGTTGTACAAGCGCGTGACCGTGCAGGCGCGCATGCGCTGCGATCTCGAGCCGCTCGCCGCGATCCTCTACGATCTGGAGAACGGCAAGCCATACCTGTTCGTAGATCAGATCATGATCTACAAGCAGCAGACGTATCAGCCGCCCGGCGCGAAGGCGACGACGAGTCCGCTCGACGTGCGCTTCAATCTGAGCGGCTATCTGCGCCAGCCGGGCAAGACGCCGCCGCCGGCGCCGACCGGGAAGCCGCCGAAATGAACGTCCGCGTCGCGCGATTGACGACGAATGCGCTCGCCGGCGTCTGCGGCGTCCTGCTGTTGCTCGCGTTGCTGCAGTACGCGGGCGTCGGCCGGCACATCCATTGGGCGGACGACGATCCTTCGACGGAGCCGACTCTGCCCGGTGCTGCGGTCAGCGAGAAGCCGCTTCAGCTTCCGCCCGCGAGCGCGTTCGCCGAAGTCGAGGCGCATCCGCTCTTCAACGAAGATCGCAAGCCGACGCCGGTCGAGGCGGGCGAGGGCGAGGATTCGGGAGCGCCGCAGAATCCGCTGAACATCGCGCTGACGGGCATTGTTTCCACATCGACGACTAAAATCGCGATGGTTCAGGACAAAGCGCGGAACCAGTCGGTCGCCCTCAAGGTCGGAATGCCATTGGAGGGAGATCAGGCGAGCTGGACGCTCGTCGAGGTCAAACCACGCAGCGTAGTATTCCGCAGCGCGGCCAACGAGCGGACGGAAGTCGAGCTCGAAACCGCGCTTACCGCTCCGGCGGCGGCCCCCGCGCTGCCGCGTTCGGCGCGATCAAGCGCCGGCTCGCAAGCCGGAGCCCGCGGAAAAGCCAATGAGACCGGCGGCAGGAAAGACGCCGGCGATCTGGCCAAGCGCATCGAGGATCGTCGCCGCCAGATGCGCGAAGATGCCGAGAAGATGCGCAACCAGGGCGGCAAGGGCAAGCCACCGCCGCCAGGTCCCACAGTGCCACCGAAGAAGTGACGGAGCCAGACACGTGCCATCGAGATTGATCGCCCCGCTGACCGCTTGTGTGCTGGTGCTGCTGGCAGGCTGCGCTACGTCGCCCGAAACCAAGAGCAACAAGAGCGACATCCTGACCGCGGATACGGTCCTGCAGCCGCCCGCGCCGATCGAGCCGTCCGGGGCCGACACCGGCATCTCGATGTCGGCGCAGGCGCTGTCGGGTCGTGAGCCGTCCAAACCCGAGATCCAGGTCGGCACGGGCAAATTCTTCACCAAACAGGGGAACGAGAAAGGCGGCGGCAGCGGTGAGGCCGATGTCGTCTTCAATTTCGAGAATCAGCCGATACAGGCGGTCATCAAGGCGATCCTCGGCGATCTCTTGCAGGAGAACTACACGATCGCGCCGAATGTCGGCGGCAACGTCACGTTCTCGACGTCGAAGCCGATCCGCCGTTCCGAAGCGCTGCCTGTGCTGGAGATGCTGCTCGCATCGAACGGCGCCAGCCTCGTGCACGAAGGCAACCGCTACACGGTCATGGCGACCAAGGATGCGATTCCCGGCCGCCTGACGCCGAACACGTCGCCGGCATCGACCGCGAAAGGCTACGAGCTGCGCATCTTTCCGCTGCAGTACGTCTCGCCGAGCGAGATGGCCAAGCTCTTGAAGCCGTATGCCAAACCTGAGGCGTTCGTCAACATCGATCCGAACCGCAGCTTGATGGTCATGGGCGGCACCGCGTCGGAGCTGCGCAATTATCAGCAGACCATCGAGACCTTCGACGTCGATTGGCTCAAAGGCATGTCGGTCGGCGTCTTCACTTTGCAGCACGTCGACGTCACCAAGCTTCTGCCCGATCTCCTTAAGATCTTCGGCACCGAAGGCGAATCGCCGCTTGCGGGCATGTTCCGTTTCATGCCGATCGAGCAGACCAACGCGATCGTCGTCATCACGCCGCAGCCCGAATATCTCAAGCAGGCCGAGGAATGGCTGAACCGCCTCGATCGCGGCGGCGCGGAGAACACGACGCAGCTCTATGTATACAACGTAAAAAATATCAAGGCGCCGGACCTTGCCGACTATCTCAGCCAGATCTTCCTCGGCACGTCGACGGGTTCTTCGCATCGCAGCAGCACGTCCGGCAGCGTCGCGCCGGGCTTGCGCTCGACGACGCTCGGCAGCCGCGGCGGCATGGGCTCGACGTCGAATTCGTCGAATTCCTCGATGAGCTACCAGAACTCGCTGCGTCCGCAATCCAACAGCGAGAAGAACACGCCCGCATCGGGCGGCAGCACGACGCCGACCGCATCGGGCCAGCCGGGCAACAAGGAAACCGACATCCGCATCTCGGCGATCGAAGAGAACAACCAGCTGATGATCCAGGCGACGCCGGTCGAGTGGGATCGCATCGAGTCGGCGATCAAGAAGCTCGACGTCGAGCCGCTGCAGGTGCAGATCGAAGCGCGCATTCTCGAAGTGTCGCTCGATGGAAACTTGAGCTTCGGCGTGCAGTGGTATCTCGCCGGATTGATCGGCACGGCGACGGGATCAGCGCAAGCGAACGGCCAATATCCGTACGCGTATCCGCCGGGTTCGGGCGATTCGTTCACCGGCAACTCGCACGATCGTCATCGCACTTCGCTCGGCGCGACCGGCAACGTCACGCCGAGCACGACCGGTGGATTCTTCTATTCGTTCTTGAACAAGAATTTCGAAGTCGCGATCAATGCGCTGGAGACGAACGGTCAAGCCAAGTCGCTCGCCGCGCCTTCGCTCCTCGTCGCCAACAATCAGGAAGCGCAGATCAACGTCGGTCAGCAGATTCCCGTCGTGCAGACGTATTACAACGGGCTGAGCGCGACATCGACGAACGGAACAACGTTGGGAACCACCGGTTCCGTCCAATACCTCAACACCGGCGTCACGCTCGACGTGAAGCCGCGCGTCAATCCGGGCGGTCTGGTCTATCTCGACATCCAGCAGGAAGTCAGCAATCCCGGCAATCCGACCGCGAACGGCAATCCACCGATCAACCAGCGCCTGATCCAGACGCAGGTTGCAGTGCAGAGTGGCGAGACGCTGCTGCTCGGCGGCCTCATCCAGGACACGCAAAACGAAACGCAGACCGGTATCCCGCTCATCAACAAAGTGCCGTTCCTGCGCAATCTCTTCGGCAACACGAGCAACATCAAACATCGCACCGAGCTCATCGTCTTGATCACGCCGCGTGTGATCAGCAATGTCGACGAAGCGCGCCAGGTGACGCAGGAATACACGCGCCAGTTCCAGTCGCTCGCGCCGATGCGCGAAAAAGGACAGGGCCAGCCGAATCAGCCAGCGCCGCCGCCGCCGCCGCTGCCGCAAGAACAGCAGCCGCTCGAAAAATCCAAGCTCGAAAACGCGCAGCCCGCGCAGACCGAGCCGCTCAAGGATTCACAACAATGAGGAACCGTCGCGTGACGACACGATCGTTGAAGCAGGCCGTCGCGCTCGGCGCATTTGCGCTCGCGCTCGGCGCCTGCCATTTCGGCGGCAGCGATGCCGACGTCGACAAGCGCGCCATCGAGCGCTGGAATTTCCTGATCGCGCATCAAGCGGAAAAAGCGTACGACTTCCTGACACCCGGAACGCGCGCAACGCAAACGCGCGAGAACTACGCGACTGCGATGAATTCGCGTCCCGTGCGCTGGACCGCCGCGAAGTTCAACCGCAAGGAGTGTGATACCGATCGCTGCAAGGTATATGTCGATGTGACTTACTCTGTCGTCATGCCCGGCGGTGTCGCAACCGGCAAGCCGATCACGACGACAAGCACGCAAACAGAGATCTGGGTACACGTCGACGACGGATGGTATTTTCTACCCAAGTAACTGAATTCGCTGCCGGAATTGGGGTGCGGAGACGGGGATTGCACGCCCCTTTCCTTTGCCTTAACATGGCGGCGCTGTTGCCTAACCTAACCCTGCCAAGGTAGGGCTCCGTTGCCTTCGGAGTGAGGTTGGCGGTAAAGCAAAAAGCCCTGTGGTCAAATTAGGAGTGTTGTGATGAAGAGAAACAGCTTGACGACTGCCGTCGTCGCCGGTATCGCCGGCGTCGCTGGCTTCGCGGGCCTGGCGAATGCCGTCGACCTGAATCCTGATGGTCTCGGCCAGGTTCTCATTTATCCGTATTACACCGTCAACAAGAGCCAGGATTCGCTGTTCTCCGTGGTCAACACCACGGGCATCGGCAAGGCCGTCAAGGTCCGCTTCCTCGAAGGCTATAACAGCCGCGAAGTGCTGGACTTCAACTTGTTCCTGTCGCCGCACGACGTGTGGGTTGCTCGCGTCAGCCAGACGGCCGACGATGGCGGCGCCGCCGTGTTCACCGACGACAAGAGCTGCACCTCGCCGACGATTCCGGCGGGTGGCGTTCCGTTCGTCACGGCCGGCTTCGACGGTACCGGTCAGGATCCGGACTCGGGCATCCCGATTCCGGCCGACGACGGCCCGACGGACATCACGCGTACGCGTGAGGGCTACCTCGAACTGATCACGATGGGCGACATCCCGGCGGGTTCGCCGCTGGCCGCCGACATCACGCACAGCTCGAGCTCGACCCCGAACGGCGGCACGCCGCCGGACTGCAGCCAGTCGACGCTTGACGCCGACGCTCCGGTCAGCGTTGTTGCTCCGACCTCGGGTGGCCTGTTCGGCGCCGGCACGATCGTCAACGTCGGCGAAGGCACGTTCTTCGGCTACAACGCCGATGCCATCGACGGCTTCACGGAAATCGCGCTGTACCACGGCACCGAGTCGCTGCAGCCCTCGCTGCAGGACGCGAACAACCCGTCGCAGGTCACCGCACCGGGCACGATCGCTCGTGCGTTCCTGTTCATCAACGGCCAGCTCGTTACGGCCGACTACGGCTTCGGCGTTGACGCCGTTTCCGCGGTGCTGATGACGGACACGCTGTACAACGAGTACTTCGTGAGCGCCGATTTCGGCGCCAACACGGACTGGATCGTTACGTTCCCGACCAAGCGCTTCTATGTCGACGACACGCTGTACTCGCGTGCGCCGGCTCTGCCGTTTGCCGAGGCGTTCCACGCTCCGGGCGAGTCCAACGTCACGGTTGGCATCACGCTGTACGATCGTGAAGAAGGCCACACGACCCGTCAGGGTGGCTTCTCGCCGCCGGTCGGCACGCAGCCGTCCTCGCTGCCGTACGAAGTCAACGTCATCAGCTTCCTGACCGATACGTCGGCAGGTGCCCCGTCCGGCGTGTTCGGTTCGCTTCTGCGTCCGAACATCAACCCGTACGGCGTTGATGGCTGGGTGCAGTTGGATCTGTTCTCGGGCGACGGTACTCACTACCTGCCCGGCGGCGTGAGCCCCGTGCTCGGTGCCGTCACGCTGAACGGTCTGCCGGCAACTGGCTACTACGGTTACAACATCATCAACGTCAACGCCCAGCCGGGCTCGCTGGCGAACTACGGTGGTCTGTTCCGTCACCGCGCCAACCGCTCCTGCGCCGCTGGTGGCCAGGCTCCCTGCTCCTAAGGGATCTGGTGGTACGTGTTACGAAGAGGGAGCCGCAAGGCTCCCTCTTTTTTTGTCCATAGCGCTGACAAGTTTGCAAAAAATGTCGCTAACGCTATGGTGCTCGAGTTCGATTGAACGGTAAAATCGCGAGCGATCTTCTCGTTGCCTTCCGGAATTCCTGATGTACGTTTCGCTGAAACGCTTTATCGGGCAGGCTTTGTGCCTGGCCGTCTTCGCTGCCCCTGCTGCACACGCCCAGGTCACGCTGCATCTGACGACGCCCACGCAGACCAGCTGCGATGCGACCACGGACGCGCAGGGTCTCAATCTCATCCCAGGCGGTACCGATCTCCAGGCTTCCGGCGTCACGTTCTCCGGCAACGGGTGCGGAGCCGGCGGCGGAACGTTCGCGGCCAACGTCAGCGTTCCCGGGACCTCCACGGTCGGCACGCCGTTCAACGTCACCTGGTCCGCGTCGGCCGACGCTACCTTGTGCACCTACGGCGGCTCCACGGGTCTCAGCGGCTGGCCGACCGGCACCAACGCGTGCCAGGACGCCGCGTGCGGAACCTCGCATGTCGTCGCCGTCACGCCAACCACGGCGGGCTCGTTCAATCTCAGCGTCACTTGCACAAACAACAGCGGTTTCGCGCAAGGCGCGACCACGGCCGCGAATGCGCCGACCGCGCCGCAGCCTCCGAACTTCGCGTTGAACGCTCCGGCCAGCGTCGCTGCCGGCGCTGCGTTCCAGGTCAGCTGGGCCGTCACCGGCGCCACCAGCTGCACAGGTTCGGCCTCGTTGGGCGGTAGTTCCGTCAGCCTGCCGGGCTGGACCGACTCCACGTCGATCGTCTCGCCGCGCACCGTGACGGCGGCAACCGCCGGAACCTACACGCTCAATCTCGCCTGTTCGAATCCGGTCGGCACGACCAACAGCGCGCCGGCAACGGTCGTCGTCGGCGGCTCCGCCGACAACTGCCCGAGCACGCCGCTGACGCGCATCACGTCGAGCTCCATCTCGTACGTGCCGAGCGGCGTGCCGCCGACCCGCACGGGCGTCAACCTGGCCAGTTACGACGAAATCTGGGGTCATGCGAACGCGACCGATACGACCGTGACCTGGCCGGGCCGCTCGAACTCGCAGCCGACGATCCTGAGTTTCCTCAAGACGGGATACATCGCCGCGAAATTCCATGTGCCGGCCGGCGTTTCGCCGACCCTGTACGGCTGGATCAGCCATACCGATTACAACTACGGCCAGGACCTGACCTCGGCGATCAGCACCGCTTGCGGCGATTTCAATCCGACCGACACGCGTTGCGTCGTATCGCAGATCAGCGGCCAGACGCTGGTCAGATGGGGCCTCAGCGCGCCCTCGTTCTGTCCATTGCTGCCGAATACGGATTACTTCCTCAACATCAAGATGACCGACCCGTCGCGTCCAAGCTCGACGTGCTCCGCCAGCGCCACGGTTTGCGCGATCGGAACTTCGAACAACATCGGCGGTCAGTAGCGACAGCGCGCCGCGCGTAACGCGCGGCGCTTCACGAGCCCGACGTCGCCTGGCGAGTCGGGACGCGAACGGCGGACACTGAGTCCGCCGTTTCCGTTTACAAGACATCCTGGAGAACCTCTCATGCCGTCGACACGACGATTCGCGCATGCCTGTCTGGCAGCGACCCTGATGGCCTTCGCGCTGTCCGCGAACGCCCAGAACGCGCTGAACATTTCCACTGGTTCGCCGAGCACGGTCGTCGCCAAGCAAGGCACGGCGACCGTCACGCTCGCCGACGTCGACGCTTTCGCGGCGCGCATGCCGGAAAAAGAGCGCGGCGGCTTCTTCGACAATCCTCAGCGCCTCGAGCAAATGCTGATGACACTGCTTGTGCAGAAGCAGCTCGCCGACGAAGCGCGCAAAGCCGGGCTCGACAAGGATCCCGCGGTCAAGACGCAGGTCGATCTCGCCGTCGACGACGCGCTCGCCAAGGCGCGCATGGCGCGCTTGCGCACCGACATGAAGCTGCCTGACTTCAGCAAGCTTGCGCAGGAAGAGTACGCAGCGCACAAGGAAAAGTACGCCATCCCCGGCAAACTCTCAGTCAAGCACGTGCTGATCGAAGCCAAGACACGCACCGACGAGGAAGCCAAGGCGCTCGCCGAGAAAGTCGCGGCCGACGCGAAAGCTCACCCCGGCACATTCGACGCGCTGGTCGAGAAATATTCCGAGGACCAGAGCAAGGCGAACAACAAAGGCCTGATGCCCGACGTTGCCACCGGCAAGTACGCGCCGGCGTTCGTCGAAGCGTCCAAGAAGCTCAAGAAGCCCGGCGAGATCTCGCCGGTCGTGCGCACGAAATTCGGCTATCACGTGATCGAGCTCGTCGAGCGCACGCCCGACCAGCAGCAGGCGTTCGCGCAAGTCCGCGACAAGATCGTCGAGCAGCTGCGCAGCGACTACATCGACAAGACCGCAAAAACCCACGCCGACGAGTTGCGCAATCAGCCGATCGACGCAAACAGCGAGCTGGTCGCTTCGCTGCGCACGCGCTATGGCACGCGGCCCGAGGCGCCCGCGGACGGCGCGCCGACGCCGGCTCAATAATTCTTACCCGAGCTACATCTTGTCGTCGCCGCGCGCGGCCGAACGAAATCGCGGCCGCGCGCGCACCAGGCCTGCCATGCATCGACGCGGACACGTCGTCGCGACGTTTCCGCGTCCGCCTGCCGTTTCCCGCTAGAATCGCCGCGGATTCCGGCCAAGAGCGCCGCCCATGTCCGTCGCCGCGCTGACGCTGCGCTTCCTCAACCGCGAACTGCAGAACCGCTTCGCGGGCAGTTTTTCCGGCGGTCTCTGGGCGCTGATCCAGCCGCTGGTGCAGCTCGCCGTCTATTCGTTCGTCTACGTGCGCATCTTCAAGGCGCAGCTCTCCGGCGTCGGCGCGCCGGGCTACGTCGCATTCCTCGCCGCCGCGCTCTGGCCGTGGACGGCTTTCTCCGAAGCGATCGTGCGCTCGACGACGGCCGTACAGGACAACGCAGCGCTGATCGGCAAGGTCGCGCTGCCGCGCGAAGTGCTGGTCCTCGCCAGCGTCGCCTCGAGCTTCCTCGTGCATCTCGCCGGCTTCGTCGCGATCCTGATCGTGCTGAAGCTCGCCGGGCAGGGCATCGCGATCTCGGGTTTGCCGTACGCGGTGCTGCTGTTCGCGCCGCTCTTCGTGCTGACGCTCGGCATCGCGCTCATCTTCTCCGCTGTGCAGGTCTTCGTACGCGACCTCGCGCAGGCATTGCCGCAGCTGATGCAACTCATGATGTTCGCCGCGCCGATCTTCTACGAGCGCGGCCTTCTTCCGGTTGCAGCGCGCGGCTGGCTCGATCTCAATCCTTTCACGTTCTACGCCGAATCGTTCCGCGCGGTGCTGCTGAACTACGGAACGATCGACAGCCTGCATCTCCTCATCGCGATCGTCACCGCCACGGTCACGCTCCTGATCGGACACTGGGTCTTCCGCCGCCTCGATCCGCACTTCGAGGATTTCCTGTGAGCGCGCCGCTGGTCAGCGCGCAAGGCCTCGGCAAGGCCTATCCGAAAGTCCATCGCAACGCCGATCGCCTGCGTGCGCTGGCGCGACTTCTGTTCAATCTCGGCGACGACGGGCGCATCGACGTGCTGCGCAATGTCGACCTCGAGATCATGCGCGGCGAATCGCTTGGCCTCATCGGCGAGAACGGCGCCGGCAAGTCGACGCTCCTGAAACTCATCACCGGCGTCTTGACGCCGTCGTCCGGCAGCGTGCGCGTCAACGGCACGCTCGGCGCATTGCTCGAGCTCGGCGCCGGATTCCACCCCGACTACAGCGGGCGCGACAACATCGCGATGGCGGCCGCGTTGTATGGATTGCAGGGCGCTGAGCTCCGCGATCGGCTGCCGGAAATCATCGCGTTCGCCGACATCGGGGATTACATCGACGAGCCGGTCAAGCACTATTCGTCCGGCATGGTCGTGCGCCTGGGCTTCGCGGTGATCGCATCGCTCAAGCCCGATCTTCTCGTCACCGACGAAGTGCTCGCCGTCGGCGACGAATCGTTCCAGAAGAAATGTGTGCGCTGGATCGAAGACTATCTTGCCGGCGGCGGCACGCTGATCCTCGTCTCGCACAGCATGTACCACGTGCAGAAACTCTGCCGCCACGCGTGCTGGCTGCGCGGCGGCGAGATCGCGATGTGCGGCGACGTGTTCGACGTCACGCAAGCGTATCTTGCCTATCACGAACGCAAATCCGCGGCCGTTCCCGAACGCGTCGAGATCGCGCGCGCAGGCCACGAGTTCAGCGTGCTCGGCGTCGAGCTCAACGGCGTCGACAGCGAGCAGCCGCTTCTGATCGACTTCGGCTCGACCTTGCGCATCGGCGTGCGCATGCGTTCGCGCGAAGGCCGCGCGCCCGTGCTCGCGATCGGCATCGTGCGCGCCGACGGCACGCCGGTTTACGGCGTCGGCAGCGACATGGACGGCAGCGTCCCCGAGCGCGTCGGCGTGGACGAATACTTCGGCGCCATCGAGTTCGCGGACATGAACCTCCTGCCGGGAAGCTACGCCGTGCGCGTGCACCCGATGGACCCCGAAGGCGTGCGCCTCTTCGACACGGTCGAACGCGCCATCGTCGTCCGCGGCGCCTCGCGGGAATTCGGCCTCGTGCGCCTCGGCCACCGCTGGCTGACCGGCGCCGCCAAGAACCCCGATGAACGCTGATCCTCGCGCCAGCGGCCTCGCCGGACGTGGGAAAATACCCGCCCGGCGCCACGGCCCTCACAGTCGATGAACGAAAGCGATCCTTCCGCGTTGCCTTTCACCGGCGAGCGCTTCACGCCCGAGTGCGTGCGCGAGATCTGGTATGAACACTGGCATCGCTACGCGTTCGTGCGCCGCCTCGCGGCGGGCAAGCGCGTGCTCGACGCGGCCTGCGGCGAAGGCTACGGCTCGGCGCTACTCGCGGGCGTCGCCTCGGAAGTCGTCGGCATCGACATCGATGCCGCGTCCGTTGCGCATGCGCGATCGCGTTACGGTGCACACGCGAATCTTCGCTTCGAGCAAGGCGACGCGACGAATCTCGATATTCCGCCGGGCCGATTCGATCTCGTCGTTTCGTTCGAGACGCTCGAGCACGTGGAGGCCCAGGAGCGCATGGTCTCCGGTTTCAGACGCGCGCTGGGCGACGACGGCGTCCTGGTCATTTCCTCGCCGGACAAACGCACGTACAGCGAGATCGCAGGATTCCGCAATGAGTTCCACGTGCGCGAGCTCTATCGCGAAGAGCTGCTCGCGCTCCTGGCGCCGCATTTCCAGAACGTTCGCCTCTACGGCCAGAAGCTTCTGTTCCAGTCGGCGTTGTGGGCGCTCGACGAGACCCAAGAGCGCAGCGAAACCTGGACCGCCTCGGCCTCGGGTGACTCGCTGTCCGCGAGCCTCGATTACGCGCCGCTCTATTTCATCGCGGTCTGCGCGCGGGGCGAGCTGCCCGAGGCGCTGCCGCCGATGTCCTTCTTCGGCGACCGCGAGGAATCGGTCTACGCGCATTACAATCACGAAGTCCAGAAGAACATGAAGGCCGGCGAGCGCATCGCCGAGCTCGAGGCCGAAATCCAGAAGCTGCGCGAAGACGCGGCGCGGCCATCCGCAACCGTCTCGCGCCGAACGCCGTGGTGGCGCCGCCAACGAACCAACGAATGAACACCGATCTCAGTTATCAAATCAATTACGGCAGCATGAATTTCGGCACGACGCCGCGCGTCGATCCGGCCGCGCCGCTGTTCGCCTCCGAAGACGGCGTCGTCGCGTCGTTGTCGAACAACGAGTGCATCTTCCAGGCGCGCCGTACCGGCGATACGCATGTGATGACGTATCAAGTGCTGCAGGCGCTCGATCAATGCCGCGAATTCCGTCCGCTCGACGAACATGTCGCGCGCATCCTGACGACGATTCCGAGCCTCCAGGCGCAGCGCGATCAGGTGCCGCGCGTGCTCGAAAGCCTGAGCGCGCGCGGATTGCTCGTCTCCGACAAGGATTTCCTCGATCGCGTCGCGACGCCCGGAGCCGCGGCGGCCGCGCCGCTGCGCGCGATCTTCATCCGCGCTTGCGATCGTCCGGCGCAGCTCGAGCGCTTGCTGAAATCCTTGACCGATTACGAGCGCCGATTCCGCACGACGCGCCGCTACGTGCTGATCGACGATTCGACGTCGGTCGATGCGGCCAACCGCCATCGCGATCTCTTGCGCGAGTTCGCGCGCGCGACCGGCTGCAAGCTCACGTATCTCGGCGCCGCCGAGCAGACGCGCTTCGTCGAGCGGCTCGCCAAGGCCGTGCCGCAGGCCGCAAAGATTCTTCCGTCGCTGTTGCTACGTTCCGCGGCGGCTTCGGGTTTCGGCGGCGGACGTGCCTGGAATTTCGCATTGCTGCTCTCGGCGGGCGCGGGCTTCGTGCTGCTCGACGACGATCACGTGCTGCCGCTGCGCCGTCCCGACGGCGCGCGCGAAGGCATCGATCCCGATCCGTCGTCGGCAGCGACGACGCAGTTCTTCCGCAATCTCGAAAACGCGTTCGGCGCCGGCGAGGAAATCGCCGAAGATCCGTTCGAGCTTCATCTCGAAGTCGTCGGCCGTTCGCTCGGATCGCTGCTCGGCGAATCGCGCTACGCGATTGATCGCAAGTCGCTGCGCGGCTTGAGTCTCAGCCGCCTGGATCACCTGCGCGGCGATGCGAGCGTGCTGGCGACATTGCAAGGTGCGTACGGAAGCTCGCGCACCGAGTCGGGCGCATGGCTGTATCAGCTGCCGCCCGAAAGCCGCGAGGAATTCTGGCGCGATCGCGACACGTATCTCGGCAACGTCGAAGCGGCCAGCATCTGGTACGGCCATCGCCAGGCGCGCGTCGCGACATCGGGCACGTTCTCGCCGTTCGCGTTCGACAATCGCGCACTGCTGCCGTGCACGAATCCGATCGGTCGCGGCGAGGACGCGTTGTTCGCGCAAGTGACGCGCCTTTGCCATCCGGAATCGCTGGTCGTCGAGCTTCCCGTCGCGATCGGCCACGCGCAGGAAGTGGTGCGCAAGCGTTCCGACCGTACGCTCGCTGCGCCGCCGCCGCGCTTCAATTATTTCGTCGGCGATTTCGTGCAGCGCCAACTGACCGAATTCCTCGCCGAGGATCCGGCGCAACGTCTCGAGCTCCTCGCCGGCAATCTGCGTGACATCGCGGGTGCGAGCGAAGCTCGGCGCCTGCGCCTGTTGCGCGAATACCTGGCGTACGTGCGTGCGGACACGATCGAACGCTTGCAGCAGCAATTCGAGAGCACGCAGAACGCGCCGGTGTACTGGCAGGCGGATCTGCGCTCGATCATCGAGGCGAACGGACGCGCGCTGACCGCGAAGGCGCCGCCGCGGCTTGGCGACTGGCCGGAGTCGATGGACGAAGCCGGGTGCGCGGCGCGTCTGCGCGAAGACACCGAGCGGCTCGCCTCGTCGTACGAGGCTTGGCCTTCGTTGTGGACGCACGCGCGCGAGCAGGGCGAGCGCCTGCTCGGCGCGCTCTGATCCGCACGATGTCCCAAAGCGAGCGCGAGAGCGGGCTGACCAGCATCGTCATCGTCGCCGCGGACAGCGGGCCGCTCTTGCTCGAATCGGTCAAGGCGGCGCTTGCTTCGACGGCGCCGGTCGAGGTGATCGTTGCCGACAATGCATCGAGCGACGGCGAGCCGCGACGCGTGTCTGCTGCCAACGCTGCGGATACGCGTTTTCGTCTCGTCGAGAACGGCGCCAACATCGGCTTCGGACCCGCGTGCAATCGCGCTGCCGCGATCGCGCGCGGCGATGCGCTCGTGTTTCTCAATCCCGATTGCCTGATCGAGCCGGACGCGATCGGCGGACTCCGCGCGATCTCCGATCGCGATCGTTCGTTCGGCGTTCTCGGCATCGAAGTGCGCACGCCCGAAGGTGTGCCTGCGCGCGGCAATCGCCGGCGCGATCCGATGTTGCGTCGCGCGCTGATGACAATGAGCGGGCTCGCGCGTTTCGAATCGCGCTGGCCGGCGTTCGCGGGCGTCGAGATGCCGGCACGTTCGTCGGTCGGCGACGTCGAAGATGTCGAGGCGGTGTCGGGCGCTTGTCTCTTCCTGCCGCGCCGCGTGTTCGAAGAAATTGGCGGATTCGACGAAGCGTATTTCCTGCACGTCGAGGATCTTGATCTCTGCCATCGCGTGCGCGAGGCGGGCTATCGCGTCGCGATCGCGCATGCGCTCGGCGCCGTGCACGCGCAAGGCAGCTCGAGCCGTCATCGCGCGCTCTTTGTCGCGCGCCACAAGCATCGCGGCATGTGGCGCTATTTCATGAAGTTCGATCCCGCCGCGCGCAATCCCGTGTTGCGCGCACTTGTGTGGCTCGGGATATGGACGCACTACGCGCTCTCGATTCCGCTTCACGCGATGCGCGCGCGATCTCGCCGCTGAAACGAAAAAGGCCGCGAGCGTGCTCGCGGCCTTTCGATGTGAACGGACGACCGTTTACTGACCGAACGCGTTCGCGGTTCCGATCGCGCACACTTCGGCGGTGTTCGAGCAGGTCGTGCTCGGACGGTTCGGATCGGTCATCTTGATGTTGTAGAAGTAGTCCTGTCCCGGCTGCAGCTGGCACATCGCCGTGCTGGCGCCGGTCTTCCAGCGCGTCAGCACCTGGCCGCTGGTCGTCTCGATGTAGCACGCGGCCGAGCTCGGGCTGAAATCGCCGCACGACGTGCTGATCGACGCGGTCAGGTCCTGGCCGTAGCTGTACTCGGTGTGCGTGAGCCAGCCGTACATGTTGATCTGCACGTCCTGGGGCACGGTGAAATGCGCCGAGAGATAGCTCTGCTTGTTGAAGTCGAGAATGATCGGCGCGGAATTGGAGCGTCCCGGCCAAGTCACGATGCTGTCGTACGGATCGGCGTGACCCCAGATGTTGTCGTACTCGGTCATGCCGACCCGGTAGCGGATGCCGTCCGGAATGTTGTCGCCCATGTAACCGATGTCGCTGGTCGTCAGACGGAACGAATCCGTGCTGTTGGGACAGGTCGCGGGCGATTCGAAAGCATCGTGGAAAACGGGATCGTAGGCCGTGGCGGAAGCAAGGATGAGAAGAGCGGCGGCGTTGAGCATGTGGCGTGAAACTCCGAGAGAAGGCCGACAACAAAAACGTCGGCAATGACGCGGCCCACATCGAAGGCTCTGCGCTATCGGCGCAGGCGACTCAAAACCTGACTCAGGACCGCGTAACGGCGAGGGTTCTTGTATTTATCCAAGCTGAACCCACTGCACGCGCATTATGCACAGCAAGCCTTCAAAAAATATTAACTCTTTCGTGATGATCGTCACATCCATAATAAATGGATTTTGTGTAGGCCGAAAATCGTTTAAATTTTGTTTCGCCGTTCATATTCGCCGCGATTTCTTTTTCAGCCGCGGAAGCGATTGATCTCGGCGCGCAGTCCGGCCGCTGCATCGCGCGCTCGCTCGGCAAAATCCGGGCCCGTGCCCGCGTACAGAATTGCGCGGGACGAGCTGACGAGGAGGCCGGCTCCCTTGCGCGTACGTCCGTTGCGCACGGCCGCTTCGACGTCACCGCCTTGTGCGCCGACGCCCGGCACGAGCAGCGGCACTTCTCCCACCAGCGCTCGCACTTCGGCCAGCTCCTCGGGATAGGTGGCTCCGACGACGAGCACGCAATTGGCGTTGCCATTCCACTCCGCAGCGGCCTTGGCGGCGACGTGTTGGTACAGCGGGCGGCCGCCGACGTCGAGATCCTGAATATCGCGCGCGCCCGGATTCGAAGTGCGGCACAGAATCACGACGCCTTTGTCCGCGCGCTTGAGGAACGGCTCCAGCGCGTCGTGGCCGAGATAGGGATTGACGGTGACGGCGTCCGCGCCGTAGCGGTCGAACGCTTCGCTCGCGTAATGCGTCGCGGTGCTGCCGATATCGCCGCGCTTGGCATCGAGGATCACTGGCACGCCGCGATGCGCTTGATGAATGTGCGCGATCAGCCGCTCCAGCGCGGATTCGGCGCGTTGCGCGGCGAAATGCGCGATCTGGGGCTTGAAGCAGCAGACGAGGTCCGCGGTCGCGTCGACGATGGCGCGGCAGAATTCGAAGATCGCTTCGGGGTCATCGCGCAGATGTTCGGGGAAGCGCGCGGGTTCGGGATCGAGGCCGACGCAGACGAGCGAGTCGTTGCGTTGCCAGGCTTCGTTGAGTTTTTGGATGAAAGTCATGGCGTCCTCATCATTCGCCGCGCAGGCATTTCCCTTCTCCCGCAAGCGGGAGAGGGGGCTATCGGTGCCTTCCCGCAAGCGCGGGAGGGGTAAAGATCAAGCCAGCTTCTTGTAGCGAATGCGATGCGGCTGCGCGGCTTCGTCGCCGAGGCGGCGCTTCTTGTCGTCCTCGTACTCGCGGTAATTGCCCTGGAAGAACTCGACGTGCGAGTCGCCTTCGAACGAGAGGATGTGCGTCGCGATGCGGTCGAGGAACCAGCGATCGTGCGAGATCACCATCGCGCAGCCCGGAAATTCGAGCAGCGCATCCTCGAGCGCGCGCAG
>Ga0268265_10000904_pt1 | contig 27551 bp, 26 predicted proteins | sample KBSSwiS52_FD_190355 | JGI IMG/M metagenome (GOLD analysis project Ga0268265, IMG submission 190355) | Switchgrass rhizosphere microbial communities from Kellogg Biological Station, Michigan, USA - KBS Switchgrass S5-2 (SPAdes) (version 2) | ecosystem: Host-associated > Plants > Roots >...
GCGATTGCCGACTGGAATCAGTCTACAGAACTGACTCTCCACAGCCAAACCGTGGTCACGGATCGGCGGAAGTGCAATCCGATCGTCGGCGAGATCCTGGTCTGTGATTTCAGCTACGGCCAGACCGGCTGGCTCGCGCTCGCGACCGAAGTGTACAGGATTGCGGACAACCACATAGTCTTCGCCAACGTCAGGCTGAACGACACCTATTCCAACATTCCGCGCTTTGGGAACAAAGGACCTGACTGGCGACAGATCGCCGCCTGCCAGGAACTGGGTCACACCTTCGGCCTCGCTCACCAGGACGAGGTGAGTGACAACGTCAACCTCGGCAGCTGCATGGATTACACCTTCGCCCCCGCCGGCGGCGTCGTCGACGGGTTCGATTATGGGCCCTCGAACTTGCATCCGAATGCCCACGACTATGAAGAACTCAGTATCATCTACGATCACGATGACGGGTTCACGACGACGTCGGCGTCGGCAACCAACTTCGGCATTCGAGAAGTCGGCAAGGCCGTGCCCCAGCCCCAGACCGCTCCTGGACTCGGCGATGCTCCGGCGGCGTGGGGCCATGCGATCCACCGAGATAAGCAAGGTCGGCCGGATGTCTTCCTCAAGGATCTGGGGAGCACCCAGAAGGCAATGACTCATGTATACTGGGCGATCGGCGAAGGCTTGCACTGACGCGTTATTGGGACCGCGAGCTAGTGGCGAGGAATGGAAGAAAAGGCGGATCCTGAAATGAGCAGGTCAGTCATTTGTCCAAGTCTGTCGGTTCTGGCTCTGGCTGCCTGTCATCTGGGTGGCACCGCTGCAGCGAATGCAGCGACCGCGGCCGTAAGCCCGGCGGATGGCACGATCGACGGGACGTGGATCGGCGACGTCAACAGCGTGAAGTTCGAGGGGAAGCCGGACGAGTATCTGCTGCAGGACGGCACGTTCGCCTGCAAATCCTGCACCCCGCCAAGGTCGATCGCGGCTGACGGCTCGTACCACGCGGTCGCCAATTACGCTTACTATGACGAGGAATCGGTCAAGGTCGTGGACGACAAGACGGTCCGGCTTTCGCGGAAGCTGAAAGGCCGTGAGATGGGCCACTCCACGATGTCGGTTACGCCGGATGGCAACACCTTGACGACCAACTGGACGGACACATCGGACGCGAACGCGAAGCCCAGCACGGGCTCGTTCGAGGAGACTCGTGTCGCCCCCGGCCCGGCCGGATCGCACGCACTGTCAGGCTCATGGACTCCGGCCAAGATTGCAGACGTCAATCCGGAGGAAATCACGCTGACCCTGAAGGTCGACGCAGACATGCTGCACATGAGCGCACCGACCGGCGTCAGCTACGACGCCAGGCTCGATGGCACCCCGACACCGATCAAGGGCGACCTCGCTGGAGCGACCGTTTCGGTGAAAAAGCTTGCCGCCAACGCCTACCAGGAAACCGATATGGCCGGCGGCAAGGTGATCAAGGTGAATACGTTCAGGCTCGGCTCGGACGGTAAGCTGACCATCGTGTCGGAGAGTCCGCGTGACGGTTCAAAAACGACCTGGATAAGCAACCGGCGATGAATGGGGATCGGCGCGGCGCGCACGACTCGGCCGAAATTCTGCAATGGGTCGATAGCGAACGTTCCCTCAAGTTAGCGCTGCCGCTCCAACCCAACCAATGCGACGGACAGCATTATGCTGGAAGCGAGCTAATGCCCGCATGGGTCGAAAGGTCGCCATTTTTGAAGATCGAATCTAGATGATTTGGATTGTGCGCTTGCTGCTGGTGGTCGGGGCGGTTGGGGGAATACTCCTCTTTGGGACTGCGGTGGCAGACAGTATGGCCTCGAGGGGCATAGACCGTACGAGGCAAATGAGGATGTCCTGTTTTGGCGTTCTCGCGCGCATCATCCTTTTCGTAGCGTCCTTCTTCGTACAGGTGTTCCGATGGCCGCTAGGTTGCCGGAAGCATTGAGGAAACTGCCGCGGCCATCTTAAGCGGTTAGTTCGGCGCAATCGCGCGGCAGCTCTGGGCCGAAAGCCGACCTAGCGCCCGCGGTCGAAGGGGTTGCCGCGGCCGCGGAATTCGAGCCGCAGCGGCACTGCACCAAGCTTCAGGTCGCGGCGCAGCGCGTTGAGCAGATAGCGGCGATAGCTCTCGGGCAGCTCGTCCGTGCGGTTGCCGAACACGACGAAGCTCGGCGGCCGCGACTTCACCTGCGTGATGTAGCGAAGCTTGATTCGCTTGCCCCTGGGCGCGGGCGGCGGGTTGGCCTCGACCGCCCGTTCGAACCAGCGGTTGAGCTCGCCGGTCGGAACCCGCCGGCTCCACGCCTCGCGCATCTCGAACCCGACCTTGAGGATCGTGTCGATCCCTTTCCCGGTCTTGGCCGAGACGGTGAGCACAACCACGTCCTTCAGCTGGGCGAGCCCTTCGGCGAGCGCGGCCTTGATGCCGTTGAACAGGGACGAGGCATTTTCCGCGACGTCCCATTTATTGACCGCGATGATGAGGCCGCGGCCTTCCTCGATCACCTGGGCGGCGATGCGCAGGTCCTGCGCCTCCAGTCCGCGCGTCGCGTCGAGCAGCAGGACGACGATCTCCGAAAAATCGATCGCGCGCTTGGTGTCCGCGGCGGATAGCCGCTCGAGCTTGTCTTCGACCTTCGCCTTCTTACGGAGGCCGGCGGTGTCGACCAGCCGGACGGCCTGGCCTTCCCACTCCCAGTCGAGGCTGATCGAATCGCGCGTAATCCCGGCTTCCGGGCCGGTGATCATCCGTTCCTCGCCGAGCATCCGGTTGACGAGGGTCGATTTGCCCGCGTTCGGCCGCCCGACGATTGCGATCTTCAGCGGGTCGAGACGCTCGTCGGCTTCGTCATCGGCGAAATGCTCTTGCTCGAGATGCGGGCGCAGCGCTTCGAACAGGTCGGCGAGGCCCTCGCCATGCTCGGCACTGATCGGCGCCGGGTCGCCGAGGCCGAGCCGGAAGGAATCGAGAATGCCCGCGTCGCCGGAGCGGCCTTCGGCCTTGTTGGCGACGACGATCACTGGCGTGCTTTCGGCGCGGAGCCAGCGCCCGATTTCCTCGTCGAGCGGGGTGATGCCCTCGCGCGCGTCAATCAGGAACAGCGCCGCGTCGGCATCCGCGACCGCGGCTTCGGTCTGCGCCCGCATGCGGCCGGGCAGCGTGTGCGGGTCGTCTTCCTCGAAGCCCGCGGTGTCGATGACCCGGAATTCGAGGTCGAACAGCTTGCCCTCCCCTTCGCGGCGGTCGCGGGTCACGCCGGGGCGGTCATCGACCAGCGCCAACCGCTTGCCGACCAGCCGGTTGAACAGCGTCGATTTGCCGACGTTGGGCCGGCCGACAATGGCTACTGTGGGGATGGACATCGGCGCGGCGATAGCAGCGCAACCGCCTAGCGGTAAGCCGTCAGCCGCCCCGAGTCATCGTAGATGTAGAGCATGTTGTTGGCGACCACCGGCGACAGGCTGATTCCGGCACCGACATTCGACTGGCTCTGGAACGACCCGGTGACAGGATCGATGTTGATCATCACGCCGTTCGATCCGGTGATGATCAGGCGCCCGCCCGCAAGGATCGGGCCGGAATAATCGATCTGGCCCTTCTTCGACTTGATATGCTCGAACTGCGGCAACTGGTTGATCCAGCGGATATGGCCATTCTGCCGATAGACGCAGAGCAGCTTGGCGTCGTCGGTAATGACGAAGATCCAGTCGCCGGCCACCCACGGCGTGGCGATCCCGGCAATATTGAGCTCCCACAGGCGCTGGCCCGAGGTCAGTTCGAGCGCCACCATGCGCCCGCCCTGGCCGATCGCGATCACCTGGCCGCGGTCGATGACCGCATCCGCATCAATGTCCGAGAGCGACGAAACGCTGGTGCGGATGCTGGTGCGCTGCAGCGCGTCCTGCCACACCATGCGCCCGTTTTCATACCGATAGGCGTTGAGCTCGCCCGAGGAGAAGCCGGCGACGACCGTCCCCTGGCCGACGGCCGGCGAAGCCGATCCGAACACGCCCGCAATCTCGAGCGCCGCGGCTTGCGACCAGTTGGTCGTGCCGTCGGCTTCCTTGAGCGAATAGATCTGGTTGTCCTGGCTCATGACATAAACCGTGTCACCGGCCACGGTCGGGGCGCCGCGCAGCGGGCCGCCGGGGCGGACCTTCCACACGATGCCGCCCGTCCGGACGTCGATGGCGGACACGTAGCCGATGCCGTTCGTCGCGTAGATCCGGCCGTTATCGTAGGCGATGCCGCCGCCGTAGAGCGCGGGCGTGTTGTTGCGCTCCTCATACGGCGTCTGGCTCGCCCATTGCAGCGCACCGGTCTGCGCGTCGAACGACCGGACGGCGCCCAGCGTATCGATGGTATAGACGCGCCCGCCGGCAACCACCGGCTCCGACGCAAGGCGCGCCGTCAGACTGCTGCCGCGCCCCGCCTGGACGTGGAAGGCGGGGGCCAGGGCAGTCCCCAGCGCGACCTGGCCGACCGACTTGGAGGCGGAACCGCCCGACTGGGTCCACTCGGTGTTGGCGACCGCATCGGGCAGGGTCATCGGAATCGCGGCGGTTTCCGGATCGACGGCGACGTCGCCCTCGCTGGTCAGCACGGCAATGCGCTCGCCGAGGACCGGCGTCTTGGGCTTCCCGCCGCGCTTGAGGATGCTGCAACCGCTCGCCGCGAACGCCGCGCCGATCATCAAAACAATCTGAAACTTCATGGCTTTCGTCATCGTCGATCCTATTGAGCGGGCTGCGCGGTCACCTCGGCGTGGAAGCCGAGGGAACTCGCCATCTGCCCGGTACGGCTGCGAATGGGGTCGGGAACCTTGTCGTCGCGCGCGACGGCTGCGAACAGCTTGCCGGCGTCGGCGGTCTTGCCTTGCTTGAGATAGGCCATCGCCGTCATCTCGCCGGCGCTGCCGAACCACGGCTCGCCGGCCTTGGTCAGCGGCGCCATGCGGGCGATCACGTCTTCCGGCTTGAGGCTATCGAATTCGAGCGAGGTCTGGCGGACCAGCGCCAGGTCGCGGAACGGCTGCGGCAGGCTGCTGTCGGCGGCGATCGCCTTGTATTTGTCAATCGCGAGCTTGGTGTCGCCCTGCTGCAGCGCCACTGCCGCCCGGCCGAGGGAGGCCGAAGCGCGGACGCCTTTGCTGGTGCCTTTGGACAAGGCATCGAGCTTCGGTGCAACGCCATCGACGTTGCCCTTGGACAGGCCGGTGAAAATCTGCGCGAGCTGGTCGACGTCGGCGGCGTTCTGCTTCGACTTATAGTCCTGCCAATAGATGAACCCGCCCGCCGCGGCGAGGAACAGCACGACCGCGCCGATGATCGCGCCAACGTTCTTGCGCAGGATATCGCGCAGCTGGTCGCGCCGCAGATTCTCGTCGACCTCGCGGACGAAGGTTTCACTGATGTCCGGGGTTTCCGCCAAAGACGCCTCAATATGCTCGGGGGATTAGAGATAGGCGCAGCTTCCTTCCCCACCCTAGCTGAATGGAAGCTGGCGCGGCTTCGTCTAGCGGCAACCGCCGGAAAGGCAAAGCGTGTTTAGGGCTTCGGCCGGTAAGTCTGGTCGGCGGTTGGGAAGCTGCGCTCGCGCACCTCGGCGGCGTAGGTCGCGGCGGCCTGGCCAATCTCCGCCGCAAGGTCGGCGTAGCGCTTCACGAACCGCGGCGTGCGCTCGAACAGGCCGAGCATGTCTTCCGTGACCAGAACCTGCCCGTCGCAATCGGCCGAGGCGCCGATGCCGATGACCGGAGCAGCGACCTTGCCCGAGAGATCGGTCGCGATTTGCTCCATCACGCCTTCAACAACGATGCAGAAGGCGCCGGCATCGTCGACCGCCTTGGCGTCGGCGATGATCTTCGTCGCCTCCCTCGTCTCGCGGCCGCGGGCACCATAACCACCGAGCACGTTCACCGCCTGCGGCGTCAGCCCGACATGGCCGATCACTGGAATGCCGCGCTGCGTCAGGAACGCGATGGTTGGCGCCATCGCCTCGCCGCCCTCGAGCTTGACCGCCGCGCAGCCGGTTTCCTTCATGATCCGCGAAGCGGCGGCGAACGCCTGCTCGGGCGAACCTTCGTAACTGCCGAACGGCATGTCGACCGCGACCAACGCGTGCCAGCTGCCGCGAACCACGGCGGCGCCGTGGTTGCACATCATTTCCAGGGTCACCGGAATGGTCGACGGCAGGCCGTAGATGACCTGCCCGAGGCTGTCGCCGACCAGCAGCATGTCGCAATGCGGGTCGAGCAGTTGCGCCATTCGCATGGTGTAGGCGGTGAGCATGACGATCGGCTGCTCGGTCTTGCCATTCGCCTTGCGGCCGCGGATCGCAGGCACGGTCGTGCGCTTTCCCGGCACGGGCGACGGCGTCGCGCGGCTGGTCGAGGTGTCCATGGTGAAAGTCGACATGGCGCGGGCTTGTAGCGGCTATGCTGCTCCGCAGCAAAACCGCTGGCGAGCACAGTTGGCCGACAACGCCGTAAATTAACGGGACCCGACCGCTAACCGCTCCGTTCGTCTGTTTCTGCCACACCGAAAAAAGGATTTTGGATGAGAACGCCTATGTTGATGGCGACCGCGGCCGCGCTTGCCTTCGCCTCCGGCGCAGTCCTCGCCGCACCATCGTCGGAGACGCCTTCGGCCAGCCCCGCCACGCCGGCAACGGGCGCAACACCGGCCACGCCTGCGACCCCGGCCGATCCGACTGCTGGAACGGCCGCAACCCCGGCGACGCCGGCCACGCCATCCGATCCGGCGACGGCAGCGACGCCGTCAGCCAAGCCGACGACCGTCGATCCGCTGGCCCCGACGGCGGCGGCCGACGCCAAGCCTAAGAAGAAACCTAAGTAGGTCCCCCCGACCGGGCGCCCGCCCCCGGCGCCCGGTCACCCCTTTAGCGCAGCCAGCCGCGTTGGCGTGAATGGCGCGCAAACCAATAAATGGTCCACGTCAGGACCGTGACGACGACCGCCACTGCAAGGTCGTCGGTGCCGAGCAAGTCGCGCAGGCGCGGCGCCAGCAGCAGGCCGGCGAGCCAGATGCCGACCGCAACCAGCGACACGAGCAACAGCGGCTCGGCCAGCTTGCGCCGCAGGACGAGCAGCAGCGCTCCAGCGGCGCCGACCCATACCGCCACCGCATTGACCCCGATCAGCCACACCGGCTGCGCGTCGTGCGCGGCCCGCTGGTCGAGCGGCATGGTCGACGGATCGGCCGTCACGTCGAGCAGATAGGCGGCGCAACCAAGCACCATGAACAGCAACGCCGCGATCGCCGCCGGCAGGTACCAGCGAGCGAGCGGCCGCGGCGTGAAGCGATCGTCCATGAGAAACTCCCTAGCCGTTGCCGAGCCGCTGTTCCCAGCCCGCGCCCTCGGCGAGCGAGATCGAGTCGAGCACCGCTGTGCTCTGGTCGCGCAGAACCGCGAAGGCGCGCCGAATCGCGCAAGTCGCCTCATCCTGGCAGTCGCCGCACGGCGCATAAAAGTTGACGCTGGCGCACGAAACGAGCGCGATCGGCCCTTCCATCGTTCGCACGATCTCGCCGAACGAAATCTCGCCGGCGTTCCGCGACAGCTGATATCCGCCCTTCGGACCGCGCGCGCTCTTGACCAGCCCGGCCTTCTTCAAGTCGAGCATGATCAGTTCGAGATACTTCGGAGGCACGCGCTGCGTTTCCGCGATCCGCGCGAGCTGGACGGGCGCGCCACCCTGCTCCTCGGCGAGGAACAGCAGGGAACGCAGGGCGTAGCGTGTTTTCTGGGCGATCATCCTTGACGAAGCACTAGCCGCGCCGCGCGCTTCGCGCAAAGCCGCACCGCGGGCGAAATGAACATCTCTTAACGCGAGCGACAGCGGGCGGTGAGACGGACCGTCCTAATGGCGACTGTCCGCGAAGCCGGTGCTTCGCAATTTGGAGAATCAACCCATGAAACGTCTGATTGCTTCGTTCGCCGTTCTCGGCCTGATCGCTACCCCGGCATTGGCCGTGACCAAGACGGCCACCACGACTTCCGCGGCCGCCAAGCACTCCGCCAAGGTCGCAGCCAAGGCGCAGAAGAAGTCCGCCAAGCTCGCCGCCAAGGCGAAGCCGGCTGCCAAGACCAACTAAATAGAGCTTACCGAACGGCCCGGCGCGCGAGAGTTCCCCCGTCGCGCCGGGCCAACTCGCGGCGCGGGACCGGACCCACGACTCCCCCGGCCCGCGTCGCTCCCGAATGTCGCCGTTGCTGGACGGCAGCCTTTGGCCCTATGGGCCGCAGCCGGAGAGCCGATGGGCCGCAAGATTCTGCTTGTTGAAGACGATCGCGAAACCGCGGACTACCTGACCAAGGGACTTGGCCAGGAGGGCCACGGCGTCGAAGTGGCGGCTAATGGCCAGGATGGCCTGTTCCGGGCCACCGACGGCACCTTCGACCTCATCATTCTCGATCGCATGCTGCCGATTCTCGACGGTATCTCAGTGTTGAAGGCGCTGCGGGCCGCGAACATCGCCACACCCGTTCTCGTGCTTTCGGCTCTGGCCTCGGTCGGCGACAGGATCGAGGGCCTCGAATCCGGCTCCGACGATTATCTCGTGAAGCCCTTCTCCTTCGCGGAATTGCTCGCGCGGGTGAACGCGCTGCTGCGGCGGCGCGAGTCGCGCGTCGACCCGGCTGACCATCGCATTGCCGTTGGCGATCTGGAGATCGACCCGCTGTCGCGGATCGTCCGCCGCGCCGGCAAGAAGATCGAGCTCAAGCCGCGCGAATATCTGCTGCTGGAATATTTCGCCCGCAACGAGGGGCGCGTCGTCACCCGCACGATGCTGCTCGAACAAGTGTGGGACTATCACTTCGACCCGGGCACCAACGTCATCGACGTCCATGTCAGCCGGCTGCGCCGCAAGCTCGAGGACGGCTTCGAGAAACCGCTGCTCCATACCGTCCGCGGTGCCGGCTACATGCTCGCGGCCTAGGGTTGCCAACCACGCTCCGCATCGCGCTGCTCGCCGGGCTCCTGGCGCTCGCGTCCAACCTCCTGGTCCTCGGCTTCATCCAGTGGCGCACCCACGACGAGGCGGTGTCCGAACAGCGCCGCCAGGTGGTCGAGCAGGGCACGGTGCTGGCCGACGTCTACCGCACCGGCGGGATGAAGGCACTGGCCGACGGAATTGCAGACACCGCGACCTACGGCGACCCGCAAACGGCGGTCGCCTTGTTCGACCGGCGCGGCGTCCAGCAGGTTGGCAACCTCGCCGCGATGCCACGCACCAAGGGGCAGATCCGTGAGGGCTACCAGGGCGCACTGATCCGGTTCGAGCAACAGACGACTCCGCGCGAAGCGGCGATCGTCGCCCATCGGCTGGCCAACGGCGACTGGCTGATCAGCGGCAGGACGGTAGGCTATGGCCTGGCGCTGCGCGAGACGCTCGAACGATCGCTGCTGATTGCCCTGCTCGTCTCCATCGTCCTCGGGCTCGGGTGCGGGGTCATCCTTGCCCAATTCGTCGGCCGCCGGGTCAGCAGGATCGTTGCCGTCACCGACCAGATCACCGCGCGCGACCTGTCGCGGCGGATTCCGCTGGCCGGCGGGGGCGACGCCTTCGACCGGCTCGGCCAGCAGATCAACGAAATGCTCGATCGGATCGGCGCCCTGATGGAGGAGCTGCGGATGGTCACCGATTCACTCGCGCACGACCTCCGCTCGCCAGTCAGCCGGCTGCAGTCCGCAGCCCATGCCGCCGCCGAGACGAGCGAGCCCGGCGAGCGTGACCAGCAGCTCGGCAACGTCGTCCGTCAGGCCGATTCACTGATGCGCATCCTGACCACGGCGCTGGAGATCAGCCGATCCGAAGCGCTGACCAGCCGCGGCCAGTTCAGCCTGTTCGACGTCGGCCGGCTGTGCGCCGAACTCAGCGAAATGTACGAGCCGGTCGCGGAGGAAGCCGGGGTGGTGCTGCGCTTCCACCCGACCGAGCGGCCGGTCGAATTGTTCGGCCATCGCCAGCTAATTGCCCAGGCGGTCAGCAACCTGGTTGAAAATGCGCTCCGCTACGGCGCGTCGGGCGAAACGATCGACGTCACCGTCGGCGAAGACGGCAAGCAGCTGTCGATCACCGTTGCCGATTCCGGCCCCGGCATTCCGGCAAATCGCCGCGCCGAGGCGCTGCGGCGGTTCGGCCGGCTCGACTCCAGCCGCTCGGCGGGGGGCGCTGGTCTCGGCCTCGCGCTGGTCCGCGCGATTGCTCACCTCCACGACGGCGAGCTGGTCCTGCAGGATAACCAGCCGGGCCTCGCCGCAATCCTGCGGCTGCCGGAACGCACGGCACAGCCGGCCGATCTCCGCGTTTAAGTCGGCGGGCCAGCCGCGATATAGCGCGCCGGCGCGACTCACTCGTGGAGACCTAGCATGACCGACCAGCTCGAAGCCGTTGCCGATCGCCCGCGCGAGCAACTGCAAACGGTCGATCCGGCCACCGGCCAGCCGGGACGAAGCTACGATGCCCACACCCTGCCCGATGCCATCGCCGCGGCGACGCAGGCCCACGCCGCCTTTCAGGATTGGCGCCGAACGTCGTTCGCCGAGCGCGCGACCATCATGCACAAAGCCGCGGCGATCCTGCGCCAGCGCAAGGACCAATATGCCCGCCTCATGACCGAGGAGATGGGCAAGACGGTCACTGACGGCCGCGCGGAAATCGAGAAATGCGCGTCCCATTGCGACTGGTTTGCCGACCATGCCGAACGCTATCTGGCCGATGAGCCGGTCGACATCGGCGGCGGCGAGGCGTTCGTCACCTACAATCCGCTCGGCGTCGTCCTTGCCATCATGCCGTGGAATTTCCCCTTCTGGCAGGTGTTCCGCTTCGCCGCGCCGGCGCTGATGGCCGGCAATGCCGGCCTGCTGAAGCACGCCAGCAATGTCCCCGGCTGCGCGCTGGCGATCGAAGCCGTGCTGCACGATGCCGGCGTCCCGCGCGACCTGTTCCGGTCCCTGCTCCTGCCGAGCCGCGAGGTCGAGGGGCTGATCAAGGACGATCATGTCGCGGCGGTCACGCTGACCGGCAGCGTTGGCGCGGGCAAGTCGGTCGCGACCGCGGCCGGCTCGGTGCTCAAGAAATGCGTGCTCGAGCTTGGCGGGTCCGATGCCTATGTCGTGCTCGAGGACGCCGACATCGCCGCCGCCGCCAAGATCGCGGCAACGGCGCGGATGGTGAATGGCGGCCAAAGCTGCATCGCGGGCAAGCGCTTCGTCGTCGTCCGCGACGTGCTCGGAGCCTTCGAAGCCGCGCTGGTCGAGGCGATGCGCGCGTACGACATGGGCGACCCATCGGCGGACGGCACCAAGCTCGGGCCGATGCAGAGCATCAAGGCGCGCGATGACATCCATCAGCAGGTGCGCGACAGCGTCGCCAAGGGCGCCCGGCTGCTGCTCGGCGGCGAGGTCCCGGACCGGACCGGCGCCTGGTATCCGGCGACGGTCCTCGCCGATGTGCGTCCCGGTCAGCCGGCCCACGACGCGGAGGTATTCGGGCCCGTCGCGGCGATCATCGCCGCCGATGACGAGCGTGACGCGATCCGCATCGCCAATGCCAGCGAGTTCGGGCTCGGCTCCGGCGTCCTCACCGGCGACCCCGACCGCGGCCGGCGCATTGCCGCGGAGGAGCTCGATGCCGGCATGAGCTTCGTCAACGAGAATGTCCGCTCGGACTCGCGCATGCCCTTCGGCGGGGTCAAGCATTCCGGCTACGGCCGCGAATGCTCGTCGTTCGGCATCCGCGAGTTCACCAACATCAAGAGCGTCCACGTCAAGCCGCTCGAACATGCGAGCGGCAGCGCGGTCGAATAGCTCAGCCCTCGATGATGACCTTGGTGCCGACCTGGGTCATGCCGAACAATTTCTCGGCGAACTTGAGCGGCAGGCGGACGCAGCCGTGGCTCGCTGGATAACCGGGGTTGGGCCCGGCGTGGAAGGCGATGCCCTTCGGGTCATACATCTGCATGAAGGGCATCGGTGCATTGTCATACTTGCGGCTGAAGCCCTTCACCTTCTTGTTCATCACCGACCAGAAGCCGAGCGGGGTCTCGCGGCCTTTCTTACCGCTGGAGATGGTGGCGACGCCGATCAGCTGGTCGGCGCGATAGACGTAGAACAGCTGGGTCATGAGATCGATCACGACCTTGGTGTCGCCGGCCTGCGGGATATCGCTCGCCCACTTAAATTCGCCGGGCTTCATGTACAGCGGCCCGAACAAGGCGATGGCGTCCTTGTGGGCCTGGGGCGCATTGCCCTGCGTCCAGCGATACGGCAGCTCCGCCGCGGGCGGCGGAGCGGGCGGCGGCGCGTGCACGACTTTAGGCGCCGTCTGGCACCCGGCGAGAAGCGCGGCGCCGATGGCCGCAACGATGACATTCCTGATGAAGCGCATGGATTCCCCGGACCTGAGCTGGACGCATGAACAACGAAGGAACCGGGCGGAGTCAATCCGCCGGTAAACGCGCGATTACCGGTTAACTCAGTCCCACTCCGTCGCACCCTTGGGGAATCCGTCGCGCTGGACGCGCACCACGCAGAAGCGCTGGCCGCTCGGCGCGCGCATCACCACCCAGCGCTCCATCCGCGTGTCGACCGTCGCGCCGAGCTGTTCGAGGCGCACAACTTCGGCCGGGATATCGTCGGTTTCGATATCGAGGTGGATCCGGCTGTCATGGTCGACGCGCTGGATCTGGACGGCGATCTCATCTTCCGGCGTTTCGAGCATGACGTAATCGCCGCGGGTTCCGGGGTGATCCGGATCGACCGGCCGGCCAAGCGCCGCGGCCCAGAAGCGCGCCGCCGCCTGGATATCGTCGACGTTGCAGTCGATCAGGATACCGTTGATGCGCGACCGGTGCATCTCATTCACTCCCACTCGATGGTGCCCGGCGGCTTCGACGTATAGTCGTAGACCACCCGGTTGATGCCCTGCACTTCATTGACGATGCGCGTCGCCACCCCGCTCAGGAACTCCGGCGTGAACGGATAGACGTCGGCGGTCATGCCATCGACGCTGGTCACCGCGCGCAGGCCGCAAACATAATCGTAGGTCCGGTAATCGCCCATGACCCCGACCGTGCGCACTGGAAGCAAGACCGCGAACGCCTGCCAGATCGCGTCGTACAGGCCCGCATTGCGGATCTCGTCAAGATAGACGGCGTCGGCCTTGCGCAGGATGTCGCAGCGATCCTTGCTGACTTCGCCGGGAATGCGGATGGCGAGGCCTGGCCCCGGAAACGGGTGGCGGCCGACGAACTGGTCGTTGAGGCCAAGCTCGCGCCCGAGCGCGCGCACCTCGTCCTTGAACAGTTCGCGCAAGGGCTCGACCAGCTTCATGTTCATCCGCTCGGGCAGGCCGCCGACATTGTGGTGGCTCTTGATCGTCACCGACGGGCCGCCAGTGAAGCTGACGCTCTCGATGACGTCCGGGTAGAGCGTGCCCTGGGCGAGGAAGTCGGCACCGCCGAGCTTCTTCGCTTCTTCTTCGAACACCGCGATGAACTCGCCGCCGATGAACTTGCGCTTGGCTTCGGGGTCGGTGACGCCGGCGAGGCCGGCCAGGAACCGCTCCTCCGCATCGACCACGACCAGCGGGATGTTGTAGTGATCGCGAAACAGGCTCTCGACCTGCTGCCGCTCGTTCAGCCGCAACAAGCCGTGGTCGACGAACACGCAGGTCAGCTGGTCCCCGACCGCCTCATGAATGAGGATTGCGGCGACCGAGCTGTCGACGCCGCCGGACAGGCCGCAAATCACCTTGCCCGTGCCGACCTGGTCGCGGATTTCGGCCACCTTGGTGTCGCGATAAGCGGCCATCGTCCAATCGCCGGCGAGCCCGCACACCCGGTGCACGAAATTGGCGATGAGCTTCGCGCCATCGGGCGTGTGCGCGACTTCGGGATGGAATTGCGTTCCGTAAAATTGCCGCTCCTCGTCCGCGATCACCGCGAACGGTGCGCCGTCGCTGACTGCGACGATGCGGAAACCCGGCGCAAAGGCGGTGACCTTGTCGCCGTGGCTCATCCACACCTGGTGCCGGTCGCCGACGGCCCACAGGCCGTCGAACAACGCGCATTCCTCGGTGATGGTGATGAACGCGCGGCCGAACTCGCCGTCCCACTCGCCCTCGTTGCCCGGCTCGACCCGGCCGCCGAGCTGGTGGCTCATGACCTGCTGGCCATAGCAAATGCCGAGGATCGGGACGCCGGCGTCGAACAGCATTTGCGGTGCGCGCGGGCTGCCTTCCTCCGGCACCCCGGCGGGCGACCCTGACAGGATGATGCCTTTCGGCTTCATCCGTTCGAACGCGGCTTCGGCCGTGCTGAAGGGTGCAATTTCGGAATAGACCCCGGCTTCACGCACGCGGCGCGCGATCAGCTGGGTAACCTGGCTGCCGAAGTCGACGATAAGGATGGATTCGGTGGGCGGGACCGTCATGGCGGGCCGATAGAGAGCGCGCAGCGAAGAGTAAAGTTAAGCGAACACTTAAGTGACTTGACGGGCTTCATGCGGCTCGATACTTAAGCACATGCTTAACGATTCGCCCCGTCTCGATCGCACCTTCCAAGCCCTCGCCGATCCGGCCCGCCGGGGCATGCTCGCCCGGCTGGCGCACGGTCCGGCGACGGTCAGTGAATTGGCCCGGCCGCTCCAAATGAGCCTGCCAGCGGTGCTTCAGCACCTGCAGGCACTCGAGGCGAGCGCGCTGATCCGAAGCGAGAAGAAGGGCCGGGTCCGCACCTGCCGGCTGCAACCGGGGGTGCTGGCATCGGCCGAGCAATGGCTCGTGGACCGCCGCTCCGAGTGGGAGCAGCGCCACGACCGGTTCGAAGAATATGTGATGACCCTCAAGGACAAGGAGAATGACCAATGACCGACAAATTGGACCTGGTGCTGGAACGGACGATCGACGCGCCGGTCGATTTGGTGTGGGCGGCCTACACCAACCCGGAGCACCTCAAGCAATGGTTCGCGCCGAAGCCGTATCAGATTACCGAATGCGAACTCGACCTGAAGCCTGGCGGTATTTTCCGCATCCGCATGCAGGGGCCCGATGGGTTCGACACTGGCCATGGCAATGCCGGCTGCGTGCTCGAAGTGGTCGAAGGCAAGAAGCTGGCCTGGACCAGCGCGCTTGGCCCGCAATACCGCCCGGCGGAAATGGCCGCCACGGGCTGCGAGAGCTTTCCAATGACGGCCGTCATCACGTTCGCCGATGCAGGGAACGGCAAGACCGCTTATAAGGCGGTCGCGCTCCATGCGACCGAAGCAGACCGCGCGAAGCACGAGCAGATGGGCTTCCACGATGGCTGGGGCACGGTCGCCGGCCAGCTCGAGGAATTCGCCAAGAGCCTGGGTGTTTCTGCCTGACTAGGAAGGGGCGCTCGTCACCGAGCGCCCCTCATCCCACCCGCTTAATAGCCCTGCCAGTTATAGGCCCGGCGCTTGACGTCGATGTCGCGGATCTGGCCGCTGCGATAGACTTTGCAGGTCCAGCTCAAATCGGCTCCGGCCTGATAGCCATAGGTGCCGTAGCCGCGCTGGTTATATCCCTGGTAGCCGCCCCAGCCGGAGCTGGCGACGCCGCTCACCTTGAAGCCGTAGCTCTTCTTTTCGACCCGGGTGATGCCCTCGACCCGGCCGAAGTTGCGGTAGCGGCGATAGTTCTGCCCCTGGTAGCCCCAGTTGCCGTAGCTGTTGTTGTAACCGCCGCCACCGAGGCGCTGTTCGACCGCGCGGGCGCAGCGATCGATACCATATTGCCGGCCGCCATATTGGTTGTAGCCGTAATTGCCGTACGGATATTGGCCATATTGATAGCCGTTGATGATCGCGCCGATCACGCCGCCCGGCGTATTCGGCTGATAATATTGCGCCGTCGCAGGTGCAGCCACGAAAGCCAGACCAACTGCACCGATCAAGAATTTGGTCGTCATGTTCCCCGCTCCTTTCAAAAAGGCTGACTGCTGTTGAATACGCAGAAGTGCGATATTCGTTTCACTAGCGGGACGATTTAGGCGAAATTCCCTAGGCCGCGATCTGTAGCTGCGGCGTTTCACCCGTCGACGAATGGCTGATCCCGATCTCTTCGAGCACGCGGTCGAGTTCCGCCAGCTCGAGCAGTCCCGAGCAAGGATGAGCGCCAGGCAGCGGAACCCTGCCATCCCGCATCCTGCGGATCAGCGCCAGCGCCGGGATGATCGGGACGTTCGGACCGAGGTTGGCGGTCGCATCGAGCGTCCAGCGTGCCGCGCGCGCTGTCCCGTCGGCGGCCGTCCCCCACGCTTCCACCACCATGGCGCCGCGGTCGCTGCCGAACGGGCGCAGGCGCTGTGCAATCCACAACAGCGCGCCCGCCGCCGGGCGAAGTGAGGCGACCACGCCCCAGCGCACCGGGAACGACAGCAGCCACAGGCCGAGATGGAGCAGCGGTAACTCGAGTCCGGCGACAAACTCCGCCGCGACCTTCGGCCGATAGCGACGAACCAGCAGCTCCTGCTCGGGCGTGTCGCAGACGCTCGCCCAGCGCTTGCCGGCCGCACCGCAATCGATCCGGCCACGCAGCGACCACCCCGGCACATCGTGCCACGCGCCGTCGCGAAATTCGCGGACGGGCTTGCCGACGTAGGACAGGATGGCCTCGACCACCGATCGCCCGCGCGGCGCCCGATTGCCGGGGAAGATGCCGATGCGGATGGCATCAATGCCCGCCCAGCCGTCCGTCAGCGCATCGAGCACGGCGTGGGACAAGGCCGGGATCGAACTTGCGCCGGCGATGACGGCGACGCCCGCCGCCTTCGCCCGCTCATCGAAGCGGTCGATCGAGCAGACGAAGTCGCAGCCGTCGGCGAGGTCGGCATAATGAACCCGCGCCGCCAGGCACTGCTCGATGAGGTTGGTGCGTGAATCCTGGAATGGACCGGCGCAGTCGATGACGAGGTCGAACTCCGCGATCGCCCCCGCCTCAACCGTGTCGCGGTCGACGAGCTGGCTCGCGCAGCCAAGCTCGGCGGCAAGCGCCTCGAGCGGCGCGCGGCGCCGGCCACCGAGGGCCAGCCGAACCCCGGTTTCGCGAGCGGCGAGCCGGGCGAGCCGCGACCCGAACACCCCGCTCGCGCCGACAATCAGCACGCGAAGGGGCTCAGTCGACATCGTCGAACAATATGTCTTGCCGCACCAGCTGGCCGGCGAGTCGGTGGGTCAGTTCAAGTCCGAACAGGAAGCTCCGTCCGGCGACCTGGCGGTGAGTCACGCGAGTCACGCCCGGCGACAGCATTGCCGGAAGGCGCAGGCGCCAGCGTCCGAGTGCGAGGAAATAATGGTCGCTGACGAAGGCGATCCCGTCGGGCAGCGCCTCGACCCGCAGCGCCATGCCCAGCCCGCGGCCGAGATATTCCTCGAGCCCGGTCCGCCCGGCGAAGCGCTTGGCGCTGTGGATCACCTGCGGGAAGCCATCCCGTCGCGCGTAGATCCGGGTCCAGCATTGCCCGCCGCTGCTCTTGTCCTCGCTGACGCTGACCAGGGCCCCGCCGCCGGGCTTCGGGTTGAGCGGTAGGGGCGCTCCGAACAGCCGGCAGAATTGCGCCAGCAGCCAGCCGGCGCGCGACATGTGCATCTTGACCACCAGGCCGCGGTAAAGCGCGACCTGGGCCCCGGTCAGGCGCTTGGTGAAGCGGCGCTGCACCTCGACCGGGAGGTTGTCCCACGCCACACTGCCGAGCAGGGTGCGGAAGCGGAGGTCGTGCACCGTTGCTGCCCGGCCCGGCTCCGGTTGCGGCAGGTGGAGCAGCTTGGCACTCATGACTCGCCCCCTTTGGCTACGCGGCCTTCGGTTTTCCCCGGCCCAGGAACCGGGTCACCTTCGCCCCCATCTTGATGAAGGCCATCAGCGTCGATTTCGGCACTTGCATCATCTCGTCATGCCAGCGCGACATGGTGCTGACGAAGTCGAGCATGGCTTGCAGCCGTTGCTTCGCGACCGGCGAAATATCCGGATCGCGCTCGGCCTCCGCGGTGCACGCACGGAGCGCCGCTTCGGCAGGGTCGACCTCGCGTGCCTTGCGGCCCTTGGCGATGCGGGTGACGATCTCCCAAATGTCGGTCTCGGCGGCGAAATGGTCGCGCCGGTCCCCGAGCAGCGGCACGCGATGGATCAGGCCCCAGCCGAGCAATTCCTTGATCGAGTTGGAGACGTTCGAGCGCGCCAGGCCGAGCTGGTCGGCGATGGTTTCGGCGGTCAGCGGCCGCTCCGACAGATAGAGCAAGGCATGGATCTGGGCGACCGAGCGATTGACCCCCCACTGGCTGCCGAGGTCGCCCCAGTGAAGCACGAAGCGGGTCACCGAAGGAGGCAGCGGTTCCGCATTGTCGTTAATTTCTGTCATGACAGAAATATCTGACATTTTAGGCCGCGAGTCAAGCGGGCAAAGAAAAAGCGCGGACGCCTGGTGGCGCCCGCGCTCTCTTCACTTGGTCGGACGATTAGTAGCGGCGGTAACCGTAGGCCGCGTACGGATCGTTCGAATAAGGCGAATAGCCGTTGGTGTAGCCATTGCTGTAGCCGTAGCCACCCTGCGCCGGATCGATATCGATGTCGCTGATTGCGCCACGATAATCGACCTTGCACTTGAAGGTGAGGTCGGGCGCGCCATTGCCGTAGCCGTAGCGGCCGCTCGAGGCGACGCCGCGGACGGTCAGGCCGCCGTTGGACCGCGGTTCGACCCGGCTGACGCCGAGCACGCGGCCATTGGCATAACCGTAATTGCCGGCACCATAGCCGCCATACGCGCCGTAACCACCGCCGCCGAGGCGGGCCTGGACCGCGCCCATGCACTGGTTGACGGCGAACTGCGAATTGCCGCCGTAGCCACCACCGTAGTTGTTGTAGCCGCCACCCAGCACCTGGTTAAGGACCTGGCCGATGACGTTGCCACCGCCGCCGCCGTAGCCCGGATAGCCGTAGCCCGGATAATATTGCGCGGCGGCAGGCGCCGCAGTTGCAAGCGCGGCAGCAGCAACGCCGCCCGCCAGGATGAACTTCAAAGCCGACATGGCCCCTGTCTCCTCGAACACATTCCCCGCCGCGCACAACGCACGGCGTCTATGTCCGGGTCAATATCATTGCGGCGCTGCATCGCGGCTGAACTGCGACTCTGCCGTTCGTTCATAATCCTTAACGAAAACGCTTGCCCCTCAAGGCGTTACTTACCTCCATCAAGCCCCGTGAAGTGGCCGAGGAACGAGTAGACGTCGGAATATTCCTCGATGATCTTGGTCACCGGCTTGCCGCTGCCGTGGCCCGAGCGAACGTCGATCCGGATGAGGTGCGGCGCGCTGCCCGTCCCGTCCGTATGCTGCAGCTTCGCGATATATTTGAAGCTGTGTCCGGGGACGACGCGGTCGTCGGTGTCGGCGGTCACCGCGATCAGCGGCGGGTAGGCCTTGCCGCCCGTGATGTTGTGATAGGGCGAATAGGTCAGAAGCGTCTTGAAATCCTGCTCCTTGTCCGGATGGCCGTAGTCGTCGACCCAATAACGGCCGGCGGTGAACTTATCGAAGCGCATCATGTCCATGACGCCGACCCCGGGCGCCACCGCGTCGAACAGGTCGGGACGCTGGTTGGTCACCGCGCCGACCAGCAGACCGCCATTGGACCGCCCGATCGCCGACAAGCCCTTGGGCGACGAGATGCCGTTGGCCTTCAGATATTCGCCGGCGGCGATGAAATCGTCGAACACATTTTGCTTGTTCTGAAGCCGGCCGCCGTCGTGCCACGGATTGCCATATTCCGATCCGCCGCGAATGTTGGCGACGACGAACGTGCCGCCGCGCTCGATCCACGCAATGTTCGCCGGGTTGAAGCTCGGCGTGACCGAGATGTTGAACCCGCCATAGCCGTACAGCATCGTCGGCGCGGGCCCGGTCAGGCCCTTCTTGCGGACAATGAACATCGGCACGCGCGTGCCGTCCTTCGATGCATAGAAACGCTGCTCGACCGAAATCGAAGCGGGATCGAAGGTCAGCTTCGGCACCGCCCATTCGCTCGCCGTGCCGCTCGCCGCATCGTAGCGATAGACGGTGGTCGGCCGATTGAAGCTGGTGAAGGCGAAGAAGGTCTCGGACTGACGGCTGTCGCCATTGAATCCGCTAACCGTGCCAATCCCCGGCAGCGCAATGTTGGACAGCTGCTTGCCGTCCAGCCCGTGAACGTGAACCTCGGCCTTGGCATCGACGAGATAGCTGGCGATCAGCTTCCCGCCGATCAGGCCGACGCCATCCAGCGCCTGCTTGGTTTCGGGGATGACGGTGAGGGGTGCGATCCGGCGGATCGCATCGGCCGCGACGACCTGCTTCAGCGGCGCATCCTTGTCGGTCGAGAAGAAGAACCGGCTGCCGTCGTTGCCGACGTAATTCCACTGGTTCTTGAGCCCGGTGAACATGGCGATCGGCTTGGCGCCGGGCTTCTTCAGGTCGATGACGTGGACATCGTTCTCGTCGCCCGCGAGGCTGGTCGAAATCACCAGCCAGCGGCCGTCGTCGCTGACCTGCGCATAATGGCTCAGCTTGGCATTGGCCGGGGTAGCATAGACCAGGCGGTCGGCCGCCTGCTTGGTGCCGAGCTTGTGGAAATAGACCTTGTGGTTGAGCGTGGCGTTCTGGAACGTCGCCTTCGCCGCCGGCGCCGGATAGCGCGAATAATAGAAGCCGCTGCCATCCTTCGCCCAGCTGACGTTGCCGCCATACTTCAGCCACTTGAGCTCGTCGGTGCGAATCTTGCCGGTGGCGACGTCCATCACCTTCACCGTCCGCCAGTCGGTGCCCCCGTCCTGGATCGCATAGGCGAGCAACTTGCCGTCTTCGCTCGGCGTCCATTCGGCGAGCGCCGTGGCGCCGTCGGCCGACCAGCCGTTGGGGTCGATCAGCTGCCGCGGCGCGCCGTCGAGGCCCTGGCGCACGAACAGCACGGACTGGTTCTGCAGGCCGCTGTTGCGCGTGTAGAAATAGGTGCCCTGGCGCTTCACCGGCAGGCCGAAGCGCTCGTAATTGTAGAGCTGGGTCATCCGCTCCTTGAACCAGCCGCGCAGCGGCAGCGTCGTCAGGAACTGGTTGGTGACCTGGTTTTCCGCCGTCACCCAGGATTCGACCGCTTTATCGTTGCGGACGTCGTTTTCGAGCCAGCGATAGGGGTCCGCGACGGGCACGCCGAACTGCGTGTCGACGACAGTACCGGCCTCCGCCGGGGGATAGGCGATCGCCTGCTGGGCGGCAGCCGGGGCGGTGGGAATCATGGTGCAGACTGACGAAACGAGGGCAATCACAAGCAGCTTACGGCGCATTTTCCCCAACCCCAAAAGAAACGGACGCCGCAGGCTAGCAGCGGCGCCCGTCCTTTCAACCGGTTGTTCGACCAATGACTGTCAGATGTGGAACAGGTCCGTCAGGTGCGCGGCCTGGTGGAGGCCGTCGAACGACTCATCGCCGACCAGCTGGTTATGCTGGGCCGACAGCGTCAATGCCGCTGGCGCCGCCGCCGCCGACACGAACGAGAAGTCGCTGGCGTGCAGCTGGTTGGGCTTCACGCCGTTGACGGTGATCGAGTTCGTCCCGTCGCCCCAGCTGATCAGCGTGTCGTTGCCGACCTTGGTCAGGGTCAACTGGCCGAAGCTGGTCACGCCGCTGCTCGCTTCGAAGACGATCGAGTCATGGTTGCTAAGGTCGGTGATCCGGTCCTTGCCGCTGCTCGCCTGGATGATGAATTGATCGTCCCCGGCCCCGCCGGTGAGGACGTCATCGCCCCGCCCGCCGTACAGTTTGTCGTTGCCGTTGCCCCCGTTGAGCGTGTCGGTACCGCTCGCGGGCCCGGCATCGTCCTGGGCTGTACCGAACGTCGTAATCGGCCCTGACCCGCCGACGCCGCCGCTGGTGTCGACCCAGATGCGGCCGTCGCCGTACAGCGTGTCGTTGCCGGCCCCGCCGTTCAGCGTGTCATTGCCGAAGTCGCCGGCGAGCACGTTGGCATTGCCATCGCCGGTCAGCGTGTCGTTGAGCAGCGAGCCCGAAGCATTCTCGAACCCGCTGGTGTTCATCGATCCGACGCCGGTCGCCTGCGCCGCGCCCTGCAGCGCGAGGCTGTAAGTCACGTTGGCCGACGTTTCGACATGGCCGCCGAGGAACGAGATCGTGTCGGTACCGGTGCCGCCGGACAAGACGTCGTTGCCGCCGCCAGTTTCCAGCAGGTCGTTGCCGGCGCCGCCGCTCATCGTGTCGTTCCCGGTGCTGCCGCCGGCAAGACCATCGGAACCGTCCCACAGCCAGTTGTCGCCGCCGTTGCCGATCAGCGTATCATCGAGCGTGGTGCCCGAGGCATGCTCGATCCCAACCAACGTATCCATGCCCTGCCCGGTATTCTGCGCGACACCCTGGATATTGAGGTCGAAGTGAATGCCCGCGACCGGGCTCGTGACGAAGGACGAAACACGATCCCAACCGGCACCGCCATTGAGGACGTCGTCGCCATCGCTGCCGCGCAGGAAGTCGTCGCCGTTGCCGCCGAGCAAGGTGTCGGACCCGCCGAGCCCGAACAGCGCGTCGCCGCCGTCGCCACCGGACAGGACGTTATTGCCGTTGTCGCCGACGATGAAGTCGCTGAACGCCGACCCCGTCACATTCTCGATGTTATAGAGAAGGTCGGTGGTCAGGTAATTGCCGGTGGCGTCATATTCGTCGGCAAAGCCGAGCGAACCGGCGTCAAGCTGGATCTGGACCGCGCCAATATTGTGCTCGTAGCTCGCGGTGTCGACGCCGCCGCCGCCATCGAGCGTATCGTTGCCGAGGCCGCCTTCGAGCACATCGTTGCCGTCGACCATGTCCGGATCGTAATTATGGATGTCGCTGATGGTCGTGATCGGGCCCGATCCGCCGGTGCCGTGATAATCGACCTGGACGCGGCCGTCGCCGAGCAGCGTGTCATCGCCCGCCCCGCCGACGAGCGTGTCGGACGCCGCGTCACCGGCAATGACGTTATCGCCACCGTCGCCGGTCAAGTTGTCGTCGTGAATCGAGCCCGACAGATTCTCGAAATTGATCGCGGTCATCATGCCCTGCTCGGTATTTTGAGCTGCGCCCTGAAGGGCCAGGCTGACCGTCACGCCCGCTGCCGAAATCTCGGTCTGGCCACCGAGCAGCGACCAGGTGTCGGTGCCGGTGCCGCCGTCGAGCGTGTCGTTGCCGTTGCCGACCTCGACCACGTCGTTGCCGCCGCCGGCGGAAATGATGTCGTCACCGCTGGCGGCCACGGCGGCGTTGCCGTCCGCGCCGTCCCAGATCCAGTTGTTATTATCGTCGCCGGTCAGCGTGTCGTTATATTGCGTTCCTGACAGGTTCTCGATGCTGACCAGCGTGTCGAGGCCATGGCCGGTGTCCTGGGCCACGCCCTGGATCCGCAGATCGACGGTCACCCCGGCGGTCGACGTGGTGTCGAAGAAGGATGCGCGGTCGAAGCCGCTGCCGCCGTCGTAGGTGTCGTTACCGCCATAGCCGCGCATGAAGTCGTCGCCGGCACCGCCATGCATCGCGTCATCGCCGCCAAAGCCGTAGATGAGGTCGTGACCGTCGCCGCCGCTGAGGTCGTTGTTGCCGTCGTCGCCGGCGATGATGTCGTCGAACGCCGAGCCCACGACATTCTCGATGTTGGTGAGATTGTCCGTGCTGAGATAATTGCCGGCGGCGTCATACTCGTCCGCAAAGCCGACTGAGCTGCCGTCGAGCTGGACCTGAACCGCGCCGCCATTGTGCGCGTAGCTCGCGGTGTCGACACCGGCTCCGCCGTCGAGCGTGTCGTCGCCAAGGCCGCCTTCGAGCGTGTCGTTGCCAGGCAGGAAATCATTGACGCCGTCGCCGTCGATGTCGACCGGGTCGGCGTTGCCGAACGTGGTGATCGGGCCCGAACCGCCGGTCAGGTGATTGTCGACCGTAACGCGGCCATCGCCGTACAGCGTATCGTTGCCGGCACCGCCGGTGAGCGTGTCATTGCCCATGTCGCCGGCAATGACGTTGTCGTTGCCGTCACCGGTCAGATTATCGTCGTAAAGCGAGCCGGAGAGGTTTTCGAACCCGGTCGCGGTCATCATCCCTTGCTCGGTGTCCTGGGCCGCGCCTTGCAGCGCCAGGCTCGCCGTCACGCCGGCCGAACTGATCTCGACCTGGCCGCCGAGGAACGACCAGGTGTCGACGCCGCTGCCGCCGTCGAGGACATCGTTGCCGCCGCCGGTCTCGAGCAGGTCATTGCCGCCGCCGCCGGTGAGGACGTCATTGCCGGTGCCACCGCCAGCGACGCCATCGGAACCGTCCCACAGCCAGTTGTCGCCGCCGTTGCCGATCAAATGGTCGTCGAGAACCGTGCCGGACGCATGCTCAATATTGAGCAGGATATCCATGCCCTGCCCGGTATCCTGCGCCGTTCCATCCTGATGGTTGAGGTCGAACGTGATGCCGCCCGTCGGGCTCGCGACGAAGGACGAAACCCGGTCCCAGCCAGCGCCACCGTCCATATAATCCGCGCCATCGCTCCCGCGCAGGAAGTCGTCGCCATTGCCGCCGAGCATGATGTCGCTACCGCCGCGGCCGAACAGCAAGTCGTGGCCATCGCCGCCGATCAGGACGTTGTTCGAATCATTGCCGTTGAGGGAATCGTTGAATGCCGAGCCGCTCAGATTCTCGATCCCCAGGAGCGTGTCGTTCTCGGTGCCCGCGTCATTGGTCGCGAACCCGTTGCCGCTGTTGCCGAGGCCGGCAATGACCCGCTCGGTCGCCGATGCGAAGCTCGCGGTGTCGTTGCCGTTGCCGCCATTCAGGATGTCGTCGCCGGAGCCGCCGTCGAGCGTATCGTTACCGTCGAGTCCGTTCAGTTCGTCGTTGCCGGCAAGGCCGAAGATCTGATCGTCGCCGTTGGTCCCGTTAAGCGCAGTCGCGCCCGCATCGTCACCGGGAGTCCCGTTTACAATCGCCATCGCTATTTTCCCCTGTTGGCCGACCGAGCGTCGGCTGCGCGCTCAGGGGACAAGCGGCGCAAAACTGCGATCGCGACTCGTGGCCCCACCTGAGAGTCGGGCGGGACGCTAACGCGCGTTAATTAATTGGCAAGTGAAGAACGATTTCAGGACTGTGTCAGAATGGGACAGTCAAATCCCACTCGTTCAGGCCGCTGCGAGGTCGTCCTCGGTCATCACCGGGCCCGAATCCTGCCCTTTCGCGCTTGCATCGCGATCGACGAATTCGATGATCGCGATCGGCGCTGCATCCGACGCGCGGATACCGGCCTTGATCACCCGCGTGTAGCCGCCGTCGCGCTTGGCGTAGCGCGCAGCGAGGACGTCGAACAGCTTGTTGAGCTGGGCGTCATCCATCAGGCGCGACTGGGCGAGGCGGCGATTGCTGAGGCCGCCGTGCTTGGCGAGCGTGATCAGCTTCTCGACGTAGGGACGAAGCTCCTTCGCCTTGGCGGTCGTGGTCGTGATCTGCTCATGCTTGATGAGCGCGGCGGCCATGTTGCGGAACAGGGCCGTGCGGTGGCTCGAGGTGCGCTGAAGCTTACGATGGCCAACACGATGACGCATGGGTCAGTCCTTTCGTTCGTCGGGAGCCCGTATCAGGTAGCTCCGGCCACGCGGGTCTTTAAGGGCGCCTGCGCTTTGCCCAAATGACAACGGCGAGCCTGAGGCCCGCCGGACGCCTGCCCTCAAGCGGATGGAGGGCGGAAAGTCAAGCTTCCTCGACCCAATCGGCGCGCAGCCGCTTCGCCGCGAACAGCATCAGCAGCGCTGCAATCAGATAGAAAAAGGTGCAGCCGACCGCCGCGTAACGCAGCGATTCCGCACCATAGCTTCCCTTCAGCGCGTCCGAGATGCCGCCCATCAGCAACGGCCCGACGCCGAGGCCGATAAGATTGTTGATGAACAGGAAGCTGCCCGACGCCGTCGAGCGCATGCGTGGCGGGACCAGGTGCTGGACGGCGGTTACAATCGGACCCAGCCACAGGATGTTCAGCGCGTTGGCAACCAGCAACAGCGGCCAGGCAATCCACAAATTGGGTGCCATCAGGCCAAGCGCGAAGGTCGGAGCGGTGATCAGCCAGGCGATGGTCGGCAGGCGCGCGTACCAGGCGCGGTCCTGACGGCCGAGCCGGTCGGCGAACCAGCCGCCCATGAACACGCCAGCCGTTCCGCCGAGCAGCAGCAGCGAAGCGAGGAAATTGCCCGCGCCGACGATGTCCAGCCCGAAGCTGCGGACCATGACCGAGGGAGTCCACAGCGCGAGGCCGTAACCGCACAGCGAACTCATCGACGCGGCGAAGGCCATGAGCCAGAACGTCGGTTTGCGCGCCACCATCGGGAACGCCTGCGTTAGCGGCGGCGCGTCCGGCGCCTCGGCCGGCCGCGGCACGTCGCGAACCACATATTTGAGGATCGGAGCGAGCACGATACCGACGCTTCCCATGATGACGAACGCCGCGCGCCAACCGAACCATTGCGCCAGATGCGCACCGATGAAGGCGCCGCCGCCAAGGCCGATCGGCACGCCGAGATAAAAGATCGCCATCGCCCGAGCGCGCTTCTCCGGCGGGAAATAGTCGGCGATCAGCGCATTCGATGGCGCCACGCCGCCGGCCTCGCCGACCCCGACGCCGAGGCGGTAAGCGAACAGCTGCCAATAGCCCGTTGCCGTGCCGCACAACGCGGTGAAGGCGCTCCACGCGGCCAGCGACGCCGTGACCACGCCGCTGCGGCTGGTGCGATCGGCGAGGTAGGCCAGCGGCACCCCGAGCAGCGAATAAAGCAAGGCGAACGCCAGCCCACCGATCGCGCCGAACTGGGTGTCGGTGAAATGCAACTCGGCCTTGATCGCCGGGCCGAGGATGCCGAGGATCTGGCGGTCGAGAAAGTTGAGGATGTAGGCGAGCAGCAGGAGCAGCAGGACGGAGTTGGCGTTGCGCCGCCCGGTCACGGTCTCCTGGTTCATCGGACGGGACGTCGCACGGCGGCGGCGGAGCGACAAGCCCCGCCGCCGGCCGGCGCTCAATAGCGCGCCGTCAGCCGCAGCGTGACGGTGCGCGGTGCGCCGTAATAAACCGTGCGGATGTTGCCGACGCTGGAGAATTCCTGGGCGTCGGTTTTGTACGCCTTCTTGGTCAGATTGTAGCCGTAAAGCCCGATCGAATATTTCTTGGATTCGTTCTCCCACACAATCCGGGCATCGTGGATCCAGTACCCGTTCTGGAACAGGCCCTCGACCTTGGTGGCGCTGTTGGTGAGGGTGTTGTCGACGGCCAGCGCCTGGCGCGACCGATAGCGCGTTTGTCCGCCAAGGGTGAGCCAGCCCGCCGAGCCGAGCTCGAACGCATATTGGGCACCCGTGCGCAGCGTCCACTTTGGCGCAAACGCCGGCGTCTGGAATGCGCGGCTGCCGCCGAAATTGGTGAAGCGGGCATCGTCGAACACCTTA
>Ga0268265_10000915_pt1 | contig 27323 bp, 24 predicted proteins | sample KBSSwiS52_FD_190355 | JGI IMG/M metagenome (GOLD analysis project Ga0268265, IMG submission 190355) | Switchgrass rhizosphere microbial communities from Kellogg Biological Station, Michigan, USA - KBS Switchgrass S5-2 (SPAdes) (version 2) | ecosystem: Host-associated > Plants > Roots >...
CTGCCCCGAGCCAGCCGCCCTGCGCCAACATTCAGCGTCAACCCCAGCTCGTAACGCTCAAGCGCAACGCAACCGCGCTGGCCCGGAGGCGCGCCTCCGCGGAGGCCCGGCCCACGAGCGAAGCGAAGTGGGTTGGGCCGCAGCGGAGGTCGCCGCAGGGCACGTCCGCGGAGGAGGACACGGCGCGGAGTGGTCGTCCGAGCCGCCAGGCGAGGACGGCCGCGCAGCGCCGTGCCCGGACGGAGCGGACCAAGAAATACAGTCAGCTGGCGGCGATCAACTTGCCGTCTTGGGTGAAGAAGGCCAGGGCGGTGGGGGGCGCGGTCAGGGTCACGAGGGCGCCGGGGTGGGCGGTGCCGGTCGCCGGGACGCGGACGGCGAGGGGGCCGGTCGCCGGGACGCGGACGGCGAGGGGGCCGGTCGCCGGGACGCGGACGGCGAGGGGGCCGGCCGCCGTCTGCACGTAGACGACCCGTTCGGCGCCGAGGCGTTCGGCGACGACGACGTTGCCGGCGATGCGCAGCCCGCCGTCCGGCGCCACGACGGCGGGCGCGCCGGGCGCGACCGTTGTGTCACTCGCGGATCCGGCCGTTGCCGGGACGAGCTGGAGGCCCTCCGGGCGTACGCCCACGGCGGCGGCGCCCGCGGGAGCGGCGACGGCGAACCCGGGGCCGCGCAGGACACCGTCGCCCCAGCCCGCCGCTGGCCCCGAAGCGACGCTGCTCGCGTCTCGCCCCGGATCGCGGTCCGCTTCCGGCCCCGGATCCGAAGGAGACAACGTGCCGTCGAGGACGTTCATCGGCGGACTGCCGACGAAGGTGGCGACGAAACGGGTCGCCGGTCGGTCGTAGATCTCGTCGGGAGTGCCGAGCTGCTCCACACGGCCCGCGTTGAGGACCGCGACCCGGTCGCCGACGGCCATCGCCTCCGCCTGGTCATGGGTGACGAACAGCGCGGTGGAGCCGAGCCGGCGCAGCAAGGCGACGATCTCGACGCGCAGCTCGACGCGCAGCTTGGCGTCGAGGCCCGACATCGGCTCGTCGAGCAGCACCACCCGGGCACGCCGGGCCAGCGCCCGGCCGATCGCGACCCGCTGGCGCTGGCCGCCGGACATCTGAGCGGGCCGCCGGTTCGCGAGCGCACCGATGCCGAGCATGTCCAGGGTCTCCCGGGCCCGCGCCACGGCCGCCGACTTGGGCATCCTGCGGCCATAGCGCAGCGCCAGCGTCAGGTTCTCCAGCGCCGAGAGGTGCGGGTACAGCGCGTAGTGCTGGAACACCAGGGCGACGTCGCGCTGGTGTGGGGCGAGGCCGGCCTGGTCGGCGCCCGCGAACAGCAGCCGGCCGCTGGTCGGGGCTTCCAGGCCGGCGCAGATGCGCAGCAGCGTGGACTTACCCGAACCGGACGGCCCGAGCAGTGCGACGATCTCTCCTGGGCGCACCGACATGTGCACGTCGACGAGCGCCTTGACCGGGCCGAAGTCCCGGCCGAGGCCCGCCATCTCTATGGGCACGCCCGCGGTGCCGGCGCTGCCCGCCGCCGGGGCGTCACCGTCAGGCCGCACGGCCACCTCGGTCACTGCAACTCCTCGTCAACTCCTCGTCGCCAGTGGGGCCACTCACCGACGTCAGGAGGTCAGTTCCGCGGCCTTGGTCTGGGCGTTGCGCATGGCGGTCGCCGGGTCGGTGCCCTTCATCGCCCGGATGACCTGCTCGGTGATCGCCTGGGGGACCTCCCCACCGCGGCTGCCCGGCCACGCCGGAGCCGGGGTCAGCGCGCCGGCGAGGTCCTTGAACTGCACCAGCTCGGGGAACTCCTGGTAGAAGCCGGCGAGCTGGGTGGCCGCGGCGGTGTCCACCGGCAGGTAGCTGACGGACTCGACGCTGGCGGCGACGACGTCCGGCGACAGCAGCGAGACCAGCAGCTCGGTGGCCATCTCCTGCTGGCATTTGTCGCTCGCCAGCACCGTCAGCGCGTTGCCGCCGGCCGTCGGGTGCTCGGCGCCGCCGGGCAGCGTCGGGAAGGGCGCGACGCCGATCTTGAAGCCCTTCGCCCCCTGGTCACGCAGGACCCGGATGCCGGCGGCGATCGCGTTGACGGAGGCGCCGACCATCGCGGTCTGCTTCTGGATGCCGAAGCGCAGCAGGCCGTTCTGGGTCGGCGAGTCGGACTGGGGGCCGTAGGAGCCGACCTTGGCCAGGAACTGCGCGGCTTCGATGGCGGCCGGGGAGCTGAGGTTCGGCGAGCCGTCCGACTTCTGGATCGGGGTGCCCTTCGAGGCGGCGAGCGAGCTCAGGAACCACTGGCCGAACTGCTCGCCGGTCGGCAGGTCGATCGGCTGGATACCACCTGCGGTGGCTTTGATCTTGTCGGCGGCGGCGAGGACGCCGTCGGTGGTGGCCAGCGTCTTCGGGTCGACGCCGGCTTTGGCCAGGACATCGGCGTTGTAGATCAGCACCGGCGTCGAGACCTGCGCCGGAATGCCGATCTGCTTGCCGTTGACCTGGCCGAGCTTCAGGAAGCGCTGATCGTAGGTGGAGCGCAACAGATCGGGCGAGAGGGCTTGGGCGCCGAGCTGGCTCGCGAAGGTCGGGAGCAGGTCGAACCCGGCGACGGCGACGTCCGTCTGCTTGCCTGCGCCACGGTCGGCGGACAGCTGCTGGACGAGCGCGACGTAGTTCGGCGCGGTCAGGTTGAGCTGCACGGTGAGGCCCGGGTGCGTCTTCTCCATGTACGCCTTGCCGGACTTGGCCACGTCACTGAGCGCCGCGACGCCGTAGAACGTCAGCGTCTTCACCTTCGAGGCGCACTCGGGCGACGCGGTGGCGCCGTTGACCCCGCCGACGCCGGCGCTGGCCGTCCGCGCCGTGGGCCGCAGATCGGGAGCATCCGACCCGCCGCCCCCGCCGCAGGCTGCGGCGGTCAGGGCGACAGCGGCGGCCGTGAGCAGCACCGGTGCCCGCCGAAGACCGCTCAGCCTGGCGCGACCCCCGCGCGTCAGGCTGGCGCGGCCCCGGCGTGCGGACGCGCCCGCAGCGCGACCGAACTTGTCGATGCGGATCACGATCTATCCCTCCACTGCGCCGGCTGGCACTGTCTGCGCACGGTGTATCTGGTCGAGGCCGAGATGTACATGGTCGTCTAGATGAACTTGTGCGAGAACCGGAAGGTCGGACGATCGGACGGGGTCATCGGTCAGTCACCGACCCCGGTGCCGGCGAGGCCTGCGGTGAGTCGGCGCTGGGCGATGAGGAACACCACCAGGGTCGGAAGGCTGATGATCAGCGCTCCGGCAGCCAGCTCGGCGAAGTCCGGAAGACCCGAGGGAGGCGAGGCCACCAAGGTGGCAAGTGCCAGTGGCGGGGTCGCGATCTCCGGCGACCGAGCCTCTAGCAACGGCCACAGGTACTCGTTGAACGAGAGCAGGAAGCTGAAGACCGACACGGTGGCGATCGCGGGCATCGACAGCGGGACCACGATGGTGCGCAGCGTGCGGAAGAGGCCTAGGCCGTCCATCCGCGCGGCCTCTAGGACGGAGACCGGGATGGTCGTCATGTACTGGCGCAGCAGGAAGATCGACGCCGCGCTGGTCATGAACGGCAGCACCAGACCGACGCGAGTGTTCGACAGGCCCAGCGCGGAGATTGTCACGTAGTTCGGAATCGCGGTCACTTGGCTCGGGATCAGCAAGGTAGCGAGCACCAGTCCGAACACCACGCCACGCCCGCGGAAGGGTAGCCAGGCGAACACGTAGGCCGCCGGGATCGCCGTCAGCAGCTGCAACAACAAAATCGCCAGGCTCACGAGGATCCCCGTGAGCATCGCCCGCCCGAGATGACCATCCCTAAAAGCCCGGGAGAACGCATCGAAGCTGACGGACTCGGGGATGGGGTTCGATGAAAGCGACAGCGCCGACTGGGACGGCCCGAAGGCGGTACGGGCCATCCAGACGAACGGCAACAGGGCGAAGAAGACGCCCACGGTGAGGACGAACGCGCGGCCCGCCAGCCCGGCGACCCGGCCGCTGTCAGGTGCGTGAGACCGCCGCGTGACGCGATGGGCATGCCTGCCGGTCACCGGCGACCTGGATCCGTCCGCCGAAGTGGCCCGTTCGGGCCGATCGGTCACTGGCTGACCAATGGGCGGCTCCGTCACCGGACCACCTCCGCGGGCCTGCCGGTGCCACGGGCGCCACCGGCGGCACCCGCGGCCCCGAGGCCGACGAGCGCCGCGCCCGCGACACCATCCACCCCGACGTCGGGCCCGTCGGCCTCGACCCTGGCGGCCCGTTCCCTGGCACGCCGGCCGAGCACCGCGCCGAGCACGCCGATCAGGACGATCGTCAGGATCAGGAGCAGCGCGATCGCCGAGGCGTAGCCGATCCGGAACGAGCCGGTGAACCCGATCTCGTAGACGTAGTAGATGACCGTCGAGCTGGACCGGAACGGCCCGCCGCGGGTCAGCACGGCGACCGTCTCGAACGTCTGCAGGGTGAGGATCGTCGTGAAGACCGCCAGGAAGATCGTGGTGGGCGCGAGCAGCGGCAGCGTCACGTGCCGCAGGCGGGCGAACCCGCGGATCCCGTCGACGTCGGCCGCCTCGTACACCGACGCCGGGATGGCCGTGAGGCCCGCGAGGTAGACGACGAAGACGAAGCTGGTCAGCCGCCAGCCGCCGACCAGCGCCACCACCGGAAGCGAGGTCGACTCGTCGCCCAGCCAGTCACGTGGCCCGGCCCCGAACCAGCCGAGGACCGTGTTGGCGAGACCGTGGTCGCTCGGGTCGAACATGTACGCGAAGACCACGGCGATGGCCACCAGGTTCGCGCTGACCGGCACGAACAGCGCCAGCCGCAGGGCACCCGCGCCACGGGTGACCTTCTGCGTCGCCAGCGCCAGTGCCAGCCCGATGACCACCGACGGGATGACGGTCAACAGGCAGTACAGCAACGTGTTGCGGACGGACTTGCCGAAGTCGGGGTCGCGGAACGCCTCGCGCAGGTTCGCCGCGCCAACCCAGTGAAAACTGGGACCCGTCAGCGTCTTGTCGGTCCCTGCGGCGAAGGCGGAGACCAGCGCGGGCCCCAGCACGAACACGCAAAGCCCAAGCAGAGCGGGGAACAGCAGCACCCCGATCCGCCAGCCGCCGACGCCGGCTGGCGTGCCGGCCCCCGCCACTCTCGTCACGCTTACGCATCTTGGCCTCCCATCCGTCACCTGCCTAGAAGCCCGGCTGACTTGGAGGTGAACTCAACCGGTCCGAGCAGTGACAGTGACGAGGTTGTAACGGGATCTCGGCCAGGGATCCCACTCCGGCCCGATGCCTGCAAGAATGACAGACAACCTAATGTCGATCTTGGGACTGCGATGAGTGACGGGACCGGCTCCGAGTGGGGACGAGTCGCCGACGACGGCACTGTCTATGTGCGGACGTCTGAGGGCGAACGCGCTGTCGGCTCGTGGCGGGCCGGCAGCCCTGACGAGGGGCTCGCGCACTTCGTGCGCCGCTACGACGACCTTTCCGCCGAGGTAGAGCTGCTGGAACGGCGGGTGACGATCCCCGGGGTCGACCCGGTGGGAATCGCGACGAGCGCGCAGCGGCTGCTCGACGGACTGCCGAGCGCCGCCGTCGTCGGCGACCTCGACGCGCTGCGCGGCAGGCTGGCCGCGCTGCTCGGCGTGACCGAGGACCGCAAGTCGCAGGCGCAGGCCGAACGGGCCGAGCGCGTGGCGCAGGCGGTCGCCGCGAAGGAGGAGCTGGTCGCCGAGGCCGAACGGCTGGCGAAGAGCTCCGACTGGAAGTCGGTCAGCGAACGCTTCCGGACGATCGGCGAGGAGTTCCGCGCGATCACCGGCGTCGACAAGCGGACCGACTCGGGCCTGTGGCGGCGGATCGCCGCCGCACGCGAGGAGTTCGCCCGCCGCCGTACCGCGCACTTCGCCGCGCTCGACACGCAGCGCGCCAAGTCGAAGGAGCGCAAGGAGGCGCTGATCGCCGAGGCCGAGTCGCTCGCCGGCTCGACCGACTGGGGGCCCACCAGCACCCGGTTCCGCGACCTCATGGCCGAGTGGAAGACGGCCGGCCGCGCGGCCAAGGACGTCGACGACGAGCTGTGGACGAGGTTCCGGGCGGCGCAGGACACGTTCTTCAGCCGCCGCAACGCGGTCAACGCCGAGCGCGACGCGGCGGCGCGGGCGAACCAGACCGCCAAGGAGGCGCTGCTGGCGGAGGCCGCCGAGCTCGACCCGGCCGACACCGACCGCTCGCTGCGCAAGCTGCGCGACATCCAGGACCGCTGGGACGCCATCGGCCGGGTGCCGCGCGAGGCGGTCAGCCAGCTGGAGCGGCAGCTGTCGACGATCGGGGACCGGATCCGCGAGGCCTCCGATGCCCGCTGGTCACGCCACGACGGCGAGACCTCCCTGTTCGCCGCCAAGATGCGCGAGAACATCCGCCGCATCGAGGAGAAGCTCGAGAAGGCGCGGGCCGCGGGCCGAACGAAGGACATCACCCGGTTCGAGACCGAGCTCGCCAACCATCGCGCCCTCCTGCCAGGCAGCGACCGCTAGCCAGTAACCGGCACCTCCAGGCCCAGCGGCGCCTGTCAGGCCTCAGCAACACCTGTGTTGAAGCCCACCGACCACCGCGTCGGTGGGCTTCGACCTGTTTCAAGGTGAGCGGCGACACGGGTGCGATGTGCTAACTGTCCGCTTGCCATAGTTAGCACATCGACATAGCGTTGCCATTGTCGAGGTGATGGGTGACGTCCGCGACGACGAGTCGTCTCACCCGGCGAGCTGGCCCTGGCTCCGCTGGCTGCCACAGAAGGTGCGGCGCCGCGTCGCCGGTCTGGCAAGGAGGGCGGAAAGCCGTGGCGGCTCTGAACGTCCGTGAGCTCGGCGACTTCATCCGCGATCAGCGGCGGACGGCGCAGATCTCGCTGCGGCAGCTGGCCCAGCAGGCGGGGGTGAGCAACCCGTACCTGAGCCAGATCGAGCGGGGCCTGCGTAAACCGTCGGCGGAGATCCTGCAGCAGATCGCCAAGGCGCTGCGCATCTCGGCCGAGGTCCTCTATGTGCAGGCTGGAATTTTGGAGGAGCGCGAAGGCGGGGAGGACGTCCATGCCGCCGTCCTCGCCGACGAGTTCCTCACCGCCCGCCAGAAGCAGGTCATCCTCGACATCTACGACGCGTTCCGCCGGGAGAACGCCGTCGCCGGCGCTGATGGCGTCCTCGAAACACTCAGCCCCATCGGCGAACCGGCCGGCGTCGCCACCGGAGCACCCGCCGCCCCGTCGACCAGCACCAGCGGCACCAGCACCAGCGGTGCCGACGCCGACGCGACGAGCCCCGCCGCGCAGGCAGCCGCTGAGCCGACGAAGACGCCGGTCTCGGCGAAGCCCGGCCGGACGGCGGCGACGGGACGGCCGCGGCGGGCAGCGTCGGACGGCGCAGCGTCGGACGGCGCAGCGTCGGACGGCGCCGCCGCCTCGACGAGTCGAACCACGACTCGCCGGCCGCGCGTGGCGTCGGCGGAGGGGACGGCCGAGGCGCGGCCCGCGCGGCGGGCCACCACCCGGCGCACGACGACTCGCCATTCGACAGCGGTGGACACCACCGACGACGGCGCCGCCGCCCCGGCCGGGCCTGCGGGTGGCGGGGAGCCTTCGGGAAGCGGTGGCTCGCCGGCTACAGCCGCGCAGCCCTAGCGCTGCGTTCCGGAGCCCGGAACGGCAGTGCTCGCCGCCGGCCGCTCCCCCTGACGGGGTGTCCCGGCTGACCCGAAAGCGGTGCACGCCCCAGGACGACAACCGACAGACATCTACGCGGCGGGACCGTCGGTCCCGGCCGCGGAGGAGGCCAGATGGCTACCGAACGGACCACCACCACGACCACGGCCAAGACCAGGCGCACCAGCACCGCCGCGTCGTCGAAGACCGCGACCGCCGGCGGCGCGAAGAGCTCGTCGACGACGAGTGGCGCGGCGCGCGGCTCGGGCCCCGCCTCGTCGGCGCCCGCGGCCGCGGGCGAGAAGGGAACGCCGGACCAGCGACGCGCCCAGCTCGCCGAGGTCCGCAAGCCGCTCTACGCCTACGTCGGCGCGGCGGACCTCGCCGTCGAGAAGCTGCGTGCCCTGCCGGCCAGCGCGGGCACGGAGGTGCGTCGGCTGTCGGACCGGGTCGGTGGGCTGACGGTCGAGGCGGCCAAGGTCCCGACGCAGGTCAGCACCACGGTCCGTGCCCTGCCGGAGACCGTCGGCGCCCAGCTGTCCGGCTTGCAGGGCCGGGCCGCCCAGCTTTACAACGCCTGGGTGGACCGGGGCGAGCGGCGGGTCACGGAGATCCGCCGAAGCCCCACCACCGAGGAGGCGGTCACCCGCACGAAGACCGCGGTCAGCCGGACCAAGGCGGCCGGCACCTCGGCTCGCCGAGCCGCCGACGCGGTCGGTAAGGCCGCCGCCAGCCAGGCCCCGCTTCCTCGCCGCTCGCGTTGACCTTCCCCACCGTTCGCGGTGAGACCGAGGTCGTGGCGAGGCGTCCGTGCCTCGCCACGACCTGGTCGCCGGGCGACGCCATGGCCTGGTCGCCGGGCGACGCCACGGCCTCCCATGCAGGCGACCGGTACGCTCCGACGTCGTGATGCGACAGACGATCGAACCGCCTGGCGCACGGCGGACCCGGCGTGCGGGGCTCGTGGTCCAGGTGTTGTAGTGGCGGTCATGCGCTACCGTCCCCTGGGCAATTCGGGCTTGCTGGTCTCCGTCGTCGGTCTCGGCTGCAACAACTTTGGGTCGAGAGTCGATCTAAATGGCACCCGCGCTGTGGTTGATGCAGCGATCGAGGCCGGCATCAACTTCTTCGACACCGCCGACACCTACGGCAACAAAGGCGGCTCGGAGACCCTGCTCGGACACGTGCTGCGGTCCCGCCGGGACGAGGTCGTGCTCGCGACCAAATTCGGCAACGACATGGGCGGCATCTACGGCCCGGACTACGGCGCCCGCGCCTCGCGCCGCTACATCCGCAAGGCCGTCGAAGGGTCACTGAGCCGGCTGCAGACCGACTACATCGACCTTTACCAGCTGCACAACCTCGACGGCGTCACGCCGATCGAGGAGACGCTCGACGCGCTCGACGAGCTGGTCAAGGAAGGAAAGATCCGCTACATCGGATCCTGCAACCTCGACGGCTGGGAAGCCGCGGACGCCGACTGGACGGCGCGCGGCTCGGGCCGTGCCCGGTTTATCTCGGCGCAGAACCGCTACAACCTGCTGGAGCGGGGCGTCGAGGCTGAGCTGGTACCAGCGGCGTTGAAGTACGGGATTGGCATCCTGCCGTACTTTCCGCTCGCAAATGGCATCCTGACCGGCAAATACCTCCGCGACGAGCCGCCGGCGCCCGGCACCCGGATGGCAGGCCGGCAGGACGAGCTGACCGACGAGATCTTCGACCAGCTCGAGATCCTGGAGACGTTCGCCCGGGAACGCGACCGTTCGCTCCTCGACGTCGCCATCGGCGGTCTCGCCGCGCAGCCCGGCGTCGCCTCCGTCATCGCCGGCGCGACCAGCGCGGAGCAGGTCCGCGCGAACGTGACAGCCGGCGCCTGGCAGCCCCGCCCCGACGACCTCGCCGTCCTAGACAAGATCGCCCCCACTTATCGGCCCCAGGGTTAGGCGTCTAGCCAGGCCAGGGCACGGTGAGTTCGCCGAGGCGCCAGCGGCGGGGGGTTGGGTAGATGGGCCAGCCTTCGGTGTGGAGGGCGGCCACGGCTTGCGACCAGCGGACTCGGGGGCCGAACGGGGCGTAGCTGGCGGCGCGGTCCCAGGCGGCGTCGAGGGCGACCAGCAGCGCGTTGATCGGCTCGCCGGGAACATTGCGGGCGATCAGGGTTTTGGGGAGCCGCTCCGCCAGCTCGGACGGACGTTCGAGGCTCGGCAGGTGCGCCGAGAGTGTGAGCGTCCCCGGGCCCTCGGCGGGCAGCGCGAACCAGCACGCCCGGCGGCCGATCTCGTCACAGGTGCCCTCGACGAGCAGGCCGCCGGGCGCGAGCCGGCCGCGCATGGTCCGCCAGGCGGGCTCGACATCATGCTCGGCATACTGGCGCAGCACGTTCATCGCCCTGATCACCAACGGTCGCCGCCCGGCGAGCTCGAACCCGCCACGGGCGAAGACCAGGCCCGGCGGCCTGGCGGCAGCCTGGCCGGCCGCGACCCGCTCGGGGTCGAGCTCCAACCCGAGCACCCGCGCCGACGGACAGACGGCGCGCAGCCGGTCGTAGAGCTCGACGGCCGTCACCGGCGACGCCCCGTATCCGAGGTCGACGACGAGCGGGGCGTCCGCGGTGCGCAGCAACGCCGCCTGGGTTCCCGTCAGCCACCGATCGACCCGGCGCAGCCGGTTCGGCGCCGTCGTGCCCCGGGTCGGCAGGCCGAGCGCGCGGGCCCGGCCGGCCGCCAGCCGCGGGGGCCGCTTCCCGGCCGGTGTCGGCCCGGCCGGTGTCGGCCCGGCCGCCGCCATCTCAGGCGGCGTCGTCGTCATCTGTCCACCTTGACAGACGACGTAGCTGTTGCGAGCCGACGTGGCCAGCCACCGTCTACCAGCGCAGGCCGTGGAATGACCACGGGCCGGCGCGGGGATACAGGTTGCTGCCGCCGCCACGACCGCCGCGTCGAGGCCGCGGCCACGGCGGGCGTCCTGGCCACCGGGGCCGGCGAACGGAGGCGGGCGGGGACGGCATGCGCCAACGTGAGGAGGATCGCGCCGCCCACACCGGCATGGTGACAGCCATAACCCGCCTAAGGTGGGCAGTCGGCCAGCCGGGGTTGTCAGAGCAACCGTCCGAGTCGTCGGAACGGCCGCCGGGCCGCCCGCGCTGGTGTCGACACGGCGGAAGCGGGCATGCCCGGCCGGACGCACATGTTGCAACCTCCCGGGTCGGCAATATCCGAGTAACGAGATGCCCAGATGGCCGGAGCGGCGGGGCCGTGTCCGCCGGCCGGTCGGCGGTAAGCGCGTGGAGGTGGTCGTGCAGCTGGTTGCAGGCGGAGGCGAACCGTCCCCGGCCCACCAACAGCACGTCCGGCACCCGGTACCCCGCCGGGTCGCGATGCTGTCCATGCACACGTCACCCCTCGAACAGCCGGGCACCGGCGACGCCGGCGGGCTCAACGTCTACGTCGTCGAGCTGTCCCGCCAGCTCGCGGCTCTCGGTACCGAGGTCGAGGTGTTCACCAGAGCGACCAGCAGCAGCCTGCCCCCGGCCGCACAGCTGCATCCGGGCGTCACGGTCCGGCACGTGCCGGCCGGGCCGTTCGAGGAGATGCAGCGCGCCGAGCTGCCCGCCTGGATCTGCGCCTTCACGGCGGACGTGCTGCGCGCCGAGGCGGAACGGGAACCCGGCTGGTTCGACCTGGTTCACTCGCACTACTGGCTTTCCGGCCAGGTCGGGCTGGCGGTGGCCCGCCGCTGGGGCGCGCCGCATGTGTACACCGCGCACACGCTGGCGAAGGTGAAGAACCGCTCGCTGGCCGCCGGGGACAGCCCGGAGCCGCCGGCGCGGGTGCTCGGCGAGCAGGAGGTGGTCGGCGCGGCGACCCGGCTGATCGCCTCGACCGGCGAGGAAGCCCGACACCTCGTCGACCTCTACGGCGCGGACCCTCGTGCGGTCGACGTGGTCGCGCCCGGCGTCGACCTCGAGACATTCCAGCCCGGTGAGCAGGCCGCGGCACGCCGGCGGATCGGCGTCTCGCCGGACGGCCACCTGTTGCTGTTCGTCGGGCGCATCCAGCCGCTGAAGGCGCCCGACCTGCTGCTGCACGCCACGGCCGAGCTGCTGCGCCGCGACGGGCGGCTGCGCGAGTCGCTCACCGTCGCCGTGGTCGGCGGGCCAAGCGGCAGCGGACTGGACCGGCCGGACGCACTGGTGAAGCTGGCGGCCGACCTCGGTATCTCGGACGTCATGCTGTTCCGCCCGCCGGTGCCGCGCGCCGAGCTCGCGGACTGGTTCCGCGCGGCCACCGCGGTCATCGTCCCGAGCCACAGCGAGAGCTTCGGGCTCGTCGCGATCGAGGCGCAGGCCTGCGGAACGCCGGTAGTCGCGGCCGCGGTCGGCGGGCTGCGCACCGCCGTCGCCGACGGGCGGTCGGGCGTGCTGATCGAGGAACGCGACCCCGCGGCGTACGCGGACGTCCTGGCGAGGCTGCTCGCGTTGCCCGGTTGGCGGCGCCAGCTTTCGGCCGGCGCCCGTGCACACGCGTCCGGTTTCGGCTGGTCGACGACCGCGACCGGTGTCCTCGCCTCGTACCGCGCGGCCCTCTCCCCCGTCGCGTCAGCGGCCCGGGGCGCACCCGACACCGCCCGCCGGCGCACCCGGCCGTCCTCCTGGTCTCGGGTAGGCGCGTAAGGGTCGCAACAGTCCTACTCACGGGTGTCGGGGAGGCTTTCGGCGGGTTTGTGGCGGCGGCGGGCGGGGGACGGGCCAGGCACGCTTCCGATGGGCGCGGCCCGACCAGGCTGGTAGCACCTGGTTCTTGGGACAATGAACGCCGGATGTACGCAGGAAGATCCTGTTCGCACGGTCGCCGGCCCGCTAGCGGTCGACGCAGGGAGGTTCTCGCTCATGGCCGGGACGGCGATGGGAACGGTTGGGCGCATCGATGAGGCGGAGCGCGCCCGGCTCGACGACGTGATCAAGGCTGCGCTCGACGAGTTGGGGCTGTCCTACGAACGTCCCGGGGTCGGGACGTTCCTGGTCACGCTCGAAGGCGAGCACAAGCTGCGGACCATGACCTGGCTCGTCGTCCAGGACCACACGCTGCTCGTCGAGGCGTTCTTCATGCGCAAGCCGGCGGAGAACGTGGCCGACACCTACGGCTTCCTGCTCAGCCGCAACGCGAAGACCTACGGCGTGCACTTCTCGATCGACCGGATCGGCGACATCTTCCTCACCGGCCAGGTGCCGTTGACGGCGGTCAACGCCGACGAGATCGATCGGCTGCTCGGCTGCGCCGGTTCCTATGCCGACGAGAACTTCGACCCGGCGATCGCGCTCGGCTTCGCCCAGGCGATCGCCCGGGAGAAGGCCTGGCGCGCCAAGGTCGCCGCGGAGGCCCGGGCCAGCCGCGCCCAGGAGTGAGCGAGAGTGAGCGCTAGTCCGTGACCTTGTGGAGGCGGGCGGACAGGTGGGGCTGGAGGGGCTTGCCGCCGGCCTCCATGTCGATCGCATAGGCGAGGTCGCCGCCGTCGACGATGCCGTAGAGCCGGACCGAGCGGGTGACGTCACGGGCGGTCGCGGTCCGGATGACGACGTTCGAGTCCAGCTCGATCCTGGTACCGGTAAGCGTGCCCACATAGATCTCGGCGATGCCGAACGGATGAGCGAGCGAGACCTCGACGAGCTTGCTTCCCGGCTTGTCGGGGTCGTCCTGCAGCCGCCAGAAGCCGGTCTCGGTGGCCAGTGGGCTGCCCGGCTCCCGCCCGTCACGCGGCTCGTCGGCCCACCATGTCGACGACGCGTACGCGAGCGCCGGCCGGCCCGTAGACAGGAAGGTGATCTCCTGTTCGTAGCGGAAGTCCGGCAGGTCCTGATAGCCGCCGACACCCTCACCGCGCCAAGTACCGAGCAGGAACGCCAGCGGTACCACACTGGGGTGCAGGTCGGAGACCGACGTCCTGGTCTGCGCTGGGCCGGTCGTGCTCGCCACCTGGATCTCCTCACGTCACGGCGCCTGCCGGCGGCCTTCTTTGGGTGTGCCCGCTGCGAGGCGTTCCGCTCGCCCCCGGGATCAAACAGGATCGGACGGGATCGAACAGAGAACAGATCAGTCAGCGCTGGCCCTGGTAGATCCGGTAGGCCACGTACGCCGTGCACCACGCGACCAGCAGCGCAGCCACCGCCAACAAGGCCGTAAAGACGTACTGCACGGCGCTATGTTAATGGTCCGCTGTGTTGCCTGGTCCGCTCCGTCCGGGCACGGCGCTGTGTTTGCTGGTCCGCTCCGTCCGGGCACGGCCCTACGGCCCCGTACTCGCTTCGCTCCCACGGGACCTCCGGGCCGTGGCCTCCGGAGCGGACGGTGCCCTGCGGCGGCCTCCGCTGCGGCCCAACCCCGTTCGCTTCGCTCCGGGGCCGAGCCTCCGCGGAGGCACGCCTCCGGGCCAGCGCGGTCGCGTCGCGCTTGAACGTCACGAAAGTGAACTGGCCCTCGTAGCGACCGCAAAGCATTCAGTCCAGCTCGTGACGTGCCGCGACACGTCTCCGGGCGAGCCCGGTCGCGTCGCGCTTGAACGTTGCGAGCGGGGTGGAGCTCGTCGTGTGGGGTCACTTCGCTTCGCCAGTGGGCGGGGCGACCGAAGATCCCACCGGATCGAGACGAGGTCCATGATCTGGTGGCATCTTCGGCGCCATAGCTCCGAAAATGCCACCAGATCACCGGAGCCACCCGGGTGACCGGGCGTCGGCGACGGTCCGGCGCCCTCCGCGGCGGCCGGGGCAGATCGTGGAACCAGTGCCACGTCGCTACGCCCATCCGGGGGCAAAGCAAGGCGACCCGTATGCAATTACTCCAGCTCGTGACGTGCAGCGGCACGCAACCGAGCTGGGTGCGGAGGCGTCCTCGCGGAGGCCCGGCCCCGGAGCGAAGCGAACGGGGTTGGGCCGCAGCGAGGTCGCCGGAGCACCCGTCCGCGGAGGAGGACGCCGCGCGGAGGTCCCTTCCCGGAGCGAAGCGAGGGAAGGGACCGGAGCGCGGCGTCCTCACGGAGCGGACCAGGCAACACAGCGCGGCGCCCGCACGGAGCGGACCAGGCAACACGGAAGCACGCTTCCGGGCCGGCGCGGTCGCGTGACGCTTGAACGTCACGAGCGGGGTAGACGTCCGTACGCGCCAACTTCGCTTCGTTTGCCGGATGCCCCGGCCCGGACTCGGCCGTGAGGCTGGTCGCGCTCGCTGGTGAGCTGGAAATTCGACGGGTCCGACCGTCATTGTGGGTGATGTGGCAGGACTGTGGGCTCTGGTGGCGGCGCTGCTCGTTGCGACCGCGATGGGGGTGACGCTGCGTCGCCGGGATGGCCGCTTCCGTTCATCTCGTCGGGCGCGTCCTGGCCGCCTGACTGCCAGTCCGGTAGAAGTCACGAAATCTCAAACTTCATCGGTCGACAATGTCGGTGATTTTGCCATTCCGGACCATTCCGGCCCGATCGGCGATGGCCGCCCGATCGGCGATGTCGAAGGCGGACCGGCTCCGGCTCTGGACGGAGGGTCAACCCAGGTAGACGCTTCGGACATGCCGACGGAGCCGGTGGCCGGGTCGCTGGCGGGAGAGCTGGCGGCGATCGGGCGGGAGCCGGGGCAGCGGGCGACGCTGCTGCAGTTCTCCACGGCGTTCTGCGGGCCGTGCCGGACAGCCCGGGCCGTCCTGGCCGAGGTCGCGAGGATCGTGCCGGGGGTGGCGCACGTCGAGGTCGACGCGGAGGCCAACCTCGAGCTGGTGCGCCGCCTCGGGATTCGCCGGACGCCCACCGTGCTGGTGCTCGACGGCGACACGCGGGAGATCAGCAGGGCAAGCGGCGCGCCGCCGAGCCGGGCGGCCGTGATCGCCGCGTTGGGCCCGGCGGTGGGCGACCCGCTCAAGCCGTGACTGCCCGGGCCTTCGCCGGCCCGTCCGCGCGCTCGCCAGCTCCGGACATCCTGTGACGGAACGGCCATAGCCACCCCCTGGCGACCGTCCTCGCGGGCGCTAGGGAAAAATCATTCGATTCGGGCGCACAACTGTTAACACCTGCGTGACGTTCGCTGCTACCGTGGCACCGTTATGTTCTCGACACATCTGATCAAGCGCCGCGCGGTCGACCTGTGCCGCGTGGGCAGCTGCTTGTGTCGACTTTCCTGATTGGGCGTTAGCCCTGGCATGTCCGCCGCCGCAGGCTGAGCGGGCACTCGCCGTAGCGATGGCAGACCCGGCCTCACCCGCTTCCGCCCCGCCTATCAGGAGAAGATCCCTGTGGTTGACCCCAGAGGTCTGCGGTTCGCCGCGGCCATCGCCGCGGTCGTCCTCGCCGTGGTACTCGTCACGGCCAGCCCGTGGGTGCTGCTGGCCCAGCTGGCCGTCTTCGTCGTCGGCGCGGCCGCAGGCGTCCGCTATGCGCCGTACGGGCTGATCTTCCGATATCTGATCCGCCCACGGCTGGGGCTGCCGGCCACCACCGAGGACCCTGCTCCGCCTCGGTTCGCCCAGGCCGTCGGCGCCGTCTTCGCCGCCGTCGGCGTCGCCGGGTTCCTGGCCGGGCTCGACGCGCTGGGATACGTCGCGACGGCGTTCGCCTTCGCCGCCGCGTTCTTGAACGCCGCGTTCGAATTCTGTCTCGGTTGTCACATATATCTGTTCATCCGCACCATCACCGCGAGAGGAGCCCGCGCATGAGCCGCGAGCAGGCGCTGGTCGACGCGACGTGGGCCGAGGCGCACCTGACCGACCCTTCGGTCGTGTTCGTCGAGGTCGACGAGGACGTGTCCGCGTACGACAAGGGCCACATTCCGGGCGCCGTCCGGGTCGACTGGAAGTCCGAGCTGCAGGACCCGGTCATCCGTGACTTCGTCGACAAGGAGACGTTCGAGGCTCTCCTTTCCAGCAAGGGCGTCTCGAACGACCAGACCGTCGTTCTCTATGGCGGCAACAACAACTGGTTCGCCGCGTACGCCTACTGGTACTTCAGCCTCTACGGCCACGCCGACGTCCGGCTGCTCAACGGCGGCCGCAAGAAGTGGGAGCTCGACGGCCGCGAGCTGACCACCGAGGTGACGCCCCGGCCGGCCACCAAGTACCAGGCCAAGGAGGCGCGCACCGACATCCGCGCCTTCCGCGACGAGGTCATCGCCGCGATCGGCGAGAAGGCGCTCGTCGACGTCCGGTCGCCAGACGAGTTCTCCGGCAAGCTGCTCGCCCCGGCGCACCTGCCGCAGGAGCAGTCGCAGAAGGCCGGGCACATCCCGACCGCGAAGAACATCCCGTGGGCGAAGACCGCCAACGAGGACGGCACCTTCAAGAGCAACGACGAGCTGACCGAGCTCTACAACGAGGCAGGCGTCGACCTCTCGAAGGAGATCATCGCCTACTGCCGGATCGGTGAGCGCTCCGCGCACACCTGGTTCGCGCTGCACGAGCTGCTCGACCTGCCCAACGTAAAGAACTACGACGGCTCCTGGACCGAGTACGGCGCGCTGGTCGGCGTGCCGATCGAGAAGGGCGCCTGAGCATGTGCGGAGCCATCGCCGGCGGACCGTCGACGGAAGGAATTGACGTGGCCAAGGAAACCGTGATCCAGGGAATCGTCGTGAAGGGTGGCGAGCCGGTGTCGTCCGGCTACGCCCGGCTGCTCGACGAGGGCGGCGACTTCACCGCCGAGGTCCCGCTGTCCGCGACCGGCCAGTTCCGGTTCTTCGCCCGCCCGGGTACCTGGACCGTGCGCGCGCTCGTGCCGGGCGCCAGCGGCGAGCAGAAGGTCTTCGCCCGCCAGGGCGAGCCCGTCGACGCCCGCGTCGAGGTTTCGGCCTGAGACCGCACTGACACCAGTTAGGCCCCGGCACCCCGGGCTATCGTCCCGGGGTGCCGAACCGAGGGCGGTGGAGGATCTCCTCCACCGCCCTCGCCTTTTGCCCGATGGCCGTACGCGGCGGTACTGACGTTTGCTTGCAGAGCCGGTCGCCGTCGTCGATCGGATCGGGTTTTCCATCGCCCTGGTCGAGTTCGGTCGGCGGTTCTGTGGAGGACATTGGGCGAATCCCTGCGCCGGCTTGTCAGGCCGGGCGGCGGGGGGAGGGGATGGTTGGCGGGCCGGTGGGTGGGGCCGCGAGGACCATGGGGCGGACCGTGAAGTGGCGCATCTCGTTGTCGACGGCGAAGGTGGCCGCGGCCCCGCGGTCGGGGAACGGCGCGACCACCTGCCGGACGTCCTGGCGTCCGGCGCCGTCGTACTGGATCACCGCGTACAGACCCTGCGCCTCGGACATCATATGATCATCTAACCGCATCCACGCAAAGCCACGGAACGCTCACCTGGTGTTCCAACTGTGGTCTGTACCGGCCCGAACGGCAGCCGCCGGCGGTCTCGCGTCTCTTGTGCCTCGGCTTCCGTCAGTAAACGAGGGCTTGGGCGTCGCCCGTCAGCACCTCGGCGACGAAGGTTGCGGCACCGGCAATCCGGATCCCGTCGATCACGTCGTCCGGGCCGATCGAGCGCCGCGCCGCGCACTGGGTGCACAGCGTCACCCGGCCGGCGGCGAGCACCGCGTCGAGCAGATCGGCCAGCGGCGCGGCCTCCGGCAGGGTGAACTCGGCCGCCCGGCCCGGCAGCGCGAACCAGGCGGACTCGCCGGTCAGCCACAGCGACACGTCCACCCCACTGGCGACGGCGACGGAGGCGACGGTGAACGCCTGCGAGCAGCGCTCCGGCGCGTCCATCCCGGCGGTGACCTTGATGACGAGCGATCGACTCATGCGCCCAGTCTCCACCTCGCGCTCGGTACGGGTCCGCGCTGATTGAGCGTCCTAACGCTCGACGAGGCGCGCTCCGGCGCTGGTCGGCACGGTTGTCGTGTCGAGGATGACGTTCTCACCGGCGGCGCTGAAGCGCATGCGATCGGACAGCACGGTCGCCGCCGTCAGCTTCAGATTGAACGGCAGCCCTTCGACCGGGATCTTGATGGTCAACAGCTTCACGATTTCGTCATGCCACGCGGGCGGCAACGCCGCGGTCACGTTCTGAGCCAGTTCTCGGGGAGTGAAGGTGAAGGCGTCCGGCTCGACTCCGATGGCGGCGGTGCCTTCCACCGGATAGTCCGTGCCGAAGATATTCACCGGGCCGCTGACCCGGATCGCCGTGCCTGCCGGAGCGACCGTCAGTTTCGAGCCCTGCGCGGCCAGGTAGGCGTCGATGTCGGTAAAGGTCACTTCCACGTCCGCGTCCAGGCTGTCGACCGGGATCTTGGTGACGTTGCCCCCGATGACGTCGGACAGCGGGATGTGCACCCCGTCCAGGTGCGAACGCACCCGCTCGACCCGCAAGCCCTCCTGGACGCTGCCTCGGACGTCGATATTGATGTCCTGGTAGTTGCCGCGCACGACCTGGGGCAGGAACAGCACTCCGCCGATCGACACGCTCGGCTTGGTCGGCAGGTTCTGGCTGCGTTGCGCCTCGGTCGCTATCTGGCTCGACACCACACGGGCGGCGACCCGATCCCCGATGAACAACAGGACCAGCACACCGACGACCACACCAACGGTTATCCGGATCGTCCGACTACCCATCGGCGTGTCCCGTGTTTCCTAGTGTTGCCAGATGCCGGGAACTGTCTATTCGTGCAGGCAGCGCGGGTAAACAGTGTCGCAGCGGCGTTCCTCGTGTCGCAAACTGTCGGAACGTCCGAACACACAATGAGCACACGTCACCCGGGTCGGGGGCACCGTCCAGCCACCGTCGGCGGTTACGGTGCGTAGGCAGATCCGTATCGGGCGGCACGGCGGAGCATTTTCCATCACGAAGAATGATGATGAAACGGTGAGGCAAGATCGTGTCCATCCACGGGTGGCGGTTCAGTAGCCCAGTGTTGATGTCGGTTCAGGCAGCGAGAGTGGGCGTGGGGCTGGTGGTGCGCGGTACCGGCATCCAAGGGGATGCCCGCGAGGGCGAGGTGGATGGCGTCGATGGCTTGTGATCGGCCGCCGCCCAAGCGTCCGCGAGCGCGCGGCCGACATCGTCACTGTAACGGCCGAGCTCCTCGCCGTGCCCGGCCGTGCTCGCCTCCGCGTCCAGGCCGAAACCCGTCAAAGACGACCATTCCCTTGGCTAGCGAGTCACACCCTCCATCGGCCCGCGGGGCCGGAGCCGCGGGCCCAACAATCGCGGCGAGCACGGCGAACATGCACACCTGCGCGAGCACCCGACACCCCGCCCCGCCCGCCGCACTGCTACCCGGCCGCGTCCGAACCGGTCCCAGCCGGCGACGGGCCGTCGTCCGCGAAGATCTTATTATCCGGGAACTGGACCCGCGCGGCGGCCAGCAGCGCCTTACGGACCCTCCGTAGCTTGAGGACGCCCTCGTGGACGCCGGCAGAAGCGCCTCGGGTTCACGGTGACTGCCCAGCACGCCCTTGCCCGCGGCCGTCCATGCCTACCCTCCGTCACGCTGAACGGCCAGCAGGCCGCGGATCGCCGACGCCCCATCGGCGCACGCGAGCGCCTTCGCGCGGTGTTGGCTCCTGCTGCAGGATCACAGCAATCCCGGGACGTCACCCAAATCACGACCGCGCCTGGGATCGTTCCCCTACACGGCGGATCGCACGGCGATCACGACACGTGAGTAGAGCGGACGATGCGGACGCGGCTCCTGCCGCGATCTTCATACGGCGTCATCTTTCCGCACGCCGGTGGCCTGACGAAGCTGCCGCGGCGTCGTGGGTCGAGGCTGGCGGTTCTCCTCGAAGCACCAGGCGCCGGCGCTCACGGTCCCGACCGTCCCGGCGGGCAGCCGGATCTCCGCGGTGGTGTTCGCGGGCACGCGGAATTCGTATCGGATCGTGTCGCCGTCCGTGACCCATGACGACGATACCGTCCCGAACACACTGTCGTACGACAGGTTCGCGTGCGTCATGGTCCCGCCAGGCTGCGGGGCGATCGTGAAGGCGTTGACGCCGGTGACATCGATGCCGCAGACGGTCTCGAACAGCCACTGGCACACCGATCCCGGGGAGTAGTGGTTCTGACTGGCCTCACCCTCCCAGTCCTCCCACACGGTCGTCGCCCCGGCGAGGACCTCATGCAACCAGCCGGGCGCCTCCTCGTTCTCCAACATGCGGTAGGCGACGTCCGTGCGGCCCATCTGGGTCAGCAGCGGCAGGATCAGCGGGGTCGAGAGGAACCCGGTGCCGATGCGGTAGTCGCGCTCCTCAATCGCCCCTACCAGCCGGTCGAGGGTGTCCTTGGCCAACTGCCCGTCCAACAACCCGAGCGCCAGCGGGCGCACGAGCTTGCTCTGCCTGTTCGTGTCGATGGGGGTGAACTGGTTCACATATGCCAGCGTGCAGCCGCGGTGGTACTCCTCGAACAGGACGACGTCCTCGTCCTGGCCGAGCAGCTTCGCGACATCGACCATCAGCCCGCACACGTACGCGAGGTACGCGGTGGCCTCCTCGGGGTGCGGGGCGAGGAAGTCGGTGACGACGCTCTGCTGGTATACGTCCCTCGGCTCCAACCATTCGCCGAACGCCTGTCCCATGTTGGAGATGTACTTGCGGTCCGGCTTCGGGAAGCGTCGGCCGAACATGCCGGTGCGGTTCGTCCGCCCGATCTGGAACTGCACGTGGGCTTTCATCGACGCGTACGCGTCACGCAGGAACCTGTCGTCCCGATACAGCTCGTACAGGCGTACCGGCACGAGTACGGCCGAGTCGGCCCAGCCGACGCAACCGTCCATCCGCCGGATGAAGTCGATACCGGGGATGAACTCGTTATTGCGCACGTCGGGCGCGTGACACGGCACCTTCCCGTCAGCACCCTGCCGGTCGCGCAGATCGACCAACCACTTGCGCAAGAACGCTGCGGTGTCCATCAGATACGTCCCGGTCCGGGTGAAGATCTGCACGTCACCCGTCCACGGCGCGCGCTCGCGGGTCGGGCAGTCGGTGGGGACGTCGAGGAAGTTGCCCTTCATGCTCCATAGCGTGTTCTCGACGAACCGGTTCACGAGCTGGTTGGAGCAGTCGAATCGCGCGGTCGGCTTCATGTCGGAGTAGACGGCGATCGCGGTCACGTCGGCCGGGTCGAGTTCGATCTCCGACACGACGACGGCGTAGCGGAACCCGAAGACCGCGAACGTGGTCTTGTAGGTGTTGATCCCCTCGACGAGGCTGAGGATGATCTCCTGCTTCGGGGTGGCGTCATTCTTCCCGGCCCGCACCTGGATGGCGCGCATATCGAGTTCACCGTCGGCGTTGAGATGCTCGGCGAACTGCAGCCTTATCCGGTCACCCGCGTGCGCCTGGACCGTGAGCTCGACGTAGCCGGCGAGGTTCTGACCGAAGTCGAGCAACTGCCTTCCCGACGGGGTGCGCGAGGAGATCGGCGTGAAGCGCTCCTGTTCCCGCACCGCGACGTTGTTGGCGGCCGACGGGACCACCGGGTACGTGGTCTCCCGCGCGCGCCCGTTGAGGGTAGCGGTGCGGGAGAGATCGACGATCTCGCCGTCCTTCATGTCGGCGAACCGGATCGGCCCGTCGTTCGACCACACCCACGCGCCGTCCGTCAGCACCGTGTCCGCTGCGCCATCCGGTGCGAAGATCTCCAGCTGCGCGAGCAGCTTCGTCTCCTCGCCGTAGACGTTGCGCACACCCATCGCGCCGATGCTGCCCCGGAACCAACCGTCGGCGACCTCGACCTCCAAGGTGTTCTCCCCTGGCTGGAGTAGCGCGCCGATGTCGTACGTCTGGTAGTGCAGGCGCTGCTGATAGGAGGTGAACCCCGGGGCCATGATGAAGTCGCCGACCCGGCGCCCGTTGAGCTTCGCCTGGTAGAGCCCGCACGCGGTGATATACAGGCGCGCCGTGCTCACCTTCCCGCACGTGAAGGCTCTGCGGAAGTGATCGACCGGGTGGTGTTCCCGGCGTCGTGGCCGGTAGTCGCCCGTGATCCACGTCGCCTTCCAGTCGGTCGCCTGGAGCAGCCCCTGCTCGAACCGTGCGCTGCGCCACTCGCCCGACACGCCGTCCTCATCCCAGAGGCGGACGCTCCATTCGACGAGATCCCTGCTGCGCAGCGCCGGGCCTTCCCAGCGGATGCCGGTCATCGCGTGGGACTCGACCTTGCCGGTGTCCCAAATGGCCTCCCCGTCGCGCCGCGCCACGAGCTGGTAGGCGCTTTGCGTTGTGCCGCCCTCGCAGGTCCAGAACAGGCACGGAGCGGGCGCGTCGATGCCGATCGGCTCGGTGAGGTACTCGGTGCGAAGGTTTGTCGGGGTCAGCATCATCGGGTTTCCGTTTGGAGCTTGTGGGTGATCATGGTGATGCTACGCGGCGCGAGCAGCGGCGTCACCGCATGGTCGTTGATGGCGAGGGTCGACTCGGTCGGCGGGAGGGCGATCTCCGGTAGATGTTGCGTTCCGTCGTAGACGAACCGCTCCCCGACCCGCAGACCGAAGGCGGCCAGCCGCACCCGGCGGGCATCCCGGGCGAAGCCGCCCGACCCGGGCCGGGCGAGGCCATAGCCGACGCCGTGGATGGTGAACCGGTGCAGATGCTCGTCGCTCCAGCCGAACGCGACCTGCAGCACCGTGTGCAGCTCGGCGACGCTCATCTGGTCGGACACGAGCAGCCGACGCCAGATCAGCGGGCTGATCCCCGCGAGCACCACCCGCAGCTGCACCACCATCGGCGTCGGCACTGCCGGCGCGTCCGCGGTCACGGCTCGCCATCTTCTCGCCCAGGCCCCGGCCCGGTGTCGGGGGCCGACGTGGCGGTGCCCCCCCCAGGAGGGACTCGACGACCTCCGGCGGGGCACCGTGGCTGTTCCTACCGCGCCGGTCCGACAGTTCCACCCCGGGACGCCGGCCTGTTCGGGGGATCGTGGTCGTCTTCCGCCGGTTTTCCTGTGATAATGCTGCTTCTCACAGGAACGTTCGGTAGTGGTCGCGGTCGGGGCGCGGCGTCCTGGTGGCCTGTGAGCGCTGGCGGAGTGGATGTCGGGGACCGTGGCGCGTGCGCGGAGAGCGATTTCGTCTCTGGTCCCGCTCGTCTCTGGTCCTGCGTTCTGGCCCGGCCGGGGTGGTGTGTGGTCGGGTGGGTAGAGTGCCGGCGATGTTGCGCGCCGTGGTGATGTGGCGGCGGTGGCGCGAGGGCCGGGGGGGACGGATGTCAGATCAGGATCCGGGAGTGGATCTCGCTGCGGTGATCCGGACGTTGCGGGAGCAGTTCGGTCAGGCGCTGGCGGAGGGCGCTCCGGGTGAGGTGGACTTCGCGGTCGGGCAGATCACCTTGGACTTCCAGGTGGCGGTGACCAGTTCGGTGCAGGCGAAGACGGGTGCCCGGTTCTGGGTGCTGTCGGCGGAGGCGGCGGGCAAGCGGGAAGCGGGCACGACGCATCGGCTGTCGGTGACGTTGACGCCGGGGCGGCGGATGCCGGATGGCAGCGTGGTGTCGTTGCACGTGTCCGACCCGTCGGCACCCCGGCCGCGGTGAGCGTGGCCGCGGTGGCGGGGGCGGCGCGGTGGGTTTCGATCCGGCTCGGGTAGTCGAGCTCTACACCGCCGGTCTCGGGGTGGGGTCGGGGTATGCGGTGTCGGGCCGGCTGGTGCTGAGCGCCGCCCATGCGGTGCCGCCCGTCGGCGGTGGCTGTGAGCTGCGGCCGGTGGGCACCGACGGCTGGGGTGCGGGCCGGGTGGTGTGGGTGGACGGGCCGGCGGACGTGGCGCTGGTGGAGGCCGCGGCCGGGCCGTGGGCGGCGTTGACGACGGCGGTGCGCTGGGGCCGGGTCGAGGGTGCCGAGCCGCTGTGGGCGGTCGCGGTGGGTTTCCCGTGGGCGGGCGAACGTGGCGACGGTGGGCGGGGCAGCGAGTCGGCGGCGGGGTATGTCAGCCGCGAGTACAAGTCCGGCCGGCTGGATCTGTCGGTGCAGTCCAGCGCGCCTCGGCTGCGGGAGCCGGCGCCGGACGGGTCGCCGCGTTCGGCGTGGGCGGGAATGTCGGGTGCTGGGGTGTTCGCCGGGCCGGTGCTGGTCGGTGTCGTGACCGACGAGCGGACCCGGTTCACCAGCCGGCTGGCGGTCACCCCCTTGGCCCCGCTGCTGGAGGAGGGCCGTGGGCTTGCGGCGGCGCTGGCCGGGCACGGCGCCGCCGTGCCGGTGGCTGGGTCGCTGTCCGGGCCGGTGCGCCTGGCGGTCGGTGCCGGGCGTGGGGTGGCGCTGAGGGCGCCGTATTTGCCGCTGCCGGACTGGGATCCGCAGGCCGCGCCGTCGCAGCTGCTGCTGCCGGAGCATGGTCTGGTCCCGTTCGTCGGCCGCGGTCAGACCGTGCGGCGGCTGGTGGACTGGTGTGTGACCGGCGACGCCGATCAGACAGCCGCCCGGGCGCGGCTGCGGCTGCGGCTGGTGACCGGGCCGGCGGGCAGCGGCAAGAGCCGGCTGGCCGCCGAGGTGTGTGCCCGCCTCGCCGGGGCCGGCAGCTGGGATGTCGGGTTCGTGCGCGAGACGGCCGGACCGGCGCCGGCCGGGCTGGAACGCGCCAGCCTGCTGGTCGTCGACGACGCCGACCTCGCCGGGCCCATGCTGCCCGAACTGATCGAAAGCCTCGCCAGCGACCGGGCCGGCCCCCGGGTGCGGCTGCTGCTGCTCGCCCGCCACGCCCAGCCCACCACCGGCTGGTGGGCCCGGCTGGTCAGGGACACCGGCAACACCGCCGCCGGCCTCGCCGACGACCCGGTGCCCCTGGCACGCCACCCTCTCGACCAGGCCACCCGCCGCGCCCATGCCGCCGCCGCCACCGACGCCTTCGCCCCGTACGGGCCCGCCGGCCAGCCGCCGGCCACCGCCCCGGACCTGTCCGGGGCGGCGTTCGGCAACCTGCTGCTGGTGCACATGACGATGCTGCTGGCCACCCTCGACCGCTCCGCGCTGCCCGACACCACCGCCACCGACGTGCGCGACCAGGTCCTGCACGGCGTGCTGAACCTCGAACGCAACCGCTGGGCAGCCAGCCTGCGCCGCAGCGGCGACACCGACCTGGCCAACCTCGCCGCCGACGCCGAGGACAACCCCACCGACGCCGACCTCGTGCGCGCCATCACCGCCACCACCCTGGCCGCTCCCACCTCCGAGCGGCACACCCTCGCCGTGCTACGCGCCGCGGTTCCCGGCCTCTCGGATGCCCCCACCAGCCTGCTGGGCCGCCTCTACCGCTGGCTACGCGGCCTCTACCCGGCAGACCACGACGGCGGCATCGCCCCGCTGCGCCCCGACCTGCTCGCCGAACAACTGCTGGCCGAGACCGCCGACCTCACCGGACTCACCCTCGCCGTCCTCACCGCGCTGCTCCCAACCCCACCAGCCGGCGCCGAGAGCGGCAACCCGGCGCCCGCCGGCACCCGGCTGCCCGCAGCCGGCCAGACCTGTCTCGCCGGGCTGCTCGACGAACTGACCCGCGCCAGCGGCCGGCCGCCCGTGCACACGGCCACCGAAGCCATCCTCGACCAGGCCCTGGCCGCGCTGACCCGCCTCGCGATCACGCATCGCCACGACGACCCCGCCTCTCCGCTCCCCCCTGCGCTCACCCGCACGGTCACCGCCGTGCCCCGCCCCGACCTGGCCGGCCCCACCCTCGCCCTACTGCCCTGGCCAAGCCGGACACTCGCCGACCTCGCCGCCGCCCTGGCCAGCCAGGTCGCCGATCTGTGCCGGCGGCTGGCCGAGGCGGCCCCCGACGCCTACCTGCCCAACCTGGCCGCGTCGCTGAACAACCTCGCGACGTTCCTGTCGGAGGTGGGGCGGCGCGCGGACGCGCTGGCCCCCGCCACCGAAGCCGTCACCATCCGCCGGCAGCTGGCCGAGGCGGCCCCCGACGCCTACCTGCCCGACCTGGCCATGTCGCTGAACAACCTCGCGACGTTCCTGTCGGAGGTGGGGCGGCGCGCGGAGGCGCTGGCCCCCGCCACTGAAGCCACCGATCTGTACCGGCGGCTGGCCGAGGCGGCCCCCGACGCCTACCTGCCCAACCTGGCCGGGTCGCTGAACAACCTCGCGATCCGGTTGTCGGAGGTGGGGCGGCGCGCGGACGCGCTGGCCCCCGCCACCGAAGCCGTCACCATCCGCCGGCAGCTGGCCGAGACGGCCCCCGACGCCTACCTGCCCGACCTGGCCGGGTCGCTGAACAACCTCGCGAACCGGTTGTCGGAGGTGGGGCGGCGCGCGGACGCGCTGGCCCCCGCCACCGAAGCCGTCACCATCCGCCGGCAGCTGGCCGAGGCGGCCCCCGACGCCTACCTGCCCAACCTGGCCGGGTCGCTGAACAACCTCGCGACGTTCCTGTCGGAGGTGGGGCGGCGCGCGGACGCGCTGGCCCCCGCCACCGAAGCCGTCACCATCCGCCGGCAGCTGGCCGAGGCGGCGCCCGACGCCTACCTGCCCGACCTGGCCGGGTCGCTGAACAACCTCGCGATCCGGTTGTCGGGGGTGGGGCGGCGCGCGGAGGCGCTGGCCCCCGCCACTGAAGCCACCGATCTGTACCGGCGGCTGGCCGAGGCGGCCCCCGACGCCTACCTGCCCAACCTGGCCATGTCGCTGAACAAC
>Ga0268265_10000916_pt1 | contig 27288 bp, 26 predicted proteins | sample KBSSwiS52_FD_190355 | JGI IMG/M metagenome (GOLD analysis project Ga0268265, IMG submission 190355) | Switchgrass rhizosphere microbial communities from Kellogg Biological Station, Michigan, USA - KBS Switchgrass S5-2 (SPAdes) (version 2) | ecosystem: Host-associated > Plants > Roots >...
ACGTGGCGCAAACGCCAGCGCCGGCAAAGGCGGCAAAGGCAAGAAGTGCAAGAAAGGGCAGGCGCGGGTGAAGAGCGGCAAACGCTCCTTCTGCGTGTCGCTGCCGAAAGGGAAGACGACGGTGACGCCGCGGGCTGAAGACCCGCGACTGGCCTCGATCAAGGCGGGGCTGACGCCGCCGATCCTCAGCACCCCGGACCCCAAGGACCAGCTGCCGCCGCCGATGGGGAAGGTCTACCGCAGCTTCGGGCCGCAGGCGCTGGAGGGGATGGAAACGGCGGTCGCCCGCTCGTTGCCGAAACTCGACGCCAGCGCCGCACGGCCCCGCCTGCACGCCCGCCCGGCGAGCGCCTGGTCCTCGGCCGGCAGCGGGTACAGCGAAAATATCGGCGGCGGCATGCGGATCGACATCCGCCTCAACATCGCCAAGGTGGCAAGCGCCGAATTCGCGCTGACGAAAACGGGCAGCGACGGCCGCACCATTACGGTCACCTACGAGCTGCCGCTGCTGAGCCGGGACTACGAAGGATTCCGCGGCGACCCATGCCCGGACGCGGACGGCAAGCTGAAAGCGAAAGACGGCTTGGGGATCATCGTGCGCAGCGAAGTCCGCTCCGACGGCGGCAAAACGCTCGACGAGTACCTGCTCTACAAAGTGGTCGACAAGACCGACCTGCGGGCCGAGGTCGGCGACGACGCCAAGCTCGACCGGCTCGAAATCAACAACATCCAGGAAGTCGACGAAACGGTCTACTCCAGCGCGATCTACTCCGGCGCGCAGGTGAAAGCGACGATCGTCCGCGAGGGCACCGTCGACATGCGCAGCGGCTCCCTCAACACGACGATCAACAACGTCGACGCGGCGGTCTCGCTGGCGGGGATTGCGAGCCTCTTCCCGGCCGCCAACCGGGCGGGAATCGTGGGGCGGATGAAGCAGGCGGCTGACGAAGGCTGGAAGGCGGTCGTCAAGACCGAGACCGACAAGTTCAAGGAACTCGAAGGGAACTGGCTCAAACCCAACGCCTGCGCCAGGATCGAGTTCGGCAAGGCGAACCGCTCGCTCACCCTGCACCGCAACGACACCGGCAGCGAAACGGCCCGGGTCAACGCCAAACCAGGCGGCTCCCCGAGCAAGGCCACCTGGGAGATGAAAAACCAGGCGAACGCCTTCATCACCCCGCCCTCAGGGACCGCCAACCCGAGCAACTTCTCCTACAAAGTCGTCCACGTCGGCGACGGGGTCGAGGTCAAAGTGACGCTGAAAGCGGTCTCGAAGGCGGGTGTCGCCGAGGAGAGCTGGATCCAGAAGACCGAGGAGACCTCGGTCAACAAAATCGTCGGAACCTTTACGCAGCGCTTCAATCTCAGCGGGTCGGTCTTCGAAATCGCCGGCAACGCGACCTTCGAGCGCTATGTCCCCGCCGTGGTGGGACCGGTGGACGGCGCCTTCAAACTGACCAGCGGGCTCTACACCTACGCCGCCTCCGGCAACGCCAATCAGATCGGGGTCGGCCCGGAATGCTCGATGCGAGGGAGCAGTCAGTTCGCCCTGCAGAAAGAGAGCGCGTTCACCGTCTTCAGTCAGAAATTCGACGGCCTGCCGCCGTTCGAATACACGTTCAGCGTCGGCTCCGAGTTCATCGGCGGCCTGCCGCCGATGGTCGATATCGAAACCTTCGCGTGCTCTGAAAAAGCGAAAGAATTCGAGGGCAAACACTTCGAATGGCCGGCGTCGGTCGGCTTCTTCACCGCAACGCCGCGCGTCTCCCCGGACGGCATCGTCTACGCCGATACGGTGACGATCACCCAGGGGCCCCTGACGGTGACCGAAACCTGGTCCTTCGAAGGCAAACCGTAGGCGCCGTCTACGGCAGCGTCCCTGGCGGGGCGGCATCTCGTATGGCTGACTCCTGTCAGGGTCGGGGGATTGCTAGGCGCTCGTCGGCTGGTCGAGCCAGACGTGGTAGGTATCGAGCCGGGCGACCGCGTCGGCGCTGAAGGTGAATACCTCGCAGAAAGCGAACCGCAGCCGCCGGCCGCCCTGCTCCGCGACGCTTCCGCCGCCGGTCGCGACGACGCTCTCGCCCTCCTCGATCAGTCGCTCGAGGGTCAGCTCGGGAGTGCCTTCGAAAGCGTCGCTCTCGATCTCAGCGTCGAACGCCTCTTTGCCCTCCAGCGTCTTGTAGCCGTGCAGCACCCAGGTGACGTCGTCGGCGAGGCAGGAGAGGATCTGCTCGTGGTCGTTGCGGCGGAAGCCGTCGATATAGCGCTCGACGGTTTGCTTGCGCGCTGACACCATGACTCGCTCCTTGGTTCAGTGGTCGGGATGTGCTGGGGATGAGACTGCCGCACCAGCCGAAACTCATCGCGGCCGGGTGCTCGACGTGCACGCTTTCGACCCCGACAACTAGTCCCTCCTAGCTACCTCCGACCGGAGGGTGGGCGCGGCTGCCCACCGCGCCTACATTCGAGGCGTTCGACTCGATCGAAGGAGGAACAGTGGGACTGGTCGGAGATTCGGCGATCGTCACCGGCGGTGCGCAAGGCATAGGGCTCGGCATCTCGCGGGCGCTGATCGAACGCGGCGCCTCGGTGCTCCTGTTCGACCTCAACGAGGACGCGGTCAACGAGGCGGCGGCCGGGCTCGAGTCGGAGCTCGGGGCCGGCAAGGCGGCCGGCTTCGGCGGCAGCGTCACCTCGGCCGACGACTGGGCGGCGGCCTTCGACCGCGCGGCCGAGAGCTTCGGGCCGACCTCGATCCTCGCCAACAACGCCGGCTGGGCGAGCATGGCGCTGATCGCCGACCTCGACGAGGGCGACTGGGACCAGTGCATGGACGTCTGCGCCAAGGGGACGTTCCTCGGCATCAAGGAGTTCGCCAACCGGGCCGAGGGGCCCGGCGCGATCGTCAACACCTCCTCGCTCAACGCCGAGGCGGCGACCGACGGGCTCGCCCATTACTGCGCCGCCAAGGCGGCGGTGAGCCAGCTGACCAAGGTGGCGGCGGCGGAGCTGGCGCCGAGTGGGATCCGCGTCAACGCGGTCGCCCCCGGAATCACCCGCACGCCGATGTCGGAAGGCGGCTTCCTTGCCGGCCGGATGGGCGAGGAGTTCCTCGCCCACACGCCGATGGGCCGCTTCGGCGAGCCCGAGGACGTCGCTCGCGCGGTCGCCTTCCTCGCCTCCGACGACGCCGGCTGGGTGACCGGGGTGACGCTGCCGGTCGATGGCGGCGGCCACATCCGCGGCCTGCAGAACTACTGGGCGACGATGCAGGAAGTCACCGCCGCCTGACGCTTTGTAACGAATCCAAGGAGAAGTGATGCCAGAGTCAGTTGAGTTCCAGAGCGGCGGCGAGACGGTCCGCGGCGACCTCTACCTGCCCGATGGGCCGGGTCCGCACCCGATCGTCGTGATGGCCGGTGGTTGGTGCTACGTGAAGGAGCTGGTCCAGCCCCGCTACGCCGAACTCTTCGCCCAGGCCGGCGTCGCCGGGCTCGTCTTCGACTACCGCCACCTCGGCGCCTCGGACGGCGAACCGCGCCAGCACATCGATCCCAACAAGCAGATCGAGGACTACCGCAATGCGATCTCCTACGTCGTCGGCCAGGACCAGTTCGACGCCGACCGGCTCGGGGTCTGGGGCATCTCCTACAGCGGCGGCCACTCGCTGGTGATCGCCGCCACCGACCGCCGGGTGAAGGCGGTCTGCTCGATCGTGCCGGTGATCGACGGCTGGGAGAACATGCGCCGCGTCCACGGGATGGAAGGCTTCCGCGCCCTGCGCAAGGCGGTCGAGGAGGACCGTGAGAAGCGCTTCGCCGGCGAGGAGGGTGGCTACATCGCAATGTCGACGCTGAACGTCGGGCAGGAGCTCTGCACCTGGCCCTTCCCCGAAACCTACGCCGCCTTCAAGACCCTGAAGGAGACGGTGGCGCCGCGGCACGAGCACCGCAACACGATCGCCTCGACCGAGATGCTGATGAACTACAGCGTCTTCCCGTTCGTGCCGCGGATCCTCAACGTCTCGACGCTGATGATCATCGCCGACGAAGACGACCTCACCCTCTGGGACAAGGAGATCGAGGCGTTCAAGGCGATCGGCAGCCAGGACAAGGAGCTCTTCGTCACCCCGACGGTTTCGCACATGGAGCTCTACAGCGACAAGACCTCGCTCGAGCTGGCGGCCGAGAAGTCGGCCGAGTTCTTCGAGCGCAAGCTGCTGTCGAAGCAGCCGGTCGCGGCCTAGGGGGCCGGCGCGGTGAGGGGAATCGAGGGACAGGTCGCGGTCGTCACCGGAGCTTCCTCGGGCCACGGCCGCGCCACCTCGCTGCGCCTCGCCGAGGAGGGGGCGGCGGTCGTCTGCGCCGACCTCCAACCCTCGGCCCGCCAGGACGGCTTCGAGCCCGACCTCGAGGTCGACACCCACGAGCTGATCTCCCGCCGTGGCGGCCGCGCGGAGTTCGTCGAGTGCGACGTCACCGACGAGGCCTCCCTCCGCGCGGTCGCCGACCTCGCCACCGAGCGGTTCGGCCGGCTCGACGCCTGGGTCAACAACGCCGGCGTCTTCCTCGGCCTCGAGCCGCTGCTCGAGGAAACGCCCGAGCAGTACCGCAAGACGATGGAAGTCAACCTCGACGGCACCTGGCACGGCTGCCGCGCCGCGGTCGCGAAGATGCTCGAGCAGGAGCCGCGCGGTCGCTCGCGCGGGCGGATCGTCAACATCGGCTCGGTGGCCGGCGAGTTCGGCCAGGCCGACATCGGCGGCTACTCGGCCTCGAAGGGTGCCGTCCACAACCTCACCCGGGCGCTGGCGATCGAGCTGGCGCCGCAACTGATCAACGTCAACGCGATCGCCCCCGGCTACTTCCCGACCGGGATGAACCGCAGCTTCTGGGATGACCCGGAAGCATTGGCGGCGGTCGAAGAGCTGCACCCGCTGCCGCTCGGGGTCCCCGACGACATCGCCGCCGGGGTTGCCTTCCTGACCTCCGACGACGCCGCCTTCATCACCGGCACGATCCTGCCGATCGACGGCGGGGTCTTGGCGAAGTGAGCGACGATGGCCGGTCCGGGCGCCACCCCTGAGCCGTTCCTCGGCGGCCTGCAGATCCGCCGCCCGGCGGCACTCGACGCCGCCGCTTGCGCGCTGCTGGAAGCGAAGAACGTCTGCACGGTCTGCACCCGCGCCGCCGACGGCACGATCCACGCCCAGCCGGTCTGGGTTGACACCGACGGCGAGGCGGTCCTGCTCAACAGCGTCCCCGGCCGCGCCTGGGTCCGCAACGTCGAGCGCGACGATCGCGTCACCTGCACGACCGTCAATCTCGAGAATCCGTATGAGTTCCTCGAGGTTCGCGGCCGGGCCGAGCTGCGGGGCCGCGAGGCCGGCGAGCGCCACATCCACGAGCTCTCGAAGAAGTACCTCGGGCTCGACGCCTATCCGTTTTCGTCGGCGGATGAACCGCGGATTCTCATCGCGGTCGTGCCGGAGCGGATCGTCCACGTCGAGCCCGAAGCCGAGGACCTCGACGCCTGAGCCCGCAAGACCCTCCGATCGGACGTACCGGGCCAAGGGGCCCCCGGCGTAGCGTCGGGTTCGTTCCGCCTGGTGCGCCCGCGGACGCGGCGCCCGCGCCCGGCTCCGCAGCGTTGATTGGAGGAGATGTTGTCGGACTACAAGGTCAAAGCCGCCCAGCACGAGCCGGTCGCCGAGCGCGAGTCGGCGCTCCCCTCGCGAGACCTCAACTTCGACGTCGAGGTCGACGTCGCCGTCGTCGGTGGCGGTTGCGCCGGCTTCTCGTCGGCGCTCTTCAACGCCTGGAACGGCGAGCAGGTGATCCTGCTCGAGAAGGCGCCGGAGGTCGGCGGGACGACGATCAAGGCCGCCTTCATCTACTGGGTGCCGAACAACGGTCCGCTGCGCGAGTCGGGCCAGGTCGACGACGAAGCGGACTTCTTGCGGTACGCGGCGCGGATCTCGCGGCCGGAGAAATACGACCCGAACAGCCCGACGCTGGGCCAGACCCAGTGGGAGTACGACCTCTACAAGGCGATCTACGAGAGCGGCTGGCCGGGGGTCGAGCGCCTGCACGAGAAAGGTGGCCTGCGCTACGAACACGCGCCGAACTGGGTCGACTACTGGGCCAACCTCGACGAGGACAAGGTGACCGCGGGGCGGGCGCTGGTCCCCGAGGGGATCAACGAGGACCAGACCGACGGCGGCAAGCTGGCGATCGAATCGTTCAGCAAGGCGGCGAAGGAGGCCGGGGTCGACGTCCGCACCGGCCACCGGGTGCAGCGGCTGATCGTCGACGACGACAACGCGGTGGTCGGCCTGGTGGCGAACACGGTCGACGGGCAGGAGCTGCGGGTCGGTGCCCGCAAAGCGGTGATCTTCGGCTCCGGCGGCTTCACCCACGACCAGGATCTGCGCGAGAACTTCCTCGCCGTCCCCGCCTACGGCGGCTGCGCGGCGCGGACCAACGAGGGTGACTTCGTCCGCATCGGCGCCGCCGCCGGGGCCCAGCTGCGCAACATGCAGTACGCCTGGCGGACGCCGATCAACCTCCACAAGGCGGTCGAAAAGGACCCCGACATGCAGGGCACCTTTGCCGTCGCCGGCGACTCGATGATCTGCGTCAACTACAAGGGCGAGCGACCGCTGAACGAGAAGCTCCCCTACAACGAGTTCATCCAGCGGATGTACGACTGGGACCCGCTCAACTGCGACTTCCCGAACCGGGTGCTGGTGCAGATCTGGGACCAGCACTCACAGGACAACTCGGCGAAGGACTTCTTCGGCAACAGCATCGTGCCGGAGGGTGTCGACGACTCGCACGTGATCAAGGGCGACACGCTCGAGGAGCTGGCACAGAACGTCGGCGAGCGACTCGAGCGCTTCCGCCACGAGACCGGCGACCTGACTCTGGCACCGGAGTTCCTGGACAACCTGAAGGCGGCGGTCGCCCGCTGGAATGAGATGTGCGCCGACGAAGTCGACGAGGACCTCGGTCGCGGCAGTCGCGAAGTCGAACAGACGGTCTTTGCCGGGCCGCTCTCCGACGCCGACATGGAGACCAAGAACCCGGTCATGCACCCGATTTCCGACCAGGGCCCCTACTACGCCAGCCTGCTCACCGGCGGCACCCTCGACACCAAGGGCGGGCCCCGGATCAACACCTATGCGCAGGTCGTCGACGACCGCAATGAGCCGATCTCCGGGCTCTACGGCGTCGGCAACTGCGTCGCGTCGGCCTCGGCGCGGGCGTACTGGGCGGGCGGCGGAACGCTCGGCCCGATGATCGCCTTCGCCTACCGCGCCTCCCAGGCGATCGCCGAGCAGCCCGCCCGCGAGCTGGGCCAGGAAGCAGCGACCGCCTGAGCCTCCTCGGGCGCGGTCAGGGGAGCGGGGGCTCGCTGCGCTCCCGCTCCCCGGGGCCGCCTTCGTCCAGGGCCGGCTCAGGCGCCCGTGGCTCGCAGCGCTCGACCTGCATTACCAGCTCGCGAGTCGGCCGTCAGTCGAAGGCGTTGCGGGTTTCGCCGGCGCGGCCGATGATCGTCCAGACGACGACGGCGGGCTCGTGGCCGATCGTCCAGAAGCGGTGCGGGCTGCGGGCTTCGAAGACGATCGAGTCGCCGGGCCCGAGCTCGTAGCTCTCGAAGCCGACGGTCGCGCCGAGCCGCCCCGACAGCACAAGCCCGTACTCGCGACCGCGGTGGACCATCATCGCGTCGGGCGGGCAGGACTGGCCGCCGACCCCGTAGACGACGTAGAGGAAGTCGACGTCCTCCTCGTGGTGAGGGGTCAGCCGGTACCAAGTGACGCCGGTCTCGAGCTCGAGCGCCGGCCGTTCCTCGGGGCGCAGGACCGGCGTCCCCGCGCCGGGGCCGCCACCGGTCGCCGGAGGCGGCGGCACGGCATCGGCGAAGAGGACGTCGAGCGAGAGTCCGAGCTCGGTGGTGATCGCGACCAGGGTCCCCACCGAGGGGTTCACCTTGCCGGTTTCGATCTGGGAGACGAGGCTGGGGGAGACGCCGATCCGGCGGGCCAAGGTGCGGATGCTCATCCCCTTCTCCTCGCGCCGCGCGCGCAGGCGGGCCAGCGCCGGCGGCGGCATCAGCTCGTTCCTGCGTCCCCGGGACTCGGTCTGAGCCATCGGACCGAATCTAAGTGTGGAGAGTCACCCCCCGAAACCCTCCGTTCGGAGGTGCCGCGGCCCAAATGGGCAGACCTATGCTCGCTGGGTGAGCGATCCCAAAGCGGGCGGGCTCGACGCGAGCGTGCTGCGCACCCTGCAGGAGTTCCGTTTCACCCCCGCCTGGGTGATCACCGGGGTGGTGGTACTGCTGCTGCTCGTCTCGCAGTTCGCCGTCACCAGTAACTTCTTCACCCAGAGCACGATGTCGACGCTGACCCCGTCGATCGGCATCCTGATCCTCGTCGCCACCGGCCAGGCGTTTGTGATCAGCACCGGCGGCATCGACCTTAGCCTGCCGGCGACGATGACGCTGATGGGTGCGATCGTCCTCAAGCAGTCCGAGGGCCAGAGCGACCAGCTGCTCGGGGCCCTCGTCTTCTGTGCCGTCGCCTGCATCGTGATCGGCCTCGTCAACGGCATCCTCGTCGAGGGGTTGCGGCTCAGCTCGCTGGTGGTGACGCTGGCGGTCGGCCAGCTCGTCCTCGGCTACACCCAGCTCTACCGCGGCAACGTGCCGAGCATCCAGCACGTCCCCGACAACATCTCCAACTGGGCCAGCGCCGACCTAGGTGGCGTCAGCTACATCCTGATCTTCTCCTTCGTCCTCGCGGTGATCGCGACCTTCTTCCTGCACCGAGTGGTGATCGGCCGGCGGCTGGTGGCCAGCAGCACGGCCGAGCGGGCCGCGGTCCTCTCCGGGGTGAAGGCCCCCGCCTACCGGATCGCCGCCTACGTGATCGCGTCGCTCGTCTACGGGGTCGGCGGGGTCCTCGCCGCCGGTCAGATCCAGACCCCGGACCTGACCCTTGGCGAACCGTACCTGCTGACCAGCGTGGTAGCAGTGGTCCTCGGCGGAGCGGTCCTGACGGGCGGCAGAGTGAGCCCGATCGCGACTCTGATGGGCGCCGTCTTCATCACCGTCCTCGACTTCGATCTGCGGGTGGAAGGTTACTCCGCGGGTGCCCGCATGATCATCCAGGGCGCCGTCCTGGTGATCGGGCTTTCACTCATCTACGTGATTCGCAACCGGGCCTCGATTGGCAGAGCGCTGCGGCGGTCTGGGCAATTGACCCCTGACCGCACCGAACCTGCCAAGTAGGAAAAACAGGAGGAGAGATATGTCGTTCAGTGGAAAGTTCGATCGGCGAAGGGGGTGGCTCAAGGTAACCCTCATGATCGGCGCAGTCGCAGTGTTCGCTGTCGTGTTGCTCGCCGGTTGCGGCGGGTCGGATGACACCACGGGCGGCTCCGAAGAAACCGCCGCGGCCGAAACGGAAGAAGCGACCACCGAAGAAGCGCCGGAAGAAGGTGCAGAAGAAGAATCGAGCGAAGGCACGGTTTCGGAAGCCGAACTGCAGAAAACCGTGAACCAGGCGCTGGAAACGGAAGACATCAAAGCCGACACCCTGCCGCCGCTGATGATCGAAGCGCTGGAAATGGCGACCGGCGAACCGTCGCCCGAAGAAATTGACAAAGCGTTCGAATGCTGGAAAGCCGACTCCTGCACGCTCGGCGATGGTCCGATCACGCTCGCGCTGGCTGACGGGTTCGGTGACAACACCTGGCGTCAGTTCTCGAAGATGAACGTGATCCTCCAAGCGATGAAATTCCCCGAAGTCGGGAAATTCATCGCCACCAACGCACACGGCGAACTCGCCACCTTCCAGGCCAACCTGCGCAGCCTGACCGCGCAGGGTGCGGAAGCGATCGTGGTCTACAACGACTTCGGTCCCGCCGCCTACCCGGCGATGCAGGCCGCCCAGCGCGAAGGGGCGAAAATCGCCACCTACGTCGGCTCCAACGATGGTGCGCCGACCACGGCGATCACCACCCGGGTCCAGCCGGACATCTGCCAGGCCGGTAAAGAAATGGCGAAAGCCACCGAAGAAGCGATCGGCGGCCCCGGCCCCGTCGCATACTTCGAAGGCACGCCTGGTAATCCGCAGGACGAAGGCTGGAAGAAGTGCGCCACCGAAGCCGGCATCGAAGCCGACTTCGAAGCGGAAACCGAATGGACCCCGGCCGGGGCCCAGAAAGCCGCGACGGCGCTGGTCGCCTCGGGCAAACCGGCGAAAGCGATTCTCTACAGCTACTCGAACCCGGTCCCGAGCATCGTCAACGTGTACCTCAAGGCGGGTAAAGAAATCCCGGCGATCATCACCTGGACGCAGAACAACGAAACCACCTGCCAGTGGATCGAACACCCGTACAAGCTGTACCAAACGAACGCTCTGAACTGGGCGGCTCGGGTCGCGGTGAACGCCGCGGTCAAGGCGACCGAAGGCGAAGAAGTCGAAGACGCCGTGATCTACCCGCAGCCATACAGCCCGGCGAAGAAATCCAGTTGTGACCCGAGCAAGCCGGCCGAATTCCCGGGCCCCTCGGCCCTGGTGCCGGAAGCTCTGACCGAAAAAATGCTCGCGGGTCAGTAGGCAACGCGAGCCCAGTCGATGTCGGATCCGTCGATCCCAGCCAGCAGCGCCAAGCCGAGCCCCGCCGCCCCAGTTGCGGCGGCGGGGCCGGCGGCTCTCCGTGCCGTCGAGGTCTCGAAAAGCTACGGCGTCGTCAAGGCGCTGCAGCCGGCAACGCTCGAGCTGGCGGCGGGCGAGGTGCACGCGCTGGTCGGCGAGAACGGATCCGGCAAGTCGACCTTCGTCGGGATCGTCAGCGGCACCGTCACCCCCGACACCGGCGCGGTCGAGATCGGCGGCAAGCCCTGCCGCAAGCACACCCCCTGGGAGTCGCAGCGCCACGGCGCCCTGACCGTCTTCCAGGACGGCTCGGTGATCCCCGAGCTCTCCGTCGGCCAGAACCTCTACCTCGGCACTCCGCCCTCCGGCCGGCCCTCCTATCGCGAGGTCAACGGCTGGGCCCGCGAGCGGCTCGAGGAGTTCGGGCTTGGCCGCATGTCCCCCAAACTTCCCGCCGAGAAGCTCTCGCACGCCGACCGCCAGCTGCTCGAGATCGCCCGCGCAATGATGGCGCAGCCTACCGTGCTGCTGCTCGACGAGGCGACCTCAGCGCTCGACGCCGCCGGCGTCGACGTCGCCCTCGAGCTGATGCGCAAAGCCGCCGCGGGCGGCTGCGCCGTGCTCTTCGTCACCCACCGCCTCTCCGAGGTCTTCCGCGTCGCCGACCGCATCTCGGTCCTGCGCGACGGGCAGTACCGCGGCACCCACGAGTCGAGCGCGATCGACCAGGCCGGCCTGGTCGAGCTGATGGCTGGGCGCAGCGTCAACGTCGAGTTCCCCGATGTCGCCGAGCAGATCGGCGACGTAATCCTCGACGCCCGCGGTCTCAACGGCGAGGGCTACGGGCCGCTCGACCTGCAGCTGCGCCGCGGCGAGATCCTCGGCATCGCCGGGGCCGACGGCAACGGGCAGCTGGCGCTGCTCGGCGGCCTCGCCGCGATCGACGACCCGAAAGGCGACCTCGCGGTCGACGAACACGTGGTCAAGACCTTCGGCCAGGCCTGGGACGCCGGCGTCGCCTACCTCTCCTCAGACCGCCGCAACGAGTCGCTATACCAGACCCTGGCGATCCGCGAAAACATCGTCGTCAGCGTCCTCGGCAAGCTCTCGCAGGGCGGCGTCGTGACCAAACGCCGCGAGGGCCGACAGGTGCGCGAGTCGATCGACCGGTACGGCATCCGGCTCGGCTCGCCGGAGGACCCGATGACCTCGCTCTCCGGGGGCAACCAGCAGAAAGTCGCGCTCGGCAAGGTGCTCGAGACCGAGCCGCGGGTGCTGCTCTGCGACGAGCCGACCCAGGGCGTCGACGTCCGCTCGCGGCTCGAGATCTACCGGATGCTGCGCGAGAGCGCCGAGGCGGGGCTGGCGGTTGCGATCGTCTCCTCCGACGCCGCCGAGCTGGCCGGCCTCTGCGACCGGGTGATCGTTCTCTCCCGCGGCCAGGTCGTCGCCGAGCTCTCCTCCGAGCGCGCCTCCGAGGAGTCGATCGTCCACGCCTTCACCGGCCACGAGGGACGGCGCGACGGAGGGGCAGCCGTCGCGCGTGACGAGGCGGCGGCCGGGCCTTCGCCCTGGGCGCGGCTGCGCGAGGCGGTCAACCGCCACCAGGATCTGGCGCGGCTGTCGCTGCTGGGCCTGATCCTCGTCCTCCTCGGCGCCTACACCCAGAGCCAGGAGTCGAGCTTCCTCACCCCGGCCGGCATCTACAACGTGCTGCTCCTGGCACTGCCGCTGGCAGCGGTCGCGGCGGCCGAGTTCGTGGTGATGTTCATCGGCGGCATCGACATCTCCGTCGCCGGCACGATGGGGGTGACCGTCTGCCTGCTCTCCTTCTGGGTTCAGAGCGGCTCGACCGTGGTGGCGCTGATCCTCTCGCTGCTGATCGGGATCTGCGTCGGGATCCTGATCGGGATCGGCAACTCGACCCTGATCGAGCGATTGCAGATCTCACCGGTGATCGCGACGATCGCGACCCTGGGGATCCTGCAGGGGGTAGGCCTCACCCTGCGCCCGACCGCCGACGGCGTCATCGACCTCGGCCTGACCGAACTCTTGACCAAGAAACTGTGGGTCTTCCCCTGGCCGCTGGTGGTGATCGGGGTGCTGTTCCTCGTCGCCGACTGGCTGATGCGCTCGACCGGCGTGGGCCTGCGCCTGCGCGCGGTCGGGATCAACTCCCAGTTCGCCTACCGGCTCGGGGTCAACGCGCCGCGGCTGCGGCAGCTCAGCTACGTGATGTGCGCGGCGCTGGCTGGCGTGGCGGGCGTGATCCTCGCCGGCCAGGTCGGAATCGGCGACTCGACGGTGGGCAACCAGTACATCCTGCTGGCCATCGCCGCTCCGATCGTCGGCGGGGCGAGCCTGCTCGGCGGCCGCGGCACCTTCTTCGGCTGCGGGCTCGGCTCCGTCCTCCTCGCTCTCGGGCTCACCCTGCCGACCACGCTCAACCTCGGCGAAGGCTGGAACTACATCCTCACCGGCGGCCTGACCCTGATCGCGCTGACGATCTACACCCAGGGAGTCTGGACCGCGGTCAGCCTGCGGTCGCGGAGCTTCGTCCGCTGGCTCTCCTCGTTCGGCAGCGATCGCCGCGCGGCCTCGGCAAGCTGACGCGCTCAGCGCGCGACGAGGATGGTGCCGGCGACGAGCAGGACGGCGCCGGCGAGGCGGCGGCCGCTGAGCGGCCGCGGCTCGAGGCCGAGGAAGCCGATGCGGTCGAGCGCCAGCGAGGCGAGCATCTGGCCGGTGACCCCAGCCGCGGTCACCGTGCCGGCGCCGATCTCGCCAACCAGGGCGAGCGTAGCGAAGGCGTTGATGCCGCCGAAGACGCCGCCGGTCAGGTAGTACCAGCGGACCCGCGGTACGGCCGCGAGCTCGCGTGCCGAGCCGGTGAGGAGCAGCACCAGGCCGAGTGCGGCGCCGCCGACGATGAAGTTGAGCAGGCCGGACGCGAAGTCCCCGGTCGACTGGGCCAGGAGCCCGTTCATTGGGATCTGGACCCCGACCATGGCGCTGGCCGCGGCGACCGCCAGCAGGGCCGGCAGCGGGCTCCGTCCCGAGTCGCCGTTCTGCAGCCGGTGCGGGACGCCGACCACCATGTAGGTACCGACGATCACCGCCGCAGCCCCGACCAGGACGCGGAGCCCGAGCGGCCGGTGGTCGACGCCGAGCCAACCGCCGGCATCGATCACGACCGAGGCAACGAGCTGCCCGGTGACGGTGCCGGCGGCGACGCCGCTGGCACCGATCGAGCGGACGACGACGAGCGCGGTGAGGACGTAGACGGCGCCGAGGCAGCCGCCGAGCGCGTGCCACCACTCGGGGCCGATCCGGCCGATGCCGTCGAGCTGACCGGCGATCGCGCAGGCGACGAACAGCAGCACGCCGCCGACGGCGAAGTTGACGAAGGCTGCGGCGACCGGTCCCGAGACGCGGGCGAGCCCGCGGTTGACCGGTGCCTGCTGGGAGAGCCCGGCGCCGACCAGGGCCATCACCAGCGCCCCGGCGGCGGGGCTCAACTGCCGCTCTTCCCGGAGCGCTCGAGCGCCGCCAGCTGCTCGGGCGTGTCGACGTCGGCGGGGTCGCCGAGGTCGCCGCACTCGACCGCCCGGATCCCCGCCTCGCGCAGCAGCGCCGCCGGGTTGGCGTCGGCCGGGGCGGCGGTCAGCGGCGCGAACAGCCGGCGCTCGATCAGCACGGGGTGGCCGGGGCGGCCGTCGTAGGAGGCGCGCAGCGCGGCGAGGCCGGGGCGCCGCGCCGCCAGCAGTCGCTCGCTCGCCGCCGTCGGGACGAACGGCACGTCGCCGAGCGTGACCAGCGCCGCATCGACGTCCGGCCCGAGCGCCGCCAGCCCGGCCCGCAGCGAGGCGCCCTGGCCGCGCTCCCAGTCCGTGCAGCGGACGACGGTCGCGCCGCCGAGCTCGACCCCGCGCTCGATCTCCTCGGCGTGGGCGCCGAGCACCACCACGGTGGCGCCGCTCGGCGCCGCCGCGGCGGCCGCCAGCGCGTGCTCGAGCAGCGGCCGGCCGCGCAGCGGAGCCAACTGCTTGCGGCCGCCGAAGCGGCGCGCGGCGCCGGCGGCGAGAACGATCGAGACGATCCGCTCCGGCGCCGTGGCCGGCGGGCGGCGCTCGCTCACTAGCCGCCGATCGCGCTCATCGTCCGCGCCGGCTGGCGAAAGCCCGGCTCGGCGATGTGGTGCTTCAGCTCCTTGCGCCAGATCGCCTCGCGCAGCACCCGCTCCAGCTCGGCGTCGTCCTCGCTGCGGCGCATCGTCGCCCGCAGGTCGGTCTCCGCCAGGCTGAAGAGGCAGGTGCGGAGCTTGCCGTCGGCGGTGATCCGGATCCGGTTGCAGTCGGCGCAGAACGGTTCCGAGACCGGGTTGACGAAGCCGATCGTCCCGGCGCCGTCAGTGAACCGGTACGTGCGGGCGGTCGCGTGCGGCTCCCGCTTGATCGGCTCCAGGGGGAACTCGGTTTCGATCACGGCGCGGATCTCGGCGCCGCTGAGAACGCTGTCGCGCTCCCAGGCGTGGTCGGCGTCGAGTGGCATGAACTCGATGAACCGCACCTCGTAGGGGCGCTGGCGGGCGAACTCGGCGAAGGGGAGGATCTCCTCCTCGGTGAAGCCGCGCATCGCGACGCAGTTGACCTTGATCGGGAAGAGCTGCGGGTAGGCCTCGGCGGCGCGCAGCGAGGAGAGCACCCGGTCGAGGGCGTCGCGCCGGGTCAGCTCGAGGAAGCGGTGGCGGGTGAGCGAGTCGAGCGAGACGTTGATCCGCCGCAGCCCGGCAGCGGCCAGCTCCGGCAGCTGGCGTTTGAGCAGGTAGCCGTTGGTGGTCAGCGAGATGTCCTCGAGGCCCGGGATCGGCGCCAGCCGCGCCAGCAGCTGAGGGAATTCCCGCCGCGCCAGCGGCTCGCCGCCGGTCAGCCGCAGGTCGGTGACGCCCATCCGCGCCAAGAGCCGCACCACCCGCTCGATCTCCTCGAAGGAGAGGACGTCCTCGCGCGGCAGCCAGTCCATCCCCTCCGCCGGCATGCAGTACTGGCAGCGGAAGTTGCAGCGGTCGGTGACCGAGACGCGCAGACTGGTGATCGGGCGGCCGTGGCCGTCGCGCAGGGGCTCGAGGGGCTCGGTTGGCAGGGAGCGCTCCATGTACAGAGACGAGTTTACGAGTGGCGCCGCGCCGCCACCCCCGCTGATCGGAGGATTCCGCTCAGGGCGTGGTGGCCGAGCGCATCACGATCCGCGTCTCGGTGGCGGCGGCGCCCGCTTCGCGGCGGATCGCGCGGACCGTCTGGTCGAGCTCGTCGGCGTCGCGGCAGGCGAGCCGCAGTTGGAAATCGAAGCGGCCGGTGAGGAAGTCGACCTCGCGCACCGCAGGCAGCCGCAGCGCCTGCCGCTCGAACTCGTCGGGGTCGGTGCTGGGCAGCAGGCGGATGTCGAGCAGCGCCTCGAGCCCGCGGCCGACCCCCGCCGGGTCGATCTGGGCGGTGTAGCCGCGGATCACGCCGTCGCGCTCGAGGCGGCGGACCCGGTCGGCGGTGCCGTGCGGGCTGAGCCCGACCGCCTCGCCGATCGAGGCGAAGGAGGCCCTGCCGTTTTCACTGAGGATGCTGAGGATTTGTGTGTTGATCGCGTCCATTGCTGTGGATTACGAGAAGTCTAGGGACTAGATCTGGATTTTTCGTGGACTCGGTGGGTCAATCCTCTCGAAACGACGAGCGAGAGCTCCAACCACGAGCGAGAGGAGGGCACCGATGCGGATCGGGGTTCCAACCGAGATCAAGGCCGATGAGTACCGGGTGGCGCTGACCCCGGCCGGGGTGCGCGAGCTGACCGCGCGCGGGCACGAGGTGCTCGTCCAGGCCGGGGCGGGGGAGGGCTCGGCGATCGCCGACTCCGACTACGTCGCCCAGGGCGCCGCGATCGCCGCCGACGCCGAGGCGGTCTTCGCCGCCGCCGAGACGATCGTCAAGGTCAAGGAGCCACAGCCCGCCGAGGTCGCGCTGCTCGAGCCGCACCACACCCTCTTCACCTACCTGCACCTGGCGCCCGACCCCGAGCTGACTCGCGGCCTGCTCTCCTCAGGCGCGACCTGCATCGCCTACGAGACCGTGACCGACCGCGCCGGGCGGCTGCCGCTGCTGGCGCCGATGAGCGAGGTCGCCGGCAAGATCGCGACCCAGGCCGGTGCCTTCATGCTCGAGCGTCCGCTCGGCGGCCGCGGCATCCTGCTCGGCGGCGTCCCCGGCGTCGCCGCCGGCGTGGTGATGGTGATCGGCGGCGGCGTGGTGGGGATGAACGCAGCCAAGATCGCGATCGGCCTCGGCGCCGACGTCTTCGTCTACGACCGCTCGATCGACCGCCTGCGCGAACTCGACACGATCTTCGACGGCCGCGCCTCCACCTGCTACGCCTCCTCGCTCGAAATCGAGAGCCGCTTGCCTGAAGCCGACCTGGTGGTCGGCGCCGTCCTCGTCAAAGGGGCGAAGGCCCCGCACGTGATCACCCGCGACCAGCTCTCGCTGATGAAGCAGCGAGCCGTCCTCGTCGACGTCTCGATCGACCAGGGCGGCTGCTTCGAGACCTCCCACCCGACCACCCACTCCGATCCGACCTACGAGGTCGACGGCGTCACCCACTACTGCGTCGCCAACATGCCCGGCGCCGTCCCGATCACCTCGACCAGCGCCCTCACCAACGCGACGATGCCCTACCTCTTGGCGCTAGCCGACCAGGGCCCGCGCGAGGCGCTGGCCGCCGACCCCGGCCTGCTGGCCGGCCTCAACGTCGCGGCCGGCCGCCTCACCGAGCCCGCTGTCGCGGCGAGCCATGGTGCGGAGTGGATCGCGCCCGAGCAGGCGCTCGAGCTGATCGGCGCCACCCCCGCGCTCACCGCCTAGAGCGACGCGCGCGGAGGCGGACGATTGAGCTAGCCCGCTTCCCCGCAGGGACGCAATGGCGCCTTTTGCACCTCTGGGATGCAAAAGGCGCCAATAGACGCTCGCGACTAGACAGCCGTCGCGAGCTCCGAAACCGCCTCGCGGTACGTCTCGACCTGCGAGGCGACGCCCTCGCCGAGGTAGGCGTCGATCACGCCGAACTCTTCAACGATCGTCGCCGCCCGCGTGTTCATTCTCTGCACGTCCTCGCGTCCGCGGACCGCCTCGATCTGTTCGCGCGAGCCGCGGACGAGGACGAAGCCGGCGAGGCCGCCACCGTGGGGAGCGAGGAGGACGACCTCGAAGCTCTCGATCGCTCCTTCTTCCTGCAAGCTCGCCTCGAGCGCCAACGCCTCCTGGAAGACGTCGAGCCCCTTCTCCTCCCGGCCCCGCACCGGCGCGCCCCAGCCGATGAACAGTCCTGCATCAGCCATGAATAACCTCCTGAGTTGCGGGTTTTACCCACCGTAAGGACCGTAGACTGGCGGCATGAGGTTTCGTCCGAGGCTCACCTACGCCAACGTGATGGTGACGCTGCTCGCCGCGCTGGTGCTGGGCGGCGGCGCGGCGTATGCGGAGAGCCAGCTCGGCAAGAACAGCGTCGGCACCAGGCAGCTGAAGAAAGGCGCGGTCACCGGCCTCAAAGTGAAGGACGGCTCGCTGAGGGAATCCGACTTCGCGCCCGGACTGCTGCCGGCGACCGGTCCCGCCGCAGTTGCGTCGCCCGGGCCCGCCGGTCCGCAGGGACCGCGCGGCGCCGAAGGGGTCGCGGGAACCAGTCACGTCTTCCAGGCGAGCGGTTCTGTCAACTTCGAAAAATTCAGCTCCAGCCTGTTCGGCTCGACCGTGGTGACGCTGCCGATCCCGCCGGGGAGCTACTACGCGACGGCGAGCGTGACGGTGCAGACGGTGAACGCGGTCGCCAGCACCGTCACCTGCCGCCTGATCAACGGCAACGGGGGCGCCAGCTCGCAGGCGACGACGCGCGCACAGGTGGCGCGCGTCGACACCGAACCGGACAACATGACGCTTGCCGCCGGCTTCACGGTGACCGCCGGCCAGGACCTCAACCTCCAGTGCTCGAAATCGCTCCCGGGATCGAGCGCCCGGGTCCTGGACGCGAACATCGTCGCGGTCGGAGTTACCGACGTGACTGGTTTCGCCGGCTAGCGCAGCGCCGCGGGCGGTACCGCCAGCACCTCGATCGCGCCGGAGAAGGCGAGGCCGGGGCTGGGGCCGCCCTCGACGGCGTAGACGCGGCGGCCCTGGACGACGCCGCCGAGGCCGTGGCGGGGGGTCAGCATCGAGGGCAGCGGGCGCCAGCGCCGTTGGCCGGGAGCGAAGATTTCGACCTCCTCGATCGTGCTGCCACCCGACTGCAGTTCCTCCCCGCCGAAGACCAGCGGCCGGCCGGCGACGGCGACGGCGGCGAAGCCGCTGCGTGGCGTCTGCATCTCCGGCAGTCGCGACCAGCGCCTGGTCGCCGGGTCGAAGAGTTCGGCGGTGGCGAGTTCGCCGGCGTCGGAGCGACCGCCGAGGACGTAGACGCCGGCCCCGGTGGCGACCGCGGCGAGGTGCTCGCGGGGGGTCGCCATCGGCGGCGCCGTGAGCCAGCGGCGCTGCTCGACGTCATAGACCTCGAGCGTGGTCAGGGCACCGGCGAAGGTGCCGCCGACCGCGTAGAGCTTGCCGTCGCGCGCCGCCAGCGCCGCCGCAGCGCGCGGATGGGGCGAGGGCGGCAGCTGGCGCCAGCGACCGTTGCGCGGGTCGAAGCGCTGCAGCGCCCCGGTCACTGGGCCGAAGCTGGAGTCGGTGTAGCCGCCGTAGACGTAGAGGTAGCCGTCGAGTGCGGCGACGGCCGGGTGGTTGACGGCGACCGGCATCGGCCCCAGTCGCTGCCAGCGGTTGCGGGTGATGTCGAAGCGCTCGACCGCGGCGGTGGTCGTGTCGGGTGGCAGGAAGCCGCCGACGACGTAGATCGAGTCGCCGATCCGCGCCGCGCCGACCTCGGTCCGTTCGAGCGGCGCGCTCCGCAGCGGCCGCCAGCCGCCCGACTGCGGTTCGGCCGCCGAGTCGCCGCCGCCGCAGGCGGCGACCGCGACGATCGGGAGGAGCAGGGCGGTGAGCAGCAGGCGGACGAGGAGCGACATCGGTCCACCTATACCCGGCCCGCGTTTCGAGCGCCAGTCCTCGGACGGGCGCTGGGGCAGACCGAAACGTCAAGTTCCGGCTCGGCGCCCCGGAACCTTCCCGCCGCTCAGAGCAGCGGGAAGGTTCCGAGGGTGCCGTCGACCAGCGTCACTCTCAGCCCTGCCGGCGCGGTGCCGGACTGGTACACGGCATCGAGGCGACCAAGCGCGGTTTCGACCACGATCGCATTGACGTGACCCGCAAACAGATCGTTGCCGACTTGGACGCCGACCTCGACCGCTTGCGGAACGGATACGACTATGCCCAGCACGGCTATCTCGAGGCTGCCCACCGTGAGCCGCTATCTGACCAACTGATCGATGCGGTTGCGCTGGTCGGGTCCGAGCAGCGGGTGGGCCGGCAACTCGCAGAGCTGTCCCAGCTCGGGATTCAGCGATTCGTCATCCCCGTCAACGTCCCGGACAAGATGGTGGGACTGGAGCGCATGGCAGGGCTGCTCCCCTGGTTGGGCCGGGATGCCGCCGACGCCAGCTAGGTCATCTTGACGAGCGCTCGCGCAGCCAGGATCCGAGCCGCGCTGGGAGGCCGCCGTCGATCAGCCGCTGGGCGACCAGCCGGCCGGAGATCGCGTTGACGCCGGCGCCCGGCCAGGTGCCGGCGCCGACCATCAGCAGGCGGTCCATCGGCAGACGGTAGCCGCTGAGGCCGGGGGCGGGGCGGAAGAGCGCGTTCTGCGAGAGCCGGTGGCTGCCGCCGACGCTGTCGCCACCGACCAGGTTGGGGTTGGCGGCCTCGAGGTCGTCAGGGCCGATGACGGTCCACTCGAGGATCCGCTCGCGGGCGCCGGGGGCGTAGGCCTCGAGCTTGGCGAGGACGCGCTCGGCGTAGGGGCGCTTGGCAGTCGGCCAGTCGCGAGCCTCGATCTCGCCCAGCCGGTCACCGCGGATCTCGCTCGGCAGCATCCGCACCTGGATCCACAGCACCTGGCCCTCGCCGGGCGCGCGCGAGGGATCGACGGCGCTGGTCTGGCCGACGACCAGCAGCGGGTCGGCGGGGAGGACCCCGTCGGCGGCGTCGGTGTAGGTCTCCGCCATCTCGCGCACGTAGGGGCCGAGGTGGACGTAGCCCCAGCGGTGCAGCTCGCCGCCCGCCGCCCAGGGCAGCGGCCCGTTGAGCGCGGCGTGAATGACCATCGTCCCTGGCCCGTAGAGGTAACCGGCCAGCTTCCGGCGGGTCGCGGCGCCGGCGCCGTCGCCGGGCAGCAGCCGGGCCAGCGGCGCCGGGGTGAGGTTGGCGACCACCGCCCGCCGCGCCCCGACCCGCTCGCCGCTCGCCAGCTCGACACCGGTGGCGGCGCCGCCCTCGGTGAGGATCGCGGTGACCGGGGCGGCGGTACGGATCTCGGCCCCGGCCGCCCGCGCCACCGCCGCCAGAGCGCGGGGCAGGCCGCCCGCTCCGCCTGCCACCAGCGACATCCCGTTGTCCATGTCGGCAAAGGACTCGAGGAAGGGGAAGAGAGCGCCGAAGGCGACGTCGGGGCCGAAGTCGATGTGCATGCCCCAGGCGGCGACCATCGCCTTTGCCTCGTCGCTGCGGAAGTAGCGCTCGCCGAGCTCGCGGGTGGTGCCGAGCAGGAGGCGGGCCAGCTCGGCGGTTCCGGCCCCCCCATGGGCGCGCAGCGCACCCGCCGCCCAGCGGCCGGCGGCGAGCGAGGGCAGCTGCGTCCCGTAGAGCTCGAAGAGGCTCGGCGCGAAGCGATCGTAAGCGGCGGCGAGGCGGTCCCAGCCGTCGGCGTCGGCCGGGTCGTGGGCGGCGATCTCCTCCCGCGTCCTCGCCCGGTCCTGGAAGACGCGCAGCGTCCCGCCGTCGGGGAAGGCACTGGCATAAGGGCGGTCGGTGGTGGCGAAGGAGAGTCCCGCGGCGGCCAGCTCTTCGCCCAGCTCGGCGAAGGCCGGCGAGCCGAGGAAGAGGTTCATGTTGGTGGCGTAGAGGTCGTGGACGTAGCCGGGCAGGGTGACCTCGCCGCTGGCGACGGCGCCGCCGACCTCCTCGCCGCGCTCGGCGACCAGCACCTCGAAGCCGGCGCGGGCCAGGTAGGCGGCGGCGACGAGGCCGTTGTGGCCGGCGCCGACGATCACCACGTCATAGCTGCGCTGCTCGCTCATCCCAACCTCCGATTGCCCCTGAATGTCGCCAATGACCAGATTTTCTCTATTTGGTACCTGATCAAACCATTGTTACGATGCGCTCGCAGTCGCTGGCCAGCGCGGGCGGCGGGTGAGAGAGTCGCTGACGACGGTCGAGGAGGGATGCACGTGTTGTTCAGCATCTACAGCGAGCTTCAGTACCACGGGGGCAAGCCGGAGCAGCAGCTTTATGAGGAGGTGCTGGAGCAGATCGTCCACGCCGACCGGCTCGGATACGACTGCTACACGATCATCGAGCACTACTTCTTTCCTCAGTTCTCGATCGAGGCAAACCCCTGGCTGATGTTCGGCAAGGCCTCCGAGCGGACCCGCGACATCCATTTCCGCACCCTCGGGCACCCGGTCCCCTACATCAACTCGGCCCTGCTCGCCTCTCAGATCGCGCAGTTCGAGCTGATGGTCCCCGGCCGCTATGAGTTCGGCGTCGTCCGCGGCCACGGCTGGCTGCCGCCGAAGGCCGGCATCGCCGTCGAGGACACCCGCGAGATGTACGAGGAGGGGCTGCAGGTGCTGATGGCGGCGCTCGAGAACGAGCGCTTCTCCTTCGATGGCGAGCACTACAAGGTCGACGACGGCCACATCGTGCCGCGGCCGCCCGAGGGCCGGAAGTTCCGGATCTTCCTCGGCGGCACCAGCGACCGCACCTACGAACTGGCCGGCGAGCGCGGTTGGGCGGTGGCGGTGCCGCCGCTCCTGCCGCTGGCGGCGCTGCAGCAGCAGCTCGACCTCTACCGCGAGACCTGCGCCGCCCACGGCAACGAGCCCGACATCGTCTGGATCCACGCGGTCTACCTCGACGAGGACCGCGAGACCGCCAAGCGCGAGGCCGAGGAGTGGATGCGCGGCTTCCTCGTCGGCAACGCCTCGCCGTTGCTGGCCGGCGGCGAGCTGGCGGCGCCGGAGCGGATGGAGGCCGCCGGGTTCGGCTTCTACATCTCGGGGATCATGGAGAAACTCGCCGAGATGCCGTACGACGAGATGATCGACGGTGACGTCATCTGGGTCGGGACCCCGGAGGACATCGTCGAGCGGATCGAAGCGGTGCGCGACGCCTGCCCCGGCCTGACCGAGGTCTCGATCACGGTCAACGCCGGCGGCGCCGAGCACTGGAAGGCGATCAAGGCACAGGAACTTTTCGCCGCGGAGGTGATGCCGCGGTTCAAGAGCGGTGCGGATCAACGCAGCGCTCGGCTCGACGCGGCTGCGTCGGGCTAGGGGGAGGAGAGAACGTGTCGACGAGCTGGCTGCCGTCGGGACATCGAATGAGGAGGCCACTGTGAAGTCAGCTATTTCCCGGATGATCGTCGCCTTGGCAGTCCTTGCGCTCGCGCTGGGCCTGGCGGCGTGCGGTGGCGGCGGCGACTCGACGTCGAGCTCGGAAACCGCTGCCGAATCGACCAGCGCCGAAGGCGGCGGGGGCGGCGGCGAAGGTGCCGAAGGCGGCAGCGGGCCGATCAAAATCGGCGCTGCGATCGACGAAACCAACCTGATGAAATTCTTCGACGGCCCGGCCCTCGCCGCGGCCGAAATCGAGGCCGAAAAGATCAACAAAGAAGGCGGCGTCGACGGTCGCGAAATCGAATTCACCGTCGGCAACACCCAGCTCGAACCGGCCAAAACCAAGTCGGTCGCCGAAAACGAGGTCGACGGCGGGGCCGAAATCATGTGGGTCACCTGCGACGTCGACTGGTCCACCCCGTCGATCCAGGTCGGTCTCAAGGCCGGGCTGCTGACCGTCGCGCCCTGCATCGGCACCGATCAGATGGGCCCGAAACGGTTCGGCGCCGAAGGCGAACTCGCCTTCAGCTATGGCAACGTCGCCCAGGACGAAGGCGCGGCGCTGGCAGCGCTGTTCAAAAAACGCGGCTGGAAAACGGCGAACATCGTCACCGATCAGTCGATCGCCTTCACCCAGAACGTCTGCGAATCGTTCCAAAACCGGTTCGAAGAAGACGGCGGCAAAGTCGTCGCCAACGAAACGTTCACCGAGGGCGACAACACGATCGGCAGCGTCGCCAACCACATCAACGGCAGTCAGGCCGACGGGATCGCGCTCTGCGCCACCACGCAGAACGACCTGCCGACCTTCGTCTCCGGGGTCCGCAGCGCCGGCAACCAGACGCCGATCGCCGGCCCGTGGTCGATCGACGGCTCCTTCTGGCTGCCGAAAGACCCGAAAATCTCGAACAACATCTGGGTCCTGACCTATGCCTCGATCTACGGCGACGATCCCGATCCGGAAATCCAGGAAATGATCGATCAGCTGACCAAAGAGGGTGCGGAACCGGCAACCGGCGGCTTCGTCACCGGGGCCGCGGCAATCGACGGGATCAAAGCGGCGGTCGAAGAAAACGACGGCTCGACCGAAGGCAAGGCGCTCGCCGAATCGATGGTGAATTTCAAAGATCTCAAAACCATCTCCGGCGACGTCAGTTTCTCGCCGGAACTCCACACCGCGTTCGGCCGTGCCTACCGCGTGATCGAAATCAAAGAAGGGAAACCGCACTTCGTCGAACTGATCGAAGCGGGAACCCCGGCGGAACTCTGAACGAGCGACGCCGAAGCACCGAGCCGGGAACCGACCTGGGGCGATGACGGAGAACGGCTCGGCAACCCCGCGGCGGCCTGGAAGCGAGAGCTTCCGGGCCGCCGACGTCTCGCGCGCCTTCGAGGGCGTGCAGGCACTCCGCGACGTCAGCTTCGAGCTGCACCGCGGAGAGATCGTCGGCCTGATCGGCCCCAACGGTGCGGGTAAGACGACGCTGGTCAACATCATGAGCGGCTTCGACGTGCCCGATGCCGGCCGGGTTGAGATGGACGGCACCGACGTCACCTCCTGGAAGCCGGCGAAGCGGGCCCGCGCGGGGCTCGCCCGCACCTTCCAGCAGGGCCACCTGTTCGCCGGGCTGAGCGTGCGCGAGAACGTCGCCACCGCGGCGCTCGGGGTCGGCAGCCGCGGCCGCGCCGCGGACCGGCGCGCCGCCGAGGTGCTGGCCCTGCTCGGGCTCGAGCACCGCGCCGAGCACGAGGCGCGCTCGCTGCCCCACGGCGAGGCCTCGAAGCTCGGCGTCGCCCGGGCGCTGGCCACCGACCCGAATTACCTCTTGATGGACGAGCCCGCGGCGGGCCTCTCCGAGCCCGAGATCCCGGCCTTCGTGGAGACCCTGAACGGGATTCGCGACGAGCAGGGGATCGGGGTGCTCCTGATCGACCACAACATCGAGCTGATCGTCGACGTCTGCGATCGCATCGTCGTCCTCGACCAGGGGCGGGTGCTGGTCGCCGGCACGGCGCGCGAGGTCCGCGACGACCCGGCGGTCGCCGCCGCCTACCTCGGGGGCTCGGTGGCGGAGGCCGGCAATGCCTGAGGCAGCAGCGGCAGCGACGCCGACCCCGCCGGCCGCCGCGCCGCCGATGCTCGCCGTCGACCGCCTCGCGGTCGCCTTCGCCGGCGTGCCGGCAGTGCGCGAGATCTCCTTCGAGGTCGCCGCCGGCGAGATGGTCGGGCTGATCGGCCCCAACGGCGCCGGCAAGAGCACCACGCTCTTGGCCGTGATGGGGGCAGCGCCGGTCGTCGGCGGCGAGATCCGGGTCGAGGGCGCGAGCCTCCGTGGCCGCCGGACCGAGGACATCGCCCGCTCGGGCATCGCCCTGGTCCCCGAGGGGCGCCACATCTTCGCCAAGCTGACCGTCGAAGAGAACCTCGAACTGGGAGAAGTCTCGCGCGCCAACGGCGGCGAGCAGCTCGAGGCGGAGATCGACGTCCGCGAGCTGTTTCCGGTCGTCGCCGAGTTCCGCCACCGAGCGGCCGGGGCGCTGTCCGGCGGCCAGCAGCAGCAGCTGGCGATCGCCAGGGCGCTCCTGGCGCGGCCGCGCCTGCTGCTGCTCGACGAGCCGAGCCTGGGGCTGGCGCCCTCCGTCGTCGAGGACGTCTGGGCGACGCTGCGGGCGATCCGCGAGCGCGGCGTGACGATCCTGCTCGTCGAGCAGCGGGCCCAGATCACGGTCCAGCTCGCCGACCGCAGCTACGTGATGAACAACGGCGAGATCCGGGCGCAGCTGGGCCCCGAGGAAGCCGGCGACATGGAGAAGATCACCACCGCCTACTTCGGCGCCGGCGCGGAGGAGAAACGATGAACTGGGTGCAGACGCTGGTCGACGCGATCGGTCTCGGCAGCGTCTACGCCCTGGTCGCGATCGGGCTGGCGCTGATCTTCGGGGTGATGCGGCTGGTCAACTTCGCCCACGGCGAGCTGATCACCGCCGCTGGCTACACGCTGGTCGTCGCTCACGCGCTGCCGGTGCCGTTTGCGATCGCCCTCAGCGTCGTCGTCGCGGTGGCGCTTGCGTGGCTGATGGAGCGGGTCGCCTTCCGCCGCCTGCGCGACGCCCAGCCGGCGACGACCCTGGTCGCGACCTTCGCCGTCGCCTTCGCGCTCGAGGCGATCTGGCTGATCGCCTTCGGCGCCCGCGGTGAAAGCGCCGACCTGCTCTCCAGTCTCAACAAGCCGGCGATCCAGTCGGGTGACGTGACGATCCGCTGGGTGACGATCGCGATGCTCGGGGTCGGCGGCATCCTGCTCGGGGCGACGACGCTGCTGCTCAACCGGACCAAGATCGGGCTGCAGATGCGGGCCGCCGCCGCCGATTTCCGCGCCGCCCGGCTGCTCGGGGTGCGCGCCGACCGGGTGATCAGCGTCGCCTTCGTCATCTCCGGCGTGATGGCCGCCGCGGTGGCGGTGCTGCTCACCGCCCAGCAGCCGCTGGTCACCCCGACCTTCGGGCTCGAAATCACGATCCTCGCCCTGGTCGGGATCGTCGTCGGTGGCATGGACCGGCTGACGACGGCGACGATGGGCGGCTTCGCGATCGGCTTCCTCAACTCGCTGTTCGGCAACGTGCTGCCCGACGACCTGCGGGTCTACCTGCCCTCGGCGGTCTTCCTGGTCGTGATCATCGTCCTGCTCGTGCGGCCGGTGGGGATCTTCGCCCCGCGCGGCTCGAGCGCCGCGGAGCGGCTATGAGCGCCGCCCGCGACAAAGCCCTGCAGCTGCTGGCGCCGGCGCTGTTGATCGTCGTCATCGGGCTGCTCGGGACGACCGTCTCGGAGAGCACGCAGACCGAATTCACCGGCGTCCTGGTCAACATCGCGATCGTCATCGCCCTCTACGTCTTCATCGGCAACTCGGGGGTGATCTCCTTCGGGCAGATCGCCTTCGTCGCGATCGGTGCCTTCTCCGCCGGGGTGATGACGATCTCCTCCGAAATCAAGCCGACCCTGCTGCCGGAACTGTTCCCGTTCATCGCCGACCAC
>Ga0268265_10000917_pt1 | contig 27256 bp, 11 predicted proteins | sample KBSSwiS52_FD_190355 | JGI IMG/M metagenome (GOLD analysis project Ga0268265, IMG submission 190355) | Switchgrass rhizosphere microbial communities from Kellogg Biological Station, Michigan, USA - KBS Switchgrass S5-2 (SPAdes) (version 2) | ecosystem: Host-associated > Plants > Roots >...
ATGTAGGCGGAGCTCGCGGAGGACACGGACACACGGACGGGCACGGACTCGCACGGACGGACACGGACCTGAAGGCTGCCGGACAGATCGCCGGCAGGCGCCAGGTCCGTGAAGGTCCGTGCGAGTTCGGGATCGTCCGTGTGTCCGTGCTCCCCCGCCCGCGTCACCAGCACCCGGATCCCCGAATCCTCGATCAGGAAGCGCAGGCGCTCGGCCGGGTAGCCGGGGTCGAGCGGCACGTAGGCGCCGCCGGCCTTCCAGACGCCGATCATCACGGCGACGAGGTCGGTCGAGCGCTCCAGGAGGAGGCCGACCGGCACCTCGGGGCCGACGCCCAGCTCGCGCAGCCGGCCGGCGAGGCGATCGGCCTGCTCGAACAGCTCGCGATAGGTGAGACCGGCGCCGGCCGGGCCCACGACCGCCAACGCGTCCGGCCGCTCCGCCGCGGCGCGTTCGAGAAGCTCGTCGACCGTGACGTCCGGGATCTCCACCGAGCGTCCCTGCCAGTCGGACAGGAGACGCCGGCGCTCAGCGGGATCGAGGAGCGGCAGCTCCTCCAGCGGACGGTCGAGGCCCGAAGCCATGCCTTCGAGCAGCGTGCACAGGTTCGCGATCAGGCTCTCAGCCGCGTCCGCCTCGTAGCGCTGCCGGTCCCAGGTCAGGCGCAGCTGCAGGCCGGCGTGCGGCACGACCGCGAGGTTGAGCGGGTAGTTGGTGCGCTCGGACGTCACCAGGTCGCGCACCTCCATCCCGCCGGCCGCCTGGAGGAGCGAGGGGTCCCGCGGGTAGTTCTCGAACGCGACCAGGGTCTGGAAGAGCGGCTCGCCGTGCCGCACGCCGCTCCACTTCTGCACCTGCGCGAGCGGGCTGTGCTCGAAGCGGCGCAGCTCCAGGAGCCGGTCCTGGAGCCGCCGGAGCCAGGTGCGCAGCTCCTCGCGCTCCTCGATCCGCACCCGCACCGGCAGGGTGTTGATGAACAGGCCGACCATGGCCTCGGAGCCGGGCAGGTGGGGCGGCCGGCCGGAGACTACGCCGCCGAAGAGCACGTCCTCCTCCCCGGTGGTGCGCGCCAGGAGGATCGCCCAGGCCGCCTGGGCGAAGGTGCCGGCCGTGACCCCGGCGTGCCGCGCCGCCTCGATCACGGCCGCGGCGACCGCGGACGGCAGCGTCACGAACCGCTCCTCGTAGGACGGCGCGCCGCGGCCGGCGGAGCTGGCCAGGGGCAGCGGTGTCGGGGTGTCGAACCCGGCCAGGGCCTCGCGCCAGAACGCCTCGGCCTCGGACAGGTCCTGTTTCTCCAGCCAGGCGATGTAGTCCACGTAGGGGCGGACCGGCGGCAGGGCCGCGCCGTTCGAATAGCCGGCGAACACCTCCTGCAGGACCCGTCCCAGGGACCAGCCGTCGAGCAGCAGGTGGTGATGGCTCCAGAGGAAGCGCCAGGCGCGGTCGCCGAGCCGCACCAGGGTCACGCGCATGAGCGGCGGCCGGCCGAGCTCGAAGCCGAGCCGCTGGTCCGCTTCGAACAGCGCTTCGAAGCGCGCGGCCTGCGCCTCCTCCGGCAGGCCGCGCCAGTCCTCCTCGCGCCAGGGGAGGTCCACCTGGCGGTAGACCACCTGCACGGGCCGGTCGACCTCCTCCCAGTGGAACCCGGCGCGCAGCACCGAGTGGCGCGCCAGCACGCCCTCCCAGGCCCGCTTGAGGGCCGCGGGATCGAGGTCTCCCACCACCGTGCAGGCCGCCTGCTCCACGTACTGGCCCGATTCCTGGTCGCTCAGGCTGTGGAAGAGCATGCCCTCCTGCATGGGGGTGAGGCGATAGATGTTTTCGACGGGGTTCATGGCAACGGCTCTCCGGAAAGGACCTCAAGGACACCAAGGACCTCAAGGACAGAAAAGCCCCGGCCCGGTCGTCCTTGAGGTCCTTGGTGTCCTTGAGGTCCTTCGGTTTTCATCTCGCCCTCCCGATCTTCCCGAGCAGGCGCTCGAGCTGCGCCTGCTCCAGCCCGGCGTGCGGGAAGTCCGCGGCGTCGGGGGCGCGGGCGATCAGCGCCCGCAGGCGGTCGAGGCTCGCCGCGGCCAGGCGCTCGATCTCCTCGCGGCGGTAACGCTCCCGGTCGTAGATCCAGACCAGGCGCAGCTCGCCGCCGAGCACCAGGGCGTCGATCTCCAGCGGATGGGGCCGCGGGTTGCGCGGATCGCTCGCGGCGCCGCCCGGGTCGGCGGCGAGCCGCAGTGGTCCCTCGCCCGGATCGTCGACGCGGCCGAGATAGTTGAAGCTCACCCCGGGCCGCGGCTGGGCGCGCAGCGGCTCGTCGTCCGCGAGATACCGGAGCACGCCGTAGCCGATGCCCCGCCGGGGCACCCGCCGCAGCCTCTCCTTCACGTTCAAGTCGAGCCGCAACGGGAACGACGAGGTGAACCAGCCCACGGTGCGCGAGAGGTCCACGTCCTCGAAGAGCGGCTCGCGGCCGTGCCCTTCGATGCCGATCGTCACCGGCCCGAGGCTCCCGGCCACCGCGGCGAGCAGAGCCTCCTCGGCTTTCCCACCGAGAAGCCGGCTCGTCTCCTCGGGGCCGAGCGCGGTCTCCACCCTGGCGGCGTTGCCTTCGAGGGGAGAGGAGGGCTCCTCCCCGGGCCTCTCTTCCCTCCAGTGCTCCAGCTCCTGCCGCAGCTCGGCCGTGCGCGCGTACTCCCGGAGCCGCTCGGCCCAGCGCTGGAACGAGGTCGTCTTGGGTGGCAGCGGGAGCCCGTCATAGGCGGCGCGCAGGTCGGCCAGCAGGATCGGCCAGGACACGGCGTCGACGACCAGGTGATGGGCCGCCAGCAGCAGCCTCTCCGGACGATCCGGCCCGAGATCGAAGAGCGCGGCGCGCAGGAGCGGCCCGCGGTCGAGCCGGAAGCCCGCCTGGACCGCGTCCGCCGCGGCGCGCATGGCGGTCTCCGGGTCTGCCAGAGAGGAGAGGTCGAGCAGGATGAAAGGCACCTCTCCCCCGGGAAGAGGAACCTCCTGGCGCCAGCCCGCGCCGGTGCGGACGAAGCGCGCCCGCAGCTGATCGTGGTGCTCCACCAGGCGCGCCACGGCCCGGGACAGCCGCGCCGGATCGAGCGCCGCGCCCTCGGCCACCTCCAGCATCAGGGAGAGGTTCCAGTGGTGCGGCGCCGGCGGGTCCAGCTCCTCCAGGAACCAGCGCTGGATCGGGGTGAGCGGCACCGGGCCGGAGACCGGACCCTGCTCGGCGTCGGTGCGCGGCGCGCCGGCGGCCACCGCGGCCAGGCCCGCGACCGTGGGATGCTCGAAGAGCTGCCGCGGCTCCACGTAGAGCCCGGCCTCCGCGGCCCGAGCCACCACCTGGATCGCCAGGATCGAGTCGCCGCCGATCTGGAAGAAGTCGTCGTGGAGCCCGACCCGCTCGAGCTTGAGCGCCTTGGCCCAGATGCCCGCGAGAAGCCGCTCCTTGTCCGTGGCCGGCATCTCCGGCATCTCCTCCATCATCGCCGGCGCCTCGGGCTGGAGCAGGGCGAGCGCCTGCCGGTCGAGCTTGCCGGTGGGCGTGACCGGCAGCGCGTCCAGGAAGACGAACCCGGCCGGGATCATGCCCTCGGGGAGCCGGCCGCGCAGCCACGACCTCAGGTCCGTCTCCTCCCCCACCAAGCAGGCCAGGAGCCGGCCGTCGCGCAGCACGACCGCGGCGTCGCGCACGCCAGGATGCTCCCGCAGCACGGCCTCGATCTCCCCTGGCTCGATACGGAAACCCCGCACCTTCACCTGCTCGTCCAGCCGGCCGAGGAAGTGCAGCCGGCCGTCGGGCAGGTGGCGCGCCCGGTCGCCCGTGCGGTAGAGCCTCGCTCCGGGCTTCCCGAACGGATCCGGGACGAAGCGCTCGGCCGTGAGGTCGGGCCGGCCGAGATAGCCGCGCCCCACCACGATGCCGCCGACGCAGAGCTCGCCATGCGCGCTGGCCGGCACGAGGTCGAGCCGGCGGTCCAGCACGTAGACGCGAGCCCCCGCCACGGGCCGGCCGATCGAGGGCGGACCGGAGACGACCTCGCCGATCGTGGTGCAGACCGCGGCCTCGGTGGGGCCGTAGACGTTGAAGAGCCGCCGGCCGGGCGACCAGCGCTCCGCAAGACCGGCCGGCCACGGCTCGCCGCCGAGGACCAGGCAGCGCACGTCCGCGAGCGACCCTTCCGGCGCGCTCGCCAGGGCGGTGGGGGTGAGGATGCCGCAGGTGGCCCCGCGCTCCTCCGCGAACGCGGCCAGCTCCGGTCCGGCGAGGAGCGTCTCCGGCGGGGCGATGTGCAGCGCCCGCCCCGAGGCCAGGGCCGCGACGATCTCCATGAGCGAGGCGTCGAAGCCCGGGGAGATCGATTGCAGGATGCGGTCGCCGGGAGCGTCCCCGAGGCCGTGCTCGATCACCGCGGGCAGGTTGTCCAGCGCGGCGCGGGAGATCATCACGCCCTTGGGGCGGCCGGTGGAGCCGGAGGTGTAGAAGACGTAGGCGAGGGATTGAGCATGGACACACGGACTGACACGGACGAACACGGACTCACACGGACTTGGCGGCTTCCGGTTGTCCTTGGGGAGCTGCCGGCAGTCGCCAGAAGCTTGCCGGCAGTCGCCAGGTCCGTGCTCGTCCGTGCCCGTCCGTGTCAGTCCGTGTGTCCGTGTCATCACCACCGCCACCCCCGCATCCCGCACCTGCCACTCCCGCCGCTCCTCCGGCCAGGCCGGATCGAGCGGCAGGTAGAAGCCCCCCGCGGCGAGGACGGCCAGGAACGCGATCACCCGCTCGGGCGAGCGCTCCAGGCAGACCGCCACGCCCTGCTCCGGCCCGACTCCCAAGCCGCGCAGACGGCCGGCCAGCTCCTCCACCCGGCGGGCCAGCTCCGCGTAGGTAACCGTCTCTCCCTCTCCCACCAGCGCCGGAGCGTCCGGGCGGGTGAGCGCGAACTCCAGCACAATCTCCAGGAAGGAGCGCTCCGGCTTGGCCAGCGACGTGGCGCTCCACTCCGCCAGGAGCTGCCGGCGCTCGGCGTCGGAGAGCATGGGCAGCTCCGAGATCCGCCTCCACGGCTCGGCCAAGGCCCCGGCCGCCAGCGCCAGGAAGTGGCCGCGCATGCGCAGGATCGTGGGCTCGTCCCACAGGTCGGTGTTGTAGTCGAAGCCGCCCTGGGGGATGGTGCCCTCGCCCTCCTCCTCGAACACGCCGATGCCGAGGTCGAAGCGGGCGGTGTCGGTGTCGGTCTGCCAGGAGTCCACGAGCCGGATGTCCTCGAACTCGGGCTGCGGGATGTGGACGTTCTGCAGCACGTAGCTGACCTGCACCAGCGGCGGGTACGAGCCGTCCCGAGCCACCTCCATGACCTCCGTCAGCCGCTCGAAGGGGAAGTCCTGGTGCGCGAGGCTCGCGAGCGCGCTGTCGCGGACCCGGACCAGCAGCTCCTCGAACGTCGGATCGCCGTCCATGCGCGTGCGCAGCACGGCGGTGTTCAAGAAGAAGCCGATCAGCGGATGCGTCTCGGCCTGCGGACGGGTCACCACGGGCGAGCCGATCACGATGTCGTCGAGGCCGCTCCAGCGCTGGAGCAGCACGTCGATCACCGCCAGCAGGGTCATGAAGCTGGTGACGCCGTGGCGCTCATTGAAGGGCTTCAACCCGCGGACCACCGCGGGCGGCAGGGCCATGGGCAGGCGCTTGCCTTGGAAGGTCTGGGACGGCGGGCGCGGGTGGTCGGGCGGCAGCGCCAGCACCGGCGGCGCTCCCGCGAGGTACTCGCGCCAGAAGCGGAGCTGCTCCTCCAGCACCGCGCCCTGAAGCCAGCCGCGCTGCCAGATCGCATAGTCGGCCATCTGCACCGGGATCTCCGGCAGCTTGGGGGCTTCACCCCGGCGCAGCGCCTCGTAGATCGCCGGCAGCTCGCGGAAGAAGATGCCCATGGACCACGCGTCGGTGATCAGGTGGGGCATGGTGACGAGGAGGGCGTGCTCTTCCTCGCCTTCGGCACCTTCGGTGGCTCGGAGCTGGGAGCGGAGGGTGCCGACTTGGGAGTGGGAAGAAGGAGATCCCGCCCCCAGCTTGACCAGGATCACCCGGATGATCGGCCCGCGCTCCAAATCGAATGGACGCTGCGGCTCGGCAAGGATGATCCTCGCGGCTTCGGCCTCGCGGAGATCGGCGGGCAGCCCGGCCAGATCGACGACCGGCAGGCGCACGAAGGGCTCGGGGTCCACGACCTGCACGGGCTGGCCGTCCTGGAGCAGGAAGCGGGTGCGGAGCACCTCGTGCCGGCGCGCCACCTCGACGAGGCTGCGCTCCAGGAGGCCGGGATCGAGACGGCCGCGCAACCGTCCGGCGAACGGGATGTTGTAGGCCGCCGAGCCGGGGTTGAGCTGCTCGATGAACCAGAGCCGCTGCTGGCCGAAGCTCAGGGGGTAGGGGCCGGGATCGTCCGGATCGCGCCGCGGCACCGGGGGCGGGCCGGAGGGGCGACGCTCGGCCGAGAGCCCCTCCTTGCGCAGGCGCAGCTCCAGGAGCTTCCGCTTCTCGGGAGGCAGCGAGGCGAGCCGCTTCTCCAGCTCCAGGCTCAAGCTCCCTCCTCCGCGAGCTGCTCCTTGACCTCGTCGAGCGACAGCGCCTCGATCTCGGCCAGGATCTCCTCCAGCCGCTTCTTCTCGAACGCGGCCTTCTCCTGCTCGCGCCCGATCTCGCCGGCCATGGCCGACACGGTGCGCGCCTCGAAGAAGGCCTTGAGCGGCAGCTCCACGTTCCACTCGGCGCGCATCTTCGAGAGGATCTGGAGCCCGGCGAGCGAGTTGCCGCCGAGCAGGAAGAAGTCGTCGTCCACTCCCACGCGGTCCACCCCGAGCAGCTCCTGCCAGATCTCGGCGATCCTGGCCTCCATGGGGCTTTCCGGCGCGCGGTAGGGGGTGCCCGACTCCGGCCGCGCGTGCGCTCCGGCCGCGGGGCCGGCGTGCATCACGTCGGTCCATTGCTGCAACCGCCGGCCGAGGTCGCCGGTGGCCACGGCGAGCCGCGGCTGCCCGTGCAGGGCCAGCACCCGCTCCAGGGTGTCCACCAGCTCTTCGGGGGTGAGCATCAGCTCGTTCTGCTGCTGCCCTAGCGTAGTCATTTCCCCAAGCCGGCCGCCGATCGCCTGCCAGACCTCCCAGTTGACGCTGACCCACGGCGGACCCCAGGCGCCGAGCAGGGCATCCAGGGCCGCATCGGCCGCGGCGAAAGCTCCGAGACTGACCCCGCCCAGGACCGCGGCGAGCGAGGAGGTGGCGACGCAGAAAGCCGGCTCTTCGCCCAGCTCCCGCAGCGCCTCGCGCAGGGCGATCGCGCCCCCGACCTTGGGCCGAAGGTGGCGCTGAAGATCCGCGGCGGAAAGCTCCGAGAGCGTCCGGTAGTCGTCCGAGGGCTCTCCAGCGGCATGCAGCACGCCGTCGATCCGGCCATGCCGGGCGACCGCCTCGCGCAGGGCGCGGGTCACCGCCGCGCGGTCGGCCACGTCGATCCCGTCCTTGAGATCCAGGCGCGTGATGCGGTCGCCTTCGATGCTCTGTCCGAAGCGTCCGAGGCCGCCGGTGATCACGTAGTGGCCGTCCGGGCGAAGCGCCTCCTTCCTCTCCAGCCGGAACGGCTCGAAGACCTGCTCCCAGCGATGGCGTCCGCGCAGGGCCACGACGGGCGGACCGTCCGCCTCCAGCTCGGCGGCCAGAGCGTCCGCGTCGCCATCTACGTCGATCAGCCGGCAGCGGAGGTTGGGGTACTCCTGGGGGATGACCCTGGCGAGGCCGGCGAGGGCGCCCTGCTCTCCGTTCGCCTCGCCGCCGGTGACCTCGTAGAGGCCCTGCGTGACCACGGCGAGCCGGACCGGCGAGTGCACCCGCCGCCCGAGCTCGCGGGAGAGAGCGAGGAGACCCGCTGCGTCGCCGAGGAACACCACGAGCCGCGGCGGGCCGTCCTCCAGCAGGCCGGCGACCGCGGCCTCGACGTCCCCCTCGCGAAGGATGCCTCCGAGGCGCTTCCCCAGCTCATCGCCATTCGAGATCACCCAGACGTCCCCCTCTTCCTTCGGGGATTCCAGGGCGCCGGCGGGAAGCGTCCGCTTCCAGGTGGGGAGATAGAGCCAGTCCGCGGGGTCCGGCCGCTTGCCGAGGGCGGAAGGCTTCGGCGCGGCTCCGCGCTCGATCCAATACCTCTCCCCCTCGAACGGATACGTCGGAAGCGCCACCTTCCGGCCGGAGCTTTCGGTCTGCAGCGGCACGCCCGCCAACCAGAGCCGGCCGGCGGCGCCGAGGATCGCCTGCGTGTCGGTCCCGGCGTCCTGGGGGTGCGGCAGCGAGGCGACGATCCGGTCCCGCGCCTCGCCGCCGCGCCGCACCAGCGTGGTGAGCGTGGTGCCGGGGCCGACCTCCAGGAGGAGCCGGCGCGGCTCGGCGAGCAGGGCCGCCACCGCGGGAGCGAAGCGCACGGGCTGGCGCAGGTGGCGCGCCCAGTAGTCGGGATCAACGGCCTCCTCGGCCGTAATCCAGGTGCCGGTCACGTTGGAGAGAAACGGGATCCGCGGCGGCCGGCGCTCGACCCGGGCGACCCGCTCGCGGAAGGGAGCCACCGCGGGCTCCACCAGGGCCGAATGGAACGCGTGCGAGGTGTGCAGGCGCCGGCTCGCGGGAAGCCTCTGCTCCAGCCGCTCGATCGCCTCGAAGGACCCCGAGACGGCGCAGAGGTCCGGGCCGTTCACCGCGGCGAGAGACAGCTCGCCGTCGAGCCACTCGGCCAGCGCCTCCTCCCCGAGAGGAACGGAGAGCATCGCTCCCGGCGGCGTCGCCTGCACCAGCCGGCCGCGCTCCGCGACCAGGGCCAGGGCGTCTTCGAGCGAGAAGACCCCGGCCAGGCAGGCGGCCACGAATTCGCCTACCGAATGGCCCAGCATCGCCTCGGGCTGCACGCCCCAATCCATCCACAGACGGGCGAGCGCGTATTCGACCGCGAACAGCGCCGGCTGGGCGATCTCCGTCTGGCGGACGTCGCCGGCAAACAGGTCCATCCCCAGGATCGAGGCGCACCGGTCCATCTCCCGTCGGAACACCGGCTCGCGCAGCTCCGCGGCCATGCGCTCGTGCTGCGCCCCCTGGCCGGGGAATAGGAACGCCACGGGCACGAAGCCGGGCTCGGGCTGAGCCGTCAACCACGGAACGGACGAGAGATCCTTCCCGACCACCGCGGCCCGGCGGACCTCCAGAGGCTGCCGTCCGGCCTGGAGCGTGAACGCGACATCCCGCAAATCCAGATCCGGATGGGCCTCCAGATGCCCCACAAGATTCGAGGTAACAGCTTCGAGAGCGGCGGGAGTCTTGGCGGACAGGAGGAAAAGGTAAGTCTCCCCCTCTCCCGGGGTGGATGGGCCGAGCCGCAGGCTCGGTGAGGGACCGGGAGAGGGGGCCGGGGGGTGAGGGGCTTCTTCCAACACCACATGGGCATTCGTCCCCCCGATCCCGAACGAGCTCACCCCCGCCCTGCGCGGACCCTCCGACCGCCACTCCGTCAGCCGGTCCACCACCCGGAACGGTCCGAAGTCGATCTCCGGGCTCGGTTGGGTGAAAAACAGCGTCGGCGGGATCTCGCGATGCTCCAGCGCGAGCACGGTCTTGATCAGCCCGGCCACGCCCGCGGCGCAGTCGAGGTGGCCGATGTTCGTCTTGACTGCACCCAGGAAGCAGCTCTCGGCCCCCTCGAAAGCCCGGCGCAGGGCCGCGACCTCGATCGGATCGCCGAGCCGCGTGCCCGTGCCGTGCGCCTCGACATAGGAGACCGTCGAGGGGTCCACCTCGGCGAGCGCGAGCGCCTCCCGGATCACCCCGGCCTGCCCCTCGGCGAGCGGCGCCGTGTAGCCGGCCTTGCCGCCGCCGTCGTTGTTGAGCGCCCAGCCGCGGATCACGGCACGGATCTCATCCCCATCCTTCAGGGCATCCGACAACCGCTTCAGGACCACCACGCCGACGCCGCTGCCCGGGACGGTGCCGCGGGCCTCGGCATCGAACGCGCGGCAGTGGCCGTCCGGGGAGAGGATGCCCTCCTCCACGTGGACATAGCCGGAGCGCTGCGGCAGGCGCAGAGTCACGCCCCCCGCGAGCGCCGCGTCGCAATCGCCGTTCATCAGGCTCTGGCAGGCGAGGCAGACCGCGACCAGCGAGGTCGAGCAGGCGGTCTGCACGGTCAGGCCGGGACCGCGCAGGTCGAGCTTGTAGGCCACCCGGGTGGCGAGGAAATCCTTGTCATTCGCCACCGCGGCCTGGTAACCGTCGAGGCTCTCCCGGTGAGGGTAGACATGATCCAGCAGGTAGGAAGAGAGGCCGGTGCCGGCGAACACGCCGATCCGGCCGGGCGGGCGGGCGGGATCGATGCCGGCGTCTTCGAGGGCCTTCCAGGACTCCTCCAGGAAGAGCCGCTGCTGCGGGTCCATCAGCTCGGCCTCGCGCGGGCTGTAGCCGAAGAAGCGCGCGTCGAAAAGCTCGATCCCGTCGAGCACGCCGGCCCGGGGAACGTATCCGGGGCGCGGCTCGTCAGGGAACGTGGAGATCGACTCGACGCCATCGCGCAGGCTGCGCCAGAAGGCGCCGGCGTTCTCGGCGCCCGGGAAACGGCCGCTCAGGCCGACGATGGCGATGTGATCCGTCATACCGAAAACCTTTCAACTGCGAGCGCGCGCCCTTTGCCGGTCCATGGCGGCCCGGCGGGAAGCGGCGCGATCGTGGATGTCCTTCGCGGCTTCCCGCCCTCCTTCTTCCCCCGCCAGCCGCGCCGCCAGGGAGCTGATGGTGGTGTGGCTGAACAGCTCGGCCAGCGGGATCGGACGCCCGAGCACCTCGCACAGCCGGGCGTGGGCTCGCGCCATCAACAGCGAATGCCCGCCCAGCTCGAAGAAATTCCGATCGATGCCGACGCTCTCGACCCCGAGGACCTCGCGCCAGACCGCGGCGATGGTCCTCTCCATTTCAGTGCGCGGCAGGGCCGGAAGGGAGCCCGTCTTCGCTTCAAGGATGGGGAGCGCCCGCAGGTCCACCTTGCCCACCGCGGTCAGCGGCAGCCCGGCGAGCGGCACGAAGGCCGAGGGGATCATGGCGGCCGGAAGGCGATCGGCCAGAAAGGCGCGCAGGTCGCCGGCGTCTCCTTGCAGCACGACGTAAGCCACCAGCACCGGCTCCCCGGCCGCACCGGGACGGGGCACGACCACCGCCTCGCGCACCGAGGGATGAGCGGCGAGCGCGGCCTCGATCTCCGCCGGCTCGATGCGCACACCGCGCAGCTTGACCTGGGAGTCGATCCGTCCCAGGAATTCCAGGAGACCGTCCGGCCGCCAGCGGACGAGGTCGCCGGTCCGGTACAGGCGGTTGCCGTGGGAATCCGGGACCCAGCGCTCGCCCGTGAGGTCCGGGCGGCCGAGGTAACCGCGGGCCGGCGGCGCGCCCCCAATGCACAGCTCTCCGGGGACGCCCACCGGGAGTGGCTCGCGGGACCAGGGGCCGAGCACGCGCAGGCGGGCATTCGTGATCGGCTTGCCGATCGGCGGCGCTCCTTCGTCCCCGTGGCAAAGGTGAGAGGAGACGTAGACCGCGGCCTCGGCAGGACCGTAGCAGTTGAACAGGCGGAGGCGGCCCGACCAGCGATCGGCGAGCGCGGCGGGCACGGCCTCGCCGCCCAGGATCAAGGTCTCCAGAGAGGGGATCTCCTCCTCGGGCAGGAAGCGGAGCGCCGAGGGGGTGAGCACCGCGCAGGTGACGCCCAGCTCCCGCATCTCCGCGCCGAGCCGCGGGCCGGAGAGCCGCGCCTCCTCGCTCGCCAGGCAGAGCGCGGCCCCTGAGGTCCAGGCGGCGAAGACCTCCAGCACCGACGCGTCGAACACGGGCGCGGCCACCTGGAGCATCCGCGAGCCGGGACCGGTCCGCAGCTCGCGCCGGGCATGGTGGACCAGATTGACCAGCGGCCGGTGCGGCACCAGCACCGGCTTGGGCCGGCCGGTCGAGCCCGAGGTGTACAGGGCATAGGCCAACTGGCCTGGCATGGCGGCCCCGACAGGCCGCTCGGAGCTCTCTCCTGCAAGCAGGTGCTCCGCCGTCACCACCACCCGCGCGCCCCTCTGGAGGAACAGATCGGCGAGCAGCAGGTCGATCCTCTCCTTCGGGTGAGACGGATCGACCGGCACGTAGAAACCGCCGGCCTTGAGCACGGCGAGCGCGGAGGTCCAGAGGTCCGGCGAGCGCTCCAGGAGTAGCGCCACGGGCATTTCCGGCCCGACGCCGCAGGCCATGAGATGCCGGGCGAGCCGGTTCGCCCGCGCCTCCAGCTCGCGGTAGGTGGCAACCGAGCCGTCGGCGCCGATCAGGGCCGGAGCGTCGGGGGTCCGGTCCGCCCATTCCTCGAACAGCTCGTGCGCGCAACGGTCCGGAACGGCCTCGGCCGGCCCCTCGCCCCAGCTCAGGAGCTGGGCACGCTCGGCCTCGTCGAGGACGGACAGATCCGAGAGGCGCCGCGAGGGGTCCCGAAGCAGGGTGAGGAACCGGCCGGCCAGGCGCTGGATCGTCGACTCGTCGAAGAGATCCGAGTTGAAATCGAAAACGGCGTCGATCGTGCCACCGGTCTCCACGGCCAGAAGCGTCAGGTCGAAGGGAGTCGCCTGCCGGGGCAGCGCGACCGGTTCGAGAGTGAGACCGCCGATCCGGAGGGGAGCCCCGGCCCTCCCGAGCACGAACGGCGCCGCCGCGGCGCCCCCTTCGAGCCGGTGCGGCTGCTCCAGCGCGAACAGCACCTGCACGAGCGGCGGCCGCGAGGGGTCCCGCGCCGGGTCCAGGCGATCGACCAGCAGCGGAAACGGGAGATCCTGGAGCTCCAGGGCGCCCGCGAGGGAGCGCCGGGTGCGGGCCACCAGCTCCGAGAAGGTCGGATCGCCGGAGAGATCGGCGCGCACGGGCAGGAGGTTCACGAAGTGGCCCGCCACCGCCTCCAGCCCCGGCCGTGTGCGGCCCGCCGCGGGAGCGCCCACGAGAAAGTCTTCACGGCCGGTGTGGCGATGGAGCAGGGCCTCGAAGGCCGCCAGGAGGACCGTGTAGAGCGTCGCCCCCGAAGCCGCCGCGAGAGCCCGCACCTGCCCGGACAGCTCCGGGCCGAGGGAGAACGGGTGCGAGCCGCCGCAGTGGCTGGGGGCGGCAGGGCGGGGGCGGTCGGCGGGCAGGTCGAGCACCGTGGGGGCACCGGCGAGAGCGGTGCGCCACTCCTGCCACAGGCGCTCGCCTTCGGGGCCGGCGAGCATCTCCCGCTGCCAGCGGGACCAGGCGGCGTAGGGTCCCGGAAAGGACCTCAAGGACACCAAGGACCTCAAGGACGCCGGGTCCGGGTTCTCTTCGTCCTTGGCGTCCTTGAGGTCCTTGGTGTCCTTGAGGTCCTTTCCGGCCAGCTCCTCCAGAATCAACCCCAGCGACCAGAAATCCGCCGCAATGTGGTGCACCGCCAGCAGCAGCACCCCATCCGGAAAAAGCCGCGCCCGCATCACCGGCCCGCGCTCGAGATCAAACGGCCGCCAGGCCTCCTCTTCGAGGCTCCCCGCCTCCACGACCGCAAAGTCGATCCCACAGCCCCCGATCCGCTGCACCGGCTCGCCATCCACCAGCGGATAGGTCGTGCGCAGCACCGCATGGCGCTCCGCCAGCCGATCCAGGGCTTCCACATCGAAATCCCCGGAGACCCGCGCCGCGAGCGCGAGGTTGTAGACCGGGCTCTCGGGAGCCATCCGCCAGGCCAGCCAGAGCGAGCGCTGGTTCCAGGAGAGGGGATGATCGCTCCCCTCGACCGCCGGAAGCTCGAAAGGCTGCGCCGCCGTCGCCTGCTCCGCCAGCCGGCGGAGGCTGATCCCTTCCAGCAGCAGACCGAGGGAGACGCTCACCCCCGCCTCGCTCTCCAGACGGTTCTTCAGCTCCAGGGCCAGCAGCGAATCGAGCGGCAGGGGCGCCTCGGGGTCGAGGATCTCCGGATCGACCCGAAGCAGGCGGGCTGTCTGGTCAAGGAGCGTAGCCAGCCCCGGGAGGGGCTGTACCCGTCTAGCCCGGGGTTTCAACCCCAGGCGGGTGAGCGTCCCCGCCACGAATTCCTCCCGGCAAGCCCCCCGCCGCACCTTGCCGCTGGACGTCTTGGGCAGCGTCCCCGCCCGGATCGGCACCACCTCGTGCGGCGCCACCTCCTGCTCCCGCACCACCGCGGCCCGGATCGCCTCCGCCGCCGCCCCGGCCTCGGCCTCGCAGCGGCGCTCCACCTCGTGCACGACCACCAGCCGCTCCTCGCCGTCCACCTCGACCGAAAACGCCGCCCCGCCCCCGGGCCTCAGCGCCGGATGGCTCTCCTCGGCCGTGCGCTCCACGTCATGGGGGTAGAGGTTGCGTCCGCGCACCACGATCAGATCCTTGAGCCGGCCGGTGACGAACAGCTCGCCGTGCTGGTCGAGCCGCCCGAGATCGCCCGTGCGCAGGAACCCTCCGAAGCGCTCCTCCTCCCAATACCCGTCGGCCACGCTCGGGCCGAACACGCAGATCTCCCCCTCCTCGCCCGCCGGCAATTCGCACCCTTCTGCATCCATCACCGCGATCCGCTCCCCCCGCCAGGCCCGGCCGCAGCTCACGAGGTTGCCCGAGACCTTCGGCGCCGCCTCGGGATCGCCGCCGCTCACGAACAGCGTGGCCTCGGCCAGGCCGTAGCAGGGATAGAACGCCTCCTTCCGGAAGCCGCAGGGAGCGAACGCTTCGGAGAAGGCATCCAGCGTGGCAGCCCGCACGGGCTCGGCGCCGTTGAACGCCACCCGCCAGCTCGACAGATCGAGGCCTTCGCGCTCGGCCGGCGGGATCTTGCGCACACAGAGCGAGTACGCGAAGTCCGGTCCGCCGCTGGTGGTCCCCCGGAAGCGGCCGATGGCCTCGAGCCACCGCCGCGGCCTCTGAAGGAAGGAGAGGGGGGACATCAGCACGCACGTAGCGCCGCACCAGAGCGGCTGGAGCACGTTCCCGATCAATCCCATGTCGTGGTAGAGCGGCAGCCATCCCACCACGACCGACTCCTCCGACTGGCCGAAGGCGTGCTGGATGGCCCGCTCGTTGGCGATCAGGTTGCCGTGCGTGACGCGGACGCCCTTGGGGATCGAGGTGGAGCCGGAGGTGTACTGGAGGAAGGCGAGCGTGTCAGGACCGGCCGCCGGCGGGCGCCAATCCTCCGGCGACTGGCCTTCGAGCGCCAAGGCTTCGATATCCACCTCCCGCTTCACGCGCTCGAGCAGAGGAGGCGTCGTCAACGCAAGCCGTGGCTTCGCATCCGCCAGCAGGCTGCGCAGCCGTCCCGTGCCGCGCCCCGGAGACGGCGGATAGGCCGGCACGGCCACTGCGCCCGCGTACAGGCATCCGAGGAAAGCCGTGACGAAGTCGAGCCCCGGAGGGAACAGCAGCAGCACCCGCTCGCCCGCCGTACCCCGCCGCTGGAGATCCGCTGCAATCGAGCGCGCCTTCCTGTCCACTTCCCTATAGGTGAGGAGCTCGCTCGGAGCCTCGCCGTCCCCCAGGAACGTGAAGGCGCACCTCTCCCCCAGGCGGCCTGCCCGCTCGCGGACGACGTCGATGAAGCTCTCCTGGGCCAACGCGACTCCCCTTCCCCACCATGGGGCATACATTCTGCCACGCGCATAGATCTCGGCGCATGGCTCGGGTCTCCACCCGGCGGAGCACCTCCCCCGGATTTTTTCCGCCGTGAGGAAGCTGATTGACTTGGGGAACGACCGTGAGGAGAATCCATCTATGGGAGCCGAGGAGTGACGACACACTATCCACTGCTGTTCGGCCTGCGGGAGCTGGTCGAAGGCAACGGCTTCATTGCCAGGGTCGCCGTCTCCGGTCGTGCCCTGCTGAGCGAGGACGACGGCGAGTCCTGGCTGGAAGGCATCAACCCGGGAGGGTTCGCGGCCAGAGGCCAGAGCCCCAGCGAAGCCCTGGCGGAGTTCTGCTCGGCTTTCCGCGCGGTTCTCTTCGATATCGCGTCCGATGCGACAAGCTTCCAGGACTTCCACGACGAGGTCCAGCGGTTCTTCGACGACACCAACACAGCAGCCCTGCGCGATTGGCAGGAGGCCTTGGAGCGGGTCCGGGCAGAGCAGATCGAGGTCGATTGGTTGAACAAGAAACCGGCAGAGACGAGGCTCGGTATCGAAGTCACAGAGGTCAGCCGGCCGGCGGCAACCAACAACGAGTTGAGCGAAGCATCCTTGGCAGCCTGACCCAGGAATGCCCTCGCACGGTCAGGTCTCGCTCAGAGACATCGAAGACATGCTCGATGCCTGCGCCCCCGGCGCAGTCATCGTCACCAAGCCCCACCACAACTGGGTCGTGTGGAACGGCAAGACCTACCGGGGCCTGCCCCGAGGAAAGCACGGCGCTCGCCGGAATCCCGAAATCGAGGTCGGACACGTAAAGCGAATGGCGCGCTTTTTCGAGATCCTGCCGTGTGCCCAGAGCAGGATTCCCGCCTTGGCTTAAGAAGCCCGCCCCCCTACCCCCCCAGCTCCGCGATCTGCTCCTCGATCTTCTCCCACTCGCCCATGAGCTTCTCGACCTTTTCAGAGAGGGTCTTCTGCTCGCCTTCGAGCTTCTTCACCTGGTCGCGCGAGGTGCGGTCGAAGAAGGTGGGGTCGCAGAACATCTCGTTGATGGCGTGGATGCGGTTCTCGGACTGCTCCACCGCGGTGGTCAGCTCGTCCCGGCGCTTGCCGAGGTCCTTGAGCAGGCGCTGGCGCTGCTTGTCGTCCGCGGGGCTGCCGTTGCTCTTCGCAGTGGCTGCCGCGGTGGCCTTCTTCTTCTGCTCGCGCTTCATGCGCAGCACGGCGTCGGCGTCCAGGTGGTCGTCGCCCAGCCGCTCCAGGTACTCCTCGTAGGTGCCGCGGAAGTCCTGGATCCCCTTGGGCGAGATCTCCAGGATGCGGTTCGCGAGCTGCTGCACGAACCAGCGGTCGTGCGAGACGAAGATCAGCGTGCCGTCGTACTCCCGCAGCCCCTCGACCAGCGCCTCGATGGCCTCCAGGTCCAGGTGGTTCGTGGGCTCGTCGAGGATCAGGACGTTCGGCTTCGTCACCGACAGCTTGCAGAAGACCAGGCGCGCCGCCTCGCCGCCGGAGAGGCCTCCCAGCGGCTTCTTCACGTCGTCGCCCGAAAACAGCACCATGCCGAGATTGCCGCGCACGAAGCCGATGGACTCGCCGGGGACGGCCTCCCAGAGCCAGGCCTCGACCGTCTGCTTGCTCCCCTTGGGAACTTCGTTGTGGTCCTGGGAGAAGTAGCCGGGGTAGGTCTCGTATCCCCATTCCACCTTGCCCGCGTCGGCCTCGACCTCGCCCACGGCGATCTTGAGCAGGGTGGACTTGCCGATGCCGTTCGGGCCGATGATGGCGATGCGGTCGCCGCGCTCGACGCGGAGCGACACGTCCTTGAGCACCTGGTTGTCGCCGTAGGACTTGGAGATGCCCTCGAGCTCCAGCGCCTGCCGGCCGCTCGGGCGGACCTGCTTGAACTTGAACGTCGGATAGCGGCGCGAGCTCTGGGGGAGGCGCTCGATGACGATCTTCTCCATCATCTTCATCTTGCTCTGCGCCTGCCGCGCCTTGGTGGCCTTGGCCTTGAAGCGGTCCACGAACTCCTTGTGGCGGGCGATCTCCGCCTCCCGCTTCTCGATCTCCGCCTCCTTGCGGTCCCGGTTGCCCACCTTGGCCTCCATGAAGGCCGTGTAGTTGCCCGGGTAGAGCAGGATCGTCTCGTAGTCCACGTCCACGATGTGAGTGCAGATGTTGTCGAGGAAGCGATGGTCGTGGGAGATGACGACCGCGGTGCCCTTGTAGTCCATCAGGAACTTCTCCAGCCAGCGGATGGAGAGGATGTCCAGGTGGTTCGTGGGCTCGTCGAGGAGCAGGGAGTCGGGATCGGCGGCCAGCACCTGGGCCAGGAGCACGCGCAGCTTGAAGCCGCCCGAGAGCGTCGAGAGCGCATTCCTGTGCAGCTCGGTGGGGATGCCGAGGCCCTCCAGGATCTCGCCGGCCCGCGCTTCGAGGGTGTAGCCGTCGTGGCGCAGGATGAGGTCCTCGACATCGGCGTAGCGGTCGGCGTCGAATTCCTCGGCGGCGTTTTCGAGGAGGCGCTCCTTCTCCATCATCGCCTCCCAGACCTCGTGGTTGCCCATCATGGCGACCTCGAGGATGGGCATGTGCTCGTAACGGTAGTGGTCCTGCTTGAGCACGCCCAGCTTGAGGCGCTTGGGCATGTTGATCGTGCCCTCGCTGGCCAGCTCTTCGCCGGTCAGCATGCGCAGGAACGTGGACTTGCCGGAGCCGTTGGCCCCCACGAGGCCGTACTTGTTGCCCGGATTGAACTGCAGCGAGACCCCCTCGAAGAGGGTCTGCTGCCCGAAGGACTTGCCGAGGTCGGATACCGCGATCATAGAGCCGGGAATGATAGCATCGTCACCATTCCACCCTGGAGGTACCCGATGCGCCGTACGCTGCTGCTCCTTGGATTCTGTCTGCTCCTCGCCCTTCCCGCGCGCGCGGCCCTGAACCGTTGGAGCTCCGCCGGACCGGCCGCGGGCGGTCCGATCGTGGCGCTGGCGTTCGATCCGAGCGCTCCCGGGACCGTCTATGCCGGCACCTACGGCGGCGTGTTCCGCAGCGAGGACCATGGAGCGACCTGGACCTCCGCCAGCTTCGGTCTGGCCGCCTTCCAGGTCAGCCATCTCGAGGTTGATCCGCTCCACCCCGGCACCGTCTATGCGATCACGCAGCGCGGCTTCCAGAAGAGCCAGGACGGAGGCCGCAACTGGCAGGTCCCCGTCGACCTGAGGGTCACCGCCTTCGCCATGTCCCGGCCCAGCCCGCAGAACCTGCTCGCCGCGGACGGCGACCAGATCTATCTGAGCTTCGACGCCGGCGCCTCCTGGGATCCGGGGCCGGTCCTGCCAGGGGAGGAGCAGGTCACGATCCTGGAGATCGATCCGCAGGCGCCGGCCAACGTCTACGCCGGCACGCACCAGGGCCTCTTCCGGAGCACCGACGGCGGCGCCTCCTTCGCCCCGCTGACCCGGCCCGGCACCGGGTTCCTCGACGGCCTGGCGATCGATCCAGCCAATCCGCAGATCCTCTACGCTGCCACCTTCGACGGCGTCTTCAAGAGCACGGACCGCGGCCTGACCTGGGCGCGGGCCGGCCAGGAGCTGGCCGGGAAATTCATCTTCGAGGTGGCCGTCGACCCCACGGCGCCGGCGAACCTGCTCGCGGTGGGCACGCAGGTCTACCGCAGCACGGATGGCGGAGCGTCCTGGACGCCCGTGTTCGACCGGGTCCTCAGCAACCACACCGCGGCCTTCGATCCCTCCTCGCCCTCGACCTGGCTGCTCGGGACCCAGGAGGGGGTTTACCGGAGCACGAACCAGGGTGCGTCCTGGCTCTCCTCCAACACGGGCCTCTTTGCCAGCCTCGTCCGCAAGCTGGCCGTGGACCCGCACCGGCCGGGCGTGCTCTACGCGGCGCTCCACGGCGCGGGGACCCTGCACAAGAGCGCCGATGCCGGCGCGTCCTGGTCCCGGCTCAGCCTCTCGGCCGTCCGCGCGCTCGCTCGACCCGAAGACGCCGTCCCGCCTCTACGCCGCCACGGACCAGGGGATCCACCGCAGCCAGGATGGCGGGAGCACCTGGGTCCGGATCAACTCCGCCGAGACCACGGGCAGCGAGATCGCCGTCGATCCGAAGACCCCCTCGATCCTGTATCTGGCGAGCTCCGAAGGGGTGCGCAAGAGCGTCGACGGCGGCATCTCCTGGAGCGCGACCGGGCCGCAACCGGAGGATTTCTCGCCGTTTCTGCTGGCGATCGCCCCGAGCGCGCCACAGACCGTGTTTGCCGGTGACTTCCAGAACCGCCTGTTCAAGAGCAGCGACGGCGGCGCGACCTGGACAGCCGTCAGCGGCGGCGGCCTGCCCGACGAGATCGTCATCAGCCTGGCCTTCGATCCCACGGATGCGGACGTGCTGTATGCGGGCCTGGAGCGAGAGAGCCTGTACAAGAGCACCGACGGCGGCGCGACCTGGTCCCCCAGCAGGACCGGCCTTCCCTCTGGCTGGACCGTGGAGGGGATCGCCATCGACCCGTCCGAGCCGACGCGGCTCTATGCAGCCGTATCGAGGCGGGGGATCTACCGCAGCACGAATGGCGGCTCGAGCTGGACGCCGTTCGACGACGGACGGCCCACGGACCTCGCGGTCGACCAAGTCGCTCTCGACCCGGTGAACCCGTTTCTCCTGTACGCCGCCTCGTACGGCAGCGGCGTCCTCGCCCGAGCGGACCTCCAGCCCGCCAGCTCCCTGCGTCTGAACGCCGATCGCTTCCTCGTGAAGATGAGCTGGGCCACCGGCTCGGGGCTCACCGGGCCGGGGCATGCCCAGGCCCTGACCGGCGACACCGGCTACGCCTGGTTCTTCCAGGAGTCCAACGTGGAGGTGCTGCTCAAGGTGCTCGACGGCTGCGGCTTGAACGGCCGCTTCTGGGTCTTCGCCGCCGGCCTGACGAACGTGAGGACCGACATCACCGTGGCCGACACGCAAACCGGAGCGGTCAGGATCTACCACAATCCCCCCGACCAGCCGTTCCAGCCGATCCAGGACACCTCCGCCCTGGCCTGCTCCACGGCCCCAGGCCTCGCGGCGGCGAAGGAGCTGTCCGCGGCCGCCGGAACCTCCGGACCCCTCCTGCTGCGCAACGGCCGCTTCCGGGTGACGGCCGAGTTCGTCACCGCCCCGGGAGCCACCCCGCTGCCCACGCAGGGCGCGCTGCTGACGGACGACACCGGCTACCTCTGGTTCTTCAACCAGAGCAACGTCGAGGTCTTCCTCAAGGTCGTGGACGGCTGCGCCCTGAACGGCCGCTTCTGGGTCTTCGCCGCCGGCCTGACCGACGTGGAGATGCGGATCACGGTCGAGGACACGCAGACCGGGGAGACGCAGGTCTATGAAAACGCGCGCGGCACGGCGTTCCGGCCGGTTCAGGACACGTCGGCGTTCGAGGGGTGCGGCTGAGCCTGCGTCTGGCGTTCCTCTCTTCTGTTCCGCCCTGGGATAAGATTGCCTTCCTACAGAGGAAAGGACGGGAAGGCATGCGACTGGAGTCGGTCCGATCGCTGAAAGAGGAGATCCTCGCGAGAAATCTCGCGAGCCGGGTGGTCACCCGGAGTGCCCTGCCCCGCGAGGCCGCGGTGGTCAGATCGGCTCTCCCCGCCGAGCTACCACCTCCGCCCATTGCACTCGGGATCGAGGGCCGGAGTGATGACTACCGGCTGGCTGTCCGCATCCAGGCCGTCACTCCCGGGCTCCAGAGGAATCTGGACCGGATCTTTCAGCAGGCGCGCGGCGAGATCTCCGTCAAAGTCATCGGTCGGCTCGTAAAGCAGGCGACGAGAGATCGGCCGCTCCTCATCGGCGGCTCGGTGGGCCATCCGAGCGTCGCGGCCGGGACGATCGGCTGCTTCGTCACAGCCGGCGGGCGTGACCGCTTGCTCCTCTCCAACAACCATGTGCTCGCCGACGAAAACCGCGCTTCCGCCGGGGACGAGATCCTCCAGCCGGGACCAGCCGACCTGGGAACCTCACCGCAGGACCGCGTTGCGACCCTGTCGAGCTTCATCGCCTTGAGCAACAGTCACAAGAACAGGGTCGATGCCGCCTTGGCCCTCCTGGACAAGGGCGTCCCGTTTGACGACGGCGCGTTGACCGGATTGGGCACCCTCCGGGGAATCCGGACCACTCCCCTGGAAGACGACGAGACGACCGTATTCAAGATCGGCCGAACGACAGGAGTGACCCGGGGACGCATAAGCGCATTCGAAGTGGACGATGTGGCGGTGAGCTTCGACATGGGAGTGATCGTCTTTGACGGTCAGATCGAGATCGAGGCGCTGGAGGGGACCCCTTTCAGCCTGGGAGGGGACAGCGGCGCGCTCGTCGTGGACGAGGATCTCCGCGCGCTCGGCCTGCTGTTCGCGGGCAACGACGTGGACATCACCTACGCCAATCCGATCGGAGAGGTCTTCCAGGCGTTGGGCGCAAGGCTCCCGTAGTTCCGGGGACGGGATGATAGAATCCGATCTATGAAGGACGCGGCGCACTGCCTTGCCGAAGCCCGAGAGGCCAAGGAAAAGGCCAAGGAGATCTTTCCCCGGTTCGGATCGGTCAACGGGATCGGCTTGGCGAGACAGGGGGACGGCTACGCCGTGAAGGTGAGCTTCGAGGCCGAGCCCCGGAACCGGGAGGGCATGCCGCGGGAGATCGGTGGGATTCCGGTGATCGTGCGGATCATCGGTCAGATCCACAAGCAGGCCGTATAGGTCCCTTTCTTGCAGCCCATACCCTCCGGAATGCAGCCTGTCCGCACCCGCAACATCCCTCCGCCGCCCGCTCCCCACCGGCGCTCCCGGCTCAAATGGGCCATCGTCGTGCTGGTCCTTTTGGCGGTCGGCGCGTTCGTCATCCGGCCGTTCTGGCAGGTCACGAGCCAGTTCGAGGACCTGACGTTCCGCCAACCCTCCCGGCTCTATGCCAAGGCGACGCGGATCGCCCCCGGCCGGAGCTATCCGGTGAGCCTGCTGATCTCGGACCTGCGGGCCGAGGGGTATCGGGAGGACACGGACACGAATCCCCTCCCCGCCGGCCGCTACCGCAAGGTCGGCCGCGGTCTCGCCGTCCACCTGCGGCGGTTCCCGCGGCCGGATGGCAGCGAAGGGGGCGGGCAGGTCGAGATCACCTGGCGCGGCAACCGCATCGCCGCCCTGCGCCAGGAGGGCAGCAAGGTCGAGTCGGTGGTCCTCGAGCCGCCGCTCCTCGCCTCCTACTACGGACCCGAGCAGTACGAGCGCCGGCCGGTCCGGATGGACCAGGTCTCGCGGGACCTCGTCAACGCCGTGGTCGCGGCCGAGGACGATAACTTCTTCGACCATTCGGGCGTCTCTTTGAGCGGCATCGCGCGGGCGTTCTGGGTCAACTTCCGCGGCGGGGAGATCCGCCAGGGCGGCAGCACGCTCACCCAGCAGCTCGTCAAGAACCTCTATCTGACCCACGAGCGCACCTGGGGCCGCAAGGGGCAGGAGCTGATCCTCGCCGTGCTCCTGGAGATGCGCTACGGCAAGGACGAGATCCTCGAGGCCTACCTCAACGAGATCTACCTCGGCGGCAGCGGCGGGGTCTCGCTCATGGGCATGGGCGCCGCCTCGCGCGCCTACTTCGGCAAGGATACGAACCAGCTCGACCTGGCCGAGGCCGCCACCCTGGCGGGCGCGATCCGCGCCCCGGCGTCCTACTCGCCGCTGGCCCATCCGGAGAAGGCGAAGGAGCGCCGCGACTGGGTCCTGCAACGCATGCTGAAGCTCCGCCTCGCCGAGCCCGAGCGCGTGGAGCACGCCCTCGCCTCGCCTCTGAACGTGGCCCCGGAGCCCGTGGTGCGGCGCCGCGCCCCCTACTTCGCCGACGCCGTGGCCGCGGAGGCCCAGCGCCGCTTCGGCGTCGAGGACCTCGCGGAGGGCGGCTATGTCTTCTTCTCGACGCTCGACTGGCGCAACCAGCAGGCGGCCCAGGAGGCGGTCGAGGAGGGGCTCAAAGCCGTGGAGAAGGGGTATCAGAAGGGGCACAAGGGCACCGGGCCGCTGCAATCCGCCCTGGTGTCGCTCGATCCCGAGACCGGCGGCATCCTGGCCTACATCGGCGGGCGGAGCTACGGCGGCAGCCAGTTCGACCGCGCCGGCCAGGCGCTGCGCCAGGCGGGCAGCGCCTTCAAGCCGATCGTCTACGCCGCGGCGTTCGAGTCGAAGAAGGTCACTCCCGCCTCCTTCCTGGAGGACGAGCCGCTCACCGTGCGCCTGGCCAACCTGACCTGGAGCCCGAAGAACGACGACGGCAGCTTCCACGGCTGGGTGACGGTGCGCACCGCGCTGGAGAAGAGCTACAACCCCGCGACCACGCGGCTCGCCATGCAGGTGGGCATGCCGCGCATCGTCGAGCTCGCGCACGACATGGGCATCTCCTCGGAGATGGAGCCGTTCCCCTCCGTGGCCCTGGGCGCGGCCGGGGTCACGCCGGTGGAGCTCGCCACGGTCTACGCGACGCTCGCGGCGGGCGGCGTGAGGCCGCCGCTCCACGGGCTGGTCGCGGTGCTCGACCGCTACGGCAAGCCGGTCGAGGGGGCGCCCGTGGGGGAGCCGGAGCGGGTGCTCTCGCCGCAGTCGGCCTACATCGTGACCTCGCTCCTCCAGGGGGTGTTCGTGCGCGGCACGGCCCGCGGCGCGGCCTCGGGCCTGGGCGGCGACCTGGCGGGCAAGACCGGCACCACGAACAAGCGCCGGGACAGCTGGTTCGGCGGCTACTCGCCGGAGCGGGCGACCGTGGTCTGGGTGGGCTACGACGACAACGCCACCACCCGCCTGTCGGGCGCCCGCGCCGCGCTGCCGATCTGGGTGCGCTTCGTCGCCAAGGTGGCGCCGCGCAGCGGCTTCGCCACCTTCTCCCAGCCGCCGGGCCTGACCACGGCGCTGATCGATCCGGCCACCGGCCTGCTCGCGACCGAGTACTGCCCCACGCCCATGACCGAGGTCTTCCGCGAGGGCGAGGCGCCCACCGGGATCTGCGACCGCCACGGCAGCTACTGGGACATGGAGGTGGCGGAAGCCGCCGGCGAGGGCGGCGAGGAGATCGCGGACGCCGTGGAGGAGGCGGTCGACGAGGCCGCCGGCGTGGTGACCCGCGAGGCGAGCGCCGAGAAGAGGCGCCACCCCCTCCGCCGCTGGCTCAAGAAGGTCTTCGGCAGCGGCAAGGACGAGAAGAAGAAGGAAGAAGACCCCAACCGCCCGCCGCGGTAAAAGAAAGGACGAAAAGGACGTAAGGGACCTAAAGGACGAAAAGGACCCGGAAGGCCGTCCTTGGGTCCTTGAGGTCCTTTATGTCCTTTACGTCCTTGGGGTCCTTTGTTCCCCGGATCGCGCTATCATGTCTGGCTCCGGCCCGCGCGTTCCGGCGCGGCGCGGAACCGTATCCGTACCCAGATGTTCAAGACGCCTTCCATCGTCGTCCAGCGGGCGCGCACGCACAACCTCAAGGGGATCGACTGCCATGTGCCCCACCGGGCGGTCACCGTGGTCACCGGTCCGTCCGGTGCCGGCAAGTCGTCGCTCGCCTTCGACACCATCTTCGCCGAGGGGCAGCGCCGGTTCGTGGAGTCGATGTCCACCTACGCCCGGCAGTTTCTCGACCAGATGGAACGGCCGCCGGTCGACGCGATCGACAACATCCTCCCGGCCGTGGCCCTCGAAGCCAAGAACGCGGTGCGCAACGCGCGCTCGACCGTGGGCACCATCACCGAGGCCATGGACGTCCTGCGCCTCCTCTTCACCCACCTGGGCGAGGTCGGGTGCCCCAACGGCCACGGCCCGGTGCGCTCTTACACTCCGGAGGAAGCTGCCCGCGAGCTCGCCGAAGGGGCCGCGGGCGACCCGTTCACCCTGGTGGTCCGCATCCCGCGGCCCAAGAAGGGGGCCGAGGATGCCCTCGGCGAGCTGATCCGCCAGGGCTTTCAGCGCCGGCTCCAGGGCGACGAGGTCGTGCGCATGGAGCCCGGCGAACGCTGGCCTGCGAAGCTCGACCCGCTGCCTCTCGTGCTCGGCCGCTTCCCGGCCCGGGAGGATGCCCTGGCGCGCATCCTCGACACGGTCGAGGCGGGCTTCCGCATGGCGAACGGGGGTGGCGGGAAGGTCGAGGCGCGGGGCACCCGGGTGCGCCTGTACAGCCGGGAGCTCTCCTGCGCGGTCTGCGGCGAGGTGGTGCGGCGGCCGACGCCGGCCCTGTTCTCGTTCAACTCCCCGCTCGGCGCCTGCCCCACCTGCCAGGGCTTCGGCCGGGTGATCGGCATCGACCGGGCGCGCGTCATCCCCGACCCGAAGCGGAGCCTGTCCGAGCGCCCGATCGCGCCCTGGAACACGCCGGCCTACGAGGAGCTCTACGACGAGCTGCTCAAGGCGGCGAAGAAGCGCGGTATTCCCCTGGACCGGCCCTGGAGCGACCTGCCCGGGGAGGACCGCGAGTGGATCTGGTCGGGCCAGGGGAAATTCACCAACCTGGAGGAGTTCTTCGAGTGGCTGGAGGCGCGCACCTACAAGGTGCACGTGCGCGTGCTGCTCGCCCGCTACCGTTCCTACAACCCCTGCCCGGACTGCGGCGGCGCCCGCCTGCGCCCCGAGGCCGTGGCCGTGCGCCTGGAGGGCAGGAACCTGCCGGACCTCATGGCCATGAGCATCGAGCGCCTGCGCTCCTGGCTGCGCGAGCGGCGCTGGACGCCGCGCCAGCGCGAGGTGGCCGGCCACCTGCTCGACGAGATCGCCGAGCGCATCGAGGTCCTCCACCGGGTGGGGCTCGACTACCTGACGCTCGACCGCCAGGCCCGCACCCTCTCCGGCGGCGAGACCCAGCGCATCCACCTCGCCGCGGCGCTCGGCTCGGGCCTCACCAGCACCCTCTACGTGCTCGACGAGCCGACCATCGGGCTCCACCCGCAGGACAGCGAGCGGCTGCTCGAGCTGCTGCGCGACCTCGCCCGGCGGGGCAACACCGTCCTGGTCGTGGAGCACGACCGCACGCTCATCAAGGGGGCAGACCACATCATCGACCTCGGCCCCGCGGCCGGCGAGCATGGCGGCCGAGTCGTGGCCGAGGGGCCGCTCTCCGTGATCCTCGCGTGCGAGGAATCGCTCACCGGCCGCTACCTGCGGGAGCGGCCCACGACCCCGGCGCGCAAGCACGTCGCCCGCTTCCGCCGCGAGCAGGGCTGGGAGACGCTCGCCCAGGAGATCTCCAACCTGCCGCGCGTGTCGATCCGCGGCGCCCGGGCGCACAACCTCAAGAGCGTTGACGTCGACCTGCCGCTCGGCGCCATGGTCGCGGTGACCGGCGTCTCGGGCTCGGGCAAGTCCACCCTGATCGAGAACGTGCTCTACGGCACCTACCAGCGGGCGCGCGGCGTGGTCGACGTGGACCCGGGCGAGTGCGACTCGCTGCTCGGCCTCGAAGCGCTGGAGGACGTGACCCTGGTGGACCAGCGCCCGCTCGGCCGCTCCACGCGCTCGAACCCGATCACCTACATCAAGGCCTACGACGAGATCCGC
>Ga0268265_10000922_pt1 | contig 27196 bp, 28 predicted proteins | sample KBSSwiS52_FD_190355 | JGI IMG/M metagenome (GOLD analysis project Ga0268265, IMG submission 190355) | Switchgrass rhizosphere microbial communities from Kellogg Biological Station, Michigan, USA - KBS Switchgrass S5-2 (SPAdes) (version 2) | ecosystem: Host-associated > Plants > Roots >...
TTGTGCTTATTGTCCTGCCGCGATATGCGGGACAGGCCTACGCAGGGACGAAGTCGATCTTGCGGCTTTCGAGGTCGACGCGCACCAGCTTCACCGTCATGCGATCGGCGAGGCGGAAGCGCTTGCCGGTGCGCTCGCCGAACAGCACGTGGCGCGCGGCGTCGAACTGGAAGTAGTCGCGTCCCAGCTCCGAAATGTGGACCAGGCCGTCGACGAAGTAGTCGTCGAGCGTGACGAACAGGCCGAAGGCGGTGACGCCGGTGATGCTGCCTGAGAAGGTGCCGCCGACGTGGTCGCGCATGTAGTAGCACTTGAGCCAGTTCTCCACGTCGCGGCTCGCGTCGTCGGCGCGCCGCTCGGTCTCGGAGGTGTGGCGGCCGAGCGCTTCCCAGTCGGACTCGGCATAGGTCTTGTTGGCGAGAGCGGCCTTGATCGCGCGGTGCACGACCAGGTCGGGATAGCGCCGGATCGGCGAGGTGAAGTGCACGTAGGCCTCGAAGGCGAGGCCGAAGTGGCCGACGTTGCTCGGGCTGTAGACCGCCTGCTTCATCGAGCGCAGCAGGATGGTCTGCAGCAGGCCGAAGTCCGGTCGCTTGCGGATGCGCTCGATCAGGCGCGCGTAGTCCTTCGGCTTCGGCACTTCGCCCCCCGGCAGGTCGAGGCCGAGCTCGGCGAGGAACTGGCGCAGCGCGGCGACCCTGTCCGCCGCGGGCACGTCGTGCACGCGGTAGAGCACCGGCTGCTTGCGGTTGGCGAGGAAATTTCCCGCGCACACGTTCGCCGCGAGCATGCATTCCTCGATGATGCGGTGCGCGTCGTTGCGCGCCTCGGGCACGATCTTCTCGATCTTGCCGCGCTCGTCGAAGATCATGCGCGTCTCGACGGTGTCGAAGTCGATCGCGCCGCGGCGGTTGCGCTCGGCGTGCAGCGCGTGGAACAGGTCGTACAGCGTCTGCAGGTCCTGCGGCGCCTTGCCGCCGGAGAGCTTCGCCCAGACCTCGGTGTACGTCAGGCGCGCGCGCGAGCGGAACACCGCGGCATAGAACTCGTAGCGCGCGACCTCGCCCTGGGGCGTGATCGCCATCTCGCACACCATCGCGAGGCGCTCGACGTTCGGGTTGAGCGAACACAGCCCGTTGGAGAGCTTCTCCGGCAGCATCGGGATCACGCGGCGCGGAAAGTAGACCGAAGTGCCGCGCTCGCGCGCGTCCTGGTCGAGCGCGTCGCCCGGGCGCACGTAATGGCTGACGTCGGCGATCGCCACCCACAACCGCCAGCCCCGCTTTCCTTCCCCAGGTTCGCGCCGCGCGTACACCGCGTCGTCGAAGTCGCGCGCGGTTTCGCCGTCGATGGTGACGAAGGGGAGGTCGCGCAGATCTCGTCGGTTTTCCAGATCTTTTTCTTGAATCGAATCCGGTATGGCCCGCGTCTGCGCCATCGCCTTCTTCGAGAACTCGTGCGGCACGTCGAACTTGCGCACCGCGATCTCGATCTCCATGCCCGGGTCGGCGTAATGGCCGAGCACCTCGGCGACGCGGCCGATCGGCTGCGCGTGCTTGCTCGGCTGCGCGACGAGATCCACCGTCACCACCTGGCCGGGTTTGGCCTTGCCCGCGTCGGCCGGGGGCACGAGGATGTCGTGCGCGATGCGCCGGTCCTCGGGCGCGAGCAGCAGCACGCCGTGCTGGTTGTGCAGGCGGCCGACGATGCGGCGGTTGGCGCGCTCGAGCACCTCCACGACCTCGCCGACCGGGCGGCCGCGATGATCGTGGCCGGTGGCGCGCACCGCGGCACGATCGCGATGCATGAGCTGGCGCATCTCCGCCGGCGGCAGGAATATGGAAGCGCCGCCTTCGTCGGGCACCAGGAAGCCGTGACCGTCGGGATGGCCTTCGACGCGTCCGGCGACGAGCGCGATCCGCTTCGCGACCAGCAGGCTGCCGGCGCGGTTCTGCACCACGTCGCCGGCGCGCTCGAGCGCGCTCAGCGCGCGGTCGAAGTCCTTGCGCAGGTGGCGTGCGATGCGCATGCGCATCGCGAGCTCGTCCGCGGTGAGCGGCGCGCGCGCGGCGTTCAGCGCCGCGAGGATGCGGCCCGCGTCGGGAGCTTGGTCGCGGTCGGCCCGATTTCGCCGCCGCAGTGCGGTTCGTTTCTGCTTTTTCTTTGACACTCTAGAGGCCTGCTTCTAAAATCGCGCCTCCCCTGCCGAGGTGGCGGAATTGGTAGACGCACTAGGTTCAGGTCCTAGCGGTGGCAACACTGTGGGGGTTCGAGTCCCTTCCTCGGCACCAGCACCAGCGCAAACCGGAATTTTAACCTGCTAAGGGTCGGCGGACCCTCAGGTCACTTCAGGTCCGCAGCGGCTCGATCCTGGCGAGGCTGGCGCGCGCCGACGAGCGGCGCAGCATCTCGATGCTGTAGAGGCGGCTGCTGAACAGCTCGAGCGCGCCGACGATCTGCTGCTTGAGGAAGTCCGCGCCCGAAATCGACTCGCGCTGCCACTTGTCGTGCTCGCTGTGGGCGAACATCTCGGCGGCGAAATCCTCGACCAGGCGCAGCTTCTCGCGGCAGTAGCGGTCGTCGATCGCGTCGGCCGCGCGCCGGCAGAGGTCCAGCACGCGGCGCAGCGCGCGGAAGTCGCTCGCCGCGCCCGAATGGCGGTCGATGATCTGCCGCAGGGAGGCGTGGTGGGTGCGGGCTTCGTCGAGGTCGGAATGCATTGCGCGGATATTCTGCGTTCCTTGCGCGCGACGCGCTGTCGCGCGCCCACCCAATTGGCGTGCGCGCGATGCGACAGCGCGTCGTTGGCCAATGACAGGAAGAACGGCAGACCCCCGAACGGACCATTTGGCTGAGAACGCGCCTGTTGCACGGCTGCGCCATAGTCCTGTCGCACATGAAAACCATCCCGAACGGCGCATTGACTCTGTGTCTCGCGGCGATCCTGCTCTCCGGCTGCGGCAACCTGCTGCCGCGCTCGAAGGAGCACCACCCGGGCACCCCGTGGACCACCTACCGCGAGGCCCAGGCGGCGTTCGACAAGATCGTCCCCGGCAAGACCACGGTGGAAGACCTGGTCGAGCTGAGCGTGGACCCGGACAACGTGCCGAACATCGCGATCCTGAATTATTCCGACGTGCTGCGCCGCTTCATGCTCAACCAGTCGGTGACCCTGGCCGACCTGGATCAGGGCGTGCAGCAATGCGTGCTGGCGAAGACCGTGTGCCGCGGCTTCGAGATCAACCACCGCATCGTCTCGAAGCAGCGCAACGGCAACTTCTTTCTGGACGTCTTCGGCTTCCGCAAGGAGACCCACACCCAGGGCTTCCGCTTCCAGGGCCTGGTGCTGGTGAAGGAAGGCGTGGTGATCTACAAGCTGACCGGCGGCCAGCCGGTGATCCACGAGTCCGAGGAAAACTCCAACCCGCTCGGCCCGGTGCAGTCGATCGGCAACAAGCTCCTGGGCGGCTGGCTCTAGCTATACGTCGTAGGGGTGCCGCATCACGATCGTCTCGTCGCGATCGGGGCCGGTGGAAATGATGTCGGCCGGCACCGAGCACAATTCCTCGATCCGACGCAGGTATTTGCGCGCCGCCTTGGGTAGCCCCTCGTAGGTCTTCACGCCGACCGTGCTTTCCTGCCAGCCGGCGACCTCGTCGTAGACCGGAACGCAGCGCTCGAGCTCCTCCGCGCCGACCGGCAGGATGTCGCTCAGGCGCCCGTCGACCTCGTAGCCGGTGCAGATCTTCAGCACTTCCGCGCCGTCGAGCACGTCGAGCTTGGTGATGCAAAGCCCGGAGACGCCGTTCAGCTGGATCGAGCGCTTGAGCGCCGCGGCGTCGAACCAGCCGGTGCGGCGCGGCCGCCCGGTCGTGGCGCCGAACTCCTGGCCGCGCTGCCGCAGGCGCTCGCCCACGGTGTCGGAGAGCTCGGTCGGGAACGGCCCGCTGCCGACGCGGGTGCTGTAGGCCTTGGTGATGCCGAGCACGTAGTGCAGGTGCATCGGTCCGATTCCCGCCCCCGCCGCGGCCGCGCCGGCCACGCAGTTCGACGAAGTGACGTACGGATAGGTGCCGTGGTCGATGTCGAGCAGCGAGCCCTGCGCGCCTTCGAACAGCAGGTTCTTGCCGCCGCGGTTGGCGTCGTACAGCGCGCGCGGCACGTCGGCCACCAGCGGCGCGATGCGCGGCGCGAGCGCGAGGGTTTCGTCCAGCGTCTTCTTGAAATCGACCGTCTCGCGCTGGTAGAAATTCTTCAGCACGAAATTGTGGAACTCGAGCAGCTCCTGCAGCTTGTCGGCGAAGCGCACCGGCTTGAACAGGTCCTGCAGCCGGATGGCGCGGCGCGCCGCCTTGTCCTCGTACGCCGGGCCGATGCCGCGCCCGGTGGTGCCGATCTTCTGCTCGCCTTTCGCCGCCTCGCGCGCGACGTCGAGCGCGGCGTGGTAGGGCAGGATCAGCGGGCAGGCCTCCGAGATGCGCAAGCGCGCCGCGACTTCCACGCCGGCGGCCTCGAGCTCGTCCATCTCCTGCACCAGCGCCTGCGGCGAGAGCACCACGCCGTTGCCGATGTAGCACTGCACGCTGCCGCGCAGGATGCCCGACGGGATCAGGTGCAGCACGGTCTTCTTGCCGGCGATCACCAGCGTGTGGCCGGCGTTGTGGCCGCCCTGGAAGCGCACCACGCCCTGCGCGCGGTCGGTGAGCCAGTCGACGATCTTGCCCTTGCCTTCGTCGCCCCACTGGGTGCCGATCACCACGACGTTGCGCGCGCTCATTTCGTCATCCCTGCGAGACTCCTCAAATCGATGGAAAAACCGGTAGCAGGTCTTGCGCGTCCAAAAGCCTTGCCGACTTCATCATATCGCCCGCCGCGAGCGACGGCGCCGGTGACGCCGTCGCAATACGCATCGAACACCACACCCGAGTGGTAGTGGTAGCCGCGCAGCTCGGCGAGGTCGAAACTGGCGGGAAACTTGCAGGCCTTCGCCAGCTTGCGCAGCGTGGTGAGCGCCTGGGTCACCTCCGCCATGGGCGGCAGGCGCTTTTCCGCTTCGTCGAGTATCTCCGCCCCACCGTACAGGTTTGGCAGCAGCAGCATCGCATCGCGAATCTTCGCCGGCAGCTTGCGCGTCAGGGACCGCAGGGCCGGAACGTCTTTACGCTGCAAAGCTTCGAACAGCTCGGCTTCGCGCTCGCCGCGGACTTTCGCGGACTGCGCGAGCGCCCGGAATACCGCGACATGGCCGATGTCGATGCGCGCGTTGCGCGCGCCTGCCAGCTTGAGCGCCTCGCAGAGCAGCTCGAGCATCTCGACGTCGGCCGCGACGCCGGCCTCGCCGTACATCTCGGCGCCGAGCTGGATCGGCTCGCGCGTGGCGCCGGGCGCCGCCGGGCGCGTGTGCAGCACGCTGCCGCAGTAGCAGAGGCGCGTCACGCCCTTGCGGTTGAGGAGGTGCGCATCGATGCGCGCCACCTGCGGCGTGATGTCGGCGCGCACGCCCATCATGCGGCCGGAGAGCTGGTCGACCACCTTGAAGGTGCGCAGCTCGAGGTCGTGGCCGGTGCCGGTGAGCAGCGCGTCCATGTATTCCAGCAGCGGCGGCATCACCAGCTCGTACTTGCGGGCAAAAAACAGGTCCAGGATCGTGCGCCGCAGCTTTTCGATCCGCATCGCCGCCGCGGGCAGGATGTCCTCGATGTACTCGGGAAGGATCCACTTCATCCGCGTACCCAGAGCAGGATCAGCAGGCCGACGATCATCGACGACAGGCCGACGAAGCGGATCTGGCCGTCGCTCATCTGCGTGATCTTGCGGAACGTGTCGCGCCAGAGGGTGGGCGCGATGAACGGCAGCACGCCTTCGAAGATCAGCATCAGGGCGAGCGCCATGAGGAACGTGGTCGTCCCCATGGCGTTCTATTTGCGCGGGCTGGTGTTGCTGCGGCCGAGCGAGTCTCTAAAGTAACGCAGGAAGTCGGAGTTGGTCTCGAGCAGCATGAGATCGTTGCGGCCGCGGAAGGTCGAGCGGTAGGCTTCCATGCTGCGGTAGAACGAGTAGAACTCGGGGTTCTGGTTGAACGCCGCGGCGTAGATCGCGGCCGACTTGGCGTCGCCCTCGCCGCGCACGCGCTGCGCGTCGCGATAGGCCTCGGCGAGCAGCACCTCGCGCTGGCGGTCGGCGTCGGCGCGGATCTTCTCGGCTTCGGCCGCGCCGGTGGAGCGCAGCTCGTTGGCGATGCGCTTGCGCTCGGCCTCCATGCGGCGGTAGACCGACTCGCTCACGTCCTGCGGCAGGTCGACGCGCTTCAGGCGCACGTCGATGATCTCGACCCCGATGCGCTTCAGGTCCTGGTCGACCTTCTCGCGCACCCGGTTCATCACCTGCTCGCGCTCGCCCGACACCACCTCGTGCACGGTGCGCGCGCCGAACTCGTCGCGCAGCACGCCGGCCACGGTCTGCTTGATGCGCGTCGCCGCGCGCAGCTCGTCGCCCTGCACGCTGACGTAGTACTGGCGCGTATCGGCGATGCGCCACTTGACGAACGAGTCGACCAGCACCGGGCGGTTGCCCTGGGTGAGGAAGCGCAGCGGCTCGGCGTCGTCGAAGGTGAGGATGCGCATGTCGAAGTGGCGCACGTTCTGCAGCAGCGGCCACTTGAAATGCAGGCCGGAGCGGTTGATGACTTCCTTCACCTCGCCCAGCTGGAACACGATCGCGTTCTGGCGCTGGTCGACGGTGAACAGCGAGCTCGAGACGAGCAGCGCGAGCACCGCGAGGATTGCGACGACCGGACCGAGGGCTCGCATCAACGGTCCCCCCGCTCGCGGTTCCTGAGCGTCTCCCGCGTGCGCGGGCCTTCCGCGGCCGGTGCTTCCGGCGGCGTCGTGGCGCGCGGCTGCGTGCCCTCGGACCCCGGCGTGCCGGCGTTCTGCATCACCTTCTCGAGCGGCAGGTAGAGCAGGTTCCCCGAGCCGCGGTAGTCCATCATGATCTTGCTGGTCGAGGTCAGGATCGCCTGCATGGTCTCGATGTAGAGGCGCTCGCGCGTCACCGCCGGCGCCTTCGCGTACTCGGTGAGCACCTGCTTGAAGCGCGACGCCTCGCCCTCGGCATTGGCGATCACGCGCTGCTTGTAGCCCTCGGCCTCCTGCTGCAGGCGCGCCGCCGTGCCGCGCGCGCGCGGCACGACGTCGTTCGAATAGGACTGGCCCTCGTTCTTCTGCCGCTCGCGGTCCTGGCCGGCCTTGACCGCGTCGTCGAACGCCGCCTGCACCTGCTCGGGCGGCTGCGCGTTCTGGATCGTGACCGTGCTCACGGTGATGCCGGTGCCGTAGCGATCGTGGATCTGCTGCATCAGATCCCGCGCCTTGTTGGCGACGTCGACCTGGGTCTCGTACAGGATCGCGTCCATGCGGTTCTTGCCGATCACCTCGCGCATCGCGGTCTCGGCGATCTGCATCGCCGACTCGTCGGGACGCCGGATGTTGAAGGTGAAGTCGCGCGCGTCCTTCACCAGGTACTGCACCGCGAACTGCAGGTCGACGATGTTCTCGTCGTCGGTGAGCATGAGCGACTCTTTGAGCACCTTGGTGCGAACGTTGTTGCGGTAGCCGACTTCCAGCGTGCGCACCTGCGCCAGGTTGACGATCTCGTGCGACTGGATCGGCCACGGCATGCGCCAGCGCAGGCCGGACGCGGTCTCCTGGGAATAGCGGCCGAAGGTGAGCACCACGCCGCGCGTGCCTTCCACCACGATGTAGAAGCCGCTCGCCAGCCACACGGCGATGACCAGCGCGATCAGCACCCCGGCGCCGCCACCCAGGCCGCGCGCGCTCGGCCCGCGCGGCGGCTCGTCGCCGCCGCGCCGGCGGCCGAACAGCTCGGAGAGCCGGCGGTTGAAATTGCGCCACAGCTCGTCGAGGTCGGGCGGGCCCTGGTTGCCGCCGCCAGGGCCTTGCGGGCCGCGGGAGCCGCGTCCCCAGTTGGGGTCGTTGAGGGACATTTCTTTAGTGAGTATGAACCGGCTGGGCTTCGGGTTTCGTGGCGGCCCTGGCTTTAGCGAACTCGGCGATCGCTTGTCGCAGCAACTCGAGTCCGGCGCCAGTGCGCGCGCTCACGAAAACGCGGGAAATCCTACCATATTGATCCCGCTCGACTCCCGGTTCCAGTCCTGCGGCATCGATCTTGTTCCAGACCAGCAGCCGCGGGGCCTCGCCTGCCGGAATCTCGGCCAGCACCTTGTCCACCGCCGCCGCCTGCTCGTTCCGCACCGCGGAGGACGCATCGACCACGTGCAGCAGCAGGTCGGCGTGCACTGTTTCCTCCAGCGTGGCGCGGAACGCCGCCACCAGGTCGTGCGGCAGATCGCGGATGAAGCCCACCGTGTCGGAGACCACGACATTTCCCACTTCGGGAATCCATACTCGCCGCGTGGTGGTGTCCAGGGTGGCGAAGAGCTGGTCGGCTTCGTACGCCCTGGCCTTGGCGAGCGCGTTGAACAGCGTCGACTTGCCGGCGTTGGTGTAGCCGACGAGCGAGATCGACAGCACCTCGCGCCGCGCGCGGGCGCGCCGCTGGACGGTTCTCTGCTTTTTCAGCTGCAGCAGCTTCGCCTTCAGCGTCTTGACCCGGGTCGCGATGTAGCGCCGGTCGAGCTCGAGCTGCGTCTCGCCGGGGCCGCCGGTCTTGCCGAGGCCGCCGCGCTGGCGCTCCAGGTGGGTCCAGCCTCGCACCAGGCGCGTCGAGAGATGCTGGAGCTGCGCCAGCTCGACCTGCAGCTTGCCTTCGTTGGTCTGTGCGCGCTGCGCGAAGATCTCGAGGATCAGCTCGGTGCGGCCCATCACGCGGCGCACCACCTCGCGCTCGACGTTGCGCTCCTGCGCGGGCGAGAGGGTGTGGTTGAACACGACATACATCGCGTTCAGCTCCTCGGCGGCGCGGCCGATCTGCTCGACCTTGCCGGAACCGGCGTAGAAGCGCGGGTCTGGTTTACTTCTCTTGCCTTTCAAAACCGTGTAGCGCCGCACGCCGGCGCTCTGGACCAGACGCACCACCTCCTCCACGCTTTCCTCATAGTGGTCGTCACCGAAGTCGAGGCAAACGATGACCGCCGCCTGGGGATCGGCGGCTGCGGCGGGGCGGTCTAACAAAGAACCTGGGCTACCAAAGAACCACTAGCTCAGCTACTCGGCTTCCTTGTCCGGACCGAGGCTGATGGGGCGGGACGGCACGACGGTGGAGATGGCGTGCTTGTAGACCATCTGCGTGACGGAGTTACGCAGCAGCACCACGTACTGGTCGAACGATTCGATCTGGCCCTGCAGCTTGATCCCGTTCACCAGGTAGATCGAGACCGGGACATGCTCCTTGCGCAGGGTGTTCAAAAAGGGGTCTTGTAGCAACTGCCCTTTGTTGCTCATGTTCTTCTCTCTTGGGGGGTTTGGAGCTGGTTTTGTAGCCATACTCTAGTTGATTTTCTTGGGTTTATCTAGCCTCGTAGGCGGCGTGACATCGCCGCATTGCGCACGATGGCGCAGTGCATGATCGGCCAGAACGCACGCGAGCATCGCCTCCGCGATCGGCGTGGCGCGGATCCCGACGCACGGGTCGTGGCGCCCGGTGGTCTCGACCTGTGTCGGATTTCCTCTGACGTCGATCGTGCGGCGCGGAACGCGGATGCTGGAGGTCGGCTTGAGCGCGAGCGACACGGTCACGTCCTGGCCGGTCGAGATGCCGCCGAGCACGCCGCCATTGTTGTTGGAGACGAAGCCCTGCGGCGTCATCTCGTCGCCGTGCTCGCTGCCCTTCTGCTCGATCGCGCCGAAGCCGGCGCCGATCTCCACGCCCTTCACCGCGTTGATCGACATCATCGCCCCGGCGATGTCGGCGTCGAGCCGCCCGTACACCGGCTCGCCCCAGCCGACCGGCACGCCCGAGGCCACCACGTTGACGCGCGCGCCGCACGAATCGCCGCTTGCGCGCAGCTGGTCCATGAATTTTTCGAGCTCGGGCACCAGCTGCGCATTCGCTGCAAAAAAGGGGTTGCCGTCCACGTCCGCCCAGGACGTAAACCCGATCTTGAGCTTGCCCACCTGCGCGAGATATCCCCGTACCGTGACCCCGTAGCGCTCCCTCAGCCACTTCTTCGCGATCGCGCCGGCGGCGACGCGCACCACCGTCTCGCGCGCGGATGCGCGCCCGCCGCCGCGCGCGTCGCGCATGCCGTATTTCTGCCAATAGGTGTAGTCGGCATGGCCCGGGCGAAACTTCTCGGCGATCGCCGAGTAGTCCTTCGAGCGCTGGTCCTCGTTGCGAACCAGGAAGCCGATCGCGGTGCCGGTGGTGCGGCCCTCGTACACGCCGGAAAGGATCTCGACCGTATCGGTCTCGCGGCGCTGCGTGACGTGGCGCGAGGAGCCCGGCTTTCTGCGGTCCAGCTCCTTCTGAATATCTTCGGCGTTCAGCTGCAGCCCGGGCGGGCAGCCGTCGACCACCCCGCCGTAAGCGGGACCGTGCGACTCGCCGAACGAGGTCACGCAGTAGAGAAGACCGAAGCTGTTGCCCGACATGCAGAAATCATCTCATGAAAAACGCGCGGGTCTCGAATACACCCGTGGCGAATGATTTTCCATTCGAGCGCAGCGTGCGCTTGAGCACGAAGTCGAACAGCAGCGGATTGTGCGTGCGGATCTCGCGCAGCACCGGCGCCGCGCTCTCCGGCAGCAGCTTGAGCGACACCAGATAGTCGACCGAGAACACCGGCATGACCCCGGGCAGCGGATAGTCGGAGCCGTTCAGCAGGCGCGCGTGCCACTCGCCGTTCTCGATCGTGCGCACCAGCGCCGGCCCGGCGCGGTTGACCTGCGTCATGGCGGAAATATCGCCGTAGGCGTTGGCGTGTTTTTCAAAGATTCGAACGAAGAGCGAGAAGCTGTCGACGTACGGTCCATTGGGACCCTTGTCGAGGTCGCGGTCCTCGCCCATCGATGCGCAGTGCGCGACCACCACGCGCACGCCGGCATCGAGCGCGCGCCGCAGCCGCAGGGGGTTGCCGAAGTCGTGCGCCTCGCGTCCGAGCACCGCCCGCTCCAGACCCGCATGCGAGATGAGCGGCAAATCGAACTTCGCCATTCGCCGGAAGAACGCCTCACACTTCCCGGAAGCCGGATCGATGCCCATTGCCGAAGGCAGCCACTTGACGCCGCGCGCGCCGCCCTGCTGCGCCCGCTCGAGCGCCTCGAGCGCGTCCCGGCGATACGGATGGATCGAGGCGACCCATTCGAAATCCTCGGCGTACTTCTTCGCCACGTCGCGCGCATAGTCGTTCGGCACGTAGAAGATGGTGTGCTCGAGGTCGGGCTCGCCGCCCGCGTGATGCGCGCGCTCGAAGGCGAACAGCACCACTTTGATGCCCTGCCTCTTGTCCCCCCTCATGCCGTCGATCAGGTTGCGCATGCGATCGACGTAGGCGTTGTCGACGCTGCCGCTCGCGTCGTTCACGCAACCGGCATTGAGGAAGAACAGCCGCCGGGCGTACTGCCCGGGACTCAGCAGGCTGTCGGTCTGCGGATTGACGTAGATGCCGCTGCCGGCGTCGCCGTTGCCGATGAGGTGGGCGTGGCTGTCCCAGACCTTGGCGGGATCGAGCCCGTCCCAGGCGCTGCGCACCAGCTCATGTTCGGCCAGGCGGCGCGGCAGGCGCGCGTAGCACGGATTCCAGAAACCCTGCTCGGGCCAAAAGCGCCACGCCGCGAAGCCGCCTGCAGCCGCGGCGACGCCCAATCCCCCCAGAAGGAACTTCCTACGCAGGCCAGTTCTTGATGTAGCCCTTGAGCATCTTGTTCTCGAAGTCCTGCTCTTCGAGCACCGCCTTGGCCACGTCGCGGAACGAGATCACGCCGATCAGCTTGCCGTCCTGCAGCACCGGCAGGTAGCGCGCGCCGCTGTCGATCATCGTGCGGCGCAGGTCGTTGACCGCCATGTCGGGCGTCGCGGTGACCGGATTGCGCACCATGATCTCCGACACCTTCACCTCGCCGAGCGAGCCGTTGCGCGACGCAATCGCGCGCAGCAGCTCGTGGAAAGTGAGCATGCCCACCATGCGGCCCTGGTCGAGCACCACCAGCGAGCCGAGATTCTCCTTCGCCATGGTCGACACCGCGTCCACCGCGCGTCCGCCGGGCTCGATGCTGAGCAGCCGGTTTCCTTTGACGCGCAGGATCTCTTTGACTTGCATGGCGCGATCTCCTTGCAGGGCAATCTCGAATCAAGTCTAGTCCAAACCGGCTAGGATGTGTCGCCATGAAAACCGCCGAACGAGTCGCGCTGGTCACCGGCGGCGCGCGGGGCATCGGGCGCGGCACCGCACTGGTGCTCGCCGGCCAGGGCTGGCAGGTCGCCGTGGCCGACATACAGCGCAGCAGCGACTTTTTCTACGTGCGAACTGATGTCGCGAGCGAGCCGGCGGTGCGTGCCTGCGTGCGCGCCGTGGTGAAGCACTTCGGCCGGCTGGACGCGCTGGTAAACAACGCCGGGCTCACCGGTCCGGACGACGGCCCGATCGAGAAGCTCGCGCTGCGCGACTGGAACCGGCGCATCGGCACCAACCTCACCGGCGCGTTCCTGATGGCGAAGCACACGGTGCCGCACCTGCGCCGGGCGCGCGGCGCGATCGTCAACATCGCCTCGACGCGCGCGCTGCAGTCCGAGCCCGACACCGAGGCCTACAGCGCGAGCAAGGGCGGGCTGGTCGCGCTCACGCACGCGCTCGGCAACAGCCTCGGGCCCGAGATCCGCGTGAACTGCGTGAGTCCCGGCTGGATCGCGCACACGCCGGTGCGCAAGAAGGACCACGCCCAGCATCCGGTCGGGCGCGTGGGCCGCGACCAGGACGTCGCCGAGCTCGTCGCCTATCTGCTGTCGGACGCGGCCGGCTTCGTCACCGGCCAGAACTTCGTCATCGACGGCGGCATGACGAAGAAGATGATCTACGTCTAGCGCACCAGGATCGTCGCAAGGCCGAGCAGCATCCCCATGCTCACCACGTCGGTCGCGGTGGTGAGGAAGATGCTCGACGCCGTCGCCGGGTCGAAGCCGAAGCGCTTCAGCGTGAGCGGGATGATCGCGCCGGAGATGCCGCTCGCCATGCATGAAGAGATCATGGCCAGGAACACGACGAAGGCGAGCATCGCCGGCTGCTCCTGATGCTGCCCGGTCGCGGTGATGTACATGCCGACCGCGGCAGCGACGCCGACGCCGATGCCGTTCAGACAGCCGACCCAGGTCTCCTTCATCACCAGCGGGCGTTCGGTGCCGGGCTTGAGCTCGCCGAGCGTCATGCCGCGCAGCGTGACCGCGAGCGCCTGGCAGCCGGTGTTGCCCGACTGGCCGGCGAGCACGGGCAGGAACAGCGCCAGGATCACCAGCCGGTCAAGCGTGTCCTGGAACATGCCGACGACCGCGGCGGCAAGGAAGGCGGTGAGCAGGTTGAGCTGCAGCCACGGATGGCGCAGCTTCAGGCTGTGGACCCAGTGCGTCGCGAGCCGCTCCTCCTTCTCGACGCCCACCATGCTGCCGGCCTGCAGGGTGATCTCGATCGCCTGCGCCTCGAACATCGCCTGGCCGCGCACCAGGCCGACCAGCCGCTGCTCGGCGTCGACCACCGGATAGACCGGGTAGTGCCGGTCGAGCACCAGACGCATCGCGTCCTTGATCGGAACCGACGCGCGCAGCGCGAACGCGCCGCGCAGCATTACCTGGTCCAGCGTGCGGCCGCGCTCGCTGAACAGCAGGTCGCGCATGGTGACGATGCCGAGCAGGCGGCCATCGCTGTCGACCACGAACACATAGGTGATGAGCGCACGCGTCACCAGCTCGCGCAGCTCCTCGATGGTGTCGGCCACCGTGTGCTTGGGGTCGAAGGCAGCGACCACCGGCTCCATCATGCGGCCGACGGTGTCGTGATCGTACATCGCGTTGCGCTGCCATTGCCGCGCCACGTCCGCGGGCGCGGCGGAGATCGCGCGCTCGCGCGCGTCGCTGCGCAGCTCGTCGAGCACGTCCTGCGCGAAGCCGGGACTGAGGTGCATCAGCTGGTGGACCAGCTCTGCCGCTGGGAGGTCGGCGAGCTTGGCGGCCGCGCCCGGCGCCGAGCGCGCCTTGATCTCGTCCGTGAGATCCACGTTGCTGGCAGTGTCCATCCCTTCCCCCTTCTTCTTTTGTGCTACAGCCCGGCGGCCTCTGCCACGAGTTTTCTCAGCTCGCCGTACAGCCGCGAACGCACTTTACCGTAGGCGGCCTTCTTGATCACATTCGCCATCTCGTACGGGTCGCGCGCCAGATCGTAGAGCTCGTCGACGCCTTCCTTGTGCACCCAGTGGATGAGCTTGGCGCGGTCGGTGCGCACCGCCTTGTAGCTCATGCCGACGATCCACGGCCAGGCGGACTCGTTGTAGTACTCGACCAGGAACGACTTCCTCCAGCCCTTGCCGTTTCCCCGCAGCAATTTCTTGAAGGAGTGCCCCTGGATCTGCGGCCCCGGCTTGCCGCCGGCGAGCTCGATCATGGTGGGCGCGATGTCGATCGCCAGCACCATCGGCTTGATCGTGCTGCCCGGCTTGACCAGCTTCGGGTAGCGCACGAAGAACGCGGTGCGGATTCCCTCCTCGTAAGCGAAGCGCCGCTCGGCGCCGAGGCCGTGCTCGCCGAAGAAGAAGCCGTTGTCGCCGAGGAACACGATGCAGGTGTTGTCGAGCTTGCCGTTTTTCGCCAACTCATCGAGCAGCATGCCGACGCCTTCATCCACCGAGGCCATCATCGCGGCGCGCCGGCGGATCTCTTCCTGTGTGCCGCTCTGCAGCCCCTCGAGGAATGGGCGGCTCTCGGGCTTCGCGCGCAGGTCGAACACTTCCTTCCACGCCGGTTTGTCCTTCAGCACTTTGTCGAGCGGCAGCACGTTCGGTCGCGCCGGATAGTCGCCGCCGCGATACAGGTTCTCGTGCCGCTCGGGCAGCATGTAGCCGCGCATGCTGGCGAGGTCGATGGTGCCGTCCTGCTTCTGCTGCACGTCCGGGTGCACCGCCTTGTGCGCGAGGAACAGCGCAAACGGCTTGTCGCGCTTGCGCGCGACGTACGCCGCGGCGCGCTGATTCAGCAGGTCGGTGACGTAGCCCTCGACGCGCGCTTCCCTGCCGTTTTCGTAGAGCACCGGGTCGGCGAGCAATCCCTGGCCGCGGAAGCTCACCCAGTGGTCGTAGCCGGGACGCGGCGCGGCGTCGTTGCCCATGTGCCACTTGCCGATGTGCGCGGTCTCGTAGCCCAGGCGCTGCAGTGCAATGTGGTAGTTGGCGAGGCGATGGCTCATCGCCTCGCGCCCGACGTTGTCGATGATGCCGTGGCGCGACGCGTACTGGCCGGTGAGGATCGAGGCTCGGTTGGGCGAGCACAGCGGCGTAGTGTGGAACGCGTTGGCGAACATCGCGCCCTCGTGCGCCAGGCGGTCGATGTGCGGCGACTTCATGTAAGGATGTCCCGACGCGCCGGTTTCGTCGAAGCGCAGGTCGTCGATCAGGATCACGATCAGATTGGGCTTCACGGCGTATTCTCCCCGGAGACAACCGCCATTTTCTCATGCACAATGTCTTCATGACGCCCCGCGCCATCACCATCCGCCCCGCCGAGCCGCGCGACGCGCAGCCGATCGCGGCGATGTCGCGCGACTTCATCGAATCGGGCCTCGGCTGGAAATACGACGCGGCGCGCGTGCTGCGCGCGATGCGCGACAAGGAAACGATGGCGGTGGTCGCTTGCGAGGGCGGAAAAGGCCAGACCAAAGGCGCGCCGGGCGGCGCAGTGGCCGGCTCGGTGGCCACATCGGTCGCGGGCTTCGCCATCATGGAATTCGGCGACGAGCGCGCGCACCTCGTGCTGCTCGCGGTGCGGCCGTCGCACCGGCGCCTGGGCATCGGCCAGCGCATGCTCGACTGGCTGCTCGAATCGGCGCGCGTCGCCGGCATGGCCAGCATCCATCTCGAGCTGCGCGCGAGCAACGATGCCGCGCGCCGCTTCTACCGCGCGATGGGCTTCTACGAAACGGTGCTGGTGCCGGGCTACTACCGCAGCGGCGAAGGCAAGAAGGAAGGCGCGCTGCGCATGCTGCGCGTCCTTAGAAACCCGGGGCCCGTCCCTTACACCTGGCGTCCGCCGAAAACCGAAGCGCCCGAGTAATCAGGGCACGATGGCAAACCCGATGCGGAACTGGGATTTGTCCTTCACGTTGTAATCCAGGATCGATTCGCCGTAGCCGGCGAAGAATTGCATGTGCAGGTACGTGCTCACCGGTCCGAACTTCACGTCGCGGATGCGGCGCGACACGTCGAGCAGCACGCTGCCTTTGCCTGCGTTGCCGTAGCGCACCACGGTGGTCGCGACCCAGGTGCCGGCGGGCGAGTCGTAGCGCACGCGCCAGTCGACGTGGCCGCGATAGTCGTCGATATCGGTGTTCTCTTCCTTCTCGAGATAGGCGTAGACCTTCGGCGTGAAGGCGAAGCTGCCGACTTCCTTCACCTTCCAGCGCCACTCGGGGCGCACGAACGCGGTGTTGATCGAGCGCGAGCGCTCGCCCGTGCCGCCGTTCGACTCGTGCTCGAGGCCGAGGCGAGCGCCGTCGAGCCAGGCGCGACCCGCGTCTTCGGTGCGTTCCCACTTCCAGAAGAACGACGGCTGGTAGCTCGTGTCCCGGAACGCTTTCGATTCCCCCTCGAGGTCCCAGAGCGAGTTCTGCGTGTAGCCGAAATACAGGCCCGACAGCCACGGCCGCTCCTGACCGATGCCGGCATCGAAGTCGAACAGGCGGTACTTGAAAGAGAGCTGGAAGCGCGCCGACGTGCCGCCGCGCGTGCCCACCACGAAATACATCGGGTCGTTCTCCGACAGCGGCGGCTCGCGCCCGCCCGGCCCGAGGCCGGTCAGGGTCTGCACGGCATCGCCGGCAGCAGGCCGCACCACGATCAGCACCAGCACGTTCGAAGGCTGATCGACGAGCTGCAGGCTCACCGGCCCGCTGGCGGAAACCGGCATCGGCCCCGCATAGCCGCGCTGCCCGTTCAGCGCCGGGCCTGACGCCTTCAGCGTGATCGTGATCTCGGCGACGTCGACCTTCATGCGCGCGTCGAGCTCCTGCGGCGGCGTCTGGCCGCTCGGCGCGATCACCGTGATCTCGAAGGCCCGGCCGGCCTCCGCGCTCGCGGTCTTCGAGGTGATCACCCACTCGCCCTGCGCGAGCAGCACGCCGGCGTGCAGCGCCAGTGCCAGCGCGAGGGCGACACGCTTCACGGCGCGCTCCAGTCCTGGCCTTCGGCAAAGCGCGCGATCAGGAACTCGACGAAGCGCCGCACCTTCGCGGAAAGGTGTTTGCGGCTCGGATAAACGGCGTAGATCGGCACCGGCGGCGGCGTGTATTCCTGCAACAGGGGAACCAGGCGCCCTGCCCGCACATCGGGCCCGACAATGAAAGCCGGCTCGAACACGATGCCGGCGCCGCGCACCGCGGCCTCCGCGAGGAGGTCGCCGTTGTTGGAGTGCAGCGTGCCGGTCACCCGCACCGCGCGCTCGCGTCCCTCGGCATCCTGGAAGCGCCACACATTGCGCGGTGTGACGTACTCGTACGTGAAGCAATTGTGCGCGGCCAGATCCTCGGGCGTCTTGGGTGGCGGATGCGCCGAAAGGTACAGCGGCGAGGCGCACGGCACGAGGCGGGTCTGGCCGAGCTTGCGCGCCACCAGGTTGCCGGCGCCCGCGGTGCCCACCCGCACCGCGAGGTCGAAGCCCTCCTCGACCAGGTCGACGACGCGGTCGGCGAGCTGCACGTCGAAGCGCACCTCACTGTGCTGCGCGAGGAACTCGGCAATCGCGGGCGCGAGGTGGCGCACGCCGAAGTTCACCGAAGTTGTCAGCCGGATCGTGCCGCGCGGCACCACCGCGGCCCGGCCGGCCTCTTGCTCGGCTTCTTCCAGATCGGCGAGCAGTTGCACCGCGCGCTCGTAGAACGCCTGGCCGCTTTCGGTCAGGCTGACGCGTCGCGTGGTGCGGTTGAGAAGCCGCGTCTGCAGGTGCGCCTCAAGGTCGGCGACGTGGCGCGATGCCGCCGACGTGGACAGCCCGAGCTTTGCAGCCGCCTTGGCAAAGCTTCCCGATTCAACGACTTGGGCGAAAACCTGGATGGCGCCGAGTCTATCCATTATCCCGATTCCTGGGACTATCTATCCACGTCAAGCTACTTTATCCCACAAATGGTCGTCCTCATACTGGCAGTTATGAAAAACGTCCTGCGCATCCACCGCCAGCCCGAGGGGCACTGGGTCGGCGACGGTTTCCCCGTCCATACCGTGCTCGACTATCAACGCCATCCCGAGCTTTCGCCGTTCCTGCTGCTCGATCACGCCGGCCCGGCGGACTTCGCGCCCGCCGACAAGCCGCGCGGCGTGGGCTGGCATCCGCATCGCGGCTTCGAGACCGTGACGCTGGTGCTCGAAGGCGAAGTCGACCATGAAGACACCGCCGGCAACGGCGGCCGCATCGGCCAGGGTGAAGTGCAATGGATGACCGCCGGGTCGGGCCTGCTGCACAAGGAAATGCACAGCCCGGAATTCACCCGCCGCGGCGGCAAGTTCCACGCGCTGCAGCTCTGGGTCAACCTGCCGGCGAAGTCGAAGATGACGGCGCCGCGCTACCAGACCCTGAACGCCTCGAGCATTCCGGTGGTCGACGGCGTGCGCGTCATCGCCGGCGAGTACAACGGCGCGAAGGGCCCGGCGCAGACGTTCACGCCGGTGAACCTGTTCGACGTGCGGCTGCAGGCCGGCCAGAAGCTGCGCCTTAACCTGCGCGACGGCTATAGCGCGGGCATTTATGTCGTCGACGGCAAACTGACGGTGAATGGTCAGGAGGCCAACGGCACCGAGCTGGTCGTGCTCGACCGCGCCGGCGACGAAGTCGACCTGCAAGCGGAAAGCAATGCGGTCGTGTTCGTCATGAACGGCGCGCCGATCGACGAGCCGGTGGTGGGCTACGGCCCCTTCGTCATGAACACCACGCGCGAGATCCAGCAGGCTTACGCCGACTTTCACGCCGGCCGCCTCGGGAAGATTCCAGCCACTAGCAACGTTTAGGGAGACAAACCGTGATCGACAACCGTACCGCCCCCTACGCCGCGCTGGTCCTGCGCGTGACGCTCGGCGTAATGTTCATCGCGCATTCGCTCGTGCTGAAGTACTTCACCTTCACCCTGCCGGGCACCGCGCAGTTCTTCGAATCGCTCGGCCTGCCGGGCGCGCTCGCCTACTTCACGTTCTGGGCCGAGCTCGTCGGCGGCGTGCTGCTCGTCGCCGGAATCGGCGCGCGCTGGGTCGCGCTCGCGCTGATCCCGATCCTGGCCGGCGCCGCGTGGGTGCACCTCGGCAACGGCTGGGTGTTCAGCGCCGCGAACGGCGGCTGGGAGTATCCTGTTTTTCTGATCGCGGCGTCGTTGGTCCAGGCGCTGCTCGGCGACGGCAAATACGCATTCACTTTGAAAAAGGAGATCTACGCATGAAACTGTATTACGCACCCGGCGCCTGCTCGCTGTCGCCGCACATCGTCACCCGCGAGCTCGGCCTGAACGTCGACCTGAAGAAGGTCAACACCAAGGACAAGACCGTCGAAGGCGGCGGCGACTACCGGAAAGTGAACCCGCGCGGCTACGTGCCGGCGCTCGAGCTCGACAACGGCAAGATCCTGACCGAAGGGCCGGCGATCGTGCAGTACCTCGCCGACCAGAAGCCCGACAGCGGCCTCGCGCCCAAGGCGGGCACGTTCGAGCGCTACCAGCTGCAGGAGTGGCTCAACTTCCTCACCTCCGAGATCCACAAGCAGTTCTCGCCGCTGTTCAAGCCGAACACGCCCGAGGACTACAAGCCGGTGGCGAAGGAAAACCTCGCCAGCCGCTTCGACTGGCTCGACCAGCAGCTCGCGGGCAAGGATTACCTGATGGGCAAGCAGTTCACCGTGGCCGACGCGTATCTCTTCGTGCTGCTCGGCTGGACGCGCCCGACGCAGATCGATCTCGCGAAGTGGCCCAACCTCGCGGCCTTCCACAAGCGCGTCGGCGCGCGCCCGAAGGTGCAGGAAGCGCTGCAGGCCGAAGGTCTCCTGAAGAAGGCAGCGTGAGCGTTTTCATTTCCCACGGTTCGCCGATGCACGCCCTCCAGCCGGGACCGGCTGGAGAGGCGTGGAAGGCGCTCGGCCGGCGCTTGCCCAGGCCGCGTGCGATCCTCATCGCGTCGGCGCACTGGGAGACCCAGCTGCCGATGCTCACCGGCTCGGACAAGCCGGAGACCATTCACGACTTCTACAACTTCCCCGAGCCGCTGTATCGCCTGCGCTATCCGGCGCCCGGCGCGCCGGAAGTCGCGAAGCGCGCACAGGGACTGCTCAAGGACGCGGGCTTCACCGCGGCGATCGACGGCTGCCGCGGTCTCGACCACGGCGCGTGGTCGCCGCTGCTCTATATGTATCCGGAGGCGGACATTCCGGTGGTGCAGATCTCGGTGCAGCCGGAGCTCGGCCCGCGGCACCATGTGGCACTCGGAAATTCGTTGCGGGATCTCTCCAAGGAAGGCGTGCTGATCATCGGCTCCGGCCACATGACGCACAACCTGCGCGACTGGTCCAGAGGCCAGGGCGCGCCGGCTCCTTACGCACGCGAATTCCAGGCCTGGGTGTTCGAGAAGCTGAAGGAAAAGGACGTGGAAAGCCTGGTCGAATACCGCTCACGCTCGCAACACGGCGTGCGCGCGCATCCGACCGACGAGCACTTCCTGCCGCTGTTCTTCGCGCTCGGCGCCGCTTCCGAAAAAGCGAAACCCGAGCGTGTCTACGACGCCATTGACAGCGGCGTGCTGGCGATGGATGCGTACGTCTTCAACTAGGGAAGCTCCGAAAAAGCGCCGATGGTCGTCCCCGCGAAGGCGGGGACCCCGTTAGGAGTTTTTTCGTTTTCTAGTTCTCTTTAAACTGGGCCCCCGCCTTCGCGGGGGCGACTTCTCAGCCCGTCCCTCTAGTACAGCTTGAACAACGTAGTCAGGAAGGCGCCGACTTCCTGCCGGGCGCCAGCCGCCGCGGCCAGGTCGTACCCGACGTGCGGGTTGCGCTCGACGCAGGCGTCCTTGTAGCTGAACGGCTGGCCGGTGGCGGCATTGATCAGCTTGCCGGCAGCGTCTTCGCGAATCGTGCAGCGGCGCACGGTCTGCGCATCCTTTGCCACGCTCGGCGTGGGGCTGCCGAGCGGGTTGTCGAAGCCGTGCGGCGCGTTCGGGTACTCGGTGAGCTTCACATCGCGCTTGGCGGCGTTGAGGCGCGTGACGTAGGCCTTGCACGGCGCCACCGGGTTGTAGTCGTCCGGTGTGCCGTGATAGATGCGGATCGGGCGCTCGACCACCTCGGTGTCCTCGCGGTACGTCGTCATGCAGTCGGGATAGAACGGCACGTAGGCCGCGAACTCGGCGCCCGACTTGTTCCAGTGCTGGTGCGAGCGCTTCATCGCGGCGAACAGCGCCGCCTGCCCGCCGCGCGAAAAGCCCATCAGCACGATGCGCGACGCATCGACGCGCGGGTGCTTGGCGAGCACGTCGAGCATGCCGTAGGCGTCGACGATCATGTTGAGGCGCCCGAGCTGCGCCTGGTCGGTGTTGACCGAGGCCAGGCCGCGCCCGGTGAAGCCGTCGAGCGCGAAGGTCGAGATGCCCATCGCGTTCAGCTCGCGCGACCAGAAATCGATGTTCGCGCCCATGCCGCCCGAGCCGTGGATCAGCACCACCGCCGGCAGGCGGCCCTGGCCCTGCGCGATGCGCAACATCCCGGACACCACGACCGGCTTGCCGGCGCTGTCGCCCTTGAGGAACTGCTCGTCGGAAATGGTGACGCTCGGGATCGAGTGAACCTCGGTGCGCGCCGGGATTTGCTTGCTGGAACCTTGCGCCGCGGCGCAAAGCGGCAGGACCAGCGAAAGTGCGGCCGCGATAGCTCGGACAGTCATGGGAACCCTCCTCTGCATCAGTAACGCTACCATTGCCGCATGGTCGGCGTCTCGTTTCAGCTGCCGGTCGAGTTCGACCTGGTGGCGGTATTCCTCTTTGCGCTCACCGGAGTCTGGGCGGCGACCAAGCGCGGCTACGACGTGGTGGGTGCTTTCGTCCTCGCCTTCGTCACCGGCGTGGGTGGCGGCCTGCTGCGCGACGGCATCTTCCTGCAGGAAGTCCCGCTCGTGATCCAGGACGGCCGCTACATGTGGGCGGTGCTGACAGCGCTCGGGATCGGCGGGCTGGCGCAGTCCCTCGCCTATCGCTTCACCGGCTTGCTATCCTATGTCGACGCGGCGGCGATCGGCGTCTATGCGGTCTATGGCGCCAACAAGTCGCTGATCGCCGGCGCTTCGGTCGAAGCCGCGGTGCTGGTGGGATTGTGCAACGCGGTGGGCGGCGGGCTGCTGCGCGACGTGATCGTGCGCGAGGAGCCGCTGCTACTGAAACCGGGCCAGCTCTACTTCCTCGCCACGCTGGTCGGCTGCGTGGCCTTCGTGGTGATGAGCCATAACTACGGCTGGGACGTCGAGATGTCCGCCTACATCGCGATCGCGATCACGCTTCTGCTGCGCGTCCTCGCCATCCGCTTCAACTGGACCACCGGGCCCTTCGGCCGGCGCGCGCGGCCCTAGCCGCGCGCGAACTTCAGATGCACCACGCCGGGCGCAGCCACCGTCCGAACCAGCTTCAGGTCATGCATGTCGTCGCCCACACCATCAAACAGCCGCTCGCCGGTACCGAGCAGAACCGGGGCGAGGTTGATCTCCATCTCGTCGATCAATCCCGCCTTCAAGTACTGCGCGCTTGCTTTGGCGCCGCCGGCGAGCGAGACGTCCTTGCCGTCGGCCGCGCGCCGCGCCTGCTCGAGCGCCGCGTGAATCCCGTCGGTAACGAAGGTGAACGAGGTTCCGCCGTTTCTCATTAACGGCCGCCGCATATGATGGGTGAGCACGAACACCGGGTGGTGGAACGGCGGATTGTCGCCCCACCAGCCGTTCCACAGGTTGCGCTCATCCCACGGGCCAGGCTGGCCGCCGAACATGTTGCGCCCCATGATGGTCGCGCCGATGTTGGCGAGCGAATCCTCGACCACCTGAGAACTTTCGTTGACTTCGCCGCCTTCCAGGCCGTGCATCTTGCGCCACGCCGCGAGCGGGAACACCCATTCGTGGATGCGCATGCCGCCGACGCCGAGCGGATTGTCCACGCTCTGGTCCGGCCCGGCGACGAAGCCGTCGAGCGACATCGAGATTTTCAGGCGCAGCTTCGCCACGTTCAGGCCGGCGCGAGCGCCGGCGTTTTCGCCATGCTGGTGCTGAACATGTCGCGGTGCAGGTGCCACGCGCCCGCGGCCTGCTTCCACACCACAATGTACTTGCCGCGATCGAAGGTCGAGCCGTCGTCGCGCCGACGCGTGTAGCGTCCGACCTCGACCGCCGTCGAGCCGTGCACCTCGAGCTCCTGGGTCTTGAATTCGAGGACGTGGCCGCTCACCGCGGTGAACTTGAACACCGACGCGATCGCGCTGCGCCCGGTGATGACGTCCATGTTCGCGACCAGCATCTGCGCGTCCTCGGTATAGCAGCTGGCGAGGCCGGCGAAGTCTCGGTTCGCGAAAAACTGCAGGAAACGCTGCGTGACGGCGGCGATGTCCGCAGCGGGATTGCCGGTGGCGCTCATGATGTACCTCCCGCCCGCTACGTTACCACTCCCGCTCGATGGCTAACCGCCGAGGGCGCGGAACAGGTCGGCCACCGCCGCGCGGTGCGCGCGCAGCGCCTCGATGCGCGCGATCTGCGCCTGCAGCAGGCCGCGCTCGGCGTCGATCACGTCGAGCTGGCTGGCGACGCCGTTCTGGTAGCGCAGGCGCGCGAGGCGCAGGCTCTCGTTGAGCGCGGCGGCGCGCACCGACTCGGCGTCGTAGCTCTCGCGCGCGCGGGCCTGCACGATCAGCGCAGTCCTCACTTCGCCGAAGGCGCTGCGGATCGCCTGCTCGTATTGCGCGAGCGCTGCCCGCTCGCGCGCACCGGCGGCGTCGCGCCGCGCCGAAAGGCGGCCGCCGGCGAAGATCGGCTGCGTCAGGCCGGCGGCGAGCTGCCAGGTCGCGGCCGAGCCGCCGGCGAACAGGTTGGCGAGCGCGGCGCTTTCGCTGCCGAGGAAGGCGGTCAGGCTGATCGAGGGAAACATCTCGGCGCGCGCCTGCGCGACGCGCGCGTTGTTGACGGCGAGCACGCGCTCGGCCTCGACCAGGTCGGGACGGCGCAGCAGCAGCTCGGACGGCATCCCGGCGGGGAGCACCGGCGCGCCGGGCGCCTCCTCGAAGGCGACCTTGATCGCGACCGAATCCTGGAACACGGCTCGCGGCGTGCGCCCGAGCAGCACCGCGAGCGCCACTTCCTCGCGCTCGCGCTCGCGCTCGAGCGGCGGCAGCTGCGCGCGCACCACCGCGGTCTCGGCCTCGAGCTGGCGCAGCTCGAACTCCGAGATCACGCCGCCGCGCAGGCGCTTGCGTTGCAGCTCCAGCGCTTGCTCGCGAAGGGAAACTGTTTTTCTGGTCAAGTCTACTTGTTCGTCGAGCGCACGCAGCGCGAAGTACGACTTCGCAGCCTGCGCCGCCAACGCCAGACGCACTGCTTCGCGCGACGCCTCGCTCGCCTCGAGCTCGTGGCGCGCCGCGGCGGCGCCGGCGCGCAGCCGACCGAAGAGGTCGAGCTCGTAGGACACGTTGAGCGTCGCGCGGTGGTTGCTGTACTCGCGCGGGATGCCGGGGAACGAGGTCGCGGTGCGCGTCGAGATCTGCTGCCGGCTGGTGGCCGCGTTCAAGTCCACGGTCGGCCAGAAGAAGGAGTTCGCCTCGCCGAGCAGCGCCCGCGCCTCGTCGACACGCGCCGCGGCGACCAGCAGGTCGGCGTTGCCCTTGAGCGCTTCATCGACCACTTTCTCCAGCTCGCCGTCCTGGTAGATGCGCCACCAGCGCCCGTCCTCGGCGAAGCGCGGCGCGGTTTCTTTCCATGCCTGCGGCAGCTCGACCTCCGGCCGGTCGTATTTCGGCTGGTTGAAGCAGCCGGCCAAAGGAAGCAACGCGGCCAGCACGCCGAGCACGCAAAGGCGCTTCATTCGTCCCCCGCGCCGTGGGGCGCGTGACGGTGTGCCGGCACCGGCTTGTGATGGACCGTGCGCGCCTGCTCGGCCTCGCGCTTGATGTCCGCGCTCGAGCGCTTCTCGGTGAGGTGGCGGTCGGTGAGCAGCTTGAAGAAGGTCGGCACGAAGAAGATGGCGAGGAAGGTCGCCGCCAGCATGCCGCCCATCACGCCGGTGCCGGCCGAGATGCGCGCGCCGGCGCCGGCGCCGCTCGAGAACGCGAGCGGCAGCACGCCGAGGATGAAGGCGAGCGAGGTCATCAGGATCGGGCGGAAGCGCAGGCGCGCCGCTTCCACCGCGGCGGCGGAGGCCGACAGGCCCTCCTCGTGCTTGAGCACGGCGTACTCGACGATCAGGATCGCGTTCTTCGCGGCGAGGCCGAGCAGCGTCACCAGGCCGATCTGGAAGTACACGTCGTTGGTCATCCCCCGGATCCAGACCGCGGCGAGCGCGCCGAAGGTGCCGAAGGGCAGCGCGAGCAGCACCGAGAGCGGCAGCGACCATTTCTCGTACTGCGCCGCGAGGATCAGGAACACCATCAGCGCGCCGAGCCCGAGCACCAGCACCGAGGTGCCGCCGGACTTCTTCTCCTGGTACGAGGCGCCGCTCCAGTCGAGGGTGAAGTCGGGCGGCAGCACCTCGGCTGCGAGGCGCTCGATCTCGGCGATGGCGTCGCCCGAGCTCACGCCCGGCTTGCCGCCGCCCAGCACCTGCACCGCGGGAAGATTGTTGAAGCGCGTCATCGTGCCCGGACCGCTGGTGTACTCGATGCGCGCGAGCGAGCGCAGCGGGATCATGGAGCCCGCACTTGGTCCTTCGGTGCTTCGCACGTAGACCGACCCCGCGTCCTCGGGGCGCCCGCGCTGGTCGAACTCGGCGGACAGCAGCACCTGCCAGGTGCGGCCGTACTTGTTGAAGTCGTTGACGTAGTAGCTGCCGAGCGTGGCGGCCAGCGTGCTGAAGATGTCGTCGAGCGGCACGCCGAGCGACTTGGCCTTCTCGCGGTCGACGTCGACGTAGAGCTGCGGCACGTTGGCGCGCCAGAACGTGTTCACCATGCCGAGCTTCGGGCTCTGCGAAGCGGCGCCGATGAACTTCTGCGTCACCTCCCACAGGCGCTTCGGCCCGCCTTCGCCGCGGTTCTGGATGTAGAACTCGAAGCCGCCAGCGGTGCCGAGGCCGAAGATCGCCGGCGGCGGGAAGGCGATCGCCAGGCCTTCCTTGAGGTGCGCGGTCTTGCCGTAGAACTCGCCCACCAGCGCGCCCACCGGCATCGGCCGCTCGTCCCAGTGCTTCTGCGTGACGAAGATGGTCGCCGCGTTCTCGCGGAACACGAAGCCGCCGGCGAAATCGAAGCCGGTGAACGCCATCACGTGCTCGTTGAACGGGTTGGAGCGGATCGCGGCCGTCACTTCCTCCACCATCCGGTCGGTGCGCTGCAGCGACGCGCCATCGGGCAGGATCACCGGCGCGAAGTACCAGCCCTGGTCCTCGTCGGGCACCAGCGAGCCCGGCGTGATCTGCCACAGGAAACCGGTCAGCGCCACCATGCCGGCGAACAGCAGCAGCGCGACGCCGCCGCGGCGGATCATCCAGGCGACGCCGGTCTCATAGCGGTCGGTGACGCGCGCAAAGCCGCGGTTGAACCAGCCGAACACACGACTACCGGTGTGTTCTTTTTTTCTTAAGACAATTGCACACAGAGCCGGCGTGAGGGTGAGCGCGACGATGCCCGAGAGGCACACCGCGATCGAGATCGTCACCGCGAACTGGCGGTAGAGCTCGCCGGTGAGGCCGCCGAGGAAGGCGATCGGGATGAACACCGCGCACAGCACCAGCACGATGGCGATGATCGGGCTGGTCACCTCGCGCATCGCCTTCACCGCCGCGTCGCGCGGCTCGAGCCCCTCCTCGTGCATGATGCGCTCGACGTTCTC
>Ga0268265_10000926_pt1 | contig 27070 bp, 15 predicted proteins | sample KBSSwiS52_FD_190355 | JGI IMG/M metagenome (GOLD analysis project Ga0268265, IMG submission 190355) | Switchgrass rhizosphere microbial communities from Kellogg Biological Station, Michigan, USA - KBS Switchgrass S5-2 (SPAdes) (version 2) | ecosystem: Host-associated > Plants > Roots >...
CGGCGGGGACGACTTTCGTGATGACGGTCTCGGTCCCCTTGAGGGTGCCCTTCTCGCGCAGGGCGTCGAGCTCGGCGGCGAGAGCCTGATGGAATCGGTCGTGCGGCATGGAAGGAGGCTCCTCCGGGCTCAGCCGGCCCGCTTGATCTTCTTGCCCAGGTTCTCGAGCATGTCGGCCACCATGGCGTCGAGGTCGTAGTCGGGGGACCATCCCCACTCCTGGCGGGCGGCGCCGTCGTCGAGGGAGTCCGGCCAGGAATCGGCGATCGCCTGCCGGATCGGATCGACCTGGTAGTCGAGGGTGAAGTCCGGAATGTGCCTGCGGATCGCGGCCGCCAGCTCCTCCGGCGTGAAGTTCATGGCGGTCACGTTGAAGGCGTTGCGGTGGACGAGCTTCGCCGGGTCGGCCTCCATGACCTCGATGGCGGCCTTGATGGCGTCCGGCATGTACATCATGTCGAGGCGGGTCTCGGGCTCCAGGAAGCAGGTGTAGTGGCGGTGGCGGATGGCCTCGTAGAAGATCTCGACCGCGTAGTCGGTGGTGCCGCCGCCTGGCAGGGCGCCGTAGGAGATGAGGCCGGGGAAGCGCACGCCGCGGGTGTCCACGCCGAAGCGGTGGAAGTAGTAATCGCAGAGCAGCTCGCCGGCCACCTTGGTGACGCCGTACATGGTGGTGGGGCGTTGCACCGTGTCCTGCGGCGTGCGGTCCTTGGGGGTGTCGGGGCCGAAGGCGCCGATCGAGCTGGGATGGAACACGCCGCAGCGGTTCTCGCGGGCCACCTCCAGGATGTCGTAGAGGCTGCCGATGTTCACTTCCCAGGCGACCTGGGGCTTGCTCTCGGCCGTGGCGGAGAGCAGCGCGGCGAGGTGGTAGATGGTGCCGATCTGGTTGCGCCGCACCACCTCCGTAACCTGCCGCGGGTTCGTGGTGTCCACGAACTCGAACGGCCCGTCCGTGCCGCGCGGGGGCATGCGGATGTCGGAGGCGACGACCTGGTCCTCGCCGTAGCGCGCGCGCAGGGCAGGGACCAGCTCCGAGCCGATCTGACCGAGGGCTCCGGTGACGAGGATTCTTGTCTTCATGCCGGAGCGGAATCCTACCACCCCAAAGGACGGTGCTGCCGCCCTCCCGCCGTGGCATGCTGCAAGCCATGAAGACGCGCATCCTGGTGTCGATCACCCTGGCCGGCATCGTCGGCGGCGGCATCGCCTGGCTGCTCGGCGCGGCCGGCGTGGCGGAGGCCCTGTGGGCGCTCACCACCGCGGCCATGCTGCTGCCGCTCGCCTGGACCGTGATCTCCGACCTGCGCCGGGGGGAGATGGGGGTCGACGTCATCGCGCTCCTCGCCATGGCGGGATCGCTGGTCCTCGGCCAGTACCTGGCCGGCGCGGTGATCGCTCTCATGCTCTCCGGCGGGCAGGCGCTCGAAGCGTTCGCCGGCGCCCGCGCGCGTCGCGAGCTCACCGCCCTCCTCGCCCGCGCTCCCCGGGTCGTCCATCGCTATGAGGACGGCCAGCTCACCTCGCCGCCTCTCGAAGAGGTGCGGCCGGGCGACCTGCTGCTCGTCAAGCCGGGCGAGATCGTGCCCGTCGACGGCCGGGTCGAGGGGGACGACACGGCCGTGCTCGACGAATCGGCCCTCACCGGCGAGTCGCTGCCGGCCGAGCACCCGCCCGGCGACCCGGTGCAGAGCGGCACGGTCAACGCGGGCGGACCGTTCCGGATGCGCGCCCTGTCCACGGCCGAGGAGAGCACCTACGCCGGCATCGTCCGCCTGGTGAAGGAAGCCGAGGCTTCCAAGGCTCCGTTCGTCCGCATGGCGGACCGCTACGCCCTCGTCTTCCTCCCCCTGACGCTGGCGATCGCGGGCGGCGCCTGGGCGGTCTCGGGCGATCCGCTGCGCGCGCTCGCCGTGCTGGTGGTCGCCACCCCCTGCCCGCTGATCCTGGCCGCTCCCGTCGCGCTCATCGCGGGCGTCTCTCGCTCGGCCAAGCGGGGCATCCTGGTCAAGGGCGGGCGGGCGCTGGAGGCCCTGGCGCGGGCGCGGGTGCTGCTGCTTGACAAGACCGGCACCATCACCACGGGCATGCCGGAGCTTTCGGACGTCGAGGTGCTGGGAGAGGATACGGAGGCCGAGGTGCTGCGGCTGGCCGCCTCGCTCGACCAGGTCTCGCCGCACGTCCTCGCCTCGGCCGTGGTGCGGGCGGCGCGGAGCCGCGGCCTGGAGCTGACCTTCCCCACCGACGTGACCGAGCGGCTCGGCCAGGGCATCCGGGGCCGGGTGGCCGGGCGCGAGGTGGCGCTGGGCAAGCTCGACTGGGTGCTGCCCGGCGCGCTGCCCGCCATGGTGCGCCGCGTGCGCCGGCGGACGGCCCTGGAGGGCTCGTCCAGCGTCTTCGTGGCGATCGACGGCGTTCTCGCCGGCGCCCTCATCCTCCACGATCCGGTGCGGCCGGACAGCCCGATCACGCTGCGCGCGCTGCGGGCGTCGGGGATCGAGCGGGTCGTGCTGGTCACCGGCGACCGCCCGGAGGTGGCGGAGATGGTGGGAGCCGGGATCGGCGCCGACCTGATCCTGGCCGAGCGCTCGCCCGAGGAGAAAGTCGAGGCCGTGCTCGCCGAGCGCGCCGCCGGTCCGACCCTCATGGTAGGCGACGGCGTCAACGACGCCCCGGCCCTGGCCGCGGCCGACGCCGGCGTGGCCATGGGCGCGAGAGGCGCGAGCGCCTCGTCCGAGGCCGCCGACGTGGTGATCACGGTCGACCGGCTCGACCGCCTGGCCGAGGCGCTCCGGATCGCGCGGCGCTCGCGCTGGATCGCCCTCCAGAGCGTGCTCGCCGGCATGGGGCTCTCGCTCGCGGGCATGCTCGCGGCCGCGGGCGGCTACCTCCCCCCGGTGGCCGGTGCCCTGGTCCAGGAGGGGATCGACGTGGCGGTGATCCTGAACGCCCTGCGCGCCCTGGGCAGCGGCCGCCGGGGCCGGAGGGACGCCAGCGTCGAGGACCTCGGCCGGCTCTACCGCGACGAGCACCGGCTGCTGCTGCCCGAGGTGGACCGCCTGCGCCAGGCGGCCGACTGCCTGGAGGAGCTCAGCCCGGCCGCGGCCCGCAAGGAGCTCCTGGAGATCCGCACGTTCCTCGTCGAGAAGCTGGTGCCGCACGAGGAGAAGGAGGATGCCAGCGTCTACCCCCTGGTCGCGCGGCGGATCGGCGGCCACGATCCCACCGCGGCCATGAGCCGCGCCCACCTGGAGATCTCGCACCTGGTGCGGCTCTACGGCCGGCTGCTCGACGAGCTGCCCGAGGGTCCCGTGGCACCGCTCGCCCCCGACGACCTGCGCGACTTCCGGCGCGTGCTCTACGGGCTTCACGCCATCCTGCGCCTGCACTTCGCGCAGGAGGAGGAGCAGTACCTGCCTCTCCTGGAGGGGGAGGGGGAGCGGCGGCGGGCCTGAGAGAGTTTCCGGAAAGGACACCAGGGACACCAAGGACTCCAAGGACAGGCTCGGGGCTGTGACGCAGCTCACACCGCTCCCGTAAAGACCATCACAGACAGCGCGCGCCGCACGCGCCAGGATTGTCTCCGCAGTTCCCAGATCGAGGAGAACGGAGATGAGTGTGACGGGCTTCCGCGCAACCGGGTGGCTGGTGCTGGGATTGGCTTCCATCCCGGGGACGCCGGCCGCGCAGGCGGCGGGCGCGGACTTCTACACCGTGCCTCCCTGCCGGCTCGTCGACACCCGCGGCGTGGCCGGCCCGTTCGGAGCTCCGAACCTCGCTCCCGCCGAGTCTCGCGGCTTCGGGGCCGCCGGCCAGTGCGGTGTCTCCACGGCGGCGGAGGCCGTGGCCGTCAACGTCACCGTCGTCCCCGTGGGCGGGGGCCACCTCTCCTTCACCGGCACCGGCTTCCCCTCGCCCACGACGTCCACGATCAACTTCCGCGCCGGTCTGACCCGCGCCAACAACGCGGTCCTGCCGCTGGGAGCGGCGGGCGGGCTGACGGTCTACTCCGGCTCGGGGGCCGACCTGAGCCTGATCATCGACGTCACCGGCTACTTCGCGGACTCGGCGCTGGAGGCCACCACCGCCGCGCGGCCGGCGTTCAACCCGCCGCCCGGGAGCTACATCGGCCAGCGCACGGTCGGCATCGTCACCAGCACGCCCGGCGCCCAGATCCGCTACACCACCGACGGCTCCACGCCCACGCCGGCCCATGGCACGCTCTATGCCGGACCGCTCACCCTCACGGGCGACACGACCCTCAAGGCCGTCGCCTACAAGAGCGGCCTCGCCAACAGCCCCGTCTCCCAGGGCTTCTACGATATCGTCCGGCAGGCGGCCCTCTACATCGCGACGATGACGCCGCAGAGCGGCACCGTGAGCCTGGGCTCGGGGCGGGCCACGCTCCTCCTCGCCGAGGACGAGCAGACCGCGGTGCTGCGCTTCACCTTTTCGAACCTGAGCGCCGGCCTGACCGGCTCGCACATCCACGCGCCGGACGGCACGATCGTCTTCGACATCGACGACGCGGCGCCGGCGCAGGACGGCTCCCGCACCTGGACGCTCGCGCCGGCCGGGGCCTGGACGGTCCAGCAGATCCTCGACGCGCTGCGCGCCGGGCAGTGCTACATCAACCTGCACACGGCCAACTACCCGAGCGGCGAGATCAAGGGGTTCTTCCGGCTCGCCAACGGCAGCACGACGTTCACGCCGCCGCCGGCCCCGCCGCCGCTGCCGGCCGGTCCGCCGAGCGCCGCCGACGCCTCCCGCTTCCTCATGCAGGCGACGTTCGGGCCGACGCCGGAGGCGATCGCGGCCGTCCAGTCCCAGGGCTACGATGCCTGGATCACCGCGCAATTCGCGCAGCCGCTCGTCTCCCACCTGGCCTACCTCGACGCGCTGCCGCCGCTGCCGCCGGATGACGACTACCCGTTCTGGGTCGGCCGCGAGTCGTTCTGGAAGCAGGCCATCCAGGGGCCGGACCAGCTCCGCCAGCGCGTCGCCTTCGCCCTGAGCGAGATCTTCGTGGCTTCGGCGGAGGACAGCGACCTGTTCGAGTCCGAATCGGTCAACGCCTACATGGACATCCTCAACCGCAATGCCTTCGGCAGCTTCCGGCAGCTCCTCGAAGAGGTCACGCTGTCGCCGTCCATGGGCGTCTACCTGGACATGCTGAGCAACGACAAGGAGAATCCGGAGACCGGGCAGAACCCGAACGAGAACTTCGCGCGCGAGATCCTCCAGCTCTTCTCGATCGGCCTCTACAGCCTCCACCCGGACGGCACCCTGCAGCTCGACTCGTGGGGCCTGCCCATCGATACCTACAACCAGGACACGATCAAGGGCTTCGCGCAGGTCTTCACCGGCTGGACGTTCGCCAACCAGGACCATTCCGAGGAGTGGCGCTTCTACTGGCCCGAGCCGGACTGGCGCCATCCCATGCAGGTCTGGCCGGAGCACCACTCGCCCGGCAGCAAGCGCCTGCTGAACGGCGTGACCCTGCCCGCCGGGCAGGCGGCGCAGACCGACCTCGCGGCGGCGCTGGACAACATCCACCAGCACCCGAACGCCGGCCCGTTCTTCTGCCGGCAGCTCATCCAGCGCCTGGTCACGAGCAACCCCAGCCCGCCGTTCGTCTACCGCTGCGCTCAGGCCTTCGCCAACAACGGCCAGGGCGTGCGCGGCGATCTGAAGGCCGTGGTGCGGTCGATCCTCCTCGACTGGGAGGCGCGCAGCACGGAAGCGCGCAACCAGCCCGGCTACGGCAAGCTGCGCGAGCCGGTCCTGCGCTTCGTGGCCCTGCTGCGCGCCCTGCGCGCCCAGCCGCCGGCCGACGGCCGCTTCCGCTACTACTGGCAGTCGAACGCCGAGTGGGGTCTGAACCAGGGTCCGTACCAGGCGCCCACGGTGTTCAACTTCTTCGATCCGGCCTATGCCCAGCCCGGCCCGATCGCCGGGGGCGGCCTGGTGTCGCCGGAGCTGCAGATCATCAACGAGACCTCGGTCTTCGGCTCGACGAACTTCCTCCACCCGGTGATCTTCGAGGGCTATACCGACGACGACGACCCGCTCACCCTGGACTATTCCTATTTCACGAGCGTCGCCGGCAACAGCACGGCGCTGCTCGACCGGGTGAACCTGATCTTCTACGCCGGCCTGCTGTCCGCGGAGACGCGGACGATCTTCGCCGAGGCCCTGGCGGATCCCGACTTCCCCGCCGATCCGCGGGACCGGGTCAGCGAGCTGCTCTGGCTGGTGAGCCTCTCGCCCGAGTTCATGGGGCAGCGATAGGAGCGCGCATGAGTGAGCAAGAGAAGCCATCCCGCCGCCAGTTCCTGCGCGGCTCGGTCTGTGCCGCCGTCGGCATGACGTCGCTCGTCGCCACGGCCTTCGACCTGCGGCGCATCGCCGCAGCCGCGCCGCTCGACGGCGACTTCAAGGCGCTGGTCTGCGTGTTCCTCTACGGCGGCAACGACAGCAACAACCTCCTCGTGCCGCGCGGCGCCGACTACGCGGCCTATACCGCGGCGCGCGGCACCCTGGCGCTGCCGCAGGCCTCGCTGCGGCCGATCACGCCGCTCTCCGGCGGCGACGGCCGGCTGTGGGGGCTGCATCCGAACCTCGCCGGGCTGCAGAGCCTGTTCGGGCAGCAGCGGCTGGCGCTGGTCGCGAACGTCGGCCCGCTGGTCGCGCCGGTGACCCGCAACGAGTACCTCGCGGGCACGGCGGCGCTGCCGCCTCAGCTCTTCTCGCACAGCGACCAGACCATGCACTGGCAGACCGCGATCCCCGACCAGCCGGGTCGCAGCGGCTGGGGCGGGCGCACGGCCGACCTGCTGCACACGCTCAACACGAACGCGCAGGTCTCGATGTCCATGTCGCTCGCGGGCAACAATACGTTTCAGATCGGGACGGCCGTGACCCAGTACCAGGTGTCGTCCGAGGGCAGCATCGGGCTCGGCTGGTACTACGACGGCAACGAGTGGCACCATCCGCCATCGATCGCCATCCGCAAGCTGATGGCGAGGAGCTATGGCAACCTTTTCCAGCAGGGCTACCGCGACGTGTTCCAGCGCGCGCTCGACCAGGACCGCGTGCTCGCGGGCGCCCTGGACGCGGCGCCGCCGCTCGCCACCGTCTTCCCGGACACGGACCTCGGCGCGCAGCTGCGCATGGTCGCGCGCCTGATCTCGGTGCGCGAGGCGCTCGGCCTGCGCCGCCAGGTCTACTTCTGCGCCGCGGACGGTTACGATCTCCATGACAGCCAGGTGGGGGCCACGGCGCAGGTGGGAGCGCACTCGGACCTGCTCGCCGAGCTCGACGGCGCGCTCGCGGCCTTCCATGCCTCCACGGTGGAGCTGGGAGTGGCGAACGACGTCACCGCCTTCACCGCCTCGGACTTCGGCCGCACCTACACCAGCAACGGGGACGGCTCGGACCACGGCTGGGGCGCCCATCACGTCGTGCTGGGAGGCGCCGTGGCCGGCGGGCGCTTCTACGGCCAGGTGCCGACGCTCGCCGTCGACGGTCCCGACGACTCGGGCGACGGCCGCTGGATCCCCACGATCTCCGTGGACGAGTACTCGGCGACGCTGGCGAAGTGGTTCGGGGTGTCGTCGGGGAACCTGGGGCTGGTGTTCCCCAACCTGGGACGGTTCGATTCGCCGGACCTGGGGTTTCTGGGTTAGCCGCCCCAGCCTTCGTCGCCAAAGAACGGCTGCACCGCCTCCTCCGGCTTCGCGAGATCCGCAAGGAGCACCGCGACCCCCGGCTCCCCCTTGTAGAGACTGTCGGCCGCTTCCGAGAAGCGGGCGATCTCCGCGGCTGCGACCTCGGCGAGATCTCTCGCCCGCTCCAGCCAGATGTCTCCACCCTTGTTCCGCCAGAGGTCGAGCAGCGCGTAGGCGCGGCCGGCCAGGCCGCAGCAGAGGCTCGCGTTGCGGTCCGGCGCCTCCCAGGCGTTCCAGGCCGCGCCTTCCGCGAAGGCCATCCAGGCGGGATCGTTCAGCTCCTTCGCGGCCAGGGTCCAGAGGGGGACGAAGCCGGCGCTGCCGTTGCACCAGCCGGGCATGTTCGAGGCGGGACCCATCCCGCCGTCGCGCCAGGGCCAGCGCAATCCCCTGCCCCAGGTCCGGGCACAGCCGGCCAGCTCCGCCAGGCGCTCCTCCAGGGGCTCGGGCCGGGCGCTCCCCGCGGACCGGCACCAGCGCAGCGTGGCATAGAGATAGCCAGCCCAGCCGTGGGCCATGCCGAGATTGGCCCAGCTCCCCTCGGCGCGCACGATCGGCGGCTGCTCGCCGAGCTCGCTCCACAGCTCGCTCACCAAGCCGTCGCCGAGCGCTCGCAGGCGCTTCGCGAGCTCGTCGTCCCCAGCCCGCAAGGTGTCGAGCAGCATCGCGGCCGCGAGCAGCACGCCGGAGCGGCCGAGGGTGAGGTCCGGGTTGGGGCAGGGCACGGCCACGGCCTCCAGGAAGCCGGCCACGGCCCGGCGCTGGACGTTGAGGTCCCCCAGGGCATGGGCCACCAGCGCCTGCACGGCCCGCGGACCGCTCGGCGTGTGGTACGGGGTGACCTGGCCCAGCGTCTCGCGGTCGAGCTGCTTGCCCGCGTTGTAGAAGCCCTCGTCCGCCGTGCCCGCGGCCACCGCCTTGGCAGCCCACAGGTCGGCCAGGGAGAGCAGCTCCGCGTCCTCCCTGGCCATGGCGATGCGGTACAGGGCGCAGGCCGCTCCCGCGGCGCCGTAGTTGATCGACAGCTTCGGCGCGTCCGGGAACCCCTCGTGGAAGAGCGTCCCTTCCGGCCGCAGCCGGTCGAGCACGCGGGCGAGCAGGGCGTCGGTTTCCGCAGACGCCTTGCGCGGCTCGGGCGCCTCCGGAGGCTCGACTTCGAAGGCTTCGGCCAGCGCGGCCATCGAGGGGAAGCGCTCCTCCGGGGACTTCGACAGGGCGCGGGCCAGGACCGTCTCGACCTCGGGCCACGGCGCCACGCCGCGCTCCGCGAACGGCAGCGGCGGCTCCTCCGCGATCTGGCGCAGCATCTTGTCCTTCTCCAGGGAGAAGTCGCGGTAGTGGGCGCCGGTCAGGAGGTAATAGAGGAGCGCCGCGACGCCGTACTGCTCGCCCGGGGCCGTGGCTTCCGGGGGGGACTCTCCGGCGCGGACCGGCACCGCGTACTCGGGCTCGAAGTAGAAGGCCACGCCGCCGCGCCAGGCGCGGGGGATGGCGGCGGGGATCCCCTCCCAGCGGGCGATGCCGAAGTCGATCAGGCGGGCCTCGCCGGCCGCGGAGACCAGGACGTTGCGCGGGTGGACGTCGGCGTGCAGCACGCCCCGGTCGTGCAGCCGCACGTAGGCGCCGAGCACCGAGCGCGCCAGGGCGAGGAGCCCGGCCCGGTCCTGCCGGCGGCGCAGCTCCGCGGCGGCGACGTAGCCGTCCACCCCGGAGCACCACTCGATCGCGAGCCAGTGCCGGCCCTCGACCTCGCCGCGCGCCAGGAGGCGCGGCGAGATATCACCCGCCAGATGCTCCAGGATCGCAGCCTCCCGGGCGAAGTCGTTGGCGACGCGGCCGGCCGCCTGGGGACGCTCGATCTTGAGCGCGGCCGTATGCTCTTCCGAACGGACCTGGTAGAGCTCCGTGTCCTCCAGCCCCTGCACGCACTCCAGGACCTCGAAGCCGGCGATCTCCTGGCCCGGCTGGAGCGACTCGCGGATGGCCCCGGCGTCGTCCGAGCCCTCGGAGACCAGGAAGCCGGAGGCGAGCAGGCGCTCCAGCAGCGGATAAGCCTCCTCCAGCGTGGTCTCGGGATCGAGCGCGCGCTCGCGGCTGAAACGGATCACGGCCTCGACGATCGTGACCGGCGCGCGGAACTGCCCGAGGAGATCGGCGGCCCCCGCGTCCACGATGCGCGACGGCGTGCGCGAGCGCGGCCGGGTGACGGCGTAGTCGCCCTCCTCCCAGGTGAGCTGGCGCCGCACGTCCTCGGCCAGCTCGGCGACCGGCACGAGGAGCACGTCCGGGGGGAGGACCAGCGGGTCGGTGATCGCCATCGGGTCAGCTCCTCTTCCAGAGCAGGGCGCCCGGGGTCCAGGTGTCGGTGTCCACGCCCTCGAGCCGCACGCGGTCCAGGGCGAATTGCCACGGCTCCGAGCCTTCCACCGAGCGGGCGGAGACCAGGGCGCGCGCCAGTCGATGCGTCAGCCAGAGGCGCCAGCTCTCGCCGCTGCCGAAGGCGGACTCCTCCCGCGGCGGATCGACTCCCCAGGAGAGCAGGCCCTGGCCGCCGATCTCGGAGGTGAACGGCACTCCCTGCGCGGGGATGCCGGAAAGGCGGGCCTCCAGGGCCTCGGCTGCGGCGGCCAGGCGCTCGAAGCTCGGAAAGTACGACACGATCTTGTCGGCGCGCAGGATGCCCAGGGCGTCGGCGCCCACCTTGAACTGCGCCGCCCGTCCCGCGGCCAGCGCCTCCAGGATGTCGCCGAAGCTCCCGGGGAGCGCGTCCGGCATCGGGCTGATGTAGAGCTTCCAGGTCGCACCGCTGCCCGCAAGGTCGCCGTCCTGGCGCGAGCGCCAGCTCAGCCACCATTCGGCGGAGCCGCCGCCGGTCCTCTCCCAGCTCCGGTCGAGGAGCTGGCGGTGGGGTCCGCCCGCGCTGATCCCGAGCCAGGCGAGCACGTTCTCCCCCTTGGGAAGGAGCCGCTTCCAGGCCGGCGTCAGGGGGCGGCGGTTGTAGCCGTAGAGCCGGAAGGAGAGGGAGAGCGGATCGTCCTCGGCGAGGTCCTGGGCATAGCGCAGGGCCGCGAGCGAGATGTCGGCCAGCCGGCCGCCCGCGCCGTTCCCGGAGCGGCGCTCTCCGAACAGAGCCAGGGCCGGCGCTCCGGAGATGAAACGCCCCTCCTCCTCGACTTCCAGGATGGCATCGGCCACGAGGCGGGCCACGACGCGGAGGGCGCCGTCGCCGAGCATCGCCTGCATGTAGGTCGGCAGCGCGCCGGGCTCGCGCAGGGTGAGGAAGAGGAGCGCGGTCTCGCGGTCCACGGACTTGACGCCGAGCGCCAGCGACGCCTCGCGAGGCCGCAGGATGCCGTAGAAGTCGGGGTCCTTGCGCAGCTCGGCGAGCGTCTCCCGCTCCCGGGGGTCGAGGCGGTCGAACAGCACCAGCTCGAAAGCGGGGTTGGCGCGGAAGACGCGCCGGTCGAGCTTCATCGATCAGCCGTTGACCGAATGCCTGAGCTGCTCCTGCAAGAGGGTCAAGCCGCCCCACGGCATGGCCACGCGCACACCCGTCGGGTTCGTCAGCGACGGGCTCGGGCACTGGGGCTTCGAAGGGGCAGGGCAATTCGGCTGCGAGGGAGCGGGACAGCCGTTGCTGGCCAGCACGTCGACGAGGAGATCCGAATACCTGAAGGCCACGTTTACCTCCTTGCGATTGGATTCGCTGTAAGAGCTCGCCTCGACTATATCCGGTTCATTCCAGATCGATCAACCAGACGTCGCCCTCGTCGCTGCGCCGGACGAGGTAGAGGTGGCGGGCGTCGCGGCTGGCGTTCGCGAACAGGTAGGCGGAGCCGGGAGGGGCCTTCAGGAGCTCGTGGTCCTCCCGCGTGCGCAGGTCGAAGGCATGGATGGCGCCGCTCGCCGGGTAGAGCAGCACGGGCAAGCCGGGAAGCCACATCGGGCTCTCTCCGCGGTCGGTCAGGCGCTCGAACCGGCGGGTCCCGGGCGAGTGGACGACGATCCCTGGGAGAGGGTCGCCGCCCTTGCGCGTGAGGATCCCGGCCAGGCCGTGCGGCGACCAGGAGGTCGCCCCGAAATCGCCATCGAGCCGGTCGGAGCCGGGGAGGGGCTGGAGCGCCCTCTCGGCCAGGGGCCGGGACAGGTCGACGAGCTTGGTGCCCTGGCGGCTGCACGCCACTTGCCGGCCGTCGGGCGACCAGATGAAATAGCCCGGCTGCCCGCCGGAGGTCTGCGTGATCTGCTCGGTCCGGCTGCCGTCGGGCAGAATGGTCCAGGCCTCGTAGCGCCCGCTGCGGCTGGAGTAGAAGAGGATGAGCCGGCCGTCCGGCGACCAGCGCGGGATGCGGTCGCGGTGCTCGTCGCGGGTGAGCTGCCGCAGACCGGAGCCGTCCGGATGGACGAGGAAGAGGTCCTCCCGCGGCCCCAGGGTGTCGAAGACGAGCCAGCGGCCGTCGGGCGACGGATCGACGGTGCGGACGGCCTTGGCGCCCAGCAGGATCGGGACCACGTCCCCCGCGGGCGCGAGCCGCCCGGCGTCGAAGGCCACGGTCTCCAGGGTGTCCCGGCGCTCGTCCGTGGCATAGGAGACCCGCTTGCCGTCCCGGGACATGCTCAGGAACCGGATCGACTGCGACGAGGAGGTCACGGGCTCCGGCTCTCCGCCGACCCGGCCGGAGTCCTGGTCGATCCGGATCCGCCAGACGTTCAGGCTGCCGTTGCGGTCGCTGATGAAATAGAGCCGCTCGCCGTCGGGAGACCAGATCGGGTTCCAGTTCAGGAACCGGTCCGACCGGACCTGGAGCGGCGTGCCGCCCTCCGCCGGCACGGTCCAGAAGCTCCGCTCCGCTACTTCCGTCAATCCCCAGTAGACGATGCGGCGGCCGTTCGGAGACCAGCTCGGCTGGACCGCGTCCCCGCGCACGAGCAGGCGCCGCTCTCCGGTGTCGAGGCTGATCCGCCAGAGCTGGCTCACCGAGGTCCGGATGCCCGGCTCCACGACCCCCTCGGTCGCCACCGCGAGCTGCTTGCCGTCCGGCGACCAGGCGGGGTTGTAGCCGAAGTCGGCGACGCGGCGCACGGACTCGCCCGTCGCGCCCATCACGAAGATGCCGCCGCCCTCGCGCTCCGAGCGGAAGGCGATCTGCTGCCCGTCCGGCGAGAACGCCGGCTGGGTGTCCTCCCAGGGCGTGTCGGGCGTCAGGTTGATCGGGTTGCCGCCCCCGACGCGCTGGAGGAAGATGTCCGAGCCGCCTTCCGTCGCCTTCACGTAGGCGAAGTAGTTGCCGTCCGGCGACAGGCTCGGGTAGGTCTCGCTCCCCTCTTGTTCGGTCAGCGGCGTGAAGTTCGCCCGCACCGGGGTGGTGCCCGCCTCGCCGCCCGAGCGCAGGAGGTAGCCGCCCACGGCGGCGAGCACCGCCAGGGCGGCCGCCGCTCCGATCCAGGGCCACGGCGCCTGGCGGGACGGCGGCTGGACCTGCGCGGTCGCCTGCGTGGGCACGGAGCCCGACGTGGCGCCGGCCAGGAGCCGCAGCTCGGCCACGGCCGCGTCCGCCGTGGGATAGCGCCCGGCCGGGTCCTTGGAGAGCAGCCGCTGGACGATGCCTTCCAGCTCGGGCGGCGCATCCGGCCGCAGGTGGGTCAGCGGCTCGGGCTCGTCCTCGCGGATCGCCCGGCTCAACCCCGACTCGTGCTCGCCCAGGAACGGGCGGCGGCCCGCGACCATCTCGTAGAGGACGACGCCCAGGGCCCAGAGGTCGGCGCGGCCGTCCACCTCGCCGCCGCGCATCTGCTCCGGGGACATGTAGGCCGGCGTGCCCACGGTGCTGCCGGTGCGCGTCAGACCGGCCTCGCCGGCCAGCTTGGCGATGCCGAAGTCGAGGATCTTGACCACGCCGTCGCCGGTGACCATCAGGTTCGCCGGCTTGATGTCGCGGTGCACGATCCCCTGGCGGTGCGCCTTGGCCAGGCCCTTGGCGGCCTGGAGCGCGTAGTCGACGGCCTCGGCCAGGGGCAGCGGTCCGCGCTCCACCTTGCGCCGCAGGGTCTCGCCGTCGTAGCAGGGCATGGCGAGGTAGAGCTGGTGGGTCTCGATCTCGCCCACGTCGTAGACCGTGCAGAGGTTGGGGTGGTCGAGCGCCGAGGCGGTGCGCGCCTCCTGGAGGAAGCGGGCCTTGGACACCGGGTCGCGCGTCAGCTCGGGGGGCAGGAACTTGAGCGCCACGGTGCGGCCGAGCCGCGTGTCCTCGGCGCGGTAGACGATGCCCATGCCGCCGCCGCCCAGGACCTCGCCCACGCGGTAGGGACCGACCTCCCGCGGCACGACGTCGAACATGGGCACCGACGGCAGCTCGTCGGGCCAGCGGGTGAAGGTGGGCACCGCAGCCTTGCTGCCCATGACGGAAATACCACGGAGGTCGGCCCGCAGGTCGTCGGCCCGCGCATAGCGCTCGCCGCGCTTCTTCGCCAGGGCGCAGGCCAGGATCCGGTCGAGCTCCGCGGGCACGCCCTCGCGCAGCGCCGACGGCGGGACCGGCTCGGAGGAGGGCGACAGCGCTGCCCCCGGGAACGGCCTCTGGCCGGTGAGCATCTCGTAGAGGATCACGCCGAGCGCCCAGACGTCCGCGCGGAGGTCCGCCGGCTCGCCGCGGAGCTGCTCGGGGGCGCGGTAGGCGAGGAGGCCGGCCGGCGTGGCTTCGCCGGGGCCGGTGACGCGGGTGCGCTCGTCCAGCGTGCCCATGCCGAAGTCGAGGATGCGGGCTTGGCCGTCCGAGGTCACCAGGACGTTCGACGGCTTCAGATTGCGATGCACGAGGCCGTGCTCGTGGGCGCGGGCGAGCCCGGACGCGACCTGGGTGGCGAGGTCGACGGCCACCTCGCTCTTGAGCGGGCCGCGGGCGATCTTCGCGGCCAGGGTCTCGCCTTCGAGGAAGGCCATGGCCACGAAGAGGCGGCCGTCCCCGGTCTCGCCGACCTCGTACACCGGGCAGATGTTGGGATGCTCCAGGGCGGAGGCGGCCGCGGCCTCGGCGACGAGGTGCAGGCGGTCCTCCTCGCGGGCCACGGCGGGCAGGACCTTGAGCGCGACGAGGCGCTCGAGCTCCAGGTCCCGGGCCTTGAACACGGTGCTCCCTCTCGCGCCCGTGGCGAGGCGCTCGAGGAGGCGGTAGTGGGAGACGGTCGTGCCGATCAACCGGGGATTCCGTGCGCCGCCCGGCTGCGGGTCCGTGACATGGCTCGAGGGCTCACTGCGAGCCGGGAGTCTACTACAGCGTGGCCATCACCTCGCGGAGCTGCGCCCGGAGCAGGCCCAGGCTCCGCTTCTTGCCGCCCGGGTGCTCGTCGCCCTCGGGATGCGGCGGCCTGGCCGATCTGCCCTTGCACGCCGGCGTGGCCCCACAGGTGCCGCCCGCACAGGTGCCGGCGTCGCAGGTGGGCCTCTCTTCGGGGGAGGCGGGCATGCAGGGAGCCGCGCAGGCCATCAGATGGACCGTGATCTCTCGGATGCGAAAAGCCATCTCTCCTCCTCTCCTACCATGTAAGCCTTTGAGAAAGCATAGCTCATCTCGGCGACGTCATCATCCAGACGTCGCCCTCGTCCTCGTGCCGGACGAGCAGCAGGCGCCGGTCGTCGCGGCTCACGCTCACCCACCGGTAGTCGGAGCTGGGGGGCGGCGCCAGCAGCCGGCGGGAGGAGCGCGAGGCCGCGTCCAGCAGGAACAGGCTCCCCCCCTCCAGGTAGAGGAGCCGCGGGCTGCCGTGGAGCCAGGCCATGTACTGTCCACGCTCGGAGAGCCTCTCCAGCCGCCGGGTGCCCAGGGAGTAGACGAAGATGCCGCCCACGTCCGTGTAGCCGGCCAGCCGCTGCCCGTCGGCCGACCAGGAGGCCGCGAGGAAGGAAGGCTCGGAGCCGGCGAACGGCAGGGGCGTGGACGCGCGGCGCCCGATCGGCTGCCGCAAGTCCACCACCGACGTGCCCACGAACCCCCGGCTGAACGCCAGCCGCCGGCCGTCGGGCGACCAGATCGGGTTGTAGACCGGCACGTCGAGGCGGGTGAGCTGCTCCAGGCCGGAGCCGTCCGGCCGGATACTCCAGGCTTCGTACTTGCCGCTGCGGTTCGAGTAGAACAGGATCGACGAGCCGTCCGGCGCCCAGCGCGGCATCCGGTCCTTGTGGACGTCGTCGAGGAGCTGGAGCCGGCCGCTGCCATTGGCGCGGACGACGAACAGGTCCTCCTCGGGAGCCGAGGTGTCGAAGACGATCCACTCGCCGTCCGGCGACAGGTCGGCCGAGCGCACGGCCCAGGAGCCCTGGGTGACCGGCTCCGGCGATCCGGCCGTCTCGCCGCGCTCGGGATCGAAGGCCACCCGCTCGACGTTGGCGCGGCGGTTGTCGGCCGCGTAGACGAGCCGGTCGCCGGCCAGGCTCAGGCCGGCGATCGACTCCGTCGGGATCGAGAGCGGCTCGGGGTCGCCCAGCGCCCGGCCGGACTCCTCCTCGACCTTCACCCGGAACAGGCTCATGCTGTCGCCGTTGTCGCGGACGAAGTAGAGGTGCCCGTCCCCTGCCCAGACGGGGTTCGAGGTGTTGCGCTCGCTGCCGAGGAGCCGCACCGGGTCGCGGCCGTCCTTGCGGACCGTCCAGATGGCGCGCTCGCCGCTGCTGGCCGCGACGCCCCACCAGGCGATCCGCCGCCCTTCCGGAGACCAGCTCGGCTGGACCGCATCCGCCCGGGTCACGAGCGCCGGCTCCCCGCCCGCGGCGCCCACCCTCCACAGGCTGCTTTCCGACCTGCCGGGATCTGGCGGCTGGTCGGCATAGACGATCTCGGTGCCGTCCGGGGACCAGGCCGGGCTGTGGCCCGCATCCGTGAGCCGGCGCGGCGACTCGCCCGTGACCCCCATGACGAACAGGCCGCCGCCTTCCCTCTCGGAGCGGAAGACGATCCGGGTGCCGTCCGGGGAGATCGCGGGCTCGGAGTCGTCCTGCGGGTGCTCCTCGGTGAGGTTGCGCGGGTTGTCGCCGCCCACCCGCTTCCAGAAGATGTCCGTGTCGCCGCCATCCTGCTTGACGTAGACGAAGACGTCGCCCTTGGGCGACAGGGATGGCTGCCGCTCGCTGCCCGGCTCGCGGGTGAGCCGGACCGGCGCGGCGGCCAGGCCGGGCGGAGGCTCCCGCCGGAAGAGCCAAAGGACGGCAAGGACAGCAAGGACGGCAAGGACCAAAGGGACGAGAAGGCGCCGGCGCGGCAGCTCCGCGGGCGGGCGGCCGGTCGGCGGCGGGCCGCCACCCGCCGAGATGCCGCGCAGGTCGGCGAGCACGCTCTCGGCCGAGGGGTAGCGGTCGGCGAGCTTCTTCCTGAGCAGGCCGGCGACGATGCGCTCGAGCCCGGCCGGCGCGTCCGGCCGCAAGCGGCGCAGGGGCGCCGGCTCCTCATGCAGCACGGCGTGGACGATCTCCGGGTCGCTCTCCGCCTGGAACGGCGCCTGCCCGGTCAGCATCTCGTAGAGCACCACGCCGAGCGACCAGAGGTCGGTGCGGTGATCGACCTCGCCGCGGGCCTGCTCGGGCGACATGTAGGCCGGAGTGCCGAGACGGAAGCCGGTGCGGGTCAGTCCCGCGGCGCCGGCCAGCTTGGCGAGGCCGAAGTCGAGGATCTTGACGATGCCGTCGTCCGTCACCATCAGGTTCGCAGGCTTGATGTCGCGGTGCACGATCCCCTGGCGGTGCGCCTTGGCGAGCCCCTGCGCCACCTGCCTGGCGATGTCGACCGCCTCCTCGACCGGCAGCGGCCCGCGCTCGATCTTCGGCTCGACGGTCTCGCCGTCGTAGGCCGGCATGGCCAGGTAGAGGCGGTCGTCTTCGATCTCTCCCACGTCAAAGATCGCGCAGATGTTGGGATGCTCGAGGGCGGAGGCGGCGCGCGCCTCCTGCAGGAAGCGGGACTTGGAGACCGGGTCGCGGGTGAGGGACGGTGGCAGGAGCTTGAGGGCGACGGTGCGCTGCAGGCGGCTGTCCTCGGCCTTGTAGACGACGCCCATGCCGCCGCCGCCGAGCTGCCCCACGATCTTGTAGTGATCGACCTCGCGGCCGATCAGCGGGTCCTGGGGAGGAGGCTCGCGGCCGGGGGCCCGCTCGCGGGCCGGGGCCGGGATGGCCGCCTCGGTCGCTCCCGGCTCGCGGTCGGACGGCTTTTCCATTTACCGCAGTCTAGAACACGGACGGACACGGACCAACACGGACAGCCGTCCCGCCGTCCGTGCCGGTCCGTGCCGGTCCTCCCGGGCCTACTTCCTGCCCTTGCGGCCGCCCTTCGTGGGTTTGGAGGCCTGATCCTTGGGCTGCTCCAGGTTCTTCCTGTGAGTCCGCAGCTCCTCGATGGCCCCCTCGAGGCGCCGCTCGAGGTCGACGGTCTCTTCCACGGTGCCGGGCAGGCGGTCGGGGGCCTGCCCGCTCTCCTGCCTCTCCACCTGCGCCAGGGCGCTGCGGAGTTGCTCCTGCAAGCTCTTCAGGTCGGTGCCCCGACCTCTGCCGCCCCCCTGCACCACCGTCGTGACCGTGGTGACGGTGGTGACCGTCGTGATGGTCGTCAGGTCGCCGGGCCCGGGACCGAAGCCCACGGTGGCGATTCCGCAGGTGCACTGGGCTTCGACGCCCTGGGCCGGGACGATGGTGGCGATACCGCAGGTGCAGGCCTGCGCAGCGGCCTGCGCGCCGACGGTGGCGATGCCGCAGGTGCACGGAGGCGCCGCCATCGGCTCGGGCCGGACCGCCATGTCCGGATCGTCCCCCACCGTTGCGATCGTACACGTGCACTGGGGGTCGGTGCCGCCATCGCAGACACCGCCGCCGCCCTGGAGCACCTGGATCATCAAATCCCGAATTCTGAATGCCATCCTCTCACCTCCTCCAAAGGGAGCTTCATGACGTTTTCGACGCTCTGACCAACCTCTACGGAAAAACCCCGCCTTACCCGCCAGTCACTGCATCCGCAATAGCTTGATGTCCCCTTCGTCGCTGGAGCGCACGAAGTAGAGCGTGCGCCCGTCGGGCGACACCGTGACGGCCAGGAAAGCCGAGTTCGTGCTGGGCGGCGGCGCCATCACCTCGCGGGTGGCGCGGGTCGCCACGTCGAGCAGGAAGACCTTGCCGGCATCGATGTAGAGCATCCGGCCATCCTGCAGCCAGACCGGCAGGACGCCCCCGTCCGTCAGCCGGTCGTAGCGGCCGGACTCGAAGGAGTAGCGCCCGATGCCCAGGCGCGCCGATGCGGTCTGCACCTCCCCCGCGAGCCATCGGCCGTCGGGGCTCCAGTCGGTGGGAGTGAAGCTCTCCTCTCCTTGGATCGCGTTCGGGAGCGGCTGCGGCCGCCGCTGCTCCAGCGGCAGGGAGAGGTCGATCAGCGCCGGCCCCACTTCGCTCATGACCAGGAGGCGCCGGCCGTCCGGCGCCCAGAGGGAGTCCGCCACGGTCCCCTTGAGGGCCGTCATCTGCCGGCGGTCGCCGCCGTCGGGACGGATCGACCAGGCCTGATAGTCGTCCCCGCCGCGCTCCGAGTAGAAAAGGATGCGCTCCCCGTCCGGAGACCAGCGCGGGACCCGGTCGCGCTCCGGGTCGTTGGTGAGCTGCCGCGGCTGGTCGCCGTCCACGCCGATGACGTACAGGTCCTCCTGCGGCAGGGACGTGTCATACACGACTTGGCGACCGTCCGGAGACACGTCGGCGGAGCGGACGTTGCGCGAGCCCTGGGTCACCGGCTCCAGGATGCCCGACGTCCGGCCCGCCGCCGGGTCGAAAGCGGCCTTCTCCAGGTTCGACTTGCCTTCGCGCGTGGCGTAGGCGATCTGCCTGCCGTCGCGAGTGATGCTCAGGAACCCGCTCCAGGCCGCGGGCGTGGTCAGGTCCTCAGGTTCCCCCTGCACGCGGCCGGACCGTTGATCGATGCGCACCCGCCAGAGGGTCATGCTCCGGTTGCGGTCGCTGACGAAATAAAGGTGGGAGCCGTCGGGCGACCAGACCGGGTTCCAGTCGATGGCGCGGCCGTCGGTCACGGGTACCGACTCCCCCCCTTCCATCGGGACGGTGGCCACGACGCGCGAGCCCGTGCCCGGGCGCAGCCCCCAGTATGCGATCCGCCCACCGTCCGGCGACCAGCTCGGCTGCACGGCGTCGACCTTGAGCGGGATCCGCACGCGGTTGCCGTCCGCAACCCGGACCCGCCAGAGCTCGCTCTGGATCGCGCGCCGCCGCCGCGGGTCCGTAATCCCCTCGGCGGCGTAGACGATCCACTCGCCGTCCGGGGACCACGCCGGATCGTGGCCCTCCTGAGTCAGGCGGACGACCGACTCCCCCGTGGCGCCCATGAGGAACAGGCCGCCCCCTTCGCGCTCGGAGCGAAAGGCGACGCGCTGACCATCCGGAGAGACCGCCGGCTCGTCGTCGTCGAACCGCGAGTCCTCGGTCAGGTTGCGCGGGTTGTCTCCCCCCACCCTCTGCCAGAAGATGTCGAGGTCGCCCCCATCCTTCTTGACGTAGAGGAAGAAGCTGCCGTCCGGCGCCAGGCTGGGATGGGACTCGCGCCCCTCCAGGTCGGTGAGCGAGTCGTTGGTGCGCTGGAGCGGCTTCTCCTCCATGCCGGCCCAGCCGCCCTCGCGTACCAGGAAGACGGCGAGCAGGAGCAGCGCCGCGGCTCCGGCGAGGGCCGGCGCCCACCACCAGGGCCGCCGCCCGGGCAGCCCGCCGAGCGGCATCCGGGTGAGCGTGCTCGTGGCGCCGGAGAGACCGCGCAGGTCGGCGATGACGGCGTCCAGGGTCGGGTAGCGGTCCGCGGGGTCCTTGGCGAGCATCTTCCTGAGGATCCGCTCCAGCTCGGGCGGCGCCTCGGGACGGAGCTTGCGCACCGGCTCCGGCTCCTCGGTGAGCAGGGCGTAGATGATCCCCTGGTCCGTGTCGGCGCGGAACGGCGGCCGGCCGGTGACCATCTCGTAGAGGACCACGCCGAGCGACCAGAGGTCGGTGCGCTGGTCGACCTCCCCGCGCGCCTGCTCGGGGGACATGTAGGAGGGCGTGCCCAGGCAGAAGCCGGCGCGGGTCAGGCCGGCGGCGCCCGCGAGCTTGGCCAGGCCGAAATCCAGGATCTTGACGATGCCGTCGCCGGTGACGATCAGGTTGGCCGGCTTGATGTCGCGATGGACGATCCCCTGGCGATGCGCCTTGGCGAGGCCCTGGCCCGCCTGGATCGCATAGTCGAGGGCCTCGCCCAGGGGGAGCGGCCCGCGCTCGACCTTGCGCTTCAGGATCTCGCCGTCATAGGCCGGCATGGCGAGGTAGAGCTGGCCGTCCTCGGTCTCGTCCACCTCGTGGATCGTGCAGATGTTGGGGTGCTCCAGCGCCGAGGCCGCGCGGGCTTCCTGAAGGAAGCGCGCCTTGGCGACCGGGTCGCGGGTCAGCTCGGGCGGCAGGAACTTGAGCGCGACCGTGCGCTCCAGGCGCGAGTCTTCGGCCTTGTAGACCACGCCCATGCCGCCGCCGCCGATGTGCTCCTTCACCACATAGTGGCCCACGGCCCTGCCAACCATCCCACCGCCCTTCTTGGCCCCCTCTCCCCCCCGCGGGGGGAGAGGGCCGGGGAGAGGGGGAACGGGATCAACCGCCTGCGGCCGGGACGGCATGGACAGAACCGTCCCGCCGGCCTTCGCGAGCTGCCCGGTCTCCTCCACCGCCTGCAGCTCGGCGCGCATCTCCCCCGCCTCCGCGTACCGGTCCTCGGGCCGCTTTGCCAGGGCGCGGGCCACGGCGCGCTCCAGCGCGGCCGGCAGGCCCGTGCGCCACCGGCCCAGCGGCACCGGATCGCTGCTCAAGACCGCGTCCGCGCCCGGGAACGGGTGCCGGCCCGCGATCATCTCGTAGAGCAGGACGCCGAGCGACCAGAGGTCGGCCCGCACGTCGGCCGGCTCGCCCTGGAGGCGCTCGGGAGCGAGATAGGAGCGCGCCCGCTCGGCGGCGGCGGGCAGGGCGCCCGCGCCGAAGCCCACGATCCGGACCCGGCCCTCCGGGTTGACCAGCACCTGGGTCGGATCGAGCGCGCCGTGGACGATCCCCTCGGCGTGGGCGCTGGCGAGCCCCGCGGCGATCTGGGTGCCGATGTTCACCACCTGGTCGAGCGCGAGAGGTCCATGGGCCAGCCGGTCGGACAGGGGCTCCCCCTCGTCCAGGGCCATGGCCAGGAAGACACGGCCGTCGTCGGTCTCCCCGACCTCGTAGACCGAGCCGATGTGCGGATCCCCGATCGAGGAGGCGCGGGAGGCCTCGCGGGCAAAGCGCTTGCGGACGGCCTCGTCGTCCACGCCGCCGCCGCCGGGCAGGAGCTGCAGCGCGACGAGACGCTCCCGCTGCAGGTCCTGGGCCTTGTAGAGGTCGTCCACGCCGCCAAGGCGCTCGAGGACCCGGTAGTGAGAGACGACGCTGCCGATCAACGGTGAGTATCCTGAGTGGCCCCGCCCTTTGCCCTACAAACCACGACGAACGCAGGTAGTTGTTCCCGTAAGGGAGAGTGTATCAGAGGGGGATGGCCTGCTCGGCCGGGGGCAGGCAGCGCTCGTCGTCGCAGAGCTGGAAGCGGACCACCAGCCGGCCGTGCCCGTTCACCTCGCCCGCCACCTCCACCCGGCCGGTGTAGACCGCGAGCGGACGGCCGCCGGCGAAGCCCGCCGCGACCTCCTCGCCCCGGGGATATCGCAGGCCGCGCACCTGCGCCCCGCCCTCGGCCGCCACCTCCGTCGGCAGCAGGAACTCCTCGGAGGCCGGGTTCGCCTGGATGTGCCAGCCCGGCGCCACCTCCAGGGCCAGCCGGAACGGCTGCCAGCCGTCCCCCTGCGGCTTTTCCACCAGGCTCACCGTCACCAGCCCCGCCGCGGCGCGGGATAGCTTCTCCACGCCGCTCGCCCCGGCGGTGCGCTCGAAGGCCGCGGCCTGCTCGACGGAAGCGTCCGTCCCTCCCATCTCGGCCCGGTGATAGCGCCGCGCCGCGATGGACATCATGCGCGCGCCCTCGGGCGAACCCTGGATCATGGCCGCGAAGGCCTGGAGCGCAGCGCGCGCCTCGCTCCGCCAGGCTCCTTCGCCCGTACGCTCGCCCAGCTCCAGGAGGTTCAGGACCGCCACGGCGTTGCCCGCGGGCGTGGCGCCGTCGAACACGTCCTTGCTGCGGAACAGCAGGTCCGGGCCCTCCGCGGCCACGAAGAAGCCGCCCTCGGGATCGCGCAGCCGGCGGATCTGCTCCTCGGTCAGCTCCGCGGCGGCGCGCAGCCAGGACTCGTCCCCCTGCGCCTCGTGGAGCGCCAGCAGGCCGCGCACCAGGAAGGCGTAGTCGTCCAGGTAGGCGGGGATCCGCCCCTGGCCCTGGCGCCAGGCATGGAGGAGCAGGCCCTCGGGCGAGCGCATGCGCGACAGCACGAAGCGGGCTGCCTTGGCCGCGCGCTCCACCAGCCCGGCGTCGCCCAGCACCCGGCCGGCCACGGCGAGGCCGGCGATGACCATGCCGTTCCAGTCGGCGAGGATCTTGTCGTCGGTCAGGGGCCGGTCGCGGCGGGCGCGGGCGATGAAGAGCCTCTCCTCGATGGCCTTGACCTCGCGCAGCAGCTCGTCGGGGTCCATGCGCCGGCGCGCCGCGGCCTGCTCGAGCCGCTCCGGCAGGTGGAGGACATACTCGCTCTCCTCGAAGAACGGAGGACCGTCGAAGCCGAGGATCGGCGCGACAAAAGCCGCATCGTCGCGGCCGAGGACCTCGAAGATCTCCTCCCGCGTCCAGACGTAGAACGCCCCTTCATGGCCGTGGGTCTCGGCGTCGATCGCGCTCCAGAACCCGGCGTCAGCCGGGGTGGGCGAGGTCATCTCGCGGACGAGCCAGTCTGCGGTCTCGCGCACGATGCGCGCCGCCTGCGCGTCGCCGGTGCGCTCGTGCTCGCGGGCGTAGATCTCCAGCAGGAGGCCGTTGTCGTAGAGCATCTTCTCGAAGTGCGGGACCTTCCACTCGGCGTCCGTGGCATAGCGATGGAAGCCGCCGCCGAGATGGTCGTAGATGCCGCCGCGGGCCATCTGGTCGAGCGTGGCGGAGAGCATCTGCCCGGCCTGCTCATGCTCCGCCACCATCTCCAGGCAGAGGTAGAGGTTCGACGGCGTCGGGAACTTGGGCGCGCCGCCGAAGCCGCCGTTCCGGGAGTCGAAGCGGCGGGCCAGCGCCTCCAGGGAGCGGACGGCCACGTCGGCGCCCGGCGGGGCCGCGGCGGGCTGGCCGCGCTGCTCCAGGTAGCGTCCCATGGCGCTCGCCATCTCGTCCGCCTGCATCTCCACCTCTTCGCGGCGGTTGCGCCAGGCGTCCGCGAGCCCTTCGAGCACGCGGCCGAAGCTCGGCCGGCCGTGGCGCTCGTCGGGCGGGAAGTAGGTGCCGGCGTAGAACGGCTTCAAGGCCGTGGTCAGGAAGACCGAGTTCGGCCAGCCTCCCTGGCCGGTGAGGATCTGGGTGGCGGCCATGTAGATCTCGTCGATGTCCGGCCGCTCCTCGCGGTCCACCTTGATGTTGACGAACTCGCGGTTCATCCGCTCGGCGACCTCGGGCGAGGAGAAGGACTCCCGCTCCATGACGTGGCACCAGTAGCAGGTGGAGTACCCGACCGAGACGAAGATCGGCTTGTCCTCGCGGCGGGCCTTCTCCAGCGCCTCGGGGCCCCAGGGGTACCAGTCGACCGGGTTGTGCTGGTGCAGAAGGAGATATGGGCTGCTCTCGCCGGCCAGGCGGTTCGTATTGGTCGTGTCGTGCGCGCTCATGATGATTCCCTCCCCGCCCCTACCCTACCATTCCTCGGAAAGCACTGGCGTCACAGGCCGGACCGGGCCGATCGGGGCCTCGCCCGGGTAGACCACGCGCTCGAGGAAGAGCCCGGAGGGCGGCGCGGTCCATTCGGCGGGAAGCCCTCTTTTGCCCTTGGGCTCCTCCGTGGCCAGCAGGGAGAGAAACAAGGGGCGGTCGAGCTCGCCCGCGCCCACCTGGACCAGCGTGCCCACCACCCGCCGGACCATCTTCCAGAGGAAGTGCGACGCGACGAGCCGCACGAGGATCAGGGCGCCGTCGGCGACCACCTCGACCCCCTCGACGACCACGATCGTGCTCGGCTGCTCGGCCGGGCGCTCGCAGAACAGCCGGAAGTCGTGCCGGCCGGAGAGGGACGCGGCGGCCTCGGCCATGCGCGCCACCTCAAGAGGCCGCTTGACCCACCAGACCCAGCGCTTGGCAAAGGCGGTGCGGCGCCGCGAGATCTGATAGAGGTAGGAGCGCGAGACCGCGGAGTGCCGGGCGTGGAACTCGTTCGGCACCGCCGCCATGCCGAGCACGTGGATGTCCGGCGGCAGCAGGTCGTTGACCGCGCGCCGGAACGGTCCGGGCTCGACCGTCCGCGCCAGCCGCAGGTGGGCGACCTGGGCGAGCGCGTGGACGCCCGCGTCGGTCCGTCCCGAGCCGCCGATCTCCTTGACCGCCCCGCCGGCCTCCTCGATCGCCCGGCGCAGCTCCCCTGCCACGGACCGGGCGTTCTTCTGCTCCTGCCACCCGTGGTAGCGCGTCCCCTCGTACTCGATGTTCAGGCGGTAGGTCGGCATGGCGGTGGATTATAGGAGTAGACTTCGAGCCACCGGCCCGCCCATCCCGGGCAGCCTTCCCATGCCACCTACAGGGAGATGACCATGAAGAAAACCCTGCTCCTCATCGCCGTGCTTGCCCTTCTCGTGCCCGCCTTCGCCGCCGCCCACGATCACGATCAAGCGGGCTCCTGGACCGGCTGGGTCACCGACGACCACTGCGCCGCCAAGGGCGCCAAGGCCGAGCACGCCTCCTGCGCCAAGAGGTGCCTGGACAACGGCGGCAAGCTGGTCTTCTACAACTCCGCCGACGAGAAGATCTACAACCTCGACAACCAGAAGCTCGCCGAGGAGCACCTGGGCCACGAGGTCGTCGTCAAGGGCACGGCCGAGGGCGACTCCATCAAGGTCGAGTCGATCGAAGCGGCCCCGAAGGCCGAGTAGCGCCGAACGCCGGAAAGGACCTCAAGGACACCAGGGACATCAAGGACTCCTGTCCCTGTCGTCCTTGAAGTCCTTGGAGTCCCTGCGGTCCTTTCCGGTTCCTAGATCTTCATCTTGCGCGCGACCAGGGTCGTATCGCCGTCCTGGAAGGTCGCCGCCGACGCCGGACGCGCCTGCACCAGCGCCTCCCCACCGGGAGGCAGCCCGGGCGACTGGTCGTACACGTACCAGTCCAGCGGCTGCGCCGCGCCGAGCACGACCTCCATCTCGACCCCCTCCGGCCGCATCGTCCCCATCGAGATCTCGGTCCAGTCCCACTTCATCGGACCGGTCTTGTGGGAGCCCTTCAGCGGGACCTCCTGGCCCTCCACCCGCGCCGACTCGAGGTTCGCCGCGGTCGGGATCAGGATCCCCGCGATCGGCGCCTGGCGGTTGGAGGTCAGGAGCAGGCGGAGCCGCCTCTTGCCGCCGGCGGCGGCCGAGTCCTCCAGCACCGACACCTGCGGCGCGGGCACATCCAGGGGCGGCGCCGGCGCCTGGAAGGCGCGGAAGAACGGCGGCCCCCAGGGGTAGGCCGTCTCGGCCTTGTCGCCAAATTCGGCCGCCTTGCGCAGGGCCGCCGGGAATGGACGGTTGGTGCGCACCTGCCAGCGCGCCCCGGCGACGCCGGCCTCCTGGAAGTGCTGGATCGACACGGCCTGCGGCGTCTCCTCGCTGTACGGAGCCGTCGCGAACGCCACGCCCGCCAGGACCAGGGCCAGGACGAAGGCGGCAGCCGGCAACAGCCGCCGCCCCAGCCGGCCGGAGCCCGGCACCAGCGGCGCGAGAGACGTGAACAGGGCCGCGGCGAGCACACCGATCGCGACCAGCGCCTGCTTGCCGAGACCGTCGTAGAGCGGCAGCAGGATCGGCATCCAGAGCAGGGCGGCGACCCCTGCCGGGACCAGGGAGACCGCGGACCCACCCGAGCGGATGATCAGTCCCAGGATCCCCGCGATCAGCGCGGGCACCAGGAACAGGTAGGAGATCCCGGGCGCGACGATGGCGAGCACCACCCCCAGCACCGCCCAGCCGATCCAGACCCCGGCCCAGAGTCCCGCGGACCCGGCCCGGCGGGAGACCGCCGCGGCCAGCGCCAGCACCACCGCGAGCGCCAGCAGCCAGAAAGCCGCGATCTCGGGCTGCGGACCCTGCACCCAGAGCCCGGGCGTGGCGCCCCGGATCGCCATGGAGAGCCCCACGGCGAGCAGCGCCGCCAGCG
>Ga0268265_10000931_pt1 | contig 27031 bp, 46 predicted proteins | sample KBSSwiS52_FD_190355 | JGI IMG/M metagenome (GOLD analysis project Ga0268265, IMG submission 190355) | Switchgrass rhizosphere microbial communities from Kellogg Biological Station, Michigan, USA - KBS Switchgrass S5-2 (SPAdes) (version 2) | ecosystem: Host-associated > Plants > Roots >...
AAAAGACGGGTCTCCATGGGCGCGGTCCACGCCCACGGAAACCCACAGGCGATTTCCTGACGCACAGGAGTACCACCTTATGGCTACGTTCCATGACACCGCCAAGCGGGTCAAGACCGCTGCCGACTCGCAGCATAAGACGCCACGCCATGGCGTGCAAGCTCGGCGCCGGCTCCAGCCGGTAGAGCGACTCCACCGCGATCTGCGGGCGCTTGAGCGGCGCGCTGAGCGGTTTCTCATCTGTGACACGAGCGACAACGATGTTGACCAGGCCCTTGCCCACTGGCTGGCGCGCGCGCTCCGCGCTGCTCGCATCCTCCACGGTCGAGCGGTCGACAGCGCGAGCCGGATGCTCTGCGTTTTCAACCCGGACGACGCCGCAGTCGTGCCGCACCTCTACCTGCACCGCGACCAGGCGCACAACGTGATCGACCTGGCCGACTACAGGCGGGAGCACGCGCCGCCCGCACCGAGCCCGCAGGCCAGGCTCGAGAAAGCGCGCGCCCGCACACGTCGCGCCCACGCGGCCGAGATCGCGGTGTTGCTCGTGTCCTCCGCCCGCGCTCGCGCTGAACGGGCGGAGATGGGGGACCTTGACGCAGCGATCGGGGCGCTGTCCGCCGCAGCCATGGCGGTGAACGCGGCGACCGCGGCGCTGTCCGATCCTGACCGCGACGTCGCGACCGATGAGACCGACTGCGAAGCGGCTCGCGCTCGCGCTGAAGCCGAGCAGATCCACAGTCGCGCTCTCCGCGCCCTGCGGGCTCGCCCTCGACGGGTGAGGCGCGCCGAGCTGCGGTTCCGGCCGGCGTTCGTTGGGGTCGGCGCCGGCAACGATTGGGGCACGCCGTAGCGCCCTCGGGAGGGTGCCGGCGTCGGTCATAGCCGAGCGCGAGCTCGGGCCCTCCGCCATGGGCTCATGTCGAGCCCAGCGGGCGCGTTGCGCCCTGCTTTGATGGAGTACTGCCATGCTCTACCGTGTCATTTTGCTGCTTGCTCTGCTCGTGCTCGGGTGCGCCGCTGGATCGACGATCCAGCCCGGCGAGCCCGCGGCCATCGGTGCGATCTTCGATCGCTTCGCGCCGGACGATGGCGCACTCGTCTATGAGCATTCCGTCCATGGACCGACCGCGGCGCCGCAGCCCGTGCCGCCCCTCCCCGCGCCACCCCCTCCGGAACCTGCGCCTTGCCTGTCGTGCGGCGGCGCCTTGCCCACGATGGAGGGGGAGATGGTTTGCGCCGCGGAGGAGCGCCGCAGGTTCGACGAGGTGCAGGCGTGCGCGTGCACCGGCGCTTGTGCGACCGCGTGCGCTGGCTCCTCGATGTGCGGCGGCGCAGAGGAGCGCCCCGACTGCTCGGCCTGCGTCGCTATTTTCCCGTCTGGCTGCGGAGCGGAGCGTTGGATGTGCGAGCACGAGACCGACACGCGCCCGCAGTGCCTGGCGGACGGCCATTGTCTCTGGGGGCAGAAGTGTGGCGCCGCCGATACCTCGCTCGCGTGCATCGAGCAAGAGAGCGACTGCAGCAAGGTGTACTGCTATCAGCCCTCATGCATCGAGCCCGGCCGCTACTCCGTCACCAATCGCACGACCATCGACCGGCTACACGGGCGTCGACTGTGGACGCGGACGCACTATGGCAACCTGTGGGCCCTGGGCGACGCCGAAGCGCGCGATCGGTGCGCCACGCTCGACGCTGAAGCGGAAGGGATCACCGGATGGAGGGTTCCGACCCTGCCGGAGCTGCAAAGCATCTTGCTCCGCCCGGCCCTCATGGAACCATTCAACGCCCTGCTGCACTGCCTCCCGGCGCTCGACCAGGCTTCACTGCCCGCCACGTCGAACGCGTGGTATGCCGTTGACATGGGGGTGGCGCCCGACGGGAAGCCCGTGCCGATGCGCATCGTGTCGATCACGAACGGCAACGATGAGCCATGGTGGACGTGGATAGCCGCCAAGCTGGTGTGCATCCACGACCCGCTCGACGCGGGAGCCCCGTGACCGCCCCTGCGCTAGCCCTGAACCCATGCCCGAACGAAGGAAGAGAGACATGAAGACCATATTGCCCGCTGTCATCTGTGCCCAGCTCGCCACGCTCGCGCTCACCTTCCCCTCCCTGCGCGGCGTCGAGGGGGCCGACCCCTTCGACCCGGACAAGCTCGCCGCCCGCTGGACGAGTGATGGCGACGTGGAGGAGACGGCAGAGGTCTTCGCGCGCGCGCACGCCATTGCCTTCCTGCTGGGGCCCGCGTTGAACAGCGCCGTGGGGCGCCACCCCGAGCTTGACTGTCCGAAGGCGAGCAAGGCGCTCGTGGCTGTCGCGAAAGAGTGGGATCTCGAGCTCGCATTCTCCCATTGGGACCGCGCGCACCGAGACGCCTTCCACGCGTGGCTCGAGGCGATCCCGTTTGACTCGGACGAGACCCAATGACAGACGCTGAACAGCGACCAGCGCTCGGCGCGTCGGAGGACCTCGGGCAGCGCGAGCGCTCCGCAGAGCAGCGGATCGATGACTTCCTGGCGCGCGCGGCGACCTACCGCGCGCAGAGCCGCGGAGCGGGATGGCCTGACGCGCTGCGGACCGAGGGCGCGCTGCTGCTCGCCGAATGGGCCGAGCTCGCCACGCTGCGATCGGCCGAGATCAAGACAGCGCTCGGCCGGCTCGAGACGGCAGGCCAGGGTGGAGCGTTCGACGCGCTGCCCGAGGGCGCGGTGGAGCAGATCAAGGCGACGCTACAGCGCGCCGCCGCAGCCCATGCCGCAACCGCAGAGGAGCGTCGAGGGCTCCTCGCCTGCGTCGTGGGCGGAGGCAACGCGTAGGTGCTGCAGAGGGGCAGCGTTGCCCCTCTGCTCCGCACCGAGACCGAGGAGCCCGGAGGGCCACGGGGCGACCCGTAGGCGGCCCTCCACCGCGTCCATCGCGCGCAACCCGCCGCAGTCCCGGAGATCAAGCCCGGAACTGCGGCGGCGATCTCGCCCCTCCCGTGCGTCCGTGCGCCCGCTCCGCTTCCGGCGTGCACTCTGTGCACCTTGTGTTATCTGTGCATTGTGTGCTACACGCGGGCGCATGGCGCCGCTTGAGCGCTGAGAGGGCCAAGAACATGACGAATCGAACGTACGAACAAGCCAAACGGGAAGACCTGGCGCGGAGGTGGCAGCCTCGGATCGACGACAACTGGTACGCGATCCAAGCAACAGTCGGCGAGCCAGGCGCGACGTTGTGCTTCGTGCTTGCGGAGCCTGATGACATTGGGCGGCACGCCTTCCCCGAAGGCCTGGTCGACGCGTCGGGGGCGTTCCTATGCGTCTATGAGATCGCTGGGTTCGCGGACGTCTACGGCATGGCCGTTTATGCCCTCGCCGACGAAACCGCCGAGGAAACCGCCGAGGAAAAAGCCGACCCTTCCGGCCGGGTACAGACAGCGGCCCGACGTGCATACCTGCGGGATGTGCTAGAGCGGGGGAAACGATGGGTTCAGCGTCTTCGACGGGAAACCGATGACGCGCCCCTGCTCCTCGTGCTCGCCTACAACGGCCTAAGCGCCTTCACCCTCTCCACGGACGGAGACGGCTCGATCGACGGGCCTGTGACATGGTGCGCGCACGCCGACCATATGGGCGAGCTCGCCGCCGCTCCCGAGGGGGTCAATTGAGCACCCCGGAGGCCCGAGCCCGCGCCGTTTTCGTGTAGCACTCGGCCGAGCTGGTCTCCCCGCCCCTTCTCGGTGTGTCCTGTGCATGTTGTGTGCTCTGTGCATTCTGTGCTATAGCGCGCCTCATGAGCTCTACCCCTCGCGCTCCCCCGTTCGTGGTCGCTGTCCTGTGCCAAAAGGGGGGCGTGGGCAAGACCACCCTAACCCTCAACCTTGCCGCGTGCGCGCACCTCTCGGGGCTGCGGACTCTGGCGATCGACTGCGATCGCCAGGGGTCGCTATTCGATTGGTACTCCGCTCGATCCGATGGCTCGCGTCTCGCTGGCCTGACGGTCATTCGTGCGGATCGAGCGCTCACTTTGCCCAAGTTCCGGGAGCTGACGAGCGGCTACGAGGTGGCGCTCGTCGATGGTCCGCCGCGCCTGGGCGACGTCACTCGGGCAGCTGCTGTCGCGGCCGACGTGGTGTTGATCCCGGCACGCCCCGGCCCTTTCGATACGTGGGCGGCGAGTGAGACGCTGGGCTTGCTCGACGGAGCCGACGAGATCCGGGAGCAACTTGGCCGTAGCCGCGTCCGCCGCGTGATCATCATCAACGGCGCGCCGCCCAGAGCGCGCACCGTGGCTCACACGCTCGACGCGCTTAGAGACTCGGCCGAGCTCGCCCCGGGCGTGATCGGAAATCGCGTGGTGTTCTCGTCCAGCGCGGCGACCGGGGAGAGCGTCTTCACGGAGGCTCCCGCCGCTCCCGCCGCAGCCGAAATCGCTTCGCTCTGGGCCGTTCTATCGGCCCCCTTCCCACTGTCCCAGGAGATCCATTCCAATGTCCCCTAAAACCCCTCCGGCCGGCGTTCGACCCGTCCGCCCCTCCGTTGCCAAAGCTGCCGCGAAGCTCGAGCGAGGCGCCCCGGCCCGGCTCGTGATCACGACAACCCGCGCAGTCATCAAGGGCGCGAAACTCCGCGCCGCGCAGAATGGCACCACGGTACGCGCGTACGTGCTCGGTCTCCTCGCCGCCGACGGCGTTGACGCCGCGCGAGCAGACCTCGACACCGCAGAGTGACCACACACAATGCACAAGCTACACAGAAAGCACAGGTAGCACATGCCGCAGCCCAGCCCCTACCCCCGCAGCGCCACGACGCGGCGGATCGTCCGCCCTTCCGAGCTCGCACGCGAGCGCCGGCAAGCTGCTGCGCTCGCGGATCCGATGGGCGTCTACGAGCTGTTCAGGCGCTCGGAGGCGGCGCTCGAGCGGGTCTCCGACGAGCAGCGCGAGCACGCGCCCCAGGGGCTCACGTGAAGCACGCGGAGCCGCAGAGCCCCGCCGCAAGCCCGCCCTATGCGGGGTGGTACGCGGCCGCCACGATCATGAAGGGCGAGGCACGCGCCCGCTGGGCGGCTTGGCTCAATGCCCCGCCGTCGGGCGACAAGCCGCGCCAGCCCGACGCGAGCGGAGAGGCTACCTCGCTGGACCTTGCCCTGGCCGACGCGGACGGCGCCCTGCGCAATCTCCTCGGTCGCTCGGCACTGACGCGCCAGATTGATGCCTCGTTCGCCGGAGGGCGCCGCCGTCGGGCGACGCGGGCTCCGCCGGTTGCTACTGAACCGGTTGCCGCCCCTCACACACCGCGATCTCGTCACGCATTTTGGCAAGCCCGTAGCTACTGGCGCGTCTTGGGCTCCGTGCTCGTGGACGGATACAGGCCTCCGCAGCCGAGCGAGTATGGGTTTGCTCGCGAGCCCGATCCGCCCGATGACGAGTGCAAGGCCATCGCGGCGCGCTGGCCGGTTGAGGTGCGAGAGGCGGCGATCCGCGCCGCGGAACAAGCACGACAGCGCCGCATAGATGAGCTCATCCGCAAGGCTGTAGAAGATTGGTGGCGCGCCCATGCGACCGGCGAGCACGCGACAGCAGCACCCCGCTACGTCGGCGCTGCGGCAGGCCGAGAGGCGCTCGCCGGTCTTGGGCTCTCGGAGCGATGCTCGGAACCCGACATAAAGCGCGCGTTCCGGCGACTCATTGCGGAGGAGCGCCTTCATCCCGACCAGGGCGGGGATCCTGTCCGCTTCCGGGAAGCCGTCGAGCGCTGTGCGCTCGCGCTCGGTTACCTGGAATCGAGGGGCGCTTCAGCGACCGCGCACCCGGAGGCGACGTGACCGACGGGCGCGCGGAAGTCGAGGCAGTCAAGGACGCACTGGATCGCATCGGCGCGGTGGAGCTCTGCGGAGCCTTGAACCTGTCAACCGGGAGCAAGCGGACCGACGGCGGGCGCGGAGTCATGGTGAGATGCCCATGGCATGACGACCGGACGCCTTCCTGCCACGTTGACGGGCGGCGCGGGGCGATCCTCGCGAAGTGCCATAGCTGCGGCGAAGGGGGAGACGTGCTCGCCCTCGTTGCGGCCGCCTACCGGCTCGACATCGAGCGGGACTTCCGCGAGGTGCTTGAGCACGGCGCTCGGCTCGGAGGGATCGACCTGGAACGGGTGAAGGCCGGCGAGCATATACCCCCGCCAGCGCGCCCAGCGCCGCCGCCGAGAGGCTTTCCCCCGCTGGACGAGGTAACGGAGCTCTGGCGGGCGTGCCGACCCGTCTGCGCCGATCCTGAGGTCGTGGCGTGGCTGTTGGGGCGCGCCCTGCTGCCCCAGGGGATCGATCGCCGCGGCGTTGCCAGGGCGCTGCCCGAGACGATCGAGGTGCCGCGGTGGGCCCGCCATGATGGGCGCCCGTGGAACACCATCGGATACCGCTTGCTTTTCCCCCTTTATGACGCGGCTGGCGACCTTCGATCGCTCCGATCTCGGCGCGTCGTCAACCTTCCTGGCGCGCCCGACGCGAAGGGGTTACCTGCGAGCGGCTACGAGTTGAAGGGCCTTGTAATGGCGTGCTCTCTCGGCGCGATCGTGCTCGCGTGCGGAGCCTGGCCCGAGCCCTCCGAGCGTCGGATCGTGATCACCGAGGGCGAGCCGGATTGGCTGACGTGGTGCGACCGCGACGAGGGCTTGCGCACGTTCGCCGCCCTCGGGATCGCCGGCTCGGGGCAATGGACCCAAGCCATCGCCGACAGGATCCCGGACGGGAGCCACGTGCTTATCAGAACGGACCAAGACGACGCGGGCGACCGGTACGCGGAAGAGGTCGTCCGAACCCTCGCCGGCCGGTGCAGGGTGGCGGAGGGTGACACCGCGGAGCGGGCGGAGCGCAGAGCGACGCGGGCGACGCGCGAAGCCGAGGATCGAAAGCGCAGAGAGCGCCGAAAGCCCGAGGCCCTTTTGCTTCCGCTTGGACACGGAGCGACCGGGAAATGAGCATCCACAAGGACGAGAACGAAGCGCGGCAGGCCGGGGAACAGCCCCTTGATCCAGCGGCGGGGACGGAGGAGCCCGCGCACGAAGAGCTCGCGCGGCTTGTGCGGGAGCAGGGCGCTCGGCTGTCCCCGGATCTGCTGCGGGCGCTTGGGAAAGCCGTGACCGCGCCCGACGCCGCCCAGCTGGGCGGAGCCCTGGCTGGAGCTCTGCAGATCCACGCGTCCGGAGGCGAAAGGGTCAGGCGATACCGCTCTATCGGGGATTGCCTATCCGACGCTTTCGAGACTATGCGCCGCCGCGCCGCGGGCGAGGAGCGTCCGATTCCCACCCCTTGGCGAAGCGTGACCGAAAAGCTTCAGGGTGGATGGTGGCCTGCCCTTTACACGCTCACCAGCGCTACAGGGATGGGCAAGACACAGTTTGCGGTTCAGTCGGCTTGCGTCGCGGCCGTCTACCTGCGGAACGAGGCCCGCGGTGCGCCCCCGCGGCGCGTGCGTTACGTCGCGCTCGAGCTCGGTGAGACGGACCTTGTTGCGCGCGTAATCGGTCACCTGTCCGGGATCCGATGGTCCTCGCTCTACTTCGGCAAGGCTTTCGGCAATCTTGGGCCCGACGCGTCGCCGCACGAGCGCGAAATGGCCCTTTCGCTGGTTTTTGGCACGCATCAAGACTTGCTCGAAAGTCTTCCCTTGGACATCGAACCGGGGGACATCTTCGGCTGGTCGTGGCGAGACCTTGCCAGCATAGGCGAGGAGCCAAACCCGCCCGCGATGATTATCCTGGATTACACGCAGCTCGCCAGGGCACCCGAGGGCCGACGCGAAGAGCTACGCGAGACGATCGCGAACGTGGCGAAAGTCGCGCGGAAGCTAGCGCAGCGAGGAATCGCCGTGCTCGCTCTCTCTTCAACCGCGCGCGCCAATTATGACCGGGTGAGCGGTAGACAGAACGAAGAGGTGTCACGCAAGCCCAACGGACGGCAGCCGATCAAGGTCGGGGACAACGACGCCGATGCGGCGGAATACGTGGACCTAGGGAAAGAGGCCGGCGATCTCGAATTCACGGCAGACGTTGTGCTCGCCCTAGTGCGCGCTGGCGCCCCCGACCCGAAACACGAGCACCAGGAGATGTATTTGGCGGTCGCGAAGGGGCGGGGGTTTCCTGCCGGATGGGTGACTCCGCCGCTGAAGTGGAATGGATCGGCCTTCCTGGAGGGCGATGAGCTTCCGGGTGTCGATCGGGGGTGCCATCGATGAGCGCGCCGCAGCCAGTGCGTGTCCGTGCGCAACTCGTCGCGCGGATCCAAGCTCGAATCGGTGCGGCGATGGCCCATGATGACGGAGACGAACGCCGCACAGCGCGCGTCTACCAGGAACGCCATCCGAGTCTGACGCCAGAGGCGCTCGCTCCGATCGTCGTGCAGAACATCGAGCATTTGGCGGCGGCGCTCATCGCAAACGTTCGCGTTCGGACAGCTGTTCTCGACCGGGCGACGGTCGCGGATCATTGGCCCCTCGAATGCGGCCGCTGGAACGTGCGGAGGGATGACGTTCTGAAATTCCTTAGTTATATGCGATGGCTAGCCTCGGGGCAGCCGCCGCCCTTTTCGCTGCCATACGTCGATGGGACCGTCGTTATCCTTGCACTGCTATCCGACATTGAGCACCATCGCGGTGTGGAGTGGCCTAACATCGCGGTGGATGACGTGACGAATGCGCTCCTGAAGCTGGACGATGCGAATGCGAGGGTCGTAGCGGAAGCGGCTCGATGGTTGTTCAGGCCGGCAAAGCCGGGTGCGCTCGCCCTCGCCGACGATGACGAGCGGAGCCGCCAAGAGGCACTAGAACGTCAAGAGGCCGGCGTGCGCTTCTACCGCGAACACACGATGGTGGCGCTCGAATGGATGCCTGAAGCCGTCGCGCTGCTGCTCGCTACGGAAAGGGATGTCCGCCGCGGCGCCGAGAGCTTCCGCGCCACACCTATCCCGTCGAGCCGCACGGCCCGCGCGGCCATGGCGGCGATCTCGCGTGGAGCCATGGGCGCATGGGGCGCTTTGAAACAGGATTTGAAAGGTGGGGGACCGGTGCTCACAACCGAACTCGTTTGGGGGGGGGAGCGAGAAAAGGTGCAGCTGCGTTTGACATTCCCAAGCGACTTTGGCGAAACGCTTTTGCGCGGGATACTCCAAAAGCTTCAGGAAGACGGGCTCAGGGATTATCTGGTACTCCATCGTATGGCTGCCGAGCAGGGGCGCACCGGCCGATTCAGCTGGACATGGCGCGAACACCGCGAACGGACCGCGTATGACCGCCGCATCCGGAGCGACAACTTGAGTGATGCGGAAGCACGGAAAGCTGTGAACGATCGACTCTGGCGCCTGCATTATGCCGAGCTTCGGCACGTTTACCAGTTGCCTGGCGGCAAGACTGGCGAGGACCGCATTGGTCCGCACGGACTGATAGACATTCCAAAGCATCTGCGAAGCAAAGAAGGATTGGAGTTGGCGGTGATCTCGCTGAATCCCGATCTCTACAGCGGGGCAATGGCAGGCGGAGACGGCCGTCACTTCACGCTGCTGCCGGACGAAGCCTTTGCTCTCGACGGGCAGCGCTTCCGACTCGCCGCGCTGCTGGTGCTGGCCATGCGCGACAGGCGCGACGAGGGCGGAGACGTCACGCTCACGGCTCGCACGCTGTGGGACTACCTTGACACTCATGGCGGCACTCGCGCTCGGCTCGATGGTCGCGATCTACCCGAGCGGCGGCGATGGCCCGCGGCCGATCGGACGTTACAAGGCTCGCTCGACACTCTCGAGCGACACCGGGTCATCGGCGGTTGGGATCGGGCGGACGGCGCCGCGGATCCCCGGGTGCTCTACCTGATCCGGCCTCGCCCGGAATGGACGGATCAAGTCGTCCACGGCATTCCGCCGATGCTCTCCCCCTCGCTAGCGGACATCCCGCGGCGCGGCTCGGAGCTCCGAGCCTGGCGAGATCGCTACGGCCTATCGCAGGCGCTAGCAGCGCTCGCCCTGGGCGTCGGCATCGCGACCGTGAAGCGCGCCGAGCTCGCCGGGGAAGCCCAGCTGGGCGGCGCCCTGGCGGCCGCCCTGGCGGCTTGCGGTGGGCGGCCGCCCCTCGGACAGGGGTGAGCCGGTATCATCAGGGGGGTACATGCGGACCGGTTAGTATCACGGGAGGGGTAGGCACGGACCGTCCGGTATCATCCGGGGGGTACATGCGGACTGACCATAGGTGTAAGCATGCGATGTTACGTGTGTTTTCCCCGAAGTTGTCCCCTCTCAACGATCTCTCTCAAGAGATCGGAGGGGTCGAGCGCCGCCCTGACGGGCGCGCTCCTCCCCGGCTCGACGGGAGGAGGCGGAGGACCGCGCGCCCGCGGTGGACAAGGTCCTGCCGTCCGGACAGACTCGAGGCGTGTGCTAGGGCGCGGGGCGGCCGCTGCGGGATGGTTCCTCGGCGGCCGCTCTCCGCTTTTTGGCCACACTGTAGGAGCATGACGCGTGATCTCGCCTAACCCCGCGCCTTCGTTGACCGCACGACAGCGCGCCGCTGCCGCTCGAGTGAAGGCCAGCCAGGCCCGGGGCAACCTGGACAGCTCCGCAGGCCTGGCGATCAAGGCGCTGTTCGCTGTCACCGAGCGCACGCTCGGAAAGGCAGAAGAGCGAAACCGCTTTGAGGTGCGTGTGGTCTATCCCGAGCGCCCCATCGTGACCGAAGGTCGAAGCGACGCGGATATCCTCGCCCTCGTCCACTCTGGCAACGCGATCTTGGCAGAACCTCTCCAGCCCCAGCCAGCGCGGCACAGCCGCATGTTCGACGCCTGACCCCCTCCCGGCCCCCCGACCAAGGTCCGCCCTGGTACAGGGGCGGAGGCGCACCCGAGCGCGGAGCCCGACGGCTCAGGGGCGTCCGCCCTGTCCGCTCCGCTGTCCGGTGCTGTCCGCTCGGGTGTCCGCGTGGCTGTCCGGTGCTCGTTCCGATGGCACGAAGTGGCCCAAGCGTGCTACGCTTCCGCCATGTCGCCCCTGCTGAAATCGTGCCTCGCCCCCCGTCCAGCCAATGACGGCGGACGCCTTGCCCGTGATCTGACGGGCGAGCAGCGCCCGCCGGACGACCCGGCCTTTGCGACGGCCTGGCGAACCGTTGCGCGCGTGATCGCCAAGCTCTATGGGAGCGACGCTCCGAGACGGGTAGACGATGGCCTGGCGGCGCTGGAAGCGGGCGGCGACGTGGGTCTACAGCGCTGGCTCCAGGAGCAGAGGGCGACCCGTGGGTGAGCTGCTCCGCCACTCGATGCCGCCGGCTCGCCGGGCCACCCCGTGCGACGGTGGACCGCTCGCCGCCCGTCCGCACCTCGCGCCCGGGACCGCGGCATGGATGCGGCTCCGAGACGCCATCCTCACCGCGCTGGAACCCCACCCCCAGGCGCTGGCCGATGTCATCGCCGCGCTGGAGCGAGAGCACCATGGGTGAGCTGCTGACTTCGTGCCTCCCTCCCCAGCGGCGCCCCTCTGCCGGGACATTGGGGTGGTTTGCGGTGACGAGCGAGCCGCGCCGCTACTACGAGACGCCGGATTTCGATCCGATGCTGGACTGCATTTTCGCCGCGCTGGGCGGGCATGCGGGCGCAGCACAGCAATTCAGGCGCTACGCCCGGCAGTACATAGAGACCTATGGGTGATTTGGTCCGCTTGCACGTGAAGCCCTGGCCCCTTTATGACCGACTCGCCGGCCTGCGGGCGCTGGGCGTCTTGCCTCCCGGAGGGCTCGATCCGGGGTGGGAGCTCTCGCCCATGCTCGCGGGCATCTCTGCGGTGCATGTGGCGCAATTCCTGGAAGAGGTGCTCGCCTCGCTCGAAACGTTCCCCGAAGCGCGCGCCGATGTCATCGCACAGCTGCGGGTCTTCTTTGCCGCGCCCCCTCCGACGGGCGCCCCCTCGCTCCCGACTTTTCGCCGCCCGTGAAAACCCCTGAGCCCCCGACCGCCCAACCGAGCACCCCGCCGACCTGTGAAGGCAAAGGAAGGGACGGCGCACCCTGCCGAGCGACCCCGCAGAGCCGCTCGGCCTATTGCATCAACCATGACCCGGATCCAGAGGCGCGCGAACGTGTTGCCGCCGGCCGGCGAGCGGGAGGACTCCGCCGAGCGGCTGGCCTGCGGGGGGAGCCGTTGCCACCCTTGCCGCCGAAACACCAGGCACCGGGAGAACCGGCGCCGCCGCCAGAGCCTGATCCGCCGTGGATGACGTGCGAGACCATCAACGACACGCGGGCGGGATTCGGCTGGGCGATCCGCAAGCTGGCCAGGGGTGAGATCCAGGCCAGGGAGGCGAATGCGCTCTTCCTCGGATTGGCAGGCCTGGCCCGGGTGATCGAGGGGAGCGAGGTCGCTGAAAAGGTCGAAGAGCTCCGGCGTGCGATGGGTCTCGACCAGAAGGGAAAGCAGCTCAGATGAGCACCGCAGCCATGCGTCGACAGCTGGACGCCATTGCCAGCGCCCTGCCCTTGACGGCGGTTGTTCGCTTGTCGCTCGACCACATGAGCGACTCGATCATGGAGGGGCGGAGCAAGCCGACCTCGCTCATCCTGCGCGCGGTCGCGAAGCTGTCGGTAGGCGAGCAGCAGCTGCACCGCGACATCATGACCAGGGCCTATGGGCTCGCCAGCGAAGAGACGGAAGCGCGCGTCCGTGTCTGCGTTATCCTTGCCAGCGGGGAGGGGCTCTCTGCTGAGTTGGAAGCCTTGACCGTCGCCCGCGGCGCGCTGGCCGAACTGCTGGCCATGCTGTCGAGCGTCCCGAGCTCTTCGGCGCCGGCGCAGCAGATCGCCGGCGCCGAAGAGCGACTCGAGCGGGTCGAGCGCCGGTTGACCGAGGCGCGCGCCGAGCTGCGGCAGCTCACCGACGAACATCCGATCGCAGCCTATGCTGGGCGGCTTGGCGAGCTTGAAGAGGCGCTCGCTGGAGCAGGACTCGGACCGGAGTCAGTGCCGGCGCTTCTCATGGCTCCGATGGAGCTCTGGGCGGAGACACGCGACGAGCATATCCCCGGCCTTATGGCGGCCGCTGCGGTCACCCTGGGGGCGTGACCATGGCGGCGCCCTCCCGCACCTCTGCCCCGACCCGCACGGTATCCCTTCGCCTCGACGCGGCCGAGCGGGCGGCGCTCAAGTCCAAAGCCGCCGCGGCGGGCGTCTCGGTCTCCACCTATCTGCGCCGCGCCGCTGGCATCGAGGGCGACTCCACCGCGGAGCGCGAGCAAATCTCGGCCGACGTACCGCCATCGCGGTGACCCGGGCTCGCCCCGCACCTGCTCGGGCGCCATGTACCCCGGCGTGCCCATCATCGCCCCGGGCTTGACGTCGCGGTGGACGATGCCGAACCGGTAGCCTCACGTTCGTGAATCTTCACTTCTCGCACGTGAGGGCGGGGGCGACCCCCCGAGACCGACGCTACCCCGCAGGGAGTATTGACAGCGGCGGCGCTATGTGAATTTCGCGCCCGCGTTGCGCAGAATCGACAGGGCGTCAAGAAAAAGTAGCGTTTTGAGCTTGTTCTAAGAAAACAGAACGCACAGAATGCTCGCCATGGCCGACACCGCGACAAACCCGGGGACTGCAACGATCTACGTGAGCGCGCCCTCGACCGTGGTGCATCGCGCGGACGCCATTGCGAGCCAGCTTACACGCCGTACAGCGGGCGTCGAGGTGCGGCGGACGGACGTCTACAGGCGCGCGCTGGTCGCTGGCTTGGCGGTCATCGAGGCCGAGCTCGGCGGTCCCCCCGCCGAAGGTGCTGCCGCGTGACCGCTCTTGGCTGCCGCACGTTCGGGTTCGGGGTGGGTCTATGGGCCGCCGTCCACCGCTGCCCCAGCGCTCTCATCGTCTTTCAGCTTGGCCATGGGCCCCGAACCGCCGCAGCGCCGACCCGACGGCGTTCCGATGTCCAGCTGGACATCGCCCGCGGTGCGCGGACGGTGCTCGCTGCGCTCGACGGCGGTCGCGCTCCCCCGGTGAGCCGCCCGTGACGAGCCGCAAACCCGACGCCTCAGGACTCCGCTCGATGGTCGTCTGGAGGATGGGGGCGATGTCGCGCCGCAGGCTCGCGGTGCTCGCGTGGCTCGCCCTGCTACTCGATCCCTCGCCTGACTTGGGGACGACGCCCAGACGAGCCGCGGGGCGGCGCAGCGGGCCCCTGCTGGTCGCCCTGGGATGTCTGCTCGCGCTTTGGGTCGGCGCGCGCGTTGCGGTCGGGGGCTGGCTATGAGGCGCAGCACGAGGCGCGGCGCGGTTCGGGACGTCAAGGGCGCGCTCTTCGGAGCGCCCTCCGTCTCGAGGTCGCTCCGATGTCGGTGCGGCCGCGTCGGCGCTTACGCGATCATCATCTGGGCGATGCGTCGGACCGCGGAAGAGCGTGTCTGCTGCGTTCCGCAGTGCAAACACCGCCGACGGGCCGAGCAGAGCGCGGTGGACGTTATCCGCGCGTATGGCGGCGCGGGGGAGATCCGCCCCATTGATTGGCGCGCGCCCCACACTTCCGAGCCCCTGCCGCGCCCCCTGGCGGCATGACTTCAGAACGAATCGAACGAGGTAACCATGTCCGACTCCGACAAAGTGATCATGACGACGAATCCGGAATTTGAATTCACCACGTGGCACAACCCGACGGCTCACACGATGTCCGTCGAGGTGATGGCGGCGCCGGGTCGCTTCATGAAATATGAGATCAAGCCCGACCAAAAGCAGCGCATTCCCAAGACCTATGACAACGCGATCCGAACGAAGGACAAGGCCGGCGTTGTCGTGGGCGGGCTCGCGCCCCTTCTCGTCCCCGATTGGGACGACAAGGGCACCATGCACGCGGGTATCGCCGACGCTGCCCACATGGGCGATGTCGAGCGCGACCACGTAGCGAGGACCGGCAAGACGCCCAAACCCCATGAGCTCGAGGAAGCGGCGAAGATGTACGCCGCAAACATCAAGCTCGAGCAACAGCTTGCCTCCCAAGGCAACCGACTTGCCGAGCTCGAATCGCGGCAGAAGACGTCGCCCAAGGCGAGCCCGGGGTGAGGGACCGACGCCAATGAGTATCGAGAATTCTCCCGAATGGCGCGCGATGCGCGCGCAGGTGACCGCCCTTGAAACCAAGCTGGCCAAGGCGGAGGAGGTCACGGCGGCCGCGCGCGCGACCCGCCTAAAAACCGACGCGCTAGATGCTCTGCGAAAGGTGGGTGTCCTCCCCGATCGCATCGATCACGCGCTCGCTTGGCTCCAGGACAAGGGGCGCTTCGCGTTCAGCGACGAGGGCGGAGGTGACGCCATCGTGTTCAAGCAAGGGGAAAACGAGGAGCCGCTCGAGAAGGGCCTGGAGACGTGGGCAAGATCGGCGGACGCGTCCTTGTACTTCCCCGCGATACAGCCCAACAACGCGCCAGCCACGCCAGCGATGCGGGGGACGGGTGCAGCGAAGGCGCAATCAGCTATCGAGGCGATGGGGATGGAGATGGAGGAGCAGCTCCGCGGCGCTGTGCGCTACGGCGCGCCGGACGATTCGGTGGAGAATGTGAAACACGCGTACGCCACCCTGTTCGCAGAGCATGGCGTGGTCGTGCGATGATCGCGAACCCTGACTCACCGGACCGATGCAGCTGCGGCGCTGTCGCGCTCGTCGCCTTCGCGCTCGTCAAGGTCGCGACCGGAGAGACCATCGAGCACGGGCCGGTGTTCCTCGGGTGCGGGGACACCACATGCACGAAGCGCCGCCGCGCGAGTTTCAAAGCGAGTCACCGCGCGAAGCTTCTGCTGCCAGAGGGTAGTGTAACTGTGCGGGTCCGCACCATTGAGCGAGACGAGGTTTCCGCAGCAGCTGCTGCGCTGCGCTCGTCTCCCATCGAGGGGGCGAAGATCGGGCGCATGCCTGTTCACCATTCAGCCGGGCGGAAGCGCGCCCGCGTTACTCCCGTTCCTTGCCCCCCTCGGGGCGCTGTGCCCTCGTCATCCTAGGAGTTTTCATGTTGCCTACTCTCATGCCAAAGCTGACCATTGAACAGAGGCGCGAAGGGCTCCGCGGTCTCATCGCGATGGGCCGGTGGGAGCAAGCCGCCCAGATGGTGGCGAGCACGCCCGGCCTGTCGGTGAGCGAGCAAGACTTCCCAGCCCTGCGAGCTCGCTCCGAGCACCGCGCCACGATCGCCGCAAAGCGGCCCGGGTGGGGTGCGGCAGAGGGCTCTTTGAAGCTTTTGGAGTCGATCGGCGCGAGTTCGATCGAGACCCAAGAGCAGGGGCTCACCTACCTGGCGCAGTATGCCAACGCGGCGCCGAAGGCTTCGGCGCCGACGCCGGCACCCACCGATCCAGGCATCGAGGCGCGCTGCTCGTTCGATGCGCACGTGAGGCGCGGTGAGTACGACGCCGCGGCAGCGGTCGCCATCGAGGCCGGGCTGTCGATCTCGCTGGAGCATCTTCCGACCATGAAGGGCGAGCAGAGCGCGGCCGAAGGGCCGGGCGGACATCACGCCGTGGCCTACTACCGCGTGAAGCATCGCGCCGAGCTCGCCGCCGAGCGAGGGCTCCTGGACAGCATCACCGATGCGCGGAAGGCGCGAGCGCTGTCCGCGGTCGAGACCCCCACCCTCGCCCGGCTGGAAGAGCTCGAGCGGACCTCGCCCCCAGAGGCAACGCTCTTCGCCGCGTTCAAGCGCGCCGAGCTCGCGACCGAGCGCGCCGTGCGCCAGCAGGCCCTTGAAGCAGGTGGAGTAGCGTAGCTGTCACAGAAGAAAGCACGGAGATCCCATGACCGACATCGAGCATGTGATGGCGAATCTCGCACAGTTGACGCGGCGGCATGAAGAGAACGAGCAGAGAGCGGCGCGCGAAAAAGCACAGCGCCTCGATCTCGCGGCAGGTGGCGCGTGAGCCCGACGAAAAGGACCTCGCGGCGGCCGCTGGGCTCCGACATCATGGCGACCTGCAAACCGTGGGCGGTCGTGGCGCATCTTCTGCCCACCCCAACAGACCCCGCGCCGGACGCCGGGATGGTGGCGGTGCTCGTCTCCGCCGACGCCCGGATCGCGGGCTACATCGCTCGCCTGATCCCCGCGCACCAATCCCTGCTACTGGCTGAACTGCGCGCGCTCGGAGCCCACTCCACGCCGGACCCCCGAGAAGCGTTGGGCGTGCTGCGAGAGCTGAGCGCGGAGGATCCCTGCGGGCTTCACCGCGATGCGGTGGAGCGCATCGGAGCTCGCCAAGATGCCCCGGCACTGGCTGCTGCAGCGCTTGAGGTGCTGCTCTCCGCGAACCGAGTCCAGCAAGCCGCGCTGTCGGTGCTAAGGGCGGCCCTTCGCTACCAGGAGCACGGAGAGCGCGGCGGCTCTGCACCGGAGCTCTGTGGCTCGTCCGACTAGACCAGGAGACCCTTCATGACCCCGTGCATCATTCCCCCTCGCCACCCTCGCGACGACACACCAGAAGCGCGCGTGTGCGACGCCATGCTGCGGGAGAACGTGACCGCGATCGACGTTCTTCATCGGCGCGCTGTGGCGCAAGGACTCAACCCGGCTGTGCTTCTGTTTCATCCCGAGGCGACCCTGTGGGATATGGCCCTCCTAGGGCCCCCTGGCGAGCGGGTCGTTTTGGCGCTCATGGACATCGATGATCTACGAGCCCGCTTCCAGAAGACCGACGGTACGCCCGCGGGCTTCCTCGAATTCTTCGACTTTCAGAGAGGCAGAGCGAAGGGAGGTTTGCTGATCGCTTGCTTCTACGGGGCTCATGTTTTCCTCCACACCGGTCAACGGCAAACTGCTGGCCTGCGGTCACCAATGGCCACAGTGGGGATGGCGTGACACCATGATCCTCCCCCGATATCGCCTGTTCCGAGTCGCCTTCGCCCTCCCTGGGGCACCCACCGATGTCGATGGGCTGCCGCAGTTTCCAGGGCTCGCCAAACTGCGCACCGGGGGCTTTACCGGTGTAGGATCGCCGTCTCCGCCCATCACTTCCGCGCTGGCGATCCAAACCAATCTGGTCACGCCCACCGATGTCGCCGGCCTGCGGGCTCTCTCTGTTCAGACGGGTTACCGGGGCGTGAACCCGCTACCACAAGCGTTCCCTCTCTTGCTAACCTGCAACGCGTTCGCAGTGGATACGACACCGGGGACGCATGAGTATAGGTGGTTTTTCAGCCAGAGGATCGAGGCAGAAAAACACGACCCGAACCCCGTCGTTGACCCGGATTCAGTCCTTGCAGAGCCAGCTCATCGCAGGCCCACCGAGCGGTATTTCACGTTCAACCACGCGAGCGTGACTCAATCCGGAACCGTTCGGATCGACGTCGTGCCAGAGAACGTGCGCAAGCTTATTCACGGGTTTGGCATCGAGGGCGAGGGGCCCCCGGGCCTTCAAGACCTTGAAGACCATCAACTGGGTACACTGTTCAAAAACGTTCATGTCTACGTTCAAAGGCTTTCGGATAAAGCCTATCAGTGGGCCCCAGTCTACGCCGTACCGCTCAATTCAAGGAATTAGTCATGTCCCTCCCCACTGTTCCGACGCTCCCTTTCGTTCCCGACGTCACTCCTGTGCCCGCCTCGGTGCTCAACGCCTGGCGAAGTTTTTTCCCCGCGTGCCTCGATGCGGACGAGGGTGGAGAATACGCCAACCTGAACCCGATCATTTTCCTGGCGGGGTCGGCTGGCATTCAGAACGGCGGGCCGTTCACCCAAACGGAGTTTTCCCGGCGTCTCGGTCGCTACAGGCGCCGTCCTCGGGTCATCTTGACAGCGGCAAATCAGACCATCGACACGTCGCAGGGGGATTGTTTCGTGCTGCCCGGCGACCCTGGGGGAGCGTTCACGATCACGCTGCGCAATGGGACGGCGCCTGATCCGGAAGTGAACGAGCGGATCGTGCTGGTCGTGGATGGGCCGCTGATCTCGGGGAGCTACCAGATTCGCGACGAGGTGCCGGCCGTGATAGCGCAGTTTTTTTCAAACGCTGTAGGGGTCGCCGTGCCTTCTGCCGAATTCGAGCTCGATGGCAGTCCCAAGCGATGGCATATGGGCCTGAATTCTGGCTTCGATGTGGGGACGGCGTACGGTGTGCGCTCGTAGCTGGGCGCTACTCCGCGGGCGGCGAGCGAAGGACTTTCAGCGCAGCCCAATCCTCGACCGCGAACGTATCCGCGCCGGTGTTTTCAGGAGCACGGGCGCGGAGCCGCACCACGCAATCCCCTCCGGTCGCGACCGTGTATTGCGCCGCGATGGCGATGTCCTGCTTTCCTGGTGTGGTGATTGTGCGCTCACTCCCTGGGACATCCACGACGGCGCCGGCGCCCTCGACAGACACCAGCTTGCATTCGGCGCGATGCCCCGGGGCGAGGTCGATCGAGAGGTGCGCACGGAGCTCGGCCGAGACGCGCTCGCCCTCGACGCAGGCGGGCAGAGCGACCGCGATCTCTCCCGCGTCCGCATAGGCCGGCGAACCGATGATCGCCGCGTAGGCTCCGACTCCCTTGTCAAACACGTACCAGAGCGACCCGTCATCGGTCCTGCTGGCCAGGATGTCCTCGATGGGGCGCGTAGGTGGGGCAGACGAGGGGGGCGCGGTGGGCGTAGGGGTGGGAGTCGCTGTAGGGGTCGCCAGCGTGACGGGCGGCGCAGCGGTATCCGGGGGAACGACCTCGATAGAGCAACCGAGGTGCGTCAGGGTGAGCACGAGGAGCGAGGTACGGTAGTCCATCGTGGAAGGCTACGAGCCCTCCGCCCGGCCCTCACTGAGACAGCACGGTTTCGGCGGAGCACGCCATGAGCGAGACCCCCGATCTACGCCTTCTCTTGGCGTGCGCGGCGGCTTGCATAACGGTCGCTGTCGTGCTCGCGCTTCTCGCTTGGGTGCTCATCCGCCGGACCGTGGCGGAGACCGAGCAGCAGCTGCGAAGCGTTGACGACGTGTCACGCCTGAGTGATGGGTGAACGCCTGAGGCTCACGGACGGAACCGTGGTACATGTCGCGGCGTGAGCTGTCCTCCTGAACCTGGGTTCGCTGCTGTTCTCCTCGCTGTTGCCGCGAAGCTCGCGTGGCGCTCGGAGGGCCGCAAGGATGCGACGGGTCGCGAGCTCGGCTCGCTGTTCTCCAGCGAGGGGCGGCCGCTCCACCTCGTCATGGTTGCCGGCACCTCGCCGGGCTCCTGCACCTGGGCGCTGGTCGAGACCCCCGAGCGCCCCGCGATGGCCTTCCTGCTCTCGGAGCAGACCTTCGCCTCGCTGCAGAGCTCCGAGCCATCGGCGGACGGGTCGCTACTCGTTCAGGGCGCCGCCCTGCGGCTCCGGGCAGGGTGGGACGGGGTAGCGGACCTCGCGACCAGCGCCTGCGGCTGACGCGCGGTTCCGCGCCCTCTCACGAGGGCGCGGAGCCATCGGGCGGACAGTCTCGGGAATTCTGGTATCTGATAATACTTCTGCTCGGTCGGAGACGACATGCACGGGCTCGACACTTTGGCGCTCGGTTTTCACGCTGCCGCAGCAGTCGCCGCGCTGGGGATGGCTCGCCGGCACCGAGAGCAGCGCCCCGTTGCGCTCTTCCTGGCCTTGACGCTCGCTGCCGACGTCGGAGCCTGGGGGATTCGCCTCGGGTATCTCGACCCCGCTCGAGCCACTCTGCGCGCCGCTGGCGTTGATCCCCTGGTCACTCCATGGACGGGGTCGGCGCGCGTCGCGTTCCACGCCTTCCAGGGGCTGTGGCTCATCTGGGCGGCAAGCATCGCCGGTCTCGCCCTCGTCACGCTGGGGCGCCGCCGAGCATGGCCTGCTGCCGTCGGTTGGGCTGCCGCTCTGGGCGCGCTGGTCGTCACCTACCCCGTGACGCGCGGCGCCCTGCTGCAGCGCTGCTACCTCGGAGGCGAGCTGATCGCGCTGGCCGTCGGCGCGCGCTACGGGCTCGAGTGGTTCGCGCGGCTCGCGTCGAGGCGAGCACCGGCGCCGAGTCGGCCGGCGATCATCGCCGGGGCGAGCGCCCTGGTCATCGTGGCGATCGAGTTGTGCGGCGTCGCGGTCGGTGCATGGCGCGGCGACATTTTCACTGACTGGCGCCTAAGCCAGATCACGTACGCGGTCGAATATGCGGTGCTCTTCGCGCTGCAGATTGGAGGAGGGTTTACATGGGATCAGAACAAGCGCTATTCGTCTACGCCGTAGGGTGCGCCACTGTCATTCTTGCGGGTGTTATTGTGGTAACCGTCTGGAAGGTGGGGGACGCTCTTGAAAAATTGGCCAAACTGTTAGCGAAAGCGATACCCGAGGAGACTCCCTCGTCGCGTCGGGTGATCGCGGTGGAGTATGGGAGCCCTGGCAAGCCCACGGCGCGCCGCTTCCTCGTTGATCGCCCGCTTGCGAGACAGGATCGCGAGGCCGAGCTTCCGCCCGTGCTCCGATCCTCGAACGAGGGCGCCAGGCCGGTATCGCAGACGGAAGACGATGACCCGGTGCATACGCGCGAGACTCCGGTCTCAGCTCGGCCGGCCGAGATCGCCGCCGAGACCGAGGAGACCGACGGGGCACCGACGCGCTTCTACCAGCGCGGCGACATCGGGCCCGATAGCGCCCGCACGCTCTGTTCAGCCGGGGAGAAGCGCCGCCCAAAAGCATGACGGGCGTCGAGGTCGCTGCTGCGCTCGATGCCCTGCACGGGGTCGGAGACCCCCTCGATATCCTCCGATCGATCGAGTCGGAGCTGTCCACGCTCGGAGCTCTGGCGGAAGCGACGAACGGAGGGGACGCGGGCGAGTTTCTGGACATCCCAGGCGCTCTCGGCCCCACGCTCACAGCAGCTGCCCAGCGGCTCGGTGTTGCGATCGATCTCCTGGATCTCGCCGCGCTCCCAAAGCGGACCAAGCCGCCCGCGAAATCGCCACCCCCTGAACCCCTGAACTAGCGGCGCTCGACAGCGCCTTGCGGAGAGGGTAGACCGGATCGCCCGCTGGCGTTCGGTCCGACCCCCCTCCGACCCCATGCCAGCGGGCTCGCCTAACAGCGTCGGCACCGCCGAAAGATTGGCGCCGGTAGCGATGGCGCCAATCTTTTCCGGCAGGCGTGCGCTAAAACCGCGAAGGTGCGGCGCCCTGGCTGGACGCCTCGGTCGCTGCGCTGCTCGGATGCGTGCAAAGGCCAACAATGTTCACCACATCCGCGCGGTGCGGATAATTGGGGCGCAGGGGCTCTAAAGCCCGATCCCGTCGCTGGCGACGTCCGCAAAGAGGTCTGCATCGCGGATGTAGCGCCGCACCATGGTAACCGAGCTGTGTCCGGTCGTGGCCATGATGGATCGTTCGCTCTTGCCAGCCTTCGCCGCCGACGTAGCTAGCCCAGAGCGGAGCGAGTGACCGGACAGCTTCGCGGGATCGAGCCCAGCTGCTGTCGCGCGCCTCTTGACGAGCCGGGCGACGTCGTGCCCCGAGAGCCGCTGCCCGAGGTGCCCCCACCGATCGACCGACAGGAAGAGCGGGCCCGCGGCCGCCCCGCGGAGCGCGAGCCAGGCCCGCAGAGCTGCGATCGGACAGGTAGATGGGTGCGAGCCAGGCCGGACCGCTACGGCGCGTCCAGCGCCCTCCTGGTCTGTTTTGCTGCGGCGGAGGATGACGGCCAAGCCCTCCGGGCGGAAGGTGACGTCAGCCAGGTCGAGAGCGCAGAGCTCGGAGCGGCGCATGGCGGCCGCGAACCCGAGCAGCAGCAGAGCCCGGTCGCGGATCTCCACGGGCGTCTGCCCCATCGCCTCGACGCAGCGCCGAAGCTCGCCGACGAGCAGCGGCGCGCGCACGTTCTGCGCGGTGCCCAGAGTGCGACGGATCCCCTTCCTGACCCGCTCGACGGCGGCATGCTTCCGAGGAGACTCATGGCCGGCTAGCTTGTGCGTCTGAGAGATGGCGACCAAGGCGAGCTCAATGCCGGCGACCTTCCGCCCCTTGTCGGCGAGCGCGGAGAGGTAGGCGGCGACCGTAGGGCCTGACGCCGGTAGGAAGGCGTGGCGCTGCGCTCGGCACCACAAAGCGAAGGCGCGCCACTCCACCGCATACCTCGCCGATGTGCGGGGTGAGCTCGCCGCGGCCGCGTACTCTTGCGCGCGCTCCACATCCGGCTCGAGGTGCAGCAGCAAGCCGTGCTCGGGTTCGACCTGGCGGAGCGCGAGCGCGGCGGGCGCGACGGTGAGGACCTCGACGGCTTGGCGATCGGGAGGGGGCTCGATCGGGGAAGGGGTGGCGATCATGACCACCCCTTCGGCGCCCTCCTCCCGGTGCTCGGGCATGGGGACAGCGCGCGCCTTCGCCGGCACCTTGGCGACCCGCTCTGCCCCGCACCGCGGACAGGTCACACCCTGGAACGCTCCGCCGACCCCTGGCAAGGCGACGTCGACACCGGAGCCGGCACACCAGCTGGTCTCGGCCGAGACGTCGGCCGTCACGGATGGACGGGGACGGGGGCGCGCTCGAGCCGCTTTCGGGGCCGTGGGCTTGGTCTTCATGCTCGGTCCCTGGCGGTGCGCTCGATGTCCGCCCAGAGCCTACGATAGGCGTCGACGTCGCCGATGTGGTGCCGGGCGAGCGCCGCCTTGATAGCGACCCGCTCCCCCAGAGCTGCACCGCGCTCGAGCGAGGTCGGATTGGTGATGGGCAGCTGGTCAAGCCGCGCTTGGGTTGCATCGTAGGCGGCGAGCACCTCTTCACGGGTAGCGCTGGCGAGGCGCTTCGCGGCCGCGTCCCGAGCGCTGTGAAAGGTCTCCTCCACCGTCAACGGGAGCCCGGGGAGCGGGGTCACGCCGCACCGACCCGGGCTTGCACAGCCTTCGCCCGCGCCACGATCTTCGGGTGCTGCTCCCACGCCATCACCACGACATCGGCGAGCACCGCTCGGACAAGATCCGCTTGGGCGCCATCGGGCAGCAGCTCTTCGGGGGAAGGGGCATCGGAGCCGGCGAGCCCGGCCTCGTTCACTTCTGCAATGACGTGGCGCGCTTCCTTGATGATTACGTGGTCCATGGGGCTCCTCTGCTCGTGTACGCGAAGATTCAATTCTCGGACGTGAGCATGGGGCCGGGCGTCTCCTCGGTCAAGGGCCCGCTCGCTTGGGTGCCAAATTGGCCCTCTACAACCGGTTATAATCCGCAGCAAAACCCGCAGCCGAGGTAGGGACGCCGACCCCTGGCCTCAGTTCATCGCGCCCCACGGTGGGGCGCCGGGCGGAAAGCTCAATGATCTCGAGGTTCGCCGGGTAGAGCCGCAAACCTCCCGACCGCGGGCGCGCCGGGTCCGCCCTCGTCAGTGGCTGCTTTTTTGGCTGGTAGTGAGAGTCACATTTGTTGAGCACAGCGTGTAGGCGTCGCTCCCACCTATCTGAAGCAAAAAGTAAAACCTTAACTTGACCGCGTGGTGTTTAGGTTTTACTCTTTGGACATGGACGACGCGAGCTACACGGTCTCTGAAACCTACGCCCTGGAAGACGCTGAGTACCTCTGCAGCGGCCCCCTCGCCGACGAAGAGGAGACCGACGAGTGAACGCCCCGGAAGGCCCCCGCCCCGGGGCTTTCCGCGTCAGGAGGCATCATGTTTGACACCCACGAATCCGACCTCGACAGCGACAGCCAGGAAGACGCCCACGGGGAGCGGTGCGGCTGTCGGCACTGCGATCCCGACTTCTACATCGACCCTGCCGAGCGCGAGGCCGGAGCCCGCGATCTGCGCTGGTAGACGCAGCCCTAAGCGGAGCCCCGATGCTCCCCAAAGCCCCCAGGTAACAGTCCCTGGGGGCTTGCTGCTTTGGAGGACCCACCATGAAAAAGCGGACATTGGAGCGGAGACAAGCGGTATCGCAGGCGTACGAGGGCCCAAAGTCGATCTGTACCTGTGGGCATGAGGGCGACGGCAAGGCCGGCGCTCACAGCGAACCCGTAGGGGGTGGCGCTTGCACGGTCGAAGGGTGCGCGTGTCTCAGGTTCACCTGGGCAGGCTACTTGCCAGCGTTCGAGGCAGCCGTGCACCACGGGATCGGGGTCGCGCTGAGCAAGGACGCGACGACCAAGACGACCACGCGCGACGATGGCGCCTTCACCCGGACCGCGATCGTGATGGGCGCCGATGGCAAGACGGGCTCGCTGGACGTGGTTGACGCGAGCGGCGCTTTCCTGGCGCGCGTCAACCTCATTTGGACGCCGACCACGGAGCTCGATCGTGACGGCTCGGAGGGCCGCGCCGCGCTCATTGTGGACGTCATCGATGAGGCGAGGCGATTCACGCATCACCGAGCCCTCGGGTTCGCGAAGGGGCAGCCACATGTTGAGATGAGCGTACCGCCGGGCGGCCGCATGGTCTCCGTCGATTTCAGGAAGTGAGGCCATCAATGAAAACGGACAAGCTTCTGGACGCGGCGCGCGCGTTGTTCTCTGTCGCGGTCTCGATGGGTCTCGCCGAACCCGACGAGCAACGCGATTGGCTTGCGAGGGTCGGCGCCAAGCTCGATCCTGAGGCTCGGCGGCGCCGTGTCGGCGGCGCATTTTTTGGCTCCTTGCTACTAGTTGCGGAGCCAGCCAGCGAGGAAGGTCCGCTCGCGCGCGCATGCCGAGCCTCGCTCGCCGGCTTAGCGGCCGATGGGAGCGACTCATGAGCGGGCGCACCGATGACGAGCGGGCCCGCCGACTGGCGATCGTGAAGCGGCTCGAGCGCGACCTGAGCGAGCTCTTCGCCTACGCCAATGGGCTCGATGCGCCCGCTCGAGCGGAAGCCCGGGAGTACCTCCGAGCGGTCTTCCAGCGTGCCGCATCGACGCCCGCGTGGGGTGTGCGCGGGGCCGTCCCAGGCCTGGCCAAACCAGCGCCGGCACCGGTCGAGCGCCCGAAGGGTCCGCCCTGCCGAAGGTGCAACGGGTCGGGGCTCTGGAAGGGTCACTCGAGCAACACCGTGTGTTTCGGGTGCAACGGAACCCGGATCGAGCGCCCCGGGAGAGCCGGGAATGGCTGCCGGTAAAACGTCCGCTTGCCTTCGTGCTGTTTTCGTGTGTAGGTGACCCATGGCCCGTCCACAGCTATCCCCCGCCGCCAAGTCAAGCGTGATCATCAACTTCAAGGTGCGCCCCGCGGTGAAGGCGGCGATCGACGAGATCGCCACGCTCCGCGGCAACGAGATGGGGGACGGGTCGACATCAGGATTGATGCTCGCCCTCGTCTTCCAGGAAGCGCAGCGGCGAGGTGTGACCATCGCCCCCGAGACCAAGCCCGAAACCGCTGCCAAGCCCGCGAAGCGCGCCGCGCGGAAGCGATGAGCCGGGGGAGATCATGCTCTTCAACGCTCTCCTACGGAAACGAAACACGAACCTAAAGCGCGCCCTGGCCGCCGGTGTAAAGGCTCGCCGGACGGAGCTTTCGCTATCGTTGGGCGAGTTCGCTGAACGCGCCGGGCTCTCGACGGCCGTGCTCACAAGCATCGAGAACGCGACGAGCAACCCGAACCTGGCGACCATCGTGAGGATCGCCGCGGTCTTGCGGTGCGATCCTGCTGCGCTCTTTGCCCCGGTGCAGAAGTATATCACCGGGGAGGGCTCTTCCTCCCCTTAAGCGGGCGCGCGGCCTTGTGAGCGTCCACCGCTTGTTGGAGCAGGTGGCGCATGAGGTCGGCGCGTGTGATCTGCGCGCCGCTCGGGAGCGTGGCCTCGACCTCCAGGCGCCACGCGTCGAGGTCGGCGAGCAGCCGGTCAGGGAGACGCAGCAGCACGGGCGTGTGTTCCGGCAGTTTCCGCGGTCGCCCTCGCGCTGACATAGCGCCCGACCGTAGATCCTTGACGCGCGCCGTGTTTTTCGGTTTCTCTTAATATCTACACTCCCGCTGAAAGGAACTAGCGCGAAACGCGCCCGAACCAACGGATCAGCTCCCTTTCCCTAGAAAAAGACGGGTCTCCATGGGCGCGGTCCACGCCCACGGAAACCCACAGGCGATTTCCTGACGCACAGGAGTACCACCTTATGGCTACGTTCCATGACACCGCCAAGCGGGTCAAGACCGCTGCCGAC
>Ga0268265_10000937_pt1 | contig 26824 bp, 28 predicted proteins | sample KBSSwiS52_FD_190355 | JGI IMG/M metagenome (GOLD analysis project Ga0268265, IMG submission 190355) | Switchgrass rhizosphere microbial communities from Kellogg Biological Station, Michigan, USA - KBS Switchgrass S5-2 (SPAdes) (version 2) | ecosystem: Host-associated > Plants > Roots >...
CGGCGTTGACCGTGAGGTCGAGCATGGCGGCGATCTCCTCCAGGGACTGATCGAGCACGTCCTTGAGGATCACCACACTGCGCTGCACGGTCGGAAGCTCCATGAACCGCGACACCGCGGTGTCGACCGCCTGCCGCCGCATCAGCACCTCCACAGGATCTGGGCTCTCCGGGTCGGCGAGCTCGTGGGCCGCCTCGATGGGCTCGGCTGCGCGGATCGCCCGGCTGCGCAGCAGGTCCAGCGCGCGGTTGTGGGCGATCCGGAACAGCCAGGCGCGGAGCGGCGGGACCTCCTGCAGCTCGTCCAGGGCGGCGAAGGCGCGGGCGAAGGTATCCTGCACCACATCCTCGCCCTCGATCACCGAACCCACCAAGCGGGCGCAGTAGCGATGAAGCTCCGGCCGCAACGTGCCGGCGAGAGCCATCAACTGCGCGTGGCGCTTGGTTGAGGACGAGGACGGGTCTCCGCTCAAGCCGTCGCCTCCTCGAGGACCGTGATCCCCGTATCGCCCTTCACGCCGAACGCCAGGCCCCTGGCGTACTGCGGATCTTCCAGTACTGCGACCACGTGGTCGCCGAACTGGCGGGGCGGCATCGGCGCACCGAACCGGGCCAGGAACGCCTCGCGCTCCATGCCCATTGCCCGGGCGTAGGCGCTCGCCCCCGCGTCGCCGACCCCGGTCCCGCCGATCATCTGCAGAGGTACGATCGCCTGGAAGCGCATGCCCAGTCCCTTCTGCTCGGCGACCGCATTGGCGTACTTGGCCATGAACCATAGCATGCGCTTAGCGCCGGCATAGCCGCCCGAGAGCGGCGAGCCCTGCTGCGCCGCGCCGCTGGAGCCCACGAGGACGCGGGCGCCCGGCGCGAGCGGAAGGTTGAGGGCGGCCTGTATCCAGTAGAGGCCGCCCTTCACGTCGGTCTCCCACGGCGCGGTGAAGTCCGCCCAGCTCAGCTGGTCGAGCCGCCCCATGCGAGGCGGCGTGCCGGCGTTGAGCACCAGGATCTCGGGCCGGACGCCAGCGAGGATGCGCTGCGCGGCCCCCTCGTCGGTGACGTCGGCCGGGATCACGGCGACGCCGAGCCTCTTCTGTACCGCTGCGAGGGCGGCTTTGTCGCGCGCCACGACGGTCACCTTGCCGCCCTGATCCACCAGGGCCTCGACGAGCCCGAGGCCCAGGCCTCGGCTGCCGCCGGTCACAACGATGGTCTTGTCCTTGAGGCTCATCGGCCTGCTCCTGTGTCTCGTGCCTGCTGAACCTAGGACGTTCGTGGCCGGGAAAAAGAGTCACAGTGGCTCACGCGCGCCGCAAGGGGCCGACTGGCGCGTGGCCGCCCGGAAGCTGCCAGACCGTCCCCCCAGGCTGCCGCGCAAAGGAAACGACCACCCGAGCCATCGGCTACGCAGAGCCACCGCGGCCCGATCAACTCGTCCGCCAGATATGGTCGGCTTGACCGAGCGAGGAGCCTGCTTGTGCACTCTGTCAACATGCCCTTGCGCGCGCCGCGCGGTGGTCGCTCTGTATCGGCTGCGTGCCCTCGATCACCTTGGCGTCACCGGGCTCTACCGGCGAGCGTATACAGAAACCGACATTTGTCCGAACGCAATCGGCGACGGTTCCTGTGTCGCCGATCACGTCCGTTGTGCGGGGTAAAGCGACCGCGCTCACGCGCCCCTTGCTATTGGCTGTCTTGGTTGAGAGACGGAGAAGCATGCGCTGGCTCGGCGAACCCACGCGAAACTTTCACCTCTGCTTCTGACCAGTTCTTCCGCCGGATGGTTACCGCGCCAGCGCCGCGGATCCGCGCTGCAGCGGCTCGTCAGTACGCCCCCACTGATCTACTGCCGCGGTCTGGCATCACCTGGACCCTACAGGCCCAGCCATTCCAGACGACGGGGCGCGAAGCCGAACGCCTTCTTCGCCTTCTGGTTCGAGGCGCCGCGCAGCTTCGTGCCGTAGTAGACAGCGTCCTCGCCGGCCGACGTCCGCGCTTGCTCCTCGGTAATCCGGGGCGGAGACGGGGCATGGACGAATCGGGCGAATGCCGGCAGCCAGACGGCGACGGGCGACGGGTCGTCATCGACGATGTTGTACACGCCGGGAGGCGCCGTGAGGGCGTTTGCAGTGGCGGCCGCCGCGTCTTCGATCTGGATCCACGACCAGACGCCCCCGCCGTCTCCGATGATGGGAACCTCCTGCCTGCGGACCTGATCCGCGCTTGCACCCTCCGGGTGGTACCAGGTGCCCGGTCCGTAGAAGAAACCATACCGGAGGGCGAGGCCTTCCATCTCCCCCGCGTTCAATACCCGCGCCTCCAGCTCCGCATAGGTCCGCGCGCTCAGGGCCACACGCGGGCTGGCGTTGACCGCCAGGCCCGCAGACTCGTCAGCCAGGCCGCTACCCGGCTCAAGGAAAAAGCCGCTCGCCTGCTGGATGTACCGGCGAACTCCGCACGCCAACGCGGCGCGATGCAGGTTCCCGCCGCCCTCGATCCTCAGTTTCCGATCTCCCGGTGCAGCGGCGGCCATCTTGGACGGATCTTTGGGCAGGGATGTCAGCTCGTCGATGACGACCTCGGCGCGAGCGTCCCGCAGAGCCTGTTCAACGGCAGCCGCATCGAAGGCGGTCACCTGGGCGACAGCAGCTCCCATATTGGCAAGGTGTCGCGCTCTGGTCTCGGCGTGCGTCATCCCCGTGACCTCGTGGCCACGGCGGACCAACTCGGCGACGAGCGGCTGGCCGATTGCTCCACTCGCGCCGGCGACGAAGATTCTCATGGGTCACCCATTGCATTGCCGGGGTCGTGATCTCTTCTGCGTCTCGGAGGGCGAGGCTTCAGCGCCAGCACCCCGGCCGTGGTCTTGGTGCTCGGGTTCACCAACGTGACATGGCCGCAGAATACTCACGTGAGACTCAGGCGGCGCCGGCATGCCGCGCAGCGGCAGTCGCATTTTGGCATGCGCGTGACGATATGGAATATCGGGATTAGCCCCAAGGAAGGCTTGGTAAGTCCCGCATGGCTGCGGTCTCATCGTCGTCAGACGAAGAGATACTCCCGTGAGCGGTCGCGGAGAGACCGAGATTGCAGCGGAAGAGATCGATTGGATTGCATCTGACTTCGATAACGCCCGTGGCAGTCGTCAGGGTTTCTCCTGACTGCGTGTGTTGGCCATAGAAGTAGTCTTGGTTGCTATGACGTAGGTGTGGCCCATCGTTCTCACCCATGGGTGGTGCCTGCGCTGTCTTTCGGACGGGCCGAGAGCCACATCTCGACGGCAACGGACAGAACCACAATGCAAGGTTCCAGTGGGTTGGGGCTTGCCGACGCAGGCATGGATGTCTGGGCGGGCCTGGCTATGCTCGGCCTGCTGGGGTTTGTTCTCGGTTTCGCGCTCAACCGTGGATCGATCTGTACCGTCATAGCCACGAGGGAGCTGGTGTCAGAGAAGATGCCAGCCCGCTTCATCGCGCTCGTCGAATGCGCCGTGTGGGCGGCTCTCATCTACGCAATCCTTGAAACGTCGCCGACCATGCAGCCGGGTTGGTCGCCGCTCGGCCACCTGGCTCCCGCAGCTGTATTGCTTGGTGTCGGCACTTATGTGAACGGCGCCTGCGTATTCGGGTCGGTCGGGCATTTCGGAAACGGCGACATCGACTTCGGGTTCGCCTTTCTCGGCATCTTTGCAGTGTCCTACGTTGCCTCTCTGTTTAGCCTGCTTCCAGATCAGCCGCCGATAAGCGCGTCCCTGTCAGTTGGGCTGCTCCCCCTCACGGTCGCGTTGCTAGGAATGTTGGGGCTGAGGCTCGGTCTGTCACTCAGATTCGAGACCAACTTCCGGCGGCTGACGCTGTCGATGGCAGCGATCGGCATCAGCTTTACGATCCTGGCGATTCTTGCGCCCGGGTTCTCGATCACGGCATCGGTTGGATCGATCGTTTCGATACCTGTAGCGGGCGTTGCGATTGCAGTCTGCATGTTCGGCGGCAGCCTTGTCTCCGCAAGACTCATGAAGCGTCGGTTCATCCTGAAACGGCCGACATGCAAGACCGCAGTCAGGAGAACGCTTGGGGGCGTCCTCATGGGAGTGGGTGCGCTCCTCATTCCAGGTGGCAACGATACGCTGCTCATGATTGGTTTGCCCATGGGGGCATTGCAGGCAGCGCTTGCCTACGCGCTGTTCGTTACAACTGTTGCCGCGCTGATCGCCAAGTTCGGTTCGACGGCAAGAGCGTGGTCATGACGGTGCTCATCTCACACATCGCCTGCGGAGTGCGTCCTATAGCACGGGCACCGCGCGGCAGGCTGTTGGTCGCTCACCTCACAGTCCTTGCTTTGTCTTGCGACTCCCCTTTCTCGTCCTGGGGCGAGTCCTTGGGCCGACCTGGCTACTCAAGCGGGCATCGGCCTTTCGACAAGGGCTCGCCACGCCGCGATCGCCCTGCGCTTGTCTGAGTGCAGGCATTAGCTCGGTGCTGCTGCGTTCTCACTCTCCACGTTTGGGGGTTTTTGCCGATGGCACAACCCGTTGGGGTGACCGCAAACTACGCTGAGTGTCGCTGTTTGAGGGAATCTCCACTGGGTCCCCCTCGATGAGCTCAATCAGACTGATGCTACCCGTCGTGTTCGCCGCGTCTGTTACCGGTCCGATTGCGGTCTCTGCGGCCGATACGAAAGCGCCGCAGCCGCCCACATCCACAGGCGTCCGGGTTCCGTTCCTGCACGGATTTCTCTCTGGCGAGATCGGAGCCCAAACCAAGCTGACCTCCCTGGCGCGCGCAAACGAGTGGCTCAACTCGCCACCTCTGACTGCATCGGCTCTGCGCGGAAAGGTCGTTCTCGTCCAGGTCTGGACCTATACGTGCATCAACTGGCTGCGCACGCTCCCGTATGTGCGCGCCTGGGCTGAGAAGTATCGGGATCAAGGCCTGGTGGTGATCGGCGTCCATGCTCCGGAGTTCTCATTCGAGAGGAACATCAACAATGTTCGCTGGGCCGCGAAAGAAATGAAGATCGACTACCCGATCGCGATCGACAACGACTACGCCATATGGCGTGCCTTCAAGAACCAGTATTGGCCGGCGCTGTATTTCGTCGATGCGCAGGGCCGCGTTCGGCATCACCATTTCGGCGAGGGTGCTTACCAGCAGTCGGAGATGATCGTTAGAGCCCTGCTGGCGGAGGCGGGAGGCGGAGCCGGTGCGACCGAACGCGAGCCCGTGTCCGTGGACCCCCAAGGTGTCGAAGCGGCGGCCGATTGGAGCAGCCTGAGATCACCGGAGAACTACGTCGGATATGGGCGCACCCAGGGCTTTGCGTCCCCGGGCGGCGTGGTGAGGGATAAGCCTCGCCTGTACCGGCTGCCGGTGCGGCTGCACCTGAACGACTGGGCGCTTGCCGGTGATTGGACGATCAAGAAGGAGGCTGCGGTGCTGAACGCGCCCGATGGACGCATCGCACACCGCTTTCACGCCCGCGACCTCCATCTCGTCATGGGACCGGCGGCACCGGGAACATCAGTAAGGTTTCGCGTGCTGATCGACGGACAGCCGCCGGGCCCGGCCCACGGCATCGACGTTGACGAGCGAGGCAACGGCACGGTGACCGAGCAGCGGCTGTACCAGGTGATCCGACAGCCCCAACCCATCGCCGATCGCCAGTTCGAGATCGAGTTCCTGGACTCCGGCGTGGAGGCGTACGCGTTCACGTTCGGCTGACCCGCCGCAGAACGCTGGCCGGCGTTGGCATGCATCTGCCCGGCCGCTTCTGCGATGGCAACGAACAGCAGGGCGCCAGCCTATGAAAGGGCGGTGCATGAAACAGATCCCCCTCCTCGCGACCGCAGCCGTCGTCGTGCTGAGCGTTGGTGGTGGTGTGAGTTTCTCGGCGCGCGGCGCCGATGACGAAGCCACTCCGGTCTTCGGAATCAAGCTCCCGCCTGGGTACCGCGACTGGCGGTTGATTTCCGTGGCCCACGAGGAGGGGAGCCTCAACGATCTGCGCGCCATTCTGGGCAACGACGTAGCGATCAAGGCTGCCCGCGAAGGGACACTCCCGTACCCGGACGGTGCCATCATCGCCCGCCTTGCCTGGAGCTACGACCCGTTGGCGGAGAGCGAGAAGGCGTTTGGCCGTCACCAATCCTTCGTGGCCGGGCCGCCCAAGAACGGGGTGCAGTTCATGGTCAAGGACGCGACAAAGTACGCCTCGACCGGCGGCTGGGGGTTCGCCCACTTCGACGACGGCAAGCCGGCCAGCGAGGCCGTGCACAACACCTGCTTCGCCTGCCACGCAACGGTCAAGGAGCGTGACTTTGTCTTCAACCGTTATGCGCCGTGAAGGCCGCGCGGGAGCCCTTAGGCAGCACCGCGGCGGAGGCATGCGCAAGTCTCCATGCCTGGAGTGTGAGTGGCAATTTCGAGGACTGAGCATGAGGAGCCTGATATGAGCAGCACCACGCAAGTGCGCAGCAAAGCCGCCGTCAAGACCCCGAGGGCGCGGGCGCCCGACCTGAAGCTCGAGGTCGTCGTCATTCCTGTTTCAGACGTCGATCGCGCCAAACGCTTTTACGGCAACCTGGGTTGGAGGCTCGACGCCGATTTCCTCAAGGGCGACGCATTTCGGGTGGTACAGTTCACGCCACCGGGCTCGTCGTGCTCGATCCACTTCGGAAGGGGAATCACCTCAGCCGAGCCAGGTTCTGCGCGCGGGCATTATCTCGTCGTGTCGGATATCGAGGCAGCACGCGCCGATCTCGTCGCTCGCGGTGCCGACGTGAGCGACGTGTTCCATCGCGAGGTTGGGGGAGGCCCTCAGAGCGGTCCGGACCCGGCGCGGCGCAGCTACGCCTCGTACGCCACGTTCACCGATCCCGACGGTAACCAGTGGCTCTTGCAGGAGGTCACCGCCCGGTTGCCCGGACGCGTGGACGCTGACGACACGACATTCACATCGTCAGCCGAGCTCGCCGCCGCGCTCCGACGTGCGGCAGCCGCGCACGGTGAACACGAGAAGCGGACCGGGAAGCACGACGCGGAGTGGCCCAGCTGGTACGCCGAGTACATCGTCAGGGAGCAGGCCGGCAAGCCGCTGCCGTCATGAGCGGCGGCGACTACGTCATTGATCTGCAACATCGCAATCGATGCGCGAATGGAGAGACGGCGATGGCCATTCTCATCAAGGCGCTTGCCGTAGTTGCGGCAGGCGCCGTCTTCGCCCTGAGCGCCTCCGCCCAGAGCGCGAGGGAGACCAGCGGCACCTTGGCAGGAGGAGGTTCCATGCCAGCACAGACCACCAATCTCTTTCTCCTGGAGGATCTGGAGAACACCAGCAGGACGAAGAAGCTCGCGGAACGAGACGTAAATGCGCTTCAAGCCGTCGCAAACTGGACCAAGACTTTCGTGGCCAGGCCTCACAAGGGCCTCGGCCGTGCTGGACCCGTGTGTCCTTTCGTGCCTCCGGCCCTGGAACGCAAGATACTTTGGCTTGCTCCTGAGCGGATTGCGGACCGGAGCGTGCCAGAAATTGTTCAGCTCATGAACGGTTACAAGAAGCTGCTCCTGAGCGCTCAACCTATTGACGGCGATGACGCGAACTACGAGGTCATCGTCGTTGTTTTCACCGACTTGCCAGCTGATCGTGCGCAAGGCGTCTTTGGCGACGTCCTCCAGCATCTTGCAGTTCCGTCGTATGTGGAAGACGGGATCCTGTTCGGGCCGTTCTACGAAGGCAACGAGGGGACCGCCATATACAATCCTGGCTTCCGACCATTTCAGTCGCCCGTGCCGTTTCTGTTCGTGAGGCACGAGGTCATCAGCGACTGGAAGTTCTTTTTGGACAAGGAGGACTGGCTCAGCTTTTGGGCGCGCCGCTATGGAGAGGCCGGTGTCCGGGCTCTTGCTGAGGAACTGCGCCGCCTGCCGTGGCACGCGAGGCGCGACTAACTCGATAGGTCGGTGTCGTTCTCAGCTCTCTGACCGACGTGCGACGGCTCTAAGGTGCTCCTGCGGACACAGCCACGGTCGCCGCGCCTCGCAGGTCGAGCCAGAGCCCCCGTGGCGTGCGACCGATCCGTAGCACGGCCTCATCGCATGAGGGGCAGCGCAGGATGGCGCCCAGCTCGATGGCGTAGAGGCGCAGCTCCGCCATCGGCGCTGTCTTGGCGCAGCCCGAGCATGTCGCTCGGGCCGCAGTCGCGTCGAACGCGAAGACCTCGCGCAGCAGACCGCCCGCGGCGTTGCCGTCGAGCCTGGAGCTGGCTTGCTCGCCACTCATCTCACTCTCCTCCTGTTGCGCCGAAGCGCTCGGTCTTGACGCGCCCGGGCTCGTGCCCGAGCCCAACCAGCGCCTCGGCGACTGCCTCCACCATCGGCGTGGGACCGCAGACGAATACCTTGGGCGCCGCCGCGGGCGGAAAGCCGACCTCGGCCAGCATCGGCGCGTCGATTAGCCGGGCGTGGCCGCGCCAGCCCGGTGGCGGCCGCTCGTGCGTAAGCGTGCGAACGATCGCGGGCCCGCCGGGCGCCGACCCGAGCCGCTCCAGCTCCTCGCGGTAGATGATGTCCGCAAACGAGCGCGAGGAGAATAGGAGGCGCGCCGGCACGGCGTGGCCCGCCTCGCCGCTTGCCGCGCGGTGGCGCAGCATGGCCATCAACGGCGCGACGCCCGAGCCGCCCGCGACGAGCAGCAGCGGCCCGCCCGCGGTGACGGACCAGGCGAAGTAGCCGCCGATCGGCCCGCGCAGCTCGAACCGGTCGCCCGGTCGCGCCTCGTCAACGAGCCAGGGCGACACCTCCCCGCGCTCGAGCCGCACGATTGTGAGCGCGAGACGCGGCACCTCGGGCGGGGAGGCGATCGAATAGCTCCGCTGGGCCTGGTAGCCGTCGTCCGCGGTGAGCCGGACGTCGACGTGCTGCCCCGCGAGATGGCCGGGCCAGCCTGGAACATCGAGAACAAGCGTGGTGGCCCGGTGTGTCTCGGCCACCCTCTCGACCACCTCTGCCTGCCGCCACGCGAGGCGCCGCGCGCCGGCTCCAGCGGGCGGCGGCGCCGCCTCAATCACCGCCATAGCGCTGCTCCCGCCAGGGATCGCCGTAGATGTGGTAGCCGAGGGACTCCCAGAAGCCCGGCTCGTCATTCTCCATGAAGCGCAACCTGCGAACCCACTTCGCCGACTTCCAGAAGTAGAGATGCGGGACCAGGAGACGCGCCGGGCCGCCGTGCTCCGGCGCCAGCGGCTCGCCGTCGAACCGGGTCGCCACCAGGCCCTTGCCATCGAGCAGGTCCTCGAGCGGCAGGTTGGTCGTGTAGCCCCCGTCGCAGTGCGCCATCAGGTAGGGCGCCGGCGGCTCCTGCAGGCCTGCCGCGGCAAGCAGGTCGTCGATCGTGACGCCTTCCCAGGCCGTCCCGAGCTTGCTCCACTTGGTCACGCAGTGGATGTCGACCGTGAGCTCGGTCCGCGGCAGCGCCTGGAACTCCTCCCAGGTCCACTTGCCAACGAGCGACCCGCCGTCCTGCAAGGCCAGGGTCCACCTGTCGAGCGGCGCATGTGGTGTCGGCCCAGCGCTCAGGACCGGGAAGTCGTTGGTCACGTACTGGCCGGGCGGGACCCGTTGCTCGTCCGCTTCGGCCCCCCGGCGCCCAGTGAAGCCTCTGGTCGTGGTCATGGGCGGCTCCTTCTGAGGGCTTCCCCGCCGGTCCCGAGCGGCCCCCGAGGCCTGACACGACGGAGCAAACTCTAGGCTGCCAACCGCCACCGGAGTCCGACCGAAGGGGCGTTGCCGCGCGAGCTGATCGCGGCTCCAGACCGCGACGAGTGGCGGTTATCCGCACGAGGTCGAAGATTGTTGCAGCGGACGAGAACGTTTTGGTATCGGGGAAACTGCTGAAAGCGTGTCAGCACGCGCCCAGGTTCCTCACTGCACAAGATGTGCGTTGCAAAGGTTCAACCCACACTCCTGAATTAACCGGCATTCGTTGCGTCGGCCCTTTCGCTTTGCGGCTTGAGCGAAAACTGCCCTGGTCGCAACCGCGGGTCACCGAAATTTCGATGCAGCATGTTCGACTATGGTAGCAGGGGCCGGCATTTCGCCGCCTGGGAACAACCGGAGCTCTTCGCGGCCGAGCTCCGCGTCGTCTTCCGATCCCTTCGGCCGGCTCACTGATCAAGCACAACACCCCACGAAAGGGAGACATCGCGTCCGCGACACGGGTGACGTTCGAACCAAGGAGACTGATCATGAACGCCAGTTCGGACAAGATCGACCTTCATCGCCTCCATCTTGTCGGCGAGGCGGCGATAGTCGCCGCGGCCGCCCGGGTTGGCGCAGCCGTTGCAGTGCTGTGCTCTTCCATCGCGTCGGGACACGCCCAAGGGCCCTCTGAGCAAGAACGGAGAGCCGATATCGGTTTGTTCGAGATAGACAAGGACATCGCGCTGAGAAGAATGATGGTGCACAACCCGAGACCGAAAGGGACCGTTCTCTTCCTGCATGGGTTTCCAGAGACCCTGTACGCCTGGAAGGGCATTGCCCTGGCCCTTGCCGATGACTACGAAGTCCACGCTTTCGACTGGCCGGGTTACGGTCTTTCATCGAGGCCGACAGTCGACAGGTTCTCCTATGCGCCCAGGGACTATGCGCATGTTCTGAATGGATACATAGGGAAAGCAGGCATCGACGCATCGAAGCTCACGATCTACGCAACCGATATCGGAGCCCTGCCAGCGCTTCTCCTGGCCCTAGAAAAACCGGACATTGCGAGGACGATCATCGTTGGCGACTTCGCTCCATTCAACAGACCCCGTTACATGTACGAGAGCCTGCAAGCCCTGAAGGTGGGCGGGCCTTCAGCGGACCAGGCCCGTGCCCAGTTGAACAAGAATCGCGAGGATATCCTCGAAAATGCCTTCAAGAGAGGTCTGCCCAAGGAAGCCCAATTCGAGGTTTCCCGGGAGTTCAAGGACGACATGTCCCGCGGATGGAACCGGGGCGCGATGGCGACGGCAGACGCCTTCTCCCACTACTACTCGCACTTTACGCGAGACCAAGACTACTTCGAATCGCAACTGGCCCGGCTCAAGACCCGGGTGAAGGTGGTTTGGGGCGAGCAAGACCTCTACATCAAGAAGGACATGGGAGTGGAGTTCGCCGAAAGGATCAACGCTGAACTCACGCTTCTTCCCGGCATAGGGCACTACCCGCACCTGCAGGTGCCGAAGCAGGCCATCGACGAGGTTCGTGCCTCATTCCGATGAGCGCTCTGGCACCGGCCGAGGTGATTGCCCAGCAGCACTTCCGTCTAACCTATGAAGGGTTTGACGCCGTGGTACGCAGCGGCCGCGTGCCTGCTGGTGGCATGTCGCCTCAGCCTCTCGCGAGAGTCGACGGGCTTTGAAGCTCGGACCCCCGGCGTCCCCGGCCTGCCCCTCGGCCCGGTTATACAAAAGCCGACCTTCACGCGGCCGCAATGAGCGACACTCCTTGCGTCGCGACCCAGGTCCGGTGTTGGTGGTCGAGACCCCCCTTGCACCGTCTCTCTCCTTGGTTCAGAGACAGAGCGACATGCGCTCGGGGGAGCCCCAAACGACCGATCTTGCGTCTGGTTTCGGACCACTCCTTCAAGGAGATGGTTGGCGTGCGACGCTTCTGACCCTCATCGTTGCCTTGCTACGAGACTTCGGTGCAGAGCCGCCGATTTGACGTCGATGAACAGCGACAGCAGCGGCAGAGCGACGACTGACGTGCCGGCCGCGATTGTCCCCTTCAGGAGGTCGGCGACGATCAAGCTGCAAACCACGGCAGCAATGATACTTGCTTGCTCGGAATCTAGGGTCATGGGGCGCCGGGCCTGGGCGTGCCGGTGGGTCTCAGATGCTCTCGACGATGACAATCTCCAACTCGCCCGCGCCGTCCTTCCTGCGGTGCGCCGCGGCCTCAAGGTACTCGGGCGAGCTGTGGCAGGCGACCGCCTTCTCCAAGCTCGGGAACTCGATGACAACGAAGCGGTGGAATTTCTCCGGGCCCTCGAGGATCTTGAACTTGCCGCCGCGCGCCAGGAACTTGCCGCCGAACTTCTGGAGGATGCCGGGTGCCAGGTCAGCGTACTTCCTGTACTGATCGGGATCGTTGACCTTCGCGCGCGCGACCCAATAGGCCACCATGCCATCCTCCATGCCAACGTGAGCGCCCTTGCTAGAGTAGGGCTGCAGCGCATCCTTGCTGAGAGGCTCACGATTGTCTCGCGCGAACGGTTCGGCCCATGCCGAACTGTTTGGATTGATATGCTTCCGGTGGCACCGATAGGGTTGACGATGGTCGCGGCGGCAAATCTGGTGGAGGTGGCCGCTCTCGTGGGTGACACCGCGCGAGCGACGATGCTCAACGCCCTTATGGGCGGCCAGGCGCTGACGGCTACCGAGCTTGCTTACTGCGCCAATGTCTCTCGCTCGACGGCGAGCGGCCACCTGAGCAAGCTGATTGCCGCGCGGCTCTTGACGGTCATTCGCAACCGCCGCTTCAGCTACTATCGGATCGCATCCCCGCTGGTCGCAACAATGCGGTCGCGGGTAACATCGACGGACACGTAGCCGCGGTGCCGGCTCTCGAAATACCTCACATGGGGATTCTCGGGGGATGTTGCGCACGGTCGCGGCCCGGAAGCCGTAGATGGCCTGGGCGTCGTCGCCCACCACCATGAGGCCGGCGCCGTCGGGCTTGAGCGCCAGCAGGATGGCCGCCTGCAGCGCGTTGGTGTCCTGGTATTCGTCCACCAGCACATGGTCGAAGCGGTCGCCGATATCGCGCGCCAACTCCGGCACCTTCATCACCTCGCCCCAGTAGAGCAGCAGGTCGTCGTAGTCGAGCACGTGCTGCGCCTGCTTCGCCTCGACGTAGGCATCGAAGAGAGCGCGCAGCTCGGTCTCCCAGGAGGCGCACCATGGGAATTGCTTGCGGAGCACCTCGTCGAGCGGCTCGGCGGCATTGACGGCGCGCGAGTAGATCGACAGGCACGTGCCCTTCAGCGGAAAGCGCTCGCCCTTCTCCGACAAGCCGAGGTCATGCCGCACCACGTTCATCAGGTCGGCCGAGTCCTCCCGGTCGTGGATGGTGAAGCCCGGATCGAGGCCGATGGAGGTGGCGTACGTCCTCAAGAGGCGCGCGCCGAGGGCGTGGAACGTGCCGGACCAGAGGAGCGGATGCCGGTTGTCTGACTTTGTGGCGCTCGCGATTAGGCGCTGCGCCCGTCGCTCCATCTCGGCGGCGGCCCGGCGGGAGAAGGTCAGAAGCAGGATGCGGCCGGGGTCGGCGCCGTTCACGATGAGGTGCGCCACGCGGTGGGCCAGCGTGTTGGTCTTGCCCGAGCCCGCGCCGGCGATCACCAGCAGCGGCCCCGCGACGTTGGTGCCGGTGGCGGCCACGCCGTGCTCGACGGCGCAGCGTTGGGCCTCGTTCAGGCTGGCGAGATAGGGCACGGCGGTCATGCCTGGTCCGGGAAGCTGATTTCACCGTTCCGGCCAGCCTGATCATGATTCGTTCAAGCCCGCCAGAAGACCGCCGCCGGGGGAAGGCTAGCGGAGCTGCGGGCCGCCATGCGCAACCGGCTCCAGGATCGCCGCGTCGTCGTGCTCCGGCTTGTTCACGCGCATGCCGATGGGCCACATGGCCATCGACTCCGACGGGTAGGGCACCAGCAGGTCGCGCGGGTCGGGCTCAACGTTGGCGAGCCAGCGGTCATAGGCGATCGGCGGGATGATCACCGGCATGCGATCATGGATGGCATCGATCATCTCGTTGGCGGGTGTGGTGATGATGCAGAACGTGCGCACGATCTCGCCCGTCTCCGGATGGCGCCAGCTCTCCCAGATGCCACCGCGCAAATGGCTCGCCAGTCTTCATGGCGACGACATAGGGCTGCTTCGGTCCTCTGCCTTTGACCTTGGCCCACTCGAAAAAATTGTCGATTGGCAGCAGGCAGCGCCGACGCGCATACGCGTCTCGGAAGGTCGGCAGCGAAGCGACGGTTTCAGCCTTAGCGTTGATTGGCTTCCGGCCACCCTTCGGGTCTGCCACCCAATGCGGGATCAGGCCCCACCACAGCCGATCCAGCGAGCGCTCTCCGGTCTTCGGATGCTGGCGGATCACCCAATGCTCTTGGCCGGGGGCGCCGTTGTAACGCGGCGGCAGTGGATCGATGAGCGTCATCGTCGTTAGCCCGAGCCCGAGGCGGGTCAGATCGCTTTTCTGGGTTATCCGCCCACACATTCAGCCAGATTGCTCTCTCTGGTGGCCGTAGTAATCGAACCAATACGGATATTTCCGGACGGCTGCCAAGATTTCCTCGCGGGGCATGTCCCACGGCTCGCGAGGGAAATCCTCAGGCAGGCTATCGCCCATCTCCCCGTCCAGGGTCACGACCATCTCGACAAAGATCGTACGCAGCTCATCGTCGGGCATTGCCTCTGCGGCCGCAATCGGCAATGCCAAAACCTCGTTGGCACCCAGACTCCGCATCGCTTCCTCTCATGTATCACTCCCCCAGGGCGAACGTCGTCACTCAGTCATCGCAGTTTACGCAGCGGCCGTTTCGGTGGCGCTCTTCGGCTGAGGGAGCGCTCTGACGATGGTCGGGCCACCTCGGCCGCGTCGTCGGATCCACAAGCTCGCCGTCGAAGTGCATCTGGAAAAACTCGGCTTCCATGCGCTCCGCAAAGCAGTAGACGACGTAGCACTCGCCGTTCCTCTCATAGTAGTGATGCCGCGGGCAGACCGAGAGGCCGCGGCAGAACCGATCGATAATGGTGTGATTGCGACCGCGGATAAACCGGGCTGAGAGCGCGACGTGGTGCGGCCACTCGCGGTCGATCTCCCCTTTCGTCATCTCACCCTTGCGATAGACCACTGGTTCACCCCTCCAATTGATGGGCGCTTGCCGCCCGCGATCATGCGCAACGGCTCGCGCGAGCGATCGGGCGGCCGCTGCGGGCAGTCGAGATCCGGGAAGTAGGCGGCGCGGCACCCTGGCCGCCCGGTGCGGTTCGACGCGAGATTGCAGTCCGCCGTCACCTTGAACAGGAGCTCCTCAAGCGTCGTGTCGGCGCCGTAACGCTCTGCGAGACGCGCCAGCCGGTAGCTGCCGCGACGCTTGCAATTCCGGCAGGCGATGCGGACCGAGACGAGCGGGTACGTTGCCAGTGTCTCTCGCTCCATGGATCGGAAATAAGAACAAAAAGAGAACAACGTCAAGTCCCACCGCCTCATAAAGATGCTTCCGGAGCCGGCGCGACGCGAGCAAGCCGCAAGCCCGAGCTGGGCCGCGTGGAGTAGGATTAGCGCTTGCGCCTGGGTCGAGCCTTGGGTGCCGGCCGATCCGACCACGACACGCCACCCAGGTCGACAAAGCTGTAGCGCACGCCAGCCTTCTCCGCCTCCACGTCAAAGCAGACGGGGCAGAGCCGACGCCAGCGGTTAAGCACGACAGTCCGCCACGCCTCCGCAGGCTCCACCCGGTAACCGATCGGGTTGGCGTTCTTGCATTTGTCGCAGGTGTCGGAGCGGAAAGTAACCATTCCCAAGGTATGCGGCTCCGCGGCCCCGCGCGACAACGATCCGTGGCGGCTTCGCTTAACGGCTGGACGGCGCGAATGCGGGCGCAAGCGCCACGCTGACGGAGCCCAGTTGCGCGGGCGTCGAAATCGGCGATGCCCCGCTTCTCCCTGATCGCGGCCAATTCATGGTCCCGTCGATCGGCCCTCGCTAATCATCGCATGCTGATGTCGTACTTACGTTTCACTTTGACGGGGCGGGGCCGTGCCCTATCGGTCGGCATCGCCTCGTGTCCGGGGGCGAGGACTTCTTCTGAGCACCGCGGCCTACCCCCACCACCTCTCTTCCGCACACAGGGGAGAGGAAGAGGGCGGTGTGAAGGGGGTGGCGATGCGCGCTCACAGAGGGAGCAGTGCTGTCCGGCAGTCGCCTCCCGCGCTGCCCCGCGCGGCCGCTCCTGCGCCCGCGCCCCACACCCCGGCTCCGAAAGGAAGTTCGCCAATGAATAGCGTCAACATCTATCGCGTGCGATTCACCCAGAACCAACGCTACGCGATCAACATCAGCGCCCCGAGCGCAGAGCTCGCAGAATTCTTCGCCGAGGAGATCCGCAAGAGGGCCGGCACCGCGCCCTTCGAAGCGATCGGCGAGTCGTTCAGCGCCGACTGGCAATCGGAGGAGATCTGCTCGGCCGATACTCCGGACCTCCTCGCCGCTGTCGCCAGTGCGCTCGAGCAGCTCAGGCGCGGCGGCCCCCGCTGGACCATCGAGGAAGGTCTGGCCAACGCTCTTGCCCGCGCCAAGGCGCAAGCCAGCCTGTCATGACCGGCGTGTCGCTAGTGGCAGATGGCGGCCGGTGGCCAACCATGAGCCAACCATGAGCTTGTGGCTCGTCGCTGGTGCCAGGTAGACTGCAACCCCTCAGTCGCGGTCGCTCAGGCGTTGAGGCATGACCTGCTCACAGCGTCTGCCCAGATTCCGCCGCAAACCCACTCCCCTTTTTCACGATCCTTCACAGTAGACACCCAATTTGCCGGGTTGGCGACGCCGGTCGTCCGCCGCACCCTTTGCACGCGAGCTCATTCAGCGTGCGAAGGGTCAGAGCCGATGTCCGCGTTCCGCTTCGCCATCGTCCAAGTCTCCCTCGCCGGGGCAGCTGTCCTCCTGTGCCTGGCCGCGGCGACGCAGTGGGCGGCGGCGATGCTGGCGTATCAGCCGGCGCTGGGCGCGCCGGCGATCGACCTCGTCGGGGTCAAGCTGTACGCGCCCTGGAAGCTCTTCACCTGGTGGCTCGCCTTCGACGCCCAGGCGCCGCACGTCTTCGCGCGCGCCGGCGCGCTCGCCGCGCTCGGCGGCGTGCTGAGCGGCGCACTCGCCATCGGGGGAGCCGCCCGGCGGGCGGGCCGTCCGCGTGTCCCCACCACGTACGGCTCGGCCCGCTGGGCGGACTTTGCCGATGTGCGTGACGCTGGTCTCTTGGCCGACGAGGGCATCGTCCTCGGCCTCTACGGCAGCCGCTACCTGCGCCACGACGGTCCCGAGCACGTGCTCGCGGTGGCGCCGACCCGGTCCGGCAAGGGCGTGGGCCTCGTCCTCCCCACGCTCCTGACCTGGACCGGGTCGGCCGTCATCCACGACATCAAGGGTGAGAACTGGCAATTGACCGCCGGCTGGCGAGCCAGGGGCTCGCAGTGCCTGCTGTTCGATCCCACTAGCCCCAAGTCGGCGCGCTTCAACCCGCTCCTGGAGGTGCGCAAGGGCGCGCACGAGGTGCGCGATGTGCAGAACATCGCCGACATCCTGGTCGATCCGGAAGGGATGCGCGAGCGGCGCGACCACTGGGACAAGACCGCCCATGCCTTGCTGACCGGCGCCATCCTGCACGTGCTCTACGCCGAGCAGGAGAAGACGCTGGCGCGGGTCGCCTCGTTCCTGGCCGACCCGTCGCGCTCGATCCTGCGCACGCTCAGGATCATGCTGACCACCAACCACCTCGGCACCGACGCTGCGCCCGTGGTGCACCCGGTCGTGGCATCCGTGGCGCGCGAGCTGCTCAACAAGTCGGACAACGAGCGCTCGGGCGTGGTGTCGACGGCGATGAGCTTCCTCGGGCTCTACCGCGACCCGATCATTGCCGCCAACACGGCCTGGTCCGACTGGCACATCGCGGACCTCACCAGCGCGGATCGCCCCGTCTCACTCTACCTGGTGGTGCCGCCCTCCGACATCTCGCGCACCCGTCCCCTCGTGCGGCTCATCCTCAACCAGATCGCCCGTCGTCTCACCGAGACACTGCCCGAGGGTCGTGCAGCGTCCAGGCCCCGGCTCTTGCTTATGCTCGACGAGTTCCCCGCGCTCGGCCGGCTCGACTTCTTCGAGACCTCGCTGGCCTTCATGGCGGGCTACGGCGTGCGCGCGTTCCTGGTCGCCCAGTCCCTGCACCAGATCGACCGGGCCTACGGGGCCAACCACGCCATCCTCGACAACTGCCACGTGCGCGTGGCGTTCGCGCCCAACGACGAGCGCACGGCCAGGCGCCTGTCCGACGCGCTTGGCACCACCACGGAGCTCAGGCACCACAAGAACCTGTCGGGCAAACGCTTCTCGCTGTTCCTGCCGCACATGGCGCTCGCCGAGCAGGAGACGTCCAGGCCGCTGCTGACCACCGGCGAGGTCCTGCAGCTGCCGCCGGACGACGCCCTGGTCCTCGTCTCCGGTACGCCGCCGATCCGCGCCCGCAAGCTCAGGTACTACACCGATCGCAACTTCCTAGCGCGCCTCCTGCCGGTGCCGCCGCTCGGCCAGGTTCGCTCCGCTGCCGCGCCGGCGTCGCGCACCGACGACTGGAGCGGGCAGACCCGTGCCACCCACGCGAAGCTGGAGCGCGCGTGGTCGGACCTCATCACGACCAGCACCGGGCGCACGCCCGAGCAGGCGCCGGCGCTCGACATCGCTCACGAGGTCCCGGCCGAGCCGGAAAGGCACGACCCGGCGGGCGACGCCCAGGTCGAACCCGGCACGGAGGCCGATGCCGCCGCTGCCCATGACGACGATGACCTGGGCCCGCTGCTGGAGAGGCCGTGATGAGCACCGAAGCCCGGCCGGCCGACAGGCCCAAGCCGCTGCCGCCGAAGAAGCGCTACTCGGTCCTGCTGCCGCAGGAGCTGGCCGAGCGATTCGAGCGTGTCGCCGGCCTGCGCCACGGCTCCAAGTCGGCCATCGTGGAGGAGGCGCTGGACCGCCGCCTCAACCCGGACAAGTACCCCTTCATCGGCGACGCGCTGCTGCGCCGGCTCGACGAGCAGTCGAAGAGCTTCGCCGCCCTCAAGCGCGACACCGTCATCGTCGCAGAGATGCTCTCGCTGTTCGTGCGCTACTTCCTCACGATCACCCCGCCGCTGGGCGAGCGCGAGCAGCAGCCGGCCCGGGCGCTCGGCAAGGAGCGCTTCCAGGTCTTCGTCGCCCAGATTGGCCGCCGGCTCACGTCCGACCGCCGGCTCGTGTCCGAGGTGCTGGAGTCGATCGCCGTCCACAACCCCGACCTGCTGGCCACCATCGGCGAGGACGTACTGCCCAAGGTCCGGGCGGCGCCTGGCGGCGATGCCGCCCCCGCCGATCCCAAGCCCAACGGCCGTTCCGCATCTCCGCCGCCGACGGAGAAGCCCAATGCCTGACCCTGGCTCGTTCTCGACGCCCGCCGCGCTGGAGGCCCAGGACCGCCGCCGGCAGATGCTGCGCACCGCCTTCGGGCCGACCATCGCTGCCGCCCTCGCCGATCCCACGGTGCTGGAGGTGATGGTCAATCCCGACGGCCGCCTGTGGATCGACCGCGCAACGTCAGGGCGGGCGGACTCCGGCCAGCACATGGGTGCGGCGGAGACGGAGCGCATCATCCGCCTGGTGGCGGCGCACGTACGCCGCGAGGTCACCGACAAGGCGCCGATCGTCTCCGCCGAGCTGCCCGACACGGGCGAGCGGTTCGAGGGCGTCATGCCGCCAGTGGCGACGGCGCCCTGCTTTTCCATCCGCAAGCCCGCGGATGTCCCGTACCGGCTCGCCGACTACGTGGTCGCGCGCATCCTGACGCCGCCGCAGGCGCATGTCCTGAAAGAGGCCGTGCGCGAGCGGCGCAACATCGTGGTCGCCGGCGGCACCTCGTCGGGCAAGACCACGCTCATCAACGCGCTCCTCGCCGAGGTCGCGAGCCTCAACGAGCGCGTCGTGATCCTGGAGGACACGCGCGAGCTCAGGTGCGCGGCGGAGGATGTGGTGGCGCTCCGCACCAAGCCCGGCGTCGCCGCGCTCGCCGATCTTGTGCGCTCCACGCTCAGACTGCGGCCCGACCGCATCATCGTCGGCGAGGTCAGGGGCGGCGAGGCGCTCGACATGCTCAAGGCCTGGAACACCGGCCATCCCGGTGGCCTCACCACCGTGCACGCCAACTCGGCTCCGGCGGCGCTGACACGGCTTGAGCAGCTCGTCCAGGAGGCGGTGGTGACGGTGCCGCGCGCCCTGATCGCCGAGGCCATCGACCTCATCGTGTTCATCAAGGGGCGCGGCAGCGAGCGCCGGGTCGAGAGCATCCTGGAGCTCGCCGGCCTCGACGAGGAGGGGAGCTACGTGCTCAAGCCCGCTTCCGCGCCGGCTCTGCATGTCGTGTGATGGGGGAGGACAACGCCCATGAGGCAGCTCATCGCCCGGCTGGTTTTCGCAGCCGCAACGCTCTTGGCGTCATGCCAGCTCGCCATCGCCGCCGGCTCGGGCATGCCATGGGAGGCGCCGCTGCAGCGCATCCTGGAGTCCATCGAGGGGCCGGTCGCCAAGGTCGTCGCCGTCGTCACCATCATCCTCACCGGCCTGAGCCTTTCGTTCGGCGACATGGGCGGTGCCTTCCGGCGCATGGTGCAGGTGGTGTTCGGGCTCTCCATCGCCTTCGCCGCCACCTCGTTCTTCCTGTCGTTCTTCTCCTTCGCCGGCGGCGCCCTCATCGACTGACACACGGAGTGTGATTTCCATGCTTGGCCAACCGTCGTCCCTGCCCGGCTTCGAGGTGCCGCTGCACCGGGCGCTGACCGAGCCGATCCTGATCGCCGGTGCCCCGCGCAGTTTCACGATCCTCAACGGCACGCTCGCCGCTGCCATCGGCCTCGGCCTTCGCCTGTGGCTCGCCGGTCTCCTGATCTGGCTCGCCGGCCACGCGGTGGCCGTGTGGGTCACCCGCCACGATCCCGCCTTCCTCGCCGTCCTGTCGCGCCACACCCGCCACAAGGGAGCTCTGCGATGCTGAACCTCGCCGAATACCGCAAGAAGACTGTCGGCCTGTGCGACTACCTGCCCTGGGCCTGTCTGATCGGACCCGGCATCGTTCTCAACAAGGACGGCTCGTTCCAGTGCACGCTCAGATACCGTGGTCCCGACCTGGACAGCGCGACAGAGGCCGAGCTCGTCTCCATCACCGCGCGGCTCAACAACGTGCTCAAGCGCTTCGGCGACGGCTGGGCGCTGTTCTTCGAGGCGGAGCGCGTCCCGGCCAACCAGTATCCCGGCGCCCGCTTCGCCGACCCCGCGTCTTGGCTCGTCGACCAGGAACGCTACGCCGCCTTCAGCGCCGACGGCGCCCACCACGAGAGCCGCTATTACCTCACCCTCCTGTACCTGCCGCCCCCCGACCGCGAGGGACGCGCTCAGCGGCTGATCTACGAGCGCACCGAGGGGGAGGCGCTGGCTCCCGATGCGCACGCTCAGCTCGAGTATTTCCAGACCGAGACGGCCCGCGCCCTGGAGTTGCTCTCGGCGATCCTGCCGGAAGCCGAGGCGCTCGGCGACGCGGATACGCTCGCCTACCTGCACGGCACCATCTCGACCCGGCGCCACCCGATCGCCGTGCCCCCGGTCCCGGCTCATCTCGACGCCATCCTGTGCGACACGCCGTTGCTCGGCGGCATCGAGCCGAAGCTCGGCGATCAGCACCTGCGCGTGCTCACGGTGCTCGGATTCCCCAATGCCACGACGCCCGGCCTGCTCGATGCCTTGAACGACCTCGGCTTCTCCTACCGGTGGGTGACGCGCTGGATCGCACAGGACAAGACGCAGGCGACCAAGACCCTCACGCGCCTGCGGCGCCAGTGGTTTGCCAAGCGCAAGTCGGTGGCCGCCATCCTGCGCGAGGTGATGTTCAACCGCGAGAGCGCGCTCGTCGATCCCGATGCCGACAACAAGGCCATCGACGCCCAGGAGGCGCTGGAGGAGCTGGGCGCCGACGACGTGGCCTTCGGCTACCTCACCACCGCCATCGTCGTTTCCGACGGCAACCCGACGCTGGCCAACGACAAGCTCCTCGCCGTCGAGCGCATCGTCAACGGCCGTGGCTTTGCCACCATCCGCGAAACCTTGAACGCCGTGGAGGCGTGGCTCGGCTCTCTGCCCGGCAATCCCTACGCCAACATACGCCAGCCCATCGTGCACACCTTGAACCTCGCGCACATGATGCCGGTGTCGGCGGTGTGGGCCGGGCCCGAGATGAACCGGCACCTCAATGCTCCACCGCTCATGATGAGCGAGACGCGCGGAAGCACGCCGTTCCGGCTGGATCTGCATGTCGGCGATGTCGGGCACACGCTCGTCGTTGGCCCGACCGGAGCAGGCAAGTCGGTGTTGTTGTCACTGCTCGCCCTGCAGTTCCGGCGCTTCATCGGTGCCCAGGTGATCCTGTACGACCGCGGCCGCTCCGCGCGCGCCGCCACCCTCGCCATGGGCGGCGCGAGCATCGAGCTGGGCCTCGAAGGCACGCTGTCGCTGCAGCCGCTCGCCCGCATCGACGAGCCAGGCGAGATCGCCTTTGCCCTGCAGTGGGTCACGGCGCTGCTCACCAACGAGGGTGTGCGCGTCACGCCCGACGTGAAGGACGCCGTGTGGACGGCGCTGCAAAGCCTGGCCTCGGCGCCCCAGCAAGAACGCACGCTCACCGGCCTCGCTGTCCTCATCCAGTCGAATGCGCTGATGGCCGCACTGGGGCCGTACACACTGGAAGGCGCCTACGGCCGACTCCTCGATGGTGCGGCCGAGGAGCTTGCCAAGGCCGACGTGCTCCATGTCGAGATGGAAGAGCTGATGCCCCACAAGGTTCTTGTGCCGCCCGTGCTCACCTACCTGTTCCACCGGCTCGAGGCGCGCTTCGACGGACGGCCCACGCTCCTGGTCCTCGACGAGGCCTGGACATTCCTCGACGATGCGCTGTTTGCGGCGCGCATCCGGGAGTGGCTCAAGACGCTGCGCAAGAAGAACGTGGCCGTGGTGTTCGCCACGCAGTCGCTCGCCGACATCGAGCGCTCGACCATCGCGCCGGCGCTGATCGAGAGCTGTCCCACCCGCATCTTCCTGCCCAACGATCGCGCGCTGGAGCCGCAGGCCAAGGGCGTCTACGAGCGCTTCGGCCTCAACGCGCGCCAGATCGAGATCCTGGGCACGGCGGCACCGAAGCGCGACTACTACGCCCAGACCGCGCGCGGCAACCGCCTGTTCGAGCTGGGCCTCGGCCCCGTGGCGCTGGCTCTGTGCGGCACCTCGACGCCCGACGACCACAAGATCATCGACCGATGCCTTGCGGCCGGCGACAAGGCCGGCTTCGCGGCCCGGTTCCTGGAGGCCAAGGGCCTCGGCTGGGCCGCGGAGCTGATCGCGCGCCGGCAGGAGCCCAAAGCCCCGGCTGCAGTCTCCAAGGAGTCTACCCCCATCGATCAGGCACAGGATGCGCCTGCGGCGGCCCCCTCCCTGGACGCCAGGTCTCCTGCGCCGAAGGCAGCGGCGCGGACGTCCGCCCGCACCGGCGTCCCGCCGCTGCCTGGTCTTCCGGGCGGACCGCCGATGGCGGAACGGCTCTCGCCGTTCCGCGTCGTGGCCGGCACGTCGAAGGGGGGCGACCGATGACACCCTTCCGATACGCGAGGATGGCGGTTCCCGTCATTGCCGGCGTGCTGGCGTTGTGCCCGGCCCAGTCCGCCGCACAACTGACGGTGTTCGACCCCGCCAACTTCCAGCAGAACCTGCTCTCGGCCGCCCGTGCGCTGGAGCAGATCAACAACCAGGTGCTCACCCTGCAGAACCAGGCGCTGATGATCGCGCGCATGGACCTGAACCTGAAACGGCTCGGGCCGACACTGTCACCCGACCTGCAGCGCACGCTCTCCGCCCTCCACAGCCAGCTCACGGCGGGCGAAGGCATCGCCCTGCGCCTGTCGGCAACGCAGCGTGCCTATGAGCAGTTGTTCCCGAAGCAGGCATCGGCCGCGCTGACCTCCGACGATGCGCTGCGCAATGCCAAGGCGCGTTGGGACGAAGCCTACGCCGTGTTCCAGCGGGCGGCTCTCGTGCAGGGACAGGTGGCAGACGGCATCGGTGCCGACACGAGCCTCCTCGCCGCCGCTTTGGGCCGTTCGCGCGATGCCGTCGGCGCCCTCGAAGCGGCGCAGGCCGGCAACGAGCTGACCGCCCTCAACGTCAAGCAGGCCCTCGCCTTGCAGGCCCTGCTGGCGGCGCAGCACCGTGCCGAGACCACCGCCAGGGCAAGTGACCTCGCGGCGGAGGAGGAGGCGCGCCAGCGCTTCAAGACGTTCCTCGGCAGCGGCAACGCGTATGCAGCACGCCGATGAGAGTTGGAGTCCCACAATGCCCAGACGACGACGGCGGCATTAGCCGCGCACTGACCTGACACCGAACGCCTGAAGCACCTGCGGCGGCCCACGTTGCCGGCGACGGCGGAGCCTTGTCTCGCGCCCTGGGGGAGCACATGGACGAGTTGGCCATCATCGACCGCTTCACCGAGACCTTCAGCCGCTACATCGACTCCGGCTTCGGGCTGCTGTCCGGGGACGTGGCCTTCCTCACCAGCATCCTGATTGCCATCGACATCACGCTGGCGGGACTGTTCTGGGCGCTGATGGGCGAGGACAACGTCCTGGCCCAGCTCATCCGCAAGGTCCTCTACATCGGCTTCTTCGCCCTGCTCTTGAGCAACTTCAAGGGCCTCGCGGATATCGTGTTCCAGTCCTTCACTGGTCTGGGGCTCAAGGCATCCGGCGCGTCGCTCACCGCCGCCGACCTGATGCGGCCGGGGTTCGTGGCCTCGACCGGGTTCTCCGCCTCGCGTCCCCTGATCGAGAAGTCCGGGGAGCTGATCGGCATGACCTTCTTCTCCAACTTCGTGACCATCGTCGTCCTGCTGCTGGCTTGGCTGATCGTGCTGCTCGCGTTCTTCGTGCTCAGCGTCCAGCTCTTCATCGCCATCATCGAGTTCAAGCTGACGGTTCTTGCCGGCTTTGTGCTGGTGCCGTTCGCGCTGTTCGGCCAGACCGCTTTCCTGGCCGAGCGCGTGCTCGGCAATGTCATCTCCTCCGGCATCAAGCTGATGGTGCTGGCGATCGTGGTCGGCATCGGCTCGTCGCTGTTCGGTACGCTGATCCGGCCCTCGGGCGAAATCACGCTGGCCCAGGCGGCGTCGACCATCCTTGCGGCGATCGCCGTGTTCGGGCTCGCCATCTTCGTGCCCGGGCTTGCCGCCGGCCTCATATCGGGTGCGCCGCAGCTCGGCGCCGGCTCCGCGGTTGCGACCACCGCGGCCGTCGGTGGCACAGCTGTCGCGGGCGGGATGCTCTCGAGCGCTGCCGCACGCCTGGCGGGACGCACGTCGGGTGGTGCCACCAGGGCGGCAGCGTCGCTCACCGGCCGCGTCAGCGCCGCTCACGAGGCCGGCGGTGCCGCAGGTGTCGTGCGAACGCTGACGACGGCGCCGGCCTCGCGGCTCATCGCTTCCGGTACCGCGCCGGTCCGGGACGCCTATCGCGAAGGCGCCGCGCAGGGCTACCGCGATGCCGGGCCGCCTCCGGGCGCCGGCCCGATCGGGGGCGGACCAGGCCCAGGCAGCGGCGGAGGCGGCGCACCGTCCTGGGCGCAGACCCTCGCGCGCCGCCAGCGGCTCACCCAGGCCGGTCTGATCGCGGCAGGTGCGCTGCGCGAAGGCGACCGCGGGGCGATCAGCAGCGGACCGGATCTCAAGAACAAGAGCTGAAGGAGACATGTCATGACCTTCAAGCGTTCCACCTTGAGATACGGCGAGACGCCGGAGCCGGTCACCGCCTACCAGAAGGCGGCCCAGGTCTGGGACGAGCGCATCGGCTCGGCCCGAGCCCAGGCGCACAACTGGCGCCTGATGGCGCTGGGCTCGCTGGTGCTGTCCCTGCTCCTCGCCGGCCTTCTCCTCTGGATCGGCCGCTCCGCTTCCTTCGTTCCCTATATCGTCGAGGTCGATCCGAAAGGCGGGACGCGCGCTGTCGGCCCCGCGGCGGAGGCGTACAAGCCAACCGACGCCCAGATCGCCTTCCACCTCGCCCGCTTCGTCGACAACGTGCGCTCGCTGTCGATCGATCCCGTCGTTGTGAGGCAGAACTGGTTCAAGGCCTACGACTTCGTCACCGACAAGGCGGCCGTCACGCTCAACGAGTACGCACGCGAGAACGACCCGTTCGCCAAGGTCGGGCGCGAGAGCGTCGCCGTGGAGGTGGCGAGCGTCGTGCGCGCCTCGGACTCTTCGTTCCAGGTGCGCTGGCTGGAGCGCACGTTCGAGGGCGGCGCGCTGAAGGACACCCGGCGGCTCACGGGATTGTTCTCCATCGTCCTCACGCCGCCGAAGACCGTGGAGGCCGTGCGCAAGAACCCGCTCGGCATCTACGTGCATGCCTTCAACTGGTCGCAGGATGTGGCCACCACGACGGGAGAAGCCAAGTGAGCATCTCCCGCGTCCTCGGCTGGCTCGTCGCGATCGCCCTCACGGCTGCGGCCTGCGCAACGACGGTGCGCGTGCCGGAGGTCCCGATCGTCGACGGCATCCCCTTCAAGGAAGCAATCCGCGAGGCCGATCCGAAGCCTGCCGTCAAGATCGTCGAGGTGCCGAAGCCCCTGCCATTGCCCGGACAGCTGAAGCCCGTCCCGGAAAAAAAGGACAAGACCAAGGACGACAAGCAGCCGAAGGAGGAGAAGCAGCCCAAGGACCGCGTCAAGGAGGCGAACGCCGTTGCGCGCATTGAGCCGGTCAAGGACGGCTACATCAACGCCATCCAGGTCTATCCCTACACCAAGGGCGCCCTCTACCAGCTGTACGCCGCACCGGCACAGATCACCGACATTGCGCTCGAGCCGGGCGAGAAGCTGGTCTCGGTCTCGGCCGGCGACACGGTGCGCTGGGTGGTGGGCGACACCACCAGTGGCGAGGGCAAGGAGGCACAGGTCCAC
>Ga0268265_10000938_pt1 | contig 26823 bp, 25 predicted proteins | sample KBSSwiS52_FD_190355 | JGI IMG/M metagenome (GOLD analysis project Ga0268265, IMG submission 190355) | Switchgrass rhizosphere microbial communities from Kellogg Biological Station, Michigan, USA - KBS Switchgrass S5-2 (SPAdes) (version 2) | ecosystem: Host-associated > Plants > Roots >...
GCGAGTTGAACATGCCCGAGCCGATCCCGACCAGCAGCAGCCAGAGGCCGCTCTCCCAGTAGGCGGTGTCAGCCTGCAGACTGGTCATCGCGGCGAGGCCGAGGGCCGAGACCAGCATCCCGCCGGCGGCGAGGGCGCGGGAGCCGTGGCGGTCGGCCCAGATGCCGGCGAGCGGCGAGGCGATCAGCATCCCGACTGCCATCGGCGCCAGCTTGATCCCGGCGGTGATCGGGTCGTCGCCCTGGGCGCCCTGGTAGTAGAAGACGAAGATGAACAGCAGGGCGAAGCGCGAGAGCCCGTTGATGAAGGCCGCTCCGGTCGCGGCGGCGAAGAGCCGGTTCTGGAAGATCGAGAGGTCGAGCATCGGCGCCGAGCCGCGGTGCTCGATCAGGACGAAGAGCGGCAGCAGGATCACCGCGACCACGAGCGATCCGATCACCAGGCTGTCGTCCCAGCCCGAGATGCCGCCGCGCGAGATCCCGTAGACGAGCCCGGTAAGGCCGACGACGAAGGTCAGCGTGCCGGGGACGTCGAAGCCGCGGACCGTGTCGCGCTTGGCCAGCTCACGCAGCGCGTAGGCGGCCCAGAGCCCACCGATGAGGGCGAGCGGCACGTTGAACCAGAAGACCCAGTGCCAGGAGATGCCGACCAGGGCGCCGCCAAGCACCGGGCCGATCACCAGCCCGATCGCGGCGACCATCGTGTTGGTGCCCATCGCCAGGCCGAGCTGGTCGCGGGGGAAGGCGTCGGTGACGAGGGCGGGGCCGTTGGCGAAGATGAAAGCGCCGCCGATTCCCTGCAGGATCCGCCAGAGGATCAGCTGGGTTCCGTCGGCGGCGAAGCCGGCGCCGAGCGAGGCGATGCCGAAGATCGCGAAGGCGGCGACGAAGGCGTTCTTGCGCCCGAACAGGTCGGAGAGCCGGCCGGCGGTGAGGACCAGCACGGTCGAGGAGATCATGTAGGCGAGGATCACCCAGACCAGTTCGAGCAGGCTGGTGCCGAGCGCCCGCTCGAGGTCGGGGAGGGCGATGATCAGCGTCCCTGAGTTGGTCGCGACCAGCAGCATCCCGAGGCTGGTGCAGGAGAGAGCCCACCACTTGTAGTGCTCGTGGCCCGAGTCGACCCCGCCTGCAAGAAAGCCTTTTCTTACGTTCACGTCAAATAGATTAGCCGACCTGAGACTGAGTATCAAGCCGTGACGGCGGGGCCTGCCGCCGCTAGCTGGCTAGACGTTGCCGGGCGGATCGATCGGTTCGATTTCGTTGAACCGGATCGCCGCCGGCGTCGGAAAGATCTCTTCGCCCTCGACCCTGAGCAGTCCGCCGCCGACCAGCGACGCCACCGCGCGCTCGAGCTCGATCGGCCGCCCCACCGCCTTTCGTGCCTCCTGCAGCGTCAGCCGCACGGGGTGCTCGAACAACGCCAGCGCCAGCACCTCCCGCTCGAGCCGCCGCTCCTCTTCGTCATTCGACCGTCCTCCTTTGGTACGCATTGGTCCTCCGCAGTTTGAAGCTTTGGCGGGGACCCCGTCCGGCATTGTTGCAAATCTATGCGAACATATGTTCGTGTCAGATCGAAACCATCGGAGCCTTCGATGAGGTGGGACGAGCAGCGGGTCGAGAACGACCTGCGCCTGCCCGGGGTCGGCGACGGCACCGTCGTCCGCACCTTCGACGCGCCCGAGGCGATGGGCATCAACTTCCACGAGGTCCGCGCCCGCTCCGCCCTCAACCACGTCCCCGGCGACCGCTACGGCTTCAGCTGGACGATCAACCCGTTTAGGGGATGCACCCATGCGTGCGTTTTTTGTTTTGCTCGAAGAACTCATACATATCTGGACTTCGATGCCGGTAAGGACTTCGAGCGCGAGATCGTCGTCAAGGTCAACCTGCCCGAGTTGCTGCGCGGCGAGCTGGCGCGGCCGAGCTGGAAGCGCGAACTGGTCGCGCTGGGGACGAACACCGATCCCTATCAGTGGGTCGAGAGCCGCTACCGGATGATGCCCGAGATCCTGGCGGCGCTCGAGGCGGCGGCGACGCCGGTCTCGGTGCTGACCAAGTCGCCGCTGGTGCTGCGCGATCTCGAGCACTTCGAACGGATGCGCGAGGCGGGGCTGAAGGTCTCGGTCAACCTCTCGGTACCGACCCTCGACGAGGCCGCCTGGCGGGCGACCGAGCCGCACACCCCGAGCCCGGCGGCGCGGCTCGACGCGGTCGCCGAGCTGCGACGCCGCGGGATCGACTCGGGGATCCTGATCGCGCCGCTGATGCCCGGGATCAACGACAGCCCCGAGCAGGTAGAGCCGATCGTAGCGCGGGCGCGGGAGGCCGGCGCGACCTTCCTCGGCGGCGTCGCGCTCCACCTGCGCGACGAGGTCAAGGACGTCTTCTACGGCTGGCTCGCTGCCAAACGCCCCGACCTGCTGCCCAAATACGAGTCGCTCTACGGCTCCCGCGCCTACCTGCGTCCCGAGCAGCGCAAGCACGCCACCCGCGCCTTGAAGGGTTGGGGTTCGTCGAAGCTGCGCAGCGCACGGGCCGACGGCGGCGACTCCGCTCCTCGCAAGCGCAACCATCAGTACGCGGCTCCGCCGCCGCCCGAGCCACAGCAGGCCTCTCTCTTCTAGCCGCCTTCGTCGAGCTGCTCGAACTTGCAGTCCTGCGGCGCTTTGTCGTCGCGGAAGCGGTGGAACCTGGCGCCGTGGCGGATGCGGCCGCCGGCGGCGTGGTCGTAGCCGACCTCGATCACCAGCTCGGGCCGCAGCGCCACCCACTCGAGCTCGCGGCCGCCGGTCCAGCGGCTCGGCTCGGCACTGCCGCTCTTGCCCGTCTCCAGCGGCGCCAGCATCGAGCGCATGCTGCGTTTGGCGGAGCGGCTGAAGCCGGAGATGTGGCCGACCGGGCGCAGGAAGTCGCCGTCGTAGAGGCCGAGGATCAGCGAGCCGACCGTGCCCTCCTCTTTGCCGGGCCGCCAGCCGAGCACGACGCAGTCGATCGTCCGCTCGCGCTTGACCTTCGCCATCCCGCGCCGTTTGCCTGGCTCATAGGGGGCGTCGAGCTGCTTCGCCATCACCCCCTCGATCGAGGCCAGCCAGCGCTCTGCCTGCTCCGCGTCCGGAGTCAGCGGCGTCAGCTCGAGGTCGGCCTTCGCGGCGATCTTCTCCAGCCGCGCCCTTCGCTCGGCCAGCGGTGTCTCCAGCAGCGACTCGTCGCCCTCGGCGAGCAGGTCGAAGACGATGTAGGTGACCGGGATTTTCTCGGAGAGCATCTTGATCCGCGACTCGGCCGGGTGGATGCGTTCCTGCAACGAGTCGAATTCGAGATTGCCGTCGGCATCGCGGATCACCAGCTCGCCGTCGAGCACCCAGCGGCCTGGGGCGAAGCTCAGCTCCGGGAAGTAGCGGGCCAGTTCTTTGCCGCCGCGACTTTGGACGTAGGCCTCGTCGCCGTCGACGAAGACGATCGCCCGGAAGCCGTCGAGCTTCGGCTCATATGCCCACTCCTCGCCGGCAGGCAGCTCTTTGCGGGTCAGCGCCAGCTGCGGTTTGATCGGTGGCGAGAGGGGAAGCGTCACGCTGCGCGCCGCGCCCGGCTCTCGCGCGGGTCCGGGATCGGCACCGCGGCGAGCAGTTTCTTCGTGTAGTCGTCGCGCGGCGCCTCGCAGACCTGGTCGGCCGTGCCCTCCTCGACGATCTTGCCGTCGTGCATCACCGCGATCCGGTCGGAGATGTGGCGGACGACGCCGATGTCGTGGGCGACGAAAAGGTAGGTGAGTCCGAGTTCGTCCTGCAGGTCGTCGAGCAGGTTGATGATCTGCGCCTGGATCGAGACGTCGAGCGCCGAGACCGGCTCGTCAGCGATCACCAGTTTCGGCTGCAGCGCCAGCGCCCGCGCGATCCCGATCCGCTGCCGCTGGCCGCCCGAGAACTCGTGCGGGAAGCGGTTGTAGTGCTCGCTCGAGAGGCCGACCCGCACGAGTAGCTCCTGCACCCGCTTGCGGAGCTCGCCGCCGGAGGCGACGCCCTGGCGCTTGAGCGGATCGGCGACGATCTGGCCGACCCGTTTGCGCGGGTTGAGCGAGGCGTAGGGGTCCTGGAAGATCATCTGCATCTCGCGCCGCAGCGGCCGCATCTGCCGCCGCCCGAGCCCGGCGATCTCGCGGCCCTCGAACTTGACCGAGCCCGAGGTCGGCTTGATCAGGTTGAGGACTGCGCGGCAGGCGGTCGACTTGCCCGAGCCCGACTCGCCGACCAGTCCCATCGTCTTGCCGCGCTCGATCGAGAAGCTGATGCCGTCGACCGCGCGCACCTGGTCGACTTCGCGGTCGATGATGATCCCCTGCTTGATCGGGAAGTGCTTGACCAGGTCGGTGACCTCGAGCAGGTTCTCGCCGCTCACGATTTCACCCCCTCCGGCTCTTCCAGCCCGATCCGTCCCTCGACCTCGCGCTTCGCCCGCTTCTCCTCGGGGCTGAGCCAGCAGCGGTCGCGGTGCTCGGGCGCCTCGGTCAGTTTCGTGTCGAGCGGCGGCAACTCGGTGCATTTGGCGAACTCGTGCGGGCAGCGGGGTCGGAACGGGCAGCCCTTGGGCAGGTCGAGCAGCGAGGGCGGTGCGCCTTTGATCTGCGGCAGTCGCTCCGGGCGCGGCTGGTCGAGCCGGGTGAGCGAGCCGAGCAGGCCCCAGGTGTAGGGGTGCTGCGGGTCGTAGAAGATGTCGTCGAGCGAGCCCCGCTCGACCACCCGCCCCGCGTACATCACCAGCACCCGGTCAGCGACTTCGGCGACGACGCCGAGGTCGTGGGTGATCAGGATCGTCGCCAGGTTGCGTTTGCGGTTGAGCTCCTCGAGCAGCTGCAGGATCTGCGCCTGGATCGTCACGTCGAGCGCCGTCGTCGGCTCGTCGGCGATCAGCAGCTCCGGTTCCAGCGCCAGCGCCATCGCGATCATCGCCCGCTGCCGCATCCCGCCCGAGAATTCGTGCGGGTAGTCGTCGACCCGGCGATCGGCGTTGGGGATGCCGACCGCCTCGAACAGCTCGATCGCTCGGGCCCGCCCTTCGGCCTTGGAGACGTTGCCGTGCGCCCGCATCGCCTCGGCGATCTGGCGGCCGAGCTTGTAGACCGGGTTGAAGGAGGTCATCGGGTCCTGGAAGATCATCGAGACGCGGTCGCCGCGCAGCCGCCGCAGCTCGGCGTCGGGGGCATCGACGAGCTCCTTGCCGTCGAGCTTCACCGAGCCCTCGATCCGCGAGTTTTTCGAGCGAGTCAGACCCATGATCGTCTGCGCCGTGACGCTCTTGCCCGAGCCCGACTCGCCGACGATCGCCACCACCTCGCCGGGGCGGACCTCGAAGCTGACCTTGTCGACCGCCTGCACCAGCCCGCCTTCGGTGGCGAAGCCGACGCGCAGGTCGCGCACCTCGAGCAGCGGCGCCGGGCTCATGCAGCCGAGGTTCCCAACCGCACGCGCGGGTCGAGGTAGGCGTAGGCGATGTCGACGCAGGCATTGATCGCGACGACGAAGAAAGCGCCGTAGAGGGTGACGCCCATGATCGGCGGCAGTTCGAGTTTGGCGATCGATTCCGCCGCGTAGTAGCCGACGCCTTCGTAGGAGAAGATCGTTTCGGTGATCAGCGCCGTGCCGGCGATGGTCGCGCCGAAGTCGAGCCCGAACAGGGTGATGATCGGGATCAGCGAGTTGCGCAGCACGTGGCGCAGCATCACCTGGCGCTCGGAGAGACCCTTGGCGCGAGCGGTGCGGACGTAGTCCTCGTTCATCGAGTCGAGCATGTTCGAGCGCAGGACCCGGCTGTAGAAGCCGATCGAGAGGATCGCGATCGTCGTCCAGGGCAGGATCAGGTGCTTGAACCAGCCCCAGGGGTCTTCGGTCAGCGGGACGTAGCCCGCGTTGGGTAAGAGTTCGATCTTGTAGGTGAGGAAGTAGATCAGGACCGGGCCGATCAGGAAGACCGGGATCGAGACGCCGGCGATCGCGAAGCCGGTGAGGAACTTGTCGAGCCAGCCGCCGGCCCTGACCGCCGCGATGTAGCCGAGCACCATTCCCCAGAAGAGCCAGATCAGCCCGGCGCCGATCGCCAGCGAGAGGGTCGCCGGGATCCCTTCTTTGATCCGGTCCTCGACCGAGACCCGCGGCGAGTAGGAGATCAGTTCGTTGGTGAAGACCTTCTTCATCATCGTCACGTACTGCTCCGGCAGCGACTCGTCGAAGCCCCATTCTTCTTCGATGCTTTTGACCAGGGTCGGCGTCGCGTTCTTGCCGGCCAGCCGCTGCGCCGGCGGCGAGTTCGGGATCACGTTGAAGATCAGGAAGACGAGAACCGAGACGACGAAGAGGACGATCACCATCCCGATCAGCCGGCGGACGATGAAGCGGACCACTTAGACGCTCGCTCCCTCGGGCTCGACCATCCCGGCGTGCGCCTCGAGCCGTACTTTCGAGCGCGGGTCGAGTGCGTCGCGCAGGCCGTCACCGACGATGTTCAGCGAGAGCACCGTCAGCATGATCATCACGCCCGGGATGATCGCCAGCAGCGGCTGGGTGGTGAGCAGCTCCTCGCCGACCGAGATCATCGTTCCCCAGGACGAGTTGGGTGGCTGCACGCCGGCACCGAGGAACGAGAGCGCCGCCTCGAACAGCATGTTGTTGGCGATGTTGAGGGTGAAGAAGACGATGATCGTCGAGGCCAGGTTGGGGAGGATCTCGCCGAACATCACCCGCAGCGGCCCGGCGCCCTGGGCGACCGCCGCTTCGACGAACTCTTTCTCGCCGAGGGCGAGGACTTCGCCCCGGATCGGCCGCGCCACGTAGGGCACGGTGAAGATGCTGATCACGAAGATCGGGATCCAGTTCGATCCTCCCTCGATCGTCAGCGGCCCGATCTGCAACCCGCTGACCGCAAGCGAGACCCCTAACGCGATTCCGAACAGCAGCACCGGCAGCGACCACAAGACGTCGAGGATGCGGGCGATCACCGCGTCGACCCAGCCCCGGTAGTAGCCCGCCAACAGACCGAGGACGACGGCGACCAGGGTCGTGATCAGCCCCGAGACGACGCCGATGAACAGCGAGGTGCGGCCGCCATACATCAGCCGCACCATCTCGTCGCGGCCGAGCCGGCTGTCGGCGCCGAGGAAGAACTTGCCGCCGGCTTCGAACCACTGCGGCCCGATCGGCCTTCCTTCCGGCGTCACCACTTCGCGCACTTCGTCGCCGACCCGGAGTTTCTGCAGCGTGTGCGACTCGTTCGGGCCGGTGTGGGCGACGTTGTCGGCCCAGATCGGCGCCGCCAGCACGAAGATGACGATCAGGACGAAGAGCCCGAGGAAGCTGACCGCGAGCCGGTTGCGGACGAACCGTTTGTAGGCGAGATACCAGGGGCTCCGGTCCGGCGAGACCCCCTCCGGCGCGGCCGGAAACGCCGCGCCGGGACCCCCAGCCACCGGCACCGCTTCTGGCTGGGGGTCGATCGTCACGTCAGGGTTTCCGATCTACCTCTCGGCCCTATTCCTTGAATTCGAAACTGGTCAGGTACTCAAAGAAGGTCGGGCTGTAGATGATGCTTTCGAGTTCGATGTTGTCGGCGACGAAGGTGTCGAGCGTCCGCGTCCCGTACGGAGCCCACGGCGCTTCTTTCATGATTTCTTCGTCCATTGATTCGTATGCCGATTCCTGTTCGGGACCGAGCTGTTCGGCTCGGAGTTTCGAGATTTCTTTGTTGAACGCCGGGTTGTCGAAGTTGGCGAAGTTGCCGTTGTTCGTCTGCAGAATGCTTTCGCCGGCGAGCAGCGGCTGGAAGAAATCGTTCGGGTGCGGATAGTCCTGGAACCAATCGGACCAGCCGGTGTCGAGGTCGGGAGTCGATTGGTTGCCGATCACCGTGAAGTAGTTGTCGGCATTGATGATTTTCAGCGTCGTGTTGAAGCCGAGTTCTTTGAGGACGCCGTCGTAATATTCGCCGGCTTCGTTGTTGGGCGATTCCGTGTCGGTCCAGACGGTGATGTTCATGTCCGACGGGTTCGCTTCTTTGATCAGTTCTTTGGCTTTCGCCATGTCATGCGGGTAGAGCTCGAACTTCGAGTATCCAGGCATGCCGGGCGGCAGGATCTGCTGCGTGCCTTTGAGCTGGCCCGAGTAGATCCGTTCGAGCGCCGCCGGGTCGACTGCGTAGTTGACCGCTTCGCGGACTTTCTGGTCGTCGAACGGGGCTCGGTCGGTCTTCATCCAGAAGTAGTAGGTGCTGATCGTGTCCCGAACTATGAACTGGCTGCCTTCGTATTTGTCTTTGACTTCGGTGTAACGCGCGGCCGGCACCGGGTTCTGCATCCAGTCGTATTTGCCCTGTTCGATGTCGTTGACCTGGGTCTGCGGGTTGCGGATCACATCGACTTCAGCGCCGTCGATGTGGCCGGTTGGGTATTCGGGCATCGCTTTAGAGTTCGCTTTCGCCCACTCCGGGTTGCGTTCGTATTCCCAGCCCTGACCCGGTTTGACGTTGACCAGCATGTACGGGCCGGTGCCGGGAGGTGGGTTGGCGGAGAGGTCTTCGTTCGGCGTGCCCTGTGGGACCGGCGCGACGAACATCAGCGCCAGCTCGTTCTCGAAAGTGCCTCGCGGTTCTACCAGGGTGATCTGGATTTCCCCGGTTTTGTCGTTGGTTTTGATCCCGGGGATGCCGCCCTGCTTGGTTTTCGCGAACTGTTCGGCGCCGACGATGCTGGTGTAGAAGACCGAGCCGCCGGAGTTGACCTTGAACATACGTTCGACCGCGTAGAGGAAGTCAGAGGCTTTGACTGGTTTGCCGTCGGAGTACTTGAGGCCGGGCCGGAGGAAGAGCGTGTAGGTCTTTTCGCCGTTGCTGATTTTCGGCAGTTCTTTCGCCAGGCCGGGGACCACTTCGGCGCCTTCAGCGCCGCTGGCGTGTTTATAGGTCAGCAGTGGGATGTAGACCTCGCCCATCGCGGTCCAGCCTTCCGCGGTGTAGGAGAGCTGTGGATCCATGTAGTCGGGGAACGAGGCGTAGGTGGCGTTGAGGATGCCGCCTTCTTCGCCTTCGCCTTCGCCTCCTTCGGCGGTGGTGCCGCTGCCGCTACTGCTCCCGCCGCCGGTCGTGTCGTTGCCGCTGCCGCCGCACGAAGAGAGTCCAATTACCCCCACCGCTGCAAGCGCCACCACCAGAAAAGTCAGAACGATCTTCTTCACGAAAAAATGCCTCCTCTTTCACCGCTTTCGACCGGGGTCCGACTGCCCTGGCGCGTCTCCTGGGAGCAACTCCAGCACAATTTTGTTACCCCCGTCAAGCAAAGACGAACTAGACGGTTTTCGGTAGCCAGGCCATTTAGTAGCAATGATCGGAGCCATCAACGCCACTATGGCGAAGATGCCGAGACCGGCCACGAGGAAGGTCGCGCGCGGGCTGACCAGTGCAGCAATCGCACCGCCAACGGCGAATCCGATACCCGGCATCGCCGCCCCAATCGACTCGAGCACGCTCATCACCCGGGCCTGCATCCCGGCGACCGTCAGCTCCTGGACGGCGCTGATCGCCGAGACCCACTGCACGCCGTTTCCCGCCCCGCCTAGCACCGAGGCAGCGCAGGCGAGGGCGAGGTTGGGCGCCGCGGCGAGACCGAGGTAGCCGCCGGCGACCGCGAGCGTGCTGAACAGCAAGAGGACGAGCAGCGAGGTGCGGCGAACCGCGGCGAAGACGATGCTGCCGAGCACCATCCCGACCCCCCAGCTGGCGAGCATCACGCCGTAGCCGGTGTCGGTCGTGCCCAGCGTTTCCTTCGCGTAGACCACCTCGACCGGGATCACCGCGGCGAAGAAGACGAAGGCGGCGCCCTGGGCGATCAGCAGCCAGCGCAGCGCCACCTTCTCGCGCAGGTAGGCGACCCCGGCACGGACCCGGTCGCGCATCCGGCCCGGTTCGGGCTCGGCCTGGGGCAGGGGCCCGGCGGTAAGCAGGATCCAGGCGATCACGTAGAAGGAGACCGCGTCGAGCAGCAGCGCCGTCTGCACGCTCGAGCCGGCGACGATCAAGCCCGCCAGCGCCGGGCCGACCGCGGCGCCGCCGGTGAAGGCGATGTTGAGCAGTGCGTTGCCGGCCCGCAGTTCGCCGGTTCGCTCCAAAAGCTCTGCAACTACGGAGCGAGTCAGTGCGCGACCGGCCAAAGCCAGTGCACCGTCGATCGCCGCCACCGCGATCACCGCCGCGAGCGAGAAATGGGTCGCCAGCAGCGCCAGCCCGCCGAACGCCGCGGCCTCGCCGCAATAGATCACCGGCAGCGCGTAGCGGGGTGGCGGCTTTTCCGCCCTGGTGGTCAGGATCGGCGCAAAAAGCGCTGGAAGGAAGCGGGTTCCGAGAAACAGGCCGGCGGTCGCGAGGGCGCTGTCGGTCTGTTCGAAGACGAGCACCGAGAGGGCGATGATCCCCATCCAGTCGCCGAGCTCGTTGACCGCGTAGGTCGCCGCCAGCCGCCTGAAGAGGCGCCTCCGCAGCGGCGCCATGAGCCCTTGCCTAGCCATGCCTGGACGCCTGTCCTACCGAATAAGTGCACAAGTTTCCGTGCAGATGCACAAGTTTCCGACGAGTTGTGCCACAATGCTGCCAGCGATTAGCAAGATTTTGGAAAGAGCGCACAGCTAGAGCGGCTTCAACTTGAAGGAGGGAAAAGGCATGGGCTACAAACACTAAGTTCCCTCAATCGCCGGAAAAACGGCGTTTGAACGCTTAACCGGCGAATTAAAGGCTTTGCGGAAGGACGTCTCCATGGGCGTCCTTTTCGCTTTTCTGGGGGTCTCGAGCTGCTCCTGCACGACGCCGGTCATATGGCTAGATCGCTTGTAAGGGCTCTCTGAGCGGGGTAATTTCGTTTCGCATCGCGCCAACAAGAGGCGCAGGGAATCGCGATTTCCTGCTGAACCTCCGCAGTTGAGGCAGCCGCCGCCGCTCGCTACCCGCCTAATGGAAAGCAATCGCCCCAGCACCCGCACCAATGCGGTCCAGATCGCAGGGTTGGTCGCTGCCGCCGCGGTCTCGGTGATCACGGCCGACACGGCGAACTGGGACATAGCGCTGTTCGGCATCCTGCTGGCTTTCGCGATCTTCACCGACCTGACTGCGGTCACCACCACCTCGAAGGTGAGGCTCTCGGGCAGCTTCCTGCCGATCGTCGTCGCGATCGTCCTTCTCGGCGGCCCCCCGGCAGCGCTGATCGGGGTCGTGACGATCGTCGTCGGAACTCTTGTCAACCAGCGCACGGCCTTCCATCTCTTCCTCAACAACCTCGTCACCTATGCGGTCTTCCCGCTGGCGACCGGGTTGGCTTTTCACTGGGTTGTCGAAATGGGCGACATCTCGCAGTCCGACGCAGCCTTCTACATCCTCGTCTTCGGCGCGTTCCTCTTCGCCCTCGCGATCAACTTCACGCTGATCGCGGGCTATGGCTGCTACCTCGAACGCAGCTCCTTCTGGCAGAAAGTGCGGACGGCGCTGGTGCCGCTGCTGCCTTCCGAGCTCGCGGCGGCGCTGATGGCCGTCGGCGTCGCCTACCTCTACATCCACGTCGGCCTGACCGGCATCGCGCTGTTCGGCGTCGTCCTCGTCACCTTCCAGTACCTGCTCGGCGCGCTGCTCGTGTCGCAGGAGCGGGCTGAAGAGCTCGAGGTGCGGTCGAAGCAGCTGGCGAGCTTCCAGGTCGGAGTCTTGAGCGCGATGCTGCGGACGCTCGACCTGCGGGACCAGATGACCGCGCGGCACTCGGCCGCGGTGGCGCGCTACTCGCGGGCGATCGCCCAGCGGGCCGGGTTCTCACGGCGCGACGAGGAGCTGGTGCACATCGCCGCGCTGCTGCACGACATCGGCAAGTTCATCCTCCCCGACCGGATCCTCAAGGCCAACGTGCCGCTCACGGACGAGGACTGGATGTTGATCAAGCGGCACCCGCAGCAGGGCGCGCGGGTGGTCTCCTCGCTCGACGGCTACGGCCCGGTGGCGGAGATCATCCTCGCCCACCACGAGCGGATCGACGGCAAAGGCTATCCGCGCGGTTTGGTCGGCGACGAGATCCCCGAGCTGTCGCGGATCATCTCGGTGGCCGACACCTACGACGTGATGACGGCGCGCGACTCCTACCGCACGCCGATGTCGAGCCACGACGCGATCATCGAGCTGCGGCGGGTCGCCGGCAAGCAGCTCGACGCCCGCTTCGTCGAGGTCTTCATCGAGCTGCTCGACGGCAAAGACGTCTCCTTCCAGCACGGCGAGGCGGCCGACTTCGAGAAGGAGCTGGCGCTCGAATCGCGGATCGCCGAGACGGCCAGTCCCGACGCCGAGAACAACCGCTTCCAGGTCGCCGGCGTCAAGGTCTAGCAACCCGGATCCAGGGCCGCGATAGCGTTCGTCCCATGCGGGCGGTGACTTTCCAGGCACCCGAGGAGGTGCGGATCGACGACGTTCCGGAGCCCCAGCTGACGGCTGCCGACGACGCGATCGTCAGGATCGAGGCGAGCGGCGTCTGCGGCTCGGACCTCCACATCTACCACGGCCGCTTCCCCGTCGAGCCCGGCTTCACGATCGGCCATGAGTTCGTCGGCACGGTGCTGGCGGTTGGGGACGGGGTGAGCAGGGTCGGCGTCGGCGATCGCGTCGTCGGCACCTTCCACGTCGCCTGCGCGACCTGCACCTCGTGCCTGCGCGGCGACTACCACCGCTGCCGCAACGGCCGCACCTTCGGCCACGGCTCGCGGCTCGGCGACCTCCAGGGCGCCCAGGCCGAGCAGCTCGTCTGCCCCTGGGCCGACGTCAACCTGCGCCGGGTGCCGGACGGGATGGCCAGCGATGTGGCGCTGTTTGCCGGCGACGTGATGGGGACCGGTTACCACGCGGTGGCCAACGCGGAAATGAAGGAGGGCGACACGGTCGCGATCCTCGGCCTCGGCCCGGTCGGGCTCTGCGCGGTGCAGGCGGCGCTGGCGGGCGGCGCCGCCCGAGTCTTCGCCGTCGACAGCGTCGCCGAGCGGCTGGCGCTCGCCGAGTCGTTCGGCGCGACGCCGCTGCACCTGACCGAGAGCGACGTCAAAGCCGAGGTGCGCGCCGCGACCGATGGCGCCGGCGCCGACGTCGTCGTCGACGCGGTCGGCGACCCGGCCCCCCTCGCAATGGCGATCAGCCTGGCGCGCGACGCCGGCACCGTCTCCGGGGTCGGCGTCTACGCCGGCAAGGCTGAGGTCCCGCTCGGCCTCGCCTGGCTCAAGTCGCTGAACCTCAAGCTGGGAGTCGCCAACGTGATCGCCCACATCGACCGCGTCCTCGGGCTGCTCGAGAGCGGCAAGCTCGACCCGGCGCCGCTTGTCAGCTCGCACATGAAGCTCGACGAGGCCCCCGAGGCCTACCGGATCTTCGACAACCGCGAAGCGCTGAAGATCGTCCTCAGGCCCTGACGGCGGCGCTGCGCTGCGGGCCTTAACCGCCGCCTAACCGCGGCAACCGTTCCCGTACCTAATCTCACTATGGGGATGGCGGCGCAGGGAGCAGCCGTAGGCGCGGCGACGATGGTGCGCACGGGCGCGGGCTCGGTCGGCTGCTGGTTCACCCAGGTCGGCCAGCTGGTGATCCTGACCGCGCGGACGATGGTCTCGGCGGTGCGGCCGCCCTACCCGTACGGCGACGAGCTGGTCTGGCAGTTCCTCTTCGTCCTCAAACTGTCCTGGTTCCCGCAGGTCGTCACGACCTTCGCCCTCTGCCTCGGCGCCCCCGGGCTGCAGTCGGCCGGCATCCTCTCGCTGCTTGGATCGCTCGACCGGCTCGGCGGCTTCTTCGTGCTGTTCGCGGTGCGCTGGATCGGGCCGCTGGTGACTGCGGTGGTGGTCGGCGGCGTCGCCGGCACCGCGATCACCGCCGACCTCGGCGCCCGCAAGATCCGCGAGGAGCTCGATGCCCTGCAGGTGCTTGGCGTCGACCCGATCAAGAACCTGGTCGTGCCGCGCTTCCTGGCGCTGATGGTCGTCACCGCCCTGCTCGACATCTCGCTAGGCACCCACGAGCGCCGGCGCCGAGCGGTAGCGGGCGTAGGTCTCCTCGACCCAGCGGTACCCGGGGCGGTCGCGGAGCTCGGCGCGGAAGAGCTGGAGCTCGGGCGGCAGCGGCAGGTCCGGCGGCAGCGGGCCGCCCACGGGCATCACCAGCGGGCAGAAGAGGGCGGCGCCGGCAAGGTCGGCGACGCTGAAGCGCTCGCCGACCAGGTGGATGCCGTCGCCGGCGGCGAGCTCGGCCTCGATCCGATCCAGCGTCGCAACGATCGTGGCGCGCGCCCGCGCTGCCGCCTGCTCCTCGGCGGCGCCGAAGCGCGCCTGGGTGTAGAGGCGCGCGTAGAGCGAGAGCAGCGGCTTCGCCCGCGAGAGCGGCTGCGGTACCGCCAGCGCTGCGAACTCGCCGAACAGCTCGGGGTCGCGGCCGAGCTCGTGGAAGGGGACGAGGCGCGCCGCCGGGCCGAGGTACTCGTCGAAGTAGTCCTCGAGCGCAAGTGCGTGGCGGCGCCGGGCCGCGTCCTCGGGAAAGAGCGGGCGCTCTGGATGGCCCCGGTCGAGCGCGGCGATCGCCGCGCTCGAGTCGGCGATCGCTTCGTCCCCGAGCTGCAGGATCGGGAAGGTGATCCCGGCGCCGCCGGTGAGGTAGAGGGCGACCGGGATGTGGACGCCCGGCAGGGTCGAGCGGCGGCGGTGGGGGACGCGCTTGTAGTCGAGCGCCCAGCGGACCTTCTCGCTGAAGTGCGAGATCTCGAGCTGCCAGAGCAGCGGCGAGGATGCATCCGACGCGGCCATCTCCCAAGTGGGAGCATAGGTGCGATGGCGCTGCTGGACGATGCCGAGATCGAGACGCGATTGGCCGAGCGGCCGGGCTGGTCCCGGGCCGGCGAGGCGATCGAGAAGACCTTCGAGTGCGGCGACTTCGTCGGCTCGGTGAAGTTCATCGACAGCCTGGTCGAGCCGGCCGAGGCGATGGGGCACCATCCCGACCTCGAGATCTCCTGGGACAAGGTCAAGGTCTCGCTCTCGACCCACTCCGAAGGCGGCCTGACCGCCAACGACTTCGAGCTCGCAGCGAAGATCGACTCGCTCGGCTAGCCGGCGCTAGCGGGGGCGGTTCGCCGCCAGGACCTCGACCAGTGCGGTACCGCAGTCGCGCTGCGGATCCTTGTCGGGGTTGTAACAGGCGAGCGAGGCGCCGACCAGCGCCCTCGAACTGAGCAGCGGGTGGAGCGTCGCCTGCAGCTCGTCCCAGTCCATGCCGCCGCCGAGCAGGTAGTCGGTGGCGGGGAAGCAGGCGGGGTCGAGGACGTCGACGTCGAAGTGCAGCCAGAACGGCCCGCGTTCGCCGAGCATCGTCGCGATCGCAGCCGCCGAGTCGGCGTGGCCGCGGGCGCGGAGCTCGGCGCCGGCGGCGAGCAGCGGCGGTGGCTCGAGCGTCTCCGGTTGGCGCATCCCGTCGCGCCGCGATTCCTCCTCGTCGCGGTAGCCGACCAGCACCGTGCGCTCGGCGCTTGCCGAGGCGCCGCCGGCCGCCTCGACCCAGGGGGCTGGCCCGAGCCCGAGAACGACCGAGATCGGCATGTCGGCCGCCTCGCCGGTGGTCGAGGTGAGGCCGTCGTAGAGGTCGACGTGGCCGTCGAGATGGACCAGTCCGACCTCGCCGAGGGCGTCGCGGGCGCCGGCCAGGGCGCCGGGGAGCTCGGCGCAGCAGCCGCCGGCGAGGAAGGGCAGCTGGCCGTCGCCGATCCGCTCGGCGACGGCGGCGCGGATCGTCCGCGTGCTCGCCAGCACGTCGTCGCTGGCCAGGAGGCCGGTCTCGGGGTCGCGCTCCTCGCCGCGGATCCGCACCGGCAGGTCGCCGGCGTCCTCGGCGCCGAGCGCCGCGGGCAGTCCGAGCTCGCGCAGCGCCTCGGGGCCGTGCTCGGTCCCACCGTCGCGGCCGACGGAGTCGAACGGCACGCCGATGAAGATCAGCGGCTTCACCCTCGCCTTATGTTCCCGCTTATCTGCCGCTGGCAAACTTTGGGGCCGATGGCGAAGCGCAAGAAAGAGCGGCGGCCGCGCGCCAAGGCGGCGATCGTCGCCTACACCGGCCCCGAAGGCAACATCCTCAGCCTGCGCGAGTCGCTGAGCGCCGGCACGATCGCCAAGATCGGCGAGGCGCCGGCCAGCCAGGCGGCCTCGGTCGACGACGCTTGGCGGCGGCGCGAGGAGGCGCTGTTCGAGCGGCTCGTGGTCAGCTGGGAGATCGCCGGCCTGCCGCTCGACGACCAGAAGATGCTGCTCGGCCGCTACCGGATGGCCGATTCGGAGACGCAGCGTTGGGTGCGGGCGACAATCGACGCCCACCTGCAGCGCTACATCCCCGAGCTCGCCGGCTGAGCGCCGCCGGGTAGCGTGGGGGCGTGGCGGAGGAGCTGCGCATCGACGAGGGGCTCGCGATCCCGCTGGGCGAGATCGAGCTGCGGACCAGCCGCTCCTCGGGGCCGGGTGGCCAGCACGCCAACGTCACTGCCTCGCGGGTCGAAGCGGTCTTCGACGTTGAGCGTTCGCGAGCCCTCGACGAGAAGCGGCGGGCGCGGTTGCGGGCGCGGCTCGGGCCGGTTGTCACCGCGGTCGCCCAGGACGCTCGCGGCCAGTCGCGCAACCGCGAGTTGGCGCTGCAGCGACTGGCCGAGAAGCTGGCCGCGGGCCTGCGGGTGCGGCGGCGGCGGCGAGCGACCAGGCCGACCGCGGCCTCGCGGGCGCGCCGGCTCGAGGCGAAGCGCCGTAGCGGTGAGCGCAAGCGGGCACGGGGCAAGCGCTGGGAGCACGAGTAGCGATGGATTTCCGCCGCTCGGCGAGTCTTAGGGGTACAGAGAACGCGAACAGGAGGAAACGATGCTCGAGAACAGCAAGGCCTACAGCGGGATCGGGGTCCGGGACGTCGACGAGGCGCAGCGCTTCTACGGCGAGACGCTGGAGCAGCGGGTCGAGGTGATCGAAGAGGAGGCCGGACTGCTGCAGATGCACCTGGCGGGGGACCGCCCGACGCTGCTCTACCGCAGCCCGGATATGACCCCGGCCAGTTACACGGTGCTCAACTTCCCGGTCGACGACGTCGAGGCGGCGGTCGACCACCTGGTGGCGCTCGGCGTCACGTTCGAGCGCTACGAGGGGTTCGAGCAGGACGAGAAGGGGATCGCCCACGGTCCGGGCCCGACGATCGCCTGGTTCAAGGACCCGAGCGGCAACGTCATCTCGGTGCACTCGCAGGTTCCCTGAGCTCGGCCCGGACCAGCGGCGCGACCTCGGTCCCGAACAGCTCGATTGAGCGCATTACGGCAGCATGGGGGAGGGTGCCGACGCTGAACTGGATCAGGAAGCGCTGGTGGCCGAAGAGCTGGTGCTGGGCGACGATCTTGACCGCCACCTGCTCCGGGTTGCCGACGAAGTTGGCGCCGCGAGGTTCCCGGCTCGCTTCGAACGACTGGCGGCTCATCGGCGGCCAGCCGCGCTCGCGACCGATCCGGTCCATCATCGCTGCGAACGGCGGGTAGGCGGTGTCGGCGGCCGCCCGCTCGTCGGTGGCGACGAAGCCGTGCGAGTTGATGCTGAGCGCCGGCTGCGGGTGGCCGGCGGTCTTCGCCGCCTCGCAGTGGATCTCGGCGAACGGCGCGAAGCGGGTCCAGTCGCCGCCGATGATCGCCAGCGCCATCGGCAGGCCGAGGGCGCCGGTCCGCGCCGCCGACTGCGGCGAGCCGCCGACCGCGATCCAGACCGGCAGCGGGTCCTGGAGCGGCCGCGGGTAGACGCCGCGGCCGTCGATCGGTGCTCGGTGGCGTCCCTGCCAGTTGATCTCGGTGCGCTCGCGCAGCGCTAGCAGAAGTTCGAGCTTTTCGGCGAACAGCTCGTCGTAATCGTCGAGCTCGTAGCCGAACAGCGGGAAGGACTCGATGAAGGAGCCGCGGCCGGCCATGATCTCGGCGCGGCCGCCGGAGAGCAGGTCGAGGGTGGCGAAGTCCTGGAAGACCCGCACCGGGTCGTCGGAGCTGATCACCGAGACGGCGCTGGTGAGGCGGATCCGCGCGGTCCGCTCAGCGGCCGCGGCCAGCACCACGGCCGGTGAGGAGACCGCGAAGTCGGGCCGGTGGTGCTCGCCGACGCCGAAGACGTCGAGGCCGACCTGGTCGGCGAGCTCGACCTCCTCGACCAGGTCGCGCAGCCGCCGCTCGGCGCTGACGACCGGGCCGTCGCCGGACTCCGGGGTCAGCTCCGCGAAGGTGTAGACGCCGAGTTCCATGCGGCCAAGCCTAGATAGGCGAAGATGCCGGCCCTGATGGTCGGCGAACGGACTGCGGACGGCTTGACGGCGCTGACCCTGGAAAGCGCCGCGGCCGGCGGTCTCGTCGCCACCTTCGTCCCGGAGGCGGGGATGATCGGCTGCTCGTTGCGGGCCGGTGGCGAGGAGCTGCTCGGCCAGCGCGGCGGCCTTGCCAAGTACGTCGGCTCCGGGTCGACGATGGGGATCCCCTTCCTCCACCCATGGGCCAACCGCCTCGGCGCCAGTCGCTTCGAGCTCGCCGGCCGCGAGGTCGACCTCGACCGCCCCGGGCTGCCGCTGAAGCGCGACAGCGCCGGGCTGCCGATGCACGGGCTGCTGACCGCGAGCGGCGGCTGGGTGGTCGAACGCCACCTCGAGACCGAGGACGGCGGCGTGCTCATCGCCGGCTTCGACTTCGCCGCCCACGTCCTGCTGATGGAGGCTGTCCCGTTCGCCCACCGGGTCGAGCTGCGGGTGGAGCTCGCTGGCCCTGAGCTGACGATCGCGACGACCGTCCGCGCCGGCCAGGACGGTCGGGTGCCGATCTCTTTCGGCTTCCATCCCTACCTGCGCCTGCCCGGCCTGCCGCGGGCCGAGTGGGTGATGGAGGCGCCGGTCCGCGAGCGCCTGCTCCAAGACGAGCGAGGGCTGCCGAGCGGCGAGCGCGAAGCGGTCGAGATCGCGCCGGCCCCGCTTGCCGATCGCCACTACGACGACGCCTTCACCGCCCCGCCCGGCGGTGCTCCCTTCGCGCTCGAAGGCGGCGGCCACCGGCTCGAGCAGCGGCTCGGCGAGGGCTACCGCTTCTCCCAGATCTACGCCCCCGCCGACACCGACGCGGTCGCTTTCGAGCCGATGACCGCCCCCACCAACGCCCTGGTCAGCGGCGAAGACCTGCCTATGCTCGAGCCGGGCGAGACTTTCACCGCCAGCTTCTCGATCAAGGTCGCCGCGACGCCTTAGCGGGGGGTGGGCGCGAGCAGGGCGCGAATCTCGGCGGCGACGGCGGGGGCTTCTCGCTCGAGTTGGCGGCCGGTGTAGCGGAGGACGGTGAAGCCGAGCCCGCGCAGCGCCAGGTCGCGGGCGTGGTCGTCCTCGAAGGAGATGTCGCCCTGGTGGTGCCGGTAGCTGTCGGTTTCGACTACGAGGCGGTGGGAGGGCCAGAGGAAGTCGGCGGTGAAGTAGCCGCTCTGCTCGGTTCCCAGGCGGGCGTTGATCTCGGCCTTGGGCAGGCGGTGACGGCGGCAGAAGGTCACGAAGTCGCGCTCGAGGTCGCTGCGGGTGCGGTCGAGGGTCACGGTGAAGCCGGCGTGCTGCGCCTGGCGGGCGGCGTGGCGGACGAGGTGGGAGGGAAGGGTCTGGCGGATGTCGTGGATCGTCCGGCGCGGAGTGGTGACGCGGATCTCGGCGTGGATGGTCCAGTCGCGGGGCGGGAGCTGGCGTGGGCGGTGGATCCGGATGCCGCCCCGGTGACGGCGGCCGGCTCGGCTGGGTAGGGAGACGTCGATCGGGCCGGGTTGAGCCTCGAGGAAGCCCCAAAGTGCCGCGGCGGCCGCGTGGCTGAGGATTGCGCCCTCGCCCATGGCCAGTACTGCTGCGAGCCACCGTCTCTCGCTACTCAGGGAGCCGTGGCCGAGGGCGTATACACCCTGGTGTATGCGGTGAAGACGCCCCGCCCGCACCCGTCCCGCGATCGTGCTCCGAGGAAAGCCGAGCCAGGTGAGTTGGGCCGCGGTGACCACGCCGTACTGCCGCGAGGCGATTTCTGCGAGCCACTGATCTAGCGGGGCGCTTTTGTTCGGCACAGCGGAACAAAGGCGCCCCAGACGCAGTGTCTCCCCCGGCCGGCAACGAGATTCGGAAGCGGACCAGGGAACGTGCGCTCAAGGTCTCGGTAGCGTGCTGGAGGTGCGAATTCGTGCCGTCACCTTCGATTTCTGGAACACGATCGCCTCTGAGCCGCCGGGGACGATGACGGAGGCGCGGCGGCGGGCGGTGGCGGCGGCGTGCGAGGAGTGCGGGGTGGCGGTCGAGGCGGAGCGGCTGGCGGCGAGCCTAGAAGGGGTGGCGCGGACGCACCAGAGCTCGTGGGCGGAAGGGACGCACTTCCACCCGCGCGAGGGGGCGGAGATGCTGGTGCGGGCGCTGGGGCTCGAAGGGGCGGCGGAGGAGCTGGTCGCCGAGGCGTTCCTGACCGCCGGGCGGGGCGCCGAGCTGCGGCTGGCGCCGTCGATCGGCGAATGCCTGGCGAGCCTCGACGAGCGCGGGGTGCGGTTGGGAATCGTCTGCGACGCGGGCTTTACCGGGGGCGCGCTGCTGCGCGAGCACCTCGACAGCGCCGGCCTGCTCGAGCGCTTCTCGGGCTGGGCCTTTTCCGACGAGGTCGGCCACTACAAGCCCTCGCCGCAGATCTTCGAGGCGGCGTTGAGCGCGCTCGAGACCGAGCCGGCGGCCGCACTCCATATCGGCGACCTGCGCCGCACCGACATCGCGGGCGCCGCTGCCGTTGGGATGAAAACCGTCCGCTACCGCGCCCTGCAGGACGACCCGGAACCCGGCGTCGAGGCCGACTTCGTCCTCGACGACCACCGCCAGCTGCCGCAGCTGCTCGAGCGCCTCGGTTAGCCGCCCGGGGCGGCGATGGGCACGGCTGGTTTCGAACCAGCGACCTCTCGCGTGTGAAGCATGAAGCTGGGACTTCCTCGGCTGCCATTGGGAGCCGCATTCCGCACGCAGCGCCGTTCGGGCATGACTCTAATTCGGCTCTAGCCCGGTTCATACGGCAACGTTTGACCCCACGAATAACCCCACGGCCAGTCCTGGACGACATACCGCTCCCTGCGGGACTCATCACCTGAAGCTCGCCGGATCGATCGCGGCTCCCGCGCCCAGCGATGGCCCTCCTCGCCCGCCTCGATCTCGAGTTCTCCGGCGATCGCCCTCGTGCCGGCGCCGCTTGCTTTGAGGCAGACCGCCGACGGACAGAGCTCAGTGGAGGCAACTCCACGCTCCTATCAGGCCACGCCGGTGATCCTCGGCCCGGCGGCGGGCGACACAACGGGATCAGGTCAGGCCACCAGGCCCGACACCCCAGCTAAGGGTCAGCTCGTCGCCTGCCCGAGAACCAATCCGGTCGGGCGGACGTCACCGTTCGGCGCCGAACCTGACACCGAGCCCCCGCTATCCAGAGAGGGCCTGCAGAGCAGGCCCTCTCTCTTGCTCCGCGTAATCCGGAAGGAGGAACCAGCGGGTACCAACCGGGCACTAAGTTGGCACACAGGGACGATCAGGCGGTGTCCATGTGGTCGCAGGTTCAAATCCTGTCAACCCGATTATCTAGTGGCTTCGCACGCCCCGCAGGCGCCCGCAACAGAGCCGGATGCCATGCGACACGAGGGCCGTTGCGGGGTGATGCAGGGGTGGGGCTTCGCCGCCTCTACCCTGAGCTGGCGATCGCCGGCCTCAGCCAGTACGTCGAGGGAAGCCACGTGGAGCCCTGATCGCCCGAAGGCGGGGCATTGCCCCTGCTCAACGGCCGGGCGATCCTTCGGATAGGCAACGTGCGCGCGACGCTAGACGGGCCGGCGTCGCAGGCGGGTCAAGCCATGCGATCGGATTTCCGCACCCCACAGGTGGCTTGACACAGAAGTCGCTTGGAGCTATGTTGCGAACCCAGTTCGGCATTATCGAACTAAAGTCGACACCTCAACTTGGAGGAGAGGGTCATGGGACATTCATTGAAGCAACGCGCCCTGGCCGAGGGCCTGGGAACCGCGCTACTGGTTCTGGTCGGCCCTGGCTCGGTGGTGGCAACGCTCAAGCTCGCGGGCGATGCGCCACTTTCGGGGGCCGATCTTCTCGGCATCTCATTTGCATTTGGGCTCGTCATCGCGGCCCTGGTCTACGCGCTCGGCAAGGTCTCCGGGTGCCACATCAATCCCGCGGTGACCTTCGCCCTGGCAACCACGAAGCGATTCCCCTGGCGCGAGGTGCCGGCTTACTGGTTCGGGCAGGTGCTCGGGGCCGTAATCGGAGGCTTCGCGATCTGGGCGCTGTTCGCCCAACAGGGAATCGATCTGGGGATGGGGCAAACCTCCTTCGACCAGAGCACGACGTCCTGGGCCTCGGCCGTGTTCGCCGAGGGCATCGGCACGTTCATCCTCATGTTCGCGATCCTCGGCATCGTCGACAACCGTTCCCCCGGAGACTTCGCGGGCCTGGTCATCGGCGGCGTTGTGGTAGCGATCATCATGATCGTCGGACCTCTGACCGGCGCCTCGCTCAACCCAGCGAGGGCCTTCGGGCCAGAGCTCGTCTCCGCATTCGGCGGTGGCGCGACGCACTGGAACCAGTTGATCCCCGTCTACATCCTGCCGGGGCTGGTCGGCGCCGCGCTGGCGGCATTCGCCTACGACCTCCTGGCAACGCCACGGGTGGTCGTGCAGCCGATCGAGGAGGCCGTCACCCATCCCGATCCGGGGCCGCTCGGCTCTGGACAGAACCCCCCGAACGTCGCCGCGGCGTCAAAGTGAGGAGAGCACGATGACGACTACGACCACCAACCTGAAGAAGTTCGTCAACGATCCGGAGGCGATCGTCGAAGAGTCGGTCGCCGGGCTGGCGGCCGCGCACGCCGACCTGCTGCGTTACGACGCCGAGGCGAAGATCATCGTTCGCAGCGACGCACCGGTCTCCGGCAAGGTCGGCTTGATCTCGGGCGGCGGCTCGGGCCACGAGCCGCTTCACGGCGGCTTCGTCGGTCCCGGGATGCTCGACGCTGCCTGCCCGGGGGAGGTGTTTACCTCCCCCGTCCCCGATCAAATGCTCGCGGCAACCAAGGCAGTCGACGGCGGTGCGGGTGTGGTCCATCTCGTCAAGAACTACACCGGCGACGTGATGAACTTCAAGCTGGCCGCCGAAGACGCGGCCGACGAGGGCATCGAAGTCGAGTCGGTTCTGATCGACGATGACGTCGCGGTGCAGGATTCGCTCTACACCGCCGGCCGGCGCGGAGTCGGAGCGACCGTGCTCGCCGAGAAGATCGCCGGAGCGGCCGCCGATCGTGGCGACGACCTGCGGGCCGTGGCCGAGATAGCCGGCCGCGTCAACGAGCGGGCGCGATCGTTCGGGGTGGCTCTTTCGTCGTGCACCCCACCGGCCTCGGGCCAGCCGATATTCGATCTACCGGCGGGCCAGATGGAGGTCGGTATCGGAATCCACGGAGAGCCGGGAAGGAGGCGCGAGGCGATTGCCAGTGCCACGGATATAGCCGGGCAGATGGTCGAGGCGGTGCTGAGCGACCTCGAGCCCACTGCGGGGACGAGGGTGCTCCCGTTCGTCAACGGTATGGGCGGCACGCCCCAACTCGAGCTCTACCTGCTCTACGGCGAGGTGGACCGGGCCCTGCGCCATGCTGGATTGGAGCCGGTAAGGCAGCTGGTCGGTAGCTACATCACCTCCCTGGAGATGGCGGGCGCGTCGCTCACCGTGCTCGAACTCGACGACGAGTTGACCGCTCTGTGGGATGCTCCGGTCAGGACCGCCGCGCTCCGCTGGGGAGCCTGACGGCCGTGATTACAAGTTCGGTCATGCAGAGCGCCACGATCATCGCCTGGATGCGAGGGAGCGGATCAGCGATCCGCTCCCATAGCGATCAGCTGACCCAGCTCGATTCGGCGATCGGAGACGGTGACCATGGTTTGAACATGACCCGCGGCTTCGACGCGGTGGACAAGGCGCTGGCCGGGCAGGACCAATCGGTCCCGCCCGGGCGGCTCCTTGTCCTCGCCGGCAAGACGCTGGTCTCCAGCGTGGGTGGGGCCAGCGGCCCGCTCTGGGGCACCGCCCTGCGGCGGGCCGGCCGTTCGCTTGGCGACCGCGAGGAGTTCGACGACGAGCAGCTGGTCGCCTGCCTGGGTGCCTGTCTAGACGGGGTCGTCGAATTGGGGGCGGCGGCGCGAGGCGATAAGACGATGGTCGACGCCCTGGAGCCGGCGGTCGAAGCGCTGCGGCGGGCTGTCGAGGCGGAGAGGCCCCTTCCGCTGGCGCTCACAGCCGCGGCGGAAGCGGCCGAGGAGGGTATGCGGGCGACGATCCCGATGCAGGCCCGCAAAGGCCGCGCCTCATATCTAGGTGAGCGCTCGATCGGGCACCAGGATCCCGGCGCCACCTCCGCGGCGCTGATCATGCGGGCGTTGGAGTCCGCCGTCGCGCGCGAAGACTGATCGATGGAACGCCGGCTGGCCGGTCTCGCGGCGTCTCCCGGCAGCGCGGCCGGGCGAGCGCGTCTCCTGGGCGGCGAGATTGCCGCCACGGACGCGGAGCCGATCCCGGTCGCGCGGCGCCGAGACGAGGAGCGGCAAGCGCTGCAGGCCCTCGAATGCGCCGCCGAGGAGATCCTCGCAGTCGCCTCTCGAATGCGCGAGGCCGGACGGGTCGAGGAGGCGGAGATCATCGAGACCGGGGCTCTGCTGGCAGCGGACCCGAGTCTCCACAGTGCCGTCTCTGCCGCCGTGCGCAACCGCGGCCTTTCGGCGGCGGCGGCGATCCGCGAGGCTGCCGAAGTCCAGGCTGAGCTGATCGCCAGACTCCCGGATGCCCGCCTCGCCGAGCGGGCAGACGACGTTCGCAGCGTCGGTCGCCGCGCGGTGGAGATCGTGGCACCCGGCCAGAACGAGGAGCCCGTCCACTCTGGCAACGGGGCTGCCCAGGTTCTGGTCGCGTCCGACCTCGGCCCCGCCGACGTCGCCCAGCTCGGCCCCGGCATCGCCGCGATCGCGCTGGCGGGCGGCGGCGTCTCCGCCCACGCGGCGATAGTCGCCCGCTCGCTGGGCATACCGATGGTCGTCGCTCTCGGCAGTGAGCTGCTCGGCATCGATCGGGGCGAGGAGCTCGTCGTCGACGGGACCGCGGGCAGCATCCTGGTCTCCCCGGAGGAGGGCGTGGTCGAAGAGGCAACCCGCGAGATCGAGGCGCGAGCGGAGCAGCGGCGGCGATCGGACGCGAACCGCGACCTGCCCGCGATCACCGAAGATGGGCGTCGAATTCGAGTCCTAGCCAATGCGGCCGGCGCTCCCGAGGTGGAGGTGGCACTCGCCGCCGGGGCCGAGGGAGTTGGTCTGCTGCGCACCGAGCTCGCCTTCCTCGAGAGTGGCGACTGGCCTGACGAAGAGGAACACCGACAGCATCTGGCGCCTGTCTTCGAGATTCTGGCGGGACGATCCGCAACGGTCCGTCTTCTCGATTTCGGGGGAGACAAGACACCTCCCTTCCTCGATGGGGAGAGCCGGCGCGGCATCGAGCTGATGCTTGCCCACCCTGATTCCCTCGCGGCCCAGCTCCGCGCGGTCCTCGCCGCCGCCGCCGGAACCGATCTGGATCTTCGGGTGATGCTGCCGATGGTCGAGAGCTTGGAGCAGGTCGATCTGGTCCGGGCGATGCTGCTGCGGGCGCTCGCCGAGGTCCCGGGCAGCATCGCTCCGAAGGTCGGGGCGATGATCGAGACCGCCGCAGGCGTCCAGATCGCGGCCGCGATCTCCGCCTCCGTGGACTTTCTCAGCATCGGCACCAACGACCTCACCCACTCGATCCTCGGTTGCGATCGCTTCGTATCGGGTGACGCCCCGACCCACGACCCGCGCGTCTTGCGTGCGATCGCGGCGGTGGCCGCGGCGGCGCGCGGGGCGGGGATTCCGGTCGAGGTCTGCGGCGAGGCAGCTTCCAGCCCGATCAGCAGTCCCTTGCTGATCGGAGCGGAAATTGACGAACTGAGCGTCGGCGCGGCGCGGGTCGGAACCGTGCGCGGCTGGGTGCGATCGCTGCGCTACGCCGACCTGCGCCGGCTCGAGGCCGAAGCCGGGCGAGCCTCGACGAGCGCCGAGGTGGAGGTACTCGTCGCCGACCAGCGGCGACGGCTGGAGCGGCTGGAGTGAGCGGCGCCTACTCGAGCGAGGAGACGCAGGCAGCGAGACTGGCTAGTGCCTCCTCCGCGTCGGCGCCGCTGGCGGTGAGGCGAACGCAGGTTCCTGCCGTCGCTCCAAGCCCCAGCACCGCGAGCAGACTCTTGGCGTCTGCCTCGCGATCGCCCGCCGCGACGGAGATCTTCGCCTCGAACCGCATCGCCAGGCGCACGAAGTCCGCCGCCGGGCGAGCGTGCAGAGCCACCGTGGCAGGCAGGACGGTGGTGGTTTCGAGAGCCTCAGAGCTTGTTGGCATCACGCGCTCCCTCGGCCGCCGCGGTGACGTCGTCGATCGAACTGCCGGCCGATGAGACCACCGCTGCGGCCACGGCACCCTCGACAAATGGGGCATCAAGCAGACGCGCATGACCGTTGGCCCGACTCTCCAGCACGTGTCGCGTGGTGAGCACCGAACTGCCGAGGTCCGCGAGGACGACGACGCCTCGACCGCGGTCGGCACGGCGCACCGCGCTGCGCACGGCGTCCTCGTCCGTGCCTAGGTCGCCCGACGGCCC
>Ga0268265_10000939_pt1 | contig 26819 bp, 25 predicted proteins | sample KBSSwiS52_FD_190355 | JGI IMG/M metagenome (GOLD analysis project Ga0268265, IMG submission 190355) | Switchgrass rhizosphere microbial communities from Kellogg Biological Station, Michigan, USA - KBS Switchgrass S5-2 (SPAdes) (version 2) | ecosystem: Host-associated > Plants > Roots >...
ATCCGACGGCTCCGGCCGGCTCGTCAGCGGTCAACAAGAAGAAGCGGCGCCAACTGCCAGCGGAGCTGCCGCGACGCGACATGGTCCATGCGCCAACCGACGTGTGCAAAGCCTGCGGCGCGTGGCGCGGTGGCGGTCAAAGGGATCGCCTATGGCACACCCAGTCTATCCCACAATCGACCGTGAAAGGCGACGCCGGCCGGCTTGGCGCGCTACACGCCCGCGCCCGAGCGGTTCGCCTCCACGCGATAGGGGCTCGCCGGATACGCCCCGAGGACATGCACCTCGGCGGAGAAGAAGCTGAGCTCCTCCAGGGCGCGGGCCACTGGGGGATCGTCCGGGTGGCCCTCCACGTCGGCGTAGAACATGGTGGCGACGAAGCGGCCGTCGAGCTGGTAGCTCTCCAGCTTGGTCATGTTCACGCTGTTGGTGGCGAACCCGCCCAACGCCTTGTAGAGCGCGGCCGGCACATTGCGCACGCGGAAGATGAAGGTGGTGACGACCGGCCCATCGCCCGCCTTGGCGTCGCTGGGCGCGTTGGCCAGGACTACGAAGCGGGTGGTGTTGTGCTGCTCATCCTCGATGTCTTGCGCCAGGATCCTGAGGCCGTAGATCTCCGCGGCCAGCGACGAGGCGATGGCCGCCATCGTCGGGTCGCGGGCCTCGGCGACGAGCCTTGCGGAGCCGGCGGTATCGGCCTCCGGCACCGGTTTGAGGCCAAGCCTGCGCAGTGTGTTGCGGCACTGGCCCAGCGCCTGGGTATGCGAGAGCGCCTTCTTCACGGTCTCAAGCGTGGCGCCGGGCACGGCCAGCAGCTGGTGCCGCACGCGCAGGAAATGCTCGCCGACGATGTGCAGGCCGGCACCCGGCAGGAGGTGGTGGATGTCGGCCACCCGCCCGGCCACCGAGTTCTCGATGGGGATCATGGCGTGGCGGGCATCGCCCGTCTTCACGGCTGCGAGCGCGTCCTCGAAGGTGGCGCAGGCCGCGGCCTCCAGGCCCGGGAACACCTCGCGGCAGGCGAGATGCGAGTTGGCGCCGGGCTCGCCCTGGTAGGATACCCGCTGCGCGGCGCGCGCCTCGCGCTGCGTCGAAGGCTTCTGCTTCGGCGGGAGCGGCTTGCTCTTTCGGTCGGCCATCGTTTGTGGGGAGGGGGAGACCCCTCGCCTCCGGCGCTGGAGTTGATCGTACCGGACGGGGGCAGACCCCTCGCGCGGCGTTGCATCAAGACTTCAAAGTTGGTGGCGAGGGGTCTGACCCCCTTTAGCCGGGGGGCTGACCCCCTGCCAGGATGCGGCGGGCGTGGGCGAGATCCTCGGGAGTGTTGACCTCGACCGGGATGGTGTCAACGAGCGTCACGTCGATCCGCATCCCGTCCTCCAGTGCGCGCAGCTGCTCCAGCTTCTCACGGATCTCCAAGGGCGAAGGGGGCAGGGCAACGAACCGCACCAGCGCCGCGCGCCGGTAGGCGTACATCCCGAAGTGGTGATAGAGCGGTCCCTCGCCCCAGGGTGCAGTGGCGCGGGTGAAATAGAGCGCCCGCAGCCGCCGCGGCACGCCTGTCGGCGCGCCCACCACCTTCACGCTGTTCGGATTGGTGCGGTCGGCGTCGTTGGCAATCTCCGCGGCGATGGTGGCGATGTCGGGGCCGGCCTCGGCGAGCGGCGCGAGGCATTGACGCAGAAGCACCGCATCCATCCCCGGCAGGTCGCCCTGCAGGTTCAAGACCACCTCGGCATCGCCCCCGGGGTCGACCGTGCTGACCGCCTCGAACACCCGGTCGGAGCCGGAGACATGGTCGGTGCGTGTCATCACCGCCTCCCCGCCGGCCTTGCGCATGGCGGCGACGATGTGCTCGCTGTCGGTGGCCACCACCACGCGGCCCACGTCGGCGGCCATCGCCCGCCGCCACACGCCCACGATCATCGGCTCGCCGCCGATGTCGGCGAGCGGCTTGTTGGGCAGCCGGGTCGAGGCCATGCGGGCGGGGATGACGACGAGGGTGCGCGGCATTCGGGACTCGCGACTGGGCTGGAGCGGGCTCGGGCGGGCTTAGGAGACCCGGCAACGGGCGACGATTCGTCTCGGGAGACAGCACCTAGAACGGACCTCGGTGCGGTTGCAAGCGCGGAGCGAATTTCTATAGTGGCCGCCGACTGGCGACCACTCAACGCGCCAGCGCACTCGGGGACGCTCACCCGCATGGACGGCTTCGAATTCAACAAGATCGCGGGCGCGGTGCTGTCGGCTATGCTGGTGATAGCGGGCGGCAGGGTGCTGCTTGATATGGCAATGCCGCATCACGGGCCGGAGAAGCCCGGCTGGGCGCTGCCGGTCACCGAGGCGAAGGCCAAGACCGCCGCGCCCGAGGCCGCCTTCGACGTGGCCTCCGTGCTTGGGCTGCTGCCCAAGGCCAATGCCGATGCCGGCGCCGACATCTTCAAGAAGTGCATGGCCTGCCACACCGGCAACAAGGGCGACAAGAATCTGGTCGGCCCCAACCTGTGGGGCATCGTGGGCCGCAAGACGGCCTCCGCCGCCGGCTTCGAGGCGCGCTACTCGGAGGCCATGAAGGGACACGCCGGCGAGTGGACGTTCGAGCGGCTCGCCAAGTACCTGCACAATCCCGCTCAGGAGGTGCCCGGCAACAAGATGGTGTTTGCCGGCATTCCCGATAATACCGACCTGGCCGATCTGCTCGTCTACCTGCGCAAGCTGTCCGACAGCCCGGCGGCGTTGCCGACGAAGTAGGCGGCGCGACGCCTGCTCCCCCCGCCCCCCTCCAGCTCCGCGGGCACGTCCTCTCCAGATCTTCCCGAGGCGGCTGGGAGGCGGATCCGCCGTTCAAAAGCTTGATCGCCAAGGATAACTGGGCGTCGGGCATATCCTTCCCCGTTGACAAATGAAGAAGGATTAACTTGGCCACCTTACTGCGGACCGCCATATTTGCGTACTCAGCCGCAAAAGATCGGCTACAACAATCGGCAAAGGCCAAGCATAGGGGAGGACGTCCCGCCGAATGGCCCGTATTTTGAGCCTGGTGTTGGCCCCGATCGGCTTCCTCCTCCTGGTACTGCAACCCCAGGGGGTTATAGCTGCGTCAGACACGCCAAAGCAGCATCATGCCCTGTCTCTCATCGGCGAGCCTCGCTACGGCCCGGATTTCAAACACTTCGCCTGGGTCAACCCCGACGCTCCCAAGGGCGGGCGGGTCCGCCAGATGAAGTTCGGCACCTTCGATTCGCTTAACCCCTACTCCATCAAGGGCAGCCCCGTCGGCGAGGTGAGGCTGGTCTACGACAGCCTGATGACGTCGAGCCCCGACGAGGCCTCGACCAGCTACGGGCTGGTGGCCGAATGGGTCACGTATCCCGACGACTTCTCCTCCGCCACCTTCCAGCTGCGCCCCGAGGCGCGCTTCAACGACGGCACGCCGATCACACCGGAGGACGTGGTCTTCTCGCTGGAGGCCCTGAAGAAGGCCTATCCTCCCTACGCCCACTACTACAAGAACGTGGTCAAGGCCGAGAAGGTGGCTGACCGGCAGGTGCGGTTCACCTTCGACGTGACCGGCAATCGCGAGCTGCCTCTGATCGTCGGCCAGCTGGTGGTGCTGCCCAAGCACTACTGGGAGGCCACGGGCAGCAACGGCGAGCCGCGCGACCTCTCCAAGATGACCCTGGAGGTGCCGCTGGGGTCCGGCCCCTACCGCGTCAAGGACGTGGATGCCGGGCGCATCCTCACCCTGGAGCGCGTCAAGGACTGGTGGGCCAAGGACCTGCCGGTCGCCAAGGGACAGTGGAATTTCGACGAGCTGAAACTCGTCTATTTCCGCGACTTCGTGCCGGGCTTCGAGTCCTTCAAGGCCGGCGAGCTCGACTACTGGCGCGAGTCGAGCGCCAAGAACTGGGCCACCCGCTACGACTTCGATGCCGTGAAACGCGGCCTCGTGGTGCGCGAGAAGATCCCGGTGATTGAGGTGGCGCCCATGCAGGCGTTCGCCATGAACATCCGCCGCCCGCAGTTCCAGGACCCGCGGGTGCGCCGGGCCTTCAACCTCGCCTTCAACTTCGAGTGGGCGAACAAGAACCTGTTCTATGACGAATACCAGCGGATCAACAGCTACTTCGACAACTCCGAATTGAAGGCGACCGGCCTGCCCCAGGGGCGCGAGCTGGAAATCCTGAACGAGGTGCGCGACCAGGTCCCGGCCGAGGTGTTCACCACCGAGTGGAAGAACCCCGTCAACGCCGGCCCCGACGAGGACGGGCGCAAGAACCTGGCGCTGGCCGCCAAGCTGATTGCGGAGGCTGGCTACAAGCTGAAGGACGGCGTGCTGACCAATGCCGCGGGCGTGCATCTCACAGCCGAGTTCCTCAACCGCCAGCCGGACTTCGAGCGCATCATCCTGCCCTACATGGGCCAGCTGCAGAAGCTCGGCATCAAGGTAAGCCTGCGCACGGTTGACACCGCGCAGTTCGAGGTGCGGGCGCGGAAATTCGACTACGACATCGTCACGGCAACGTTCAGGCAGTCGGAATCCCCCGGCAACGAGCAGCGCAACTGGTGGGGCTCGGCGGCGGCCGACCAGGAGGGCAGCTCCAACTTGATCGGCATCAAGAGCCCCGCCATCGACAAGCTGATCGAGCAGATCATCCTGGCCCAGGACCGACCCGATCTCATCGCCGCCACGCGGGCGCTCGACCGCGTGTTGCTGTGGAACAACTACGTCGTGCCGCAGTGGCACCTGCCCTTCGAACGCCTCGCCATGTGGAACCACTACGGACGGCCGGCGAAGCTGCCGGTGCGCGATCCCTCCTTTCTGCGCGTCTGGTGGTGGGATGACGCCAAGGCCAAGCGGACCACAGACACGCGCGGCTAGAGCTTTTTTCCACGCGATGCGGATCGGACGCTGCGTCCGTTACCGGCATTGAGCCTGACGGCAGGCAGCGAGGATATTCGCCGGCGGTGACTATCCCGGTGGGGGTGGCCTGTCCTTACAATTCGACCGTCGTTTTGCTGCGACGGGACGTGGATGGCCAGCGGGCGCGATGCGGCGATGGCTACCCGGCACGCCGCTGCCACCAGGCGAGCAGCGTGCCCAGGATGCCCTTCGGCATGTAGATGATGAACAGGATGAGGAGCAGGCCGTAGATCAGCTGGTCGAGGGAGAGGGCCGAGCTGCCGAGCAGGCTCTTGAGGGTCGCCGAGCCCTGGATGACGACGCGCAGCCCTTCCGCCAGCACCTGGGTGAAGACCGCACCCACGGTGGGCCCGAGCAGCACGCCGACACCGCCGGAGATCACCGCGAACACGATGTTGAGTGACAGTCCGAGGCCGGCGATGGTATCGGGGCCGATATACATCTGGTACTGCGCGAACGCCGCGCCGCCGAGGGCCGACATGCCGGCGGAGAGGGCGGTGATCTTCAGCTTCTCGCGAGTCACATCGATGCCGACGGAGGCGGCGGCGTCCTCGTCCTGGCTGGCGGCGTCCAGCGCGTAGCGGTCCATGCTGCGGTCGACGCGCAGCCAGACGTAGAGGCCGAAAAGCCAGAGGGCGAAGGCGATGTAGTAGGCGAGCACCCGGTCGGGCTCGAACTGCACGGCGTAGAGCGAGATGCCGTCGCCGTAGCGACTGGGCTGGGTGCCGAGCGAGCCGCCGGTGTAGTCGCGCAGGCCGACGATGCAGAGGCGCACGAACTCGGTGAGAGCGAGTGTCAGCAGCGCGAAGTAGTGCCCGGTGATGCGCAGGCGGAAGCAGGGGTAGCCGACGAGGAGGCCCACCAGGGTCGCCAGCACCATGCCGAGCGGAATGCCAAGCCAGGGTGTGAGGCCGAGGTAGTTCCACAGGAGGACGACGGTGTAGGCACCGATGCCGGTGAAGGCGCCGTGGCCCAGCGAGGTCAGGCCGAAGCGGCCCATCAGCGACCACGCCGTGTAGATGAAGGACCACAGCAGGATCTGGATCAACAGGTGCAGGTAGTACTTCTCGGAGCCGGGGAAGAGCACTCGTACGACGAGCGGCAGCGCGGCGACGGCCGCAAGACCCAGGATCGGGCCCAGAATCGGGCCCAGGATCGGCGCCAGCCCGAAGCGGCGGAGCTTCATCCCTTGCCCCCGAACAGGCCCTGGGGCCGGATGAAGATGGCCAGCATGAAGAACAGGAAGGCGACCGCGTAGCCCCACTCGGTATGGAAGCAGCTGGAGCCGACGGCGATGAACTGGCTGATGATGAAAGCGGCGATGAAGCCGCCGATCATGTTGCCGAGGCCGCCGAGCACGCAGATCATGAAGATCAGCGGCCCGAACTGGAGGCCGATCTGGGGATAGATGTCGTACTGCAGCACCATCAGCGCGGCGGCGAGGCCGGCGAGCGCACCGCCGATGGCCGAGGTGACGAGGTAGAGCCTGCGGCTGTCCACGCCCATCAGCGGCATGATCTGGCGATCTTGCGCGATGGCGCGGATGGCGGTGCCGAGATAGGTACGCCTGAGGAAGAGCCACAGAGCCAGCATGGCGGCGAGCGCCACCCCGAAGGTGATAATGCGCGCCATGGCGAAATTCATGTCGAAGAAGCTGACCGAGCCGAGACGGATGCCGAGGTTGCGGAAGTCGATGCCGAAGCCCATGGTGGCGGCCGCCTGCAGGAAGAACAGGACGCCGCCCGTGACCAGGAGCTGGTTGATGGGCGGTGTGTCGAGCACCGGCCGGATGACGAGCAGGTGCAGCACCGCTCCGGCGATCGCGACCAGCACGATGCCGATCAGCGCCGCGAGCAGGAACGGCGCGCCGGCCTTGTAGGCGTGGTTGATGCCGTACATGCCGACCATGACGACCTCGGCGTAGCAGATCCACACCACGTCGATGACGCCGAAGACGAGGTTGAGGCCAAGCGCCAGGAGCGCCAGCAGGCCGGCGAGCAGCAGGCCGTTGAGGATCGCCTCCAGGAAGAAGATGTCGAGCTGGCAGTCCATCGCACAAACGGGGTCAGACCCCTCGCCTCCACGTTACGTTTCTTCCCCTGCCGCCAGACGCGAGGGGTCTGACCCCGCTCCCATCAGATCCCCATGTATGCCTTGCGGATGTCGTCGCTGGCGGCAAGATCGGCGGAGGGGCCGGCGGCCTTGATGCGGCCGGCTTCCAGCAGGTAGGCGCGGTCGGCGACCTTCAGCACCTGGCGCACGTTCTGCTCCACGATCAGCACCGTGTAGCCCTCGCTGCGGATGCGGCGCACCAGGTCGAACACCTGCGCCACGATGACGGGCGCGAGGCCCATGGAGGGCTCGTCCAGCAGCACCAGCTTCGGCCGGCTCATGAGGGCGCGGGCGATGGCGCACATCTGCTGCTCGCCGCCCGAGAGGGTGCCGGCGAGCTGGCCCTGCCGCTCCTGGAGGCGCGGGAAGAGCGTGTAGACGTAATCGAGTTGCCGGGCGAAGCCGGCCCGGGCCGCCGGCGTGAAGGCGCCCATGCGCAGGTTGTCGCGCACCGTGAGGCGCGGAAACAGCCGCCGGCTCTCCGGAACGTGGGCAATGCCGGTCTCGATGATCCGGTGTGCCGGCATCCGCACGAGGTTCTGCCCCTCCATCACCATGCTGCCCGCGGTGGACCGGATCAGGCCGGAGATGGCTCGGAGCAGCGTGGTCTTGCCGGCGCCGTTGGCGCCGATCACGGCCACCGCCTCGCCGGCATCGACGTGCATGGACACGCCGAAGAGGGCCTGGAAGCCGCCGTAGCCCGCGTCGATGGCGTCGAGCTGAAGCATTCAGGCCCCCGCGTCCGCGCCGAGATAGACCTCGACCACGCGCTTGTCCGACTGGGCCGCCTGGGGGGCGCCGTCGAAGATCTTCTCGCCGTGGTCGAGCACGACCACGCGGTCCACCACCCGCATCAGCACACCCATGATGTGCTCCACCCAGACGATGGTGATGCCCTTGTCCTTGCGAATGCGCTGCAGCATGTCGGCCGCCAGCTCCATCTCGCGGTGGTCGAGGCCGTTGAGGCTCTCGTCGGCCAGCAGCAGGGTGGGCTGGGTGGCCAGCGCCCGGGCCAGCTCCAGCTTCTTGAGCGCGGCGGCACCGAGGCCATCAGTGGTCGTGGCGGGGTCGGCCGGCAGGCCCACCAGGCCCAGCGCCTCCTCGGCCTGGCGCCAGCAGGTCGCGCGGTCGGTCTTGCCGTTCTGGCCGAACCAGGCCGACAGGGCGACGTTCTCGAGCAGCGTCAGATTGTGGAACGGCCGGGGGATCTGATAGGTGCGGCCGATGCCCTTGTGGCAGATCCGGTTGGGGGGCAGGCCGGCGATCTCTCCGTCCTTGAAGCGCACCGAGCCGGCGCTCGGCGGGAGCATGCCGGCGATGCAGTTGAAGGTGGTGCTCTTGCCCGAGCCGTTGGGGCCGATGAGGCCCAGGATCTCGCCGTCCTCGACGTGGAAGGAGACGTTGGAGACGGCAGTGAAGCCGTTGAACGTCTTGGTCAGGCCTGAGACGGTGAGGAGGGGCATGCGGCTACGGGGTCAGACCCCTCGCGACGACATTTCGTTCTTCACTCGAACGCTGGAGGCGAGGGTCTGACCCCGTTCCGAGGTCTGACCCCGGTCCATCACCGCGCGTAGGCGTGGCCGGCGGGCAGGGGCAGCACCGGATCGGCGGTGCGGATCGCGGTGGGCCACACCACCTTGGTCTGGCCCTTGACGAATTGCATCACTACCGGCGAGGAGCGCGCGTTCTGGCCCGCCATCTGGTGGCCCGGCGGGTTGAACTTCACGCCGTAGCCCTGGATGGTGCCGCCATCGGGAATGTCGGTCTCCGCCGCCGCCTTGCGCAGGGCCTCCGGATCGAAGCCGCCGTATTTCTTGATGGCGCGCGGCAGCACGTCGGTGAAGAAGATCCAGGCCTGGTTGAAGCCCATGGAAACGTGCGTCGGCACCTCGTTGGCCTTGGTCTCGGCCTTGTATCGCTTCACCATCTCGGCCGTGATATCGCCCAAGCCCGGCGCCAGGGTCTTGGGATCGAGCAGCTGCGCCGCCACCGGATCGACGTTGTAGATGAGGTCCGCGTCGTCCTTGAATGTCTCGATCAGCTTGTCGATCTGGCCGTAGCCCGCGCCGTGGCCGATGAGCGCGGCCCACTTGAGGCCCGCCTCCTTGGACTGGCGCAGGAACAGGGTGATGTCGGGGTTGTAGCCGGTGTGGAGGATCACGTCCGGCTGGGCGCGCCGCAGCTTGGTGACCAGCGCCGACAGATCAGGCGAGGTGGCGGCATAGCCCTCCTTGAGGGCGATCTGCATGCCCAGCTCCTTGCACTTGAGCTCGTTACCCATGGCAACGCCGACGCCGTAGGGGCCGTCCTCGTGGATGATGGCGACTTTGACGGCCTTCACGTCCTTCTTGAGCCTGGTCTGCGCATTCTCGGCGACGAAGGTGCAGGAGGCCTCGCCGAACTGGTCGGAATGCACCTGCGGGCGGAACACGTACTGCAGGTTCTTGTCCTTGAAGACCGCGGAGGCGACGCACACGTTGGCCCACATGAACTTCTTGGCGGCGTCCACGCGCGCCGCCATCGGCACGCAATGGGCGCTGGAGAAGACGCCCATCAGCAGATCGACTTTGACGTCGTTGAGCAGGCGCTCGGCCTCGTTGATGGCTACGTCGGTCTTGGACTGGGCGTCGGCCTCGATAGCGACGATCTTGTGGCCCTCGACGCCGCCCTTCTCGTTGATCATGTCGATGGCGATCTTGTTGCCGATGGCAGCGGCCTTCGAGCCGCCGGCGGCGAACGCGCCGGTGTGGTCGTAGATCACGCCGACCTTGATGTCGGCGGCGGCCGATGTCGCGCACAGCAACAGGCCCGCGACAAATGCCGCCGCGCGGGCGAGCCCGAAACGCCTCATGTGTATCCTCCCCTCGAGCGGAACGCCGTTGGTTATGTCTTTTGCGGGAGTGTGCGAACACGCAGCGTCCCGTGTCAACCGGAACCCGCTCCGATCATGCGCTATTCGGCGAAATGCTCGGCCGCTACGCCCCGGCAGTCCATCTCGTACTCCAGGCCGCGCACGGGCGGGCGGCACAGGTGCCATGTGAGCCCGGCGCGGGCGGCGCCGCGGCGAACGATCTCGTCAGCGAAGAACGGGTAAAGATCGTGCACCGTGTAGACCTGGGTCGCCGTGGTGTCGCTCCAGCTGCGGCCGAGGAGGCCGAGCCGCCGCTCCATCTCGCCCAGCACGAAGACGGCCTTCTCGCGCATCGCCTCGGGGCTGGTCTCGCCATGGCGGATCGTGCGCTCGTGGTAGAGGGCACCGCCCTCGCGGGCTTCACCGCTGCCGGAGACGACGAAGGTCGGCGCAGACCGCTGCGACGGCACCGTGAAGCAGAAGGCGTGGAGGCATGGCTCGGGCGGCTGAGCCAGCTCGGGACAGACATTGCTGCGGGCGACGGGGTTGGTGGTGCCGTCGTAGATGCCCCACCTGGCGAGCGTCCTGACGTAGTGCTCGTTGAAGGCGCGGAAGCCGTCGTCGGTGAAGGGCAGGGGCGAGCGCAGCTCGCACGCGCAGAAGGCGGTGATCGGTCTCTGGCGCGCCGCAATCAGGGCCTCGACGCGCTCGAAGCCCACCGCCAGTGGTTGCGGTTCCCGGAACGCCACCCGCTCGATCTGGAACCCAGGCTCGGCTACGACCCCGGCCGAGTACTGGAAGACAGCCGGGATGAAGCGGTAGCTGCCCGGGGTGAAGGTGGCGATGGTCACAGGTGCGGGCTCCTCTCCTCCTGGGGGGTCTTTGCACGACGCCCGCCTGCTGCCGGTCGATCCGCGCTTCAGGCTCCGGTAAACCGCGCCGCAATGGGCTATTCCGCGGCGATGCGCGCGGCGGCGTTGGCCTCCAGCCGCTCGATCAGGTAGGCCGTATCCATCACGTCGCCGAACGTGACATAGAAATTGACCAGCGAGGCGTTGTGCTCCTCGTCGCTGTTGGCGGCGTTGGCGTCGCTCACCATGACGGTCTTGAAGCTCATCATCATGGCGTCGCGGGCGGAGGACTCGCAGCAGACGTTGGTCACCGTCCCGGCTATGAGCACGGTGTCGTAGCCGCCGGCGCGCAGGCGCACCGCGAGATCGGACGACTCGGGCAGGAACGCGCTGAAGCGGTATTTCTGTACGATCGTGTCGCCCGGCTTGATGTCCAGCTCCGGGTAGAGCTGGTGGCCCACGGAGCCCTCGGTCATGGACTCGATGCGCTTGGCCACCTTCTCGGCGCGGACGTTGGCCTGCATGGTGAGCCAGGTCGGGTCGTAGGTGTTCCTGATCCAGACCACCCTGCCGCCGGCGCGGCGGACGGCTGCGGCGAGCCGGTTGACGTTGGGCACGATCTCCACCGCTGTACGGCACAAGGCGTGCGCAACGCCCTCCACCATGAACCCGTTCTGCATATCGACCACGACGAGCGCCGTGCGGGCAGGATCGAGGTCGGCGTAGGGGTGGGCGGTACCGTGACGCTCCACGACGCGCTCGACGGCCCATTTCGGGATGCTCAGGGCATGCATTCAGCGTCCTCCTGCGGGGCGTGGCTCAGGCACTGTGGACCGGCCGATCGTTGCGGTCGAGACCTCCCGCCTTGAAGCAGCGCACATCACAGCTGTCTTGGCGGCGACCTGGGCGACCACGCCCAGGTCGTGCGATGGTATAGACTGGATCCAGCGCCGTCATGGGCTTCTGGAAGATTGGGGCTCTGGAAGATCATGAAGACGACGCCGCGCTTCGCATCGGCGGCCTGCGAGGCGGCCGCGGGCTGGATTGCCGAGCGGCCGTCGCTGGAGCTGCCGATTGCGGTCTGAGGAAAGCGAGCCATGCACCACCAACTGACGGCCAATAAAGAGACGTGCCATTGGGGCTTCTTCGATGCCAGGCGCAAGCCGGTGCTGACCATCGACTCCGGCGACCGCGTCACCATCGACACGCTCAGCGGCGCCCCGGATTTCATCCCCAAATCCGGCTTCCACGTGCCGTCGGAGCTGGCCGAGGTGCACGCCGGCGCCGAGCGCTTCGAGGGCGGCTCGCACATCCTCACCGGCCCCGTTGCCGTCACGGGCGCGAAGCCCGGACAGGTGCTGGAGGTGCGGATCATCGACGTGAAGCTGCGCCAGGACTGGGGTTACAATCTCATCCGGCCGCTCGCCGGTACGCTGCAGGACGACTTCCACGAGACGCGCCTGATCCACATCCCGCTCGACGCCGAGCGCAACGTCGGCCGCATGCCCTGGGGCCTGGAGCTGCCCCTGGCGCCGTTCTTCGGCATCATGGGCGTGGCACCGCCGAAGGCGTGGGGCCGCATCACGTCGATCGTGCCGCGCGCCCACGGCGGCAACCTCGACAACAAGGAGCTGGTGGCCGGGGCTACGCTGTTCCTGCCGGTCTTCGTCGAGGGCGCCATGTTCTCGTGCGGCGACGGCCACGGGGCGCAGGGCGACGGCGAGGTGTGCATCACCGCCATCGAGACGGCGCTGCAGGGCACCTTCGAGCTGATCGTTCGCGACGACCTCAGCTTCACCTACCCGCGCGCCGAGACGCCGGAGCACTACATCACCATGGGCATGGACCCCGACCTCGACCAGTGCGCGGTGATGGCGCTGCGCGACATGATCCGGCTGATCTGCGAGCGCACCAACCTGTCGCGGGAGGACGCCTACACCCTCTGCAGCCTGGCCGCCGACCTGCACGTCACCCAGACCGTGAACGGCTCCAAGGGCATCCACGTGATGCTGAAAAAGTCGCTGCTGCGTGAGAAGGGCAGTAAGGCAGTAGGGCAGTAGGGCAGTGCGTTCCCTACTTACTGCCTTACTGCCTTACTGCCTTATTCCCCTATTGCCCTATTTGACGGCTTCCCTAAAGTCGCCGGATGGATCGGCGGGGCAACATCCGCACCGCACGGATCGAGCGAAGGGACAACACGACCGGGGGTCTGAACATGTCAGGGGCTAGGTGGCGCGCCTCGATCTGCGGCGCGGCGATGGGAGCGGTCATGGCGCTGGGCTGGACCGCCCCGGCGCAGGCGCAGGAGCTGAAGATCGGTATCATGGCAGTGCTGTCCGGCCCACAGGCGGTGCTCGGCGGGCAGCTGCGCGACGGCTTCATGCTGGGGGTCAAGCACGCCGGCGGCAAGCTGGGCGGCCTCGCCACCACTGTCACCGTGCAGGACGACGAGTTAAAGCCCGACGTGGCGGTCGGCAAGGCCAAGCAGCTGATCGAGCGCGACAAGGTGGATTTCGTCGTCGGCCCGGTGTTCTCCAATATCCTGATGGCGATCCACCGGCCGATCACCGACGCCAAGGTGTTCCTGATCAGCCCCAACGCCGGCCCGTCGCCGCTCGCCGGCAAGGGCTGCAGCCCGTATTTCTTCGTGACCTCCTATCAGAACGACCAGCCGCCCGAGGTGCTCGGCAAGTACGCCCAGGACAAGGGGTACAAGAAGGCCTTCCTGCTGGCGCCCAACTACCAGGCCGGCAAGGACATGATCGGCGGCTTCAAGAAGCACTTCAAAGGCGAGGTGGCCGACGAGGTGTATACCCCGCTCGGCCAGCTCGATTTCTCCGCCGAGCTGGCGCGTATCGCCGCCGCCAAGCCCGATGCGTTCTTCGTGTTCATGCCCGGCGGGATGGGCGTCAACCTCGTCAAGCAGTACCGCCAGGCGGGGCTGGAGAAGCTCCCGTTCCTGTCGGTGTTCACGGTGGATGAATCGACCCTGCCGGCCCAGCAGGACGCGGCGCTAGGCTTCCTGTCCGGCATGACCTGGGCGCCCAACACCGATACGCCCGAGAATAGGAGGTTCGTGGCCGACTTCGAGAAGGAGTTCGGCTATGTGCCCGGCAGCTACGCCATGCAGGCCTACGACGCGGCACAGCTGATCGGCAGCGCGGTGAAGGCGGTGGGCGGCAACCTCGCCGACAAGGACGCGCTGCGGGCAGCCATCAGGAAGGCCGACTTCAAGTCTGTGCGGGGCGCATTCCGGTTCAACACCAACGGCTTTCCGGTGCAGGATTTCTACCTCGTGAAGGTGGCCAAGCGCGCCGACGGCAAGTTCCAGACCGAGGTGGTGCAGAAGGTCTTCCAGGACCACGCCGACGCCCATGCTGTCGAGTGCCCGCTGAAGTGAGAAAGGGGTCAGGCCCTGCGGGTCTGACCCCACGGCAGTCGGGCGTCGGGCGTCGGCAGTCGTTAGCCGCGTCCGCCGATCACCGACACCCGACTGCCGACCCCCGACTGCCGTAACCGCTCATGTCCACCACCCTGCTCATCGTCCAGGTTCTGAACGGTCTGCAGCTCGGGATACTGCTGTTCCTGGTGGCGGCGGGGCTCACCCTGGTGTTCGGGGTGATGGACTTCATCAACCTCGCCCACGGCGTCCAGTACATGCTGGGCGCCTACCTGGCCGTGATGCTCTACGGCGCCACCGGCAGCGTGCTCGCCAGCATGGCGCTCACCTTGCCGGCCTCGCTCCTGTGCGGGCTCGTCCTGGAGGCGCTGGTGTTCCGGCACCTTTATCAGCGCCACCATCTGGAGCAGGTGCTGGCGACCTTCGGCGTGATCCTGTTTCTGAACCAGGGGGTGAAGATCGTCTGGGGCGCGGCGCCGCTCAACATGCCGGTGCCCGCCATCCTCTCCGGGTCGATCCCGCTGATGGAGGGGCTGCGCTATCCGGTCTACCGCTTCGCCATCATGGCCGCGGGCTTGGGCGTGGCGGCGGCGCTCTATCTCGGCATCACCTCCACCAGGGCCGGCATGCTGGTGCGGGCCGGCGCCACCGATGCGCCGATGGTCTCCGCGCTCGGCGTCGATATCAAGCTGCTGTTCACCATCGTGTTCGGCTGCGGCGCCATGCTGGCGGGATTCGCCGGCGCCATGGTGGCGCCGATCCTGTCGGTGGAGCCCGGCATGGGCGACCAGATCCTGATCCTCGCCTTCGTGGTGATCGTGATCGGCGGCATCGGCTCCATCCGTGGCGCGTTCGTGGCCGCCCTGCTGGTGGGCGTGATCGACACACTGGGCCGCTCGTTCGCGACCGACCTGCTGCGCCTGTTCCTGAGCCCCAGCACCGCGCGCACGATCGGGCCGGCGCTGGCCTCCATGTCGATCTATCTGCTGATGGCCGGCGTGCTGGCCGTGCGGCCCGCCGGCCTGTTCCCCGCCAGGGGACGTGCCTGATGCCCCCTCGACTGCGCGCTGTCCTGGATGCCGTGGCGCGCGGGCTCTGCGCCCTCACGTTCGACCAGCGCATGGCCGCCGGCCTGTTCGCCGCCATTGCTCTGCTGCCTCTGCTGGCACCGCTCCTCGGCGGCGGCTATGTGCTGCACATCGGCGGACGCGCGATGATCCTGGCTCTGGCCGCCATCTCCCTGGAGCTGCTGATCGGTGTCGGCGGCATGGTCTCGTTTGGGCACGCGGCGTTCCTCGGCATCGGCGCTTACGGCGCCGGCATCGCCGCCAGCCACGGCCTCGGCACGCTCGCTGTGGCCCTGCCGGCGGCGCTGGCCGCCTCCGCGGTTTTTGCGCTCCTCACCGGGGCCATCGCGGTGCGTACCCGCGGTGTCTACTTCATCATGATCACCCTGGCGTTCGGGCAGATGGGCTTCTTCGTCGCCACCTCGCTCGCGCCCTACGGCGGCGACGACGGCCTCGGCTGGCCGGGGCGCACGCTGATGCTCGGAACCCACGCGCTCAAGAACGAGACGGTGTTCTTCTATGCGACCGTGGGTGCTGCCGCGGCGGCCTACGTGCTGACGAGCCGCCTCGCCGCCTCGCGCTTCGGCCGTGTGCTGCGCGGGCTGACGGGCAGCGAGACGCGGCTGCAGGCCATCGGCTTCGCGCCCTATCCGTTCCGGCTCGCGGCCTACGTCATCGCGGGGACGATGTGCGGCGCTGCCGGGTTCCTGCTCGGCAACCACGCCGAGTTCGTGAGCCCGGCCTACATGCACTGGCAGCGCTCGGGCGAGCTGATCGTGATCGTGCTCCTGGGCGGAACCGGCACCATGTACGGCCCGGTCCTCGGCGCGGTCGTCTATGTGCTGCTGGAGGAGGTCCTGTCGGGGTTCACCGAGCATTGGAAGGCGATCCTGGGGCCGATCCTGGTGCTGGTGGTGCTCTTCGCCAAGGGCGGGATGGCCGGCGGCATCGAGCAGGCGGTGGCCGCGTGGCGTCGCCGCAGGCCGGGGCCGCGCGAGCTGGTCGAGGCGCTGGCAACATTGGCCCGGCGGCGGGCGGCGGGCCGGTCGGCCGCCGCTGTCGCCCGATGGGAGCAGGCGGGGGAGGCGGCACGGCGCCAGCGCGATCTGGTCTGGCCGATCGTTAAGCGCGCGCTCGGCCGCGCGCGGGTCCGCGTCGCCGCGTGGAGAGGGGACCTGGGCGTGATGACCGAGGAAGGTCTGGCGCGGCTGTTCCAGCAACGCCGGAGCCTCACGCTCGCTTTGGGGCGGCAACTCGATGGACTTCTCTCCCTCCTGAAAGGCACTGTCGCCGAGGCCCAGGCGCGCTGGCACCCCTGGAAGATGGCGTTTGGAAGGCGGCTGGTGTCCCTCGTACTTCTCGCCGAGCGCAACATCGCCGATGCCGCCCAACGCTGGAAGCGACGATGAGCCGCCCCCTCCTCATCCTGGAGCGGCTGCAGAAGGCCTACGGCGCCCTCAGGGTGACCGACGGCGTCGATCTCGCCGTTGCGGCCGGAGAGACGCACGCCGTCATCGGTCCCAACGGTGCCGGCAAGACCACGCTCATCAACCAAGTCTCCGGCGCCGCGCTCCCCGATGCCGGCCGTATTCTCTTCGATGGGCGGGATATCACAAGCCTCCCCATGCCCGCCCGTGCCGCCCTGGGGCTCGCGCGCTCGTTCCAGATCACGCAAATCCTGCCGCGGTTCAGCGCGCTGGAGAACGTGGCGCTGGCGGTGCAGGCGCGTTGTGGCTCCAGCTTCAGGTTCTGGCGGCCGGCGGCGGGCGAATCCGCGCTCAACGCCCCGGCCATGCAAGCGCTGGCGACGGTCGGCCTGGGCCGGCGGGCGCAGATGCCGGCGGGCGCCCTCTCGCACGGCGAGAAGCGCCGGCTGGAGCTGGCCATCGCGCTGGCCCAGGCGCCCAAGCTCCTCCTGCTCGACGAGCCCATGGCCGGGGTGGGAGCCGAGGAGACGCGCGGGCTCATCGAGACTCTCAAGGGCCTGAAGCGGCGCCACACTCTCGTCCTGGTGGAGCACGACATGCAGGCGGTGTTCGCGCTGGCCGACCGCATCTCGGTGCTGGTGGAGGGCCGCATTATCGCCACCGGCAGCCCGGGGGCGGTGCGCGCCAACCCCGAGGTGCGGGCCGCCTATCTGGGGAAGGCGGCATGAGCGACGCCCTGCTCACCATCTCCGGCCTGCAGGCCGGCTACGGCGAGGCGCAGGTGCTGCTCGGCGTCGACCTTGTCGTCGGGAAAGGCGAGGTGGTGAGCCTCATGGGCCGCAACGGCATGGGCAAGACCACCACCGTCCTGGCGCTCATGGGCCTCCTGCCCCTCACTGCCGGCGACATCCGCTTCGACGGGCGCCCGATTGCTGGCGAGCCGCCTTTCCGCATCGCCCAGGCCGGCATCGGCCTCGTTCCGGAGGGCCGGCACATCTTCCCCACCCTCACGGTGGAGGAGAACCTGATCGCCACCGCCGCGCCCCGCGAGGGGCGGCCGGGTTGGACGTTGGAGCAGGTCTACGCCTTCCTGCCGCGGCTGGCCGACCGCCGGCGCCACTGGGGTGACCAGCTCTCCGGCGGCGAGCAGCAGATGCTGGCCATCGGCCGCGCCCTCATGACCAACCCGAGGCTCCTCGTGCTCGACGAGGCCACCGAGGGGCTCGCGCCCATGATCCGCGAGGAGATCTGGGACCGTCTCGCGGCGCTCAAGCGCGACGGCCTCTCGATGCTGGTAATCGACAAGACCGTGGACGCCCTCATGCAGCTCTGCGACCGCCACCTCATCCTGGAGAAGGGCCGCGTGGTGTGGCAGGGCACCTCTGATGCGTTGGCAGCCGACCCGGTGGCGTGGGACCGGTATTTGTCGGTGTAGCTCGGTGCGGCCGAGTTTCGTCTCAGACCCTCTGGGTCTGACACCATGGACTCCGACGCCGGCTTGTGTGGCGGTGTCAGACCCAGAGGATCTGACACCACGGTTGGAACGCGGACATTGCCGGTCTATGAGTAGAGCAGCAGGCCGAATGCAGGGGAGCGATTTCCATGAAGGCGATGAAGGCGGGGGTCACCAAGGCGGGCAAGGGCATCGACAACATCGCCTGGAACATCCTGGGACAGACGTATGTGCCCAAGCAGGTGAGCGAGTCCTCTTTCTCCTGGCACGCGCTGCTCCCGCCGGGCACTTTCGTGCCGCCGCACATCCACGCCGACCAGGACGAGTTCATCTACGTGCTGGAGGGCAAGTTCGACCTGATCCTCGACGGCAAGGAGGCGACCGCTACCGCGGGCGATCTCATCCGGCTGCCGATGAGGGTCATGCATGGGCTCTTCAACAAGAGCGACCAGCCAATCAAGTGCCTGTTCTGGGTGTCGCCCACCGGCAAGCTGTTCGACCTGTTCAAGAAGATCCACAACGTGCCGGATCCGGAGGAGGTGACGCGCCTCGCTGCCCTGCACAACATCAACTTCCTGCCGCCTCCAAAGTAGGCTTCGGTTGGCGCGCAGGGGCGCCAGCCAACGGTGCAGGGGTCAGACCCCTCGCACCGAACCTGGTGCCGGAAATCCACCGATCGAGGCGAGGGGTCTGACCCCTTCTCCCTCATCGTCCTGGAATTCACGCGTCCCGGCGGCTTCGGGAAGCGCGCGACGGGCGTGCGCTGGCCTGCTTGGCCCGGTTCACCTGCTCCTTCGCGAAGCCGGCCAGCTGGGCATAGCCCTTGACGATGGCCTCGCGCTCGGCGTGGCTCAGCACGTCGTCGATGCTCTTGAAGCCGTCGGGAGCGCGGCGCTCCACCTCGTCGATCACGCCCTCGGGGCCGCCGTTGCGGTTGTTGCGGACGATCTCCGCGGTCTTGGGCAGCCGCTCCGCCTCGTAGGCCGCCAGCGCCGCGCGCGGGTGCTCGGCGGCCACCAGGGCGTCGGCCAGGCAGCGCGCGTCGAGGATCGCCTGGCTCGCCCCGTTCGAGCCCACGGGGTACATGGGGTGCGCCGCGTCGCCGAGCAGCGTCACGCGGCCGTGCGTCCAGCGCGGCAAGGGATCGCGGTCGGCCATGGGGTACTCGTAAAAGCCCGGCGCACCCTTCACCAGTCTGGCCAGATCGACGTGGGGCGTCTCGAACCGCTTCACGTGGGGCATCAGCTCGGCCAGCGTGCCCTTCCGGTTCCAGTCCTCGCGCCGAGGCGGCGGGTCGGAGCCGTCGCCCATGCGGTAGGTCACCACCCAGTTGATGAGCTGTTGGCCGCGCTCTGCCGGCGCGATCGGATAGAGCACGAGCTTGTTGTTGAAGCCGCCGCCCACGATCATGGTGCGCCCGTCCAGGAAGCCCTTGGCCGCTGTGGCGCCGCGCCACATCAGCACGCCGTTCCACTTGAGCCCGGCCTCGCCGGGGTAGAGCCGGCGTCGCATCGTCGAGTGGATGCCGTCGCAACCCACCAGGATGTCGCCCTCGGTGGTGAGCCGCTCGGCCTTGGCACCTTTCCGGAAGCGGGCCTTGATGCCCCCTTCCGTCTGCGAGAACGACGTGAGCGCATGGCCCGCGTGCACCGCCTTGCGGCCGAGCCGGTCGAGCACTGCCTCGTAGAGCACGCGCTGCAGCCGGCCGCGGTGGATGGAGAACTGCGGCACCTGGTAGCCGGCGTCAACCCCGCGCGGCTCGCGCCAGATCTCCTGGCCGAAGCGATTGGCGTAGATCAGCTCGCGGGTGCGGATCGCCACCTCGTCGAGCCGCGGCAGCAGGCCGAGCTCGGCCAGCTCGGCGATGGCGTGGGGGAGCACGTTGATGCCGACGCCCAGCTCGCGGAAGCGCCGGGAGGCCTCGTAGACCTGGCAGCGGATGCCGCGCGCCTGGAGCATCAGGGCCAGCGTCAGCCCGCCGATGCCGCCTCCGACTATGACCACTTCCATCGGCCAGATATCCCCGTCGCCCGGTCCTCGCGCCTCGCCTTGCGGGCTTGTTTCAGCTTAGCGCGGGCGCGGCTGCAAGGGAATCGGTCGGCCGAGGAGAGGGGCGGATCGGTTGGCGAGCCCCGAGCGCTGTGGCTCCCGCCACGCTTGCCACTTCGGTCGCGCCGGGGTCGAATGCGGCCTTCGCAAAGACGAGCCAGAGACGGGGAGACTCGATGAGCAAGCCGGCATCGGAAGGATCGCGTGGGGGGGCCGTCGGGCGGGTGCGGGAGTATCTCGACTCCGGCGCGTTCGAGTTGGAGCTGACCCGGCGCGTGGCGATCAGGACGGAGAGCCAGAAATTCCCCGATCCGGCGGCGCTCGCCGAGTGCCGCCGCTACCTCGACGAGGAGATGACGCCCGCCTTCGCCGCCATGGGCTTCGCATCGAAGATCTACGACAACCCGGTTGCGGGCCAGGGGCCGGTGCTGCTGGCCACGCGCATCGAGGACGAGGCGCTGCCGACCGTTCTCGGCTACGGCCATGGCGATGTCGTGCGCGGGCTGGAGGACCAGTGGACCAAGGGCAAGGGGCCGTGGGTGACCGCGCGCGAGGGCGAGCGCATCTATGGCCGCGGCACCGCCGACAACAAGGGCCAGCACACCGTCAACATGGCGGCACTCCGCGCGGTCATGGACGAGCGCGGCGGCCGGCTTGGGTTCAACGCCAAGTTCATGATCGAGATGGGCGAGGAGGCCGGCTCCAAGGGCCTCAAGGCACTGGTGCGCCGGCACAAGGCCGACTTCGCCGCCGACCTCCTGGTCGCCTCCGACGGCCCCCGCGTCCGCCAGGACCGGCCGACGCTCTCTCTCGGCTGCCGGGGTGCGTGCAACTTCGACCTGGAGGTGGACCTGCGCGAGGGCGGCCACCACTCCGGCAACTGGGGCGGCCTGCTCGCCAACCCAGGCTTCATCCTGGCGCACGCGCTCGCCTCCATCGTCGGGCCCAGGGGCGAGCTGCTGATCGAGGACCTGAAGGCGCCGCCCATGTCGCCGGCCGTGCAGGCGGCGCTGGCCGACATCGAAATCGACGGCGGCGACACGGGACCCCCGGTCGACGAATGGTGGGGCGAGCCGGACCTGAGGCCGGCCGAGCGCGTCTACGCCGCCAACACGTTCAATATCCTGACCTATTGGTGCGGTACGCCCGGCCGGCCGGTCAACGCCATCCCGCCCAAGGCGGTCGCCAACTGTCAGCTGCGCTTCGTCGCCGGCACCAGGGTGGGCGACAGCATTCCCGCCGTCGAGCGCCACCTCCGCGCCAACGGCCACCATCTCGTCAAGGTGCTGCCGCCGCCCGCCGCCAACGACGGAGAGTTCACGGCCACCCGCACCGAGCCCGACCACCCCTGGGTTGAGTTCGCAAAGGCCTCGCTGCAGCGCTCCTCCAACGTCAAGCCGGCCATCGTGCCCTCCATGGGTGGCTCCATCTGCAACGATATCTTCACCGACGACCTCGGGCTGCCGACGGTCTGGATTCCCCATTCCTACGCCGCCTGCTCCCAGCACTGGCCGGACGAGCACATCCTGGTGCCCCTCACGCGCAGCGCGCTCGAGGTGATGGCAGGCCTCTACTGGGACCTCGGCGAGGGCGGCACGCCAGCGCGGAAATCGTAGCAAGCCGTAGGGTGGGTTAGCCGCGAAGCGGCGTAACCCACCGTTGGCAGCCTCCGACATGGTGGGTTACGGCCCTTCGGGCCTAACCCACCCTACATCGCAGCGCAGATGGATTAGGGGGCAGGACGCCGCTGAAGTAGGCATTGCGGCGCGGCGTGGCCGGATGACCCTTGACGCCGGCCGCAACGGTCATGCTGAATGTTGGTGCGTGGAGCAAAAATCCGTCCTAATGGCCGCGCGGAAAGGGAATCCAATGTCGAAACGTCTCTTGGCCGCGGCTGTTGCGTTCGCTGCTCTTGCGGCCGGTCCGGCGCTCGCGGACAAGCGCGACAACACCGTCCGCTTCGCCTACGACCAGGTGATCGAGAACGTCGATCCCTACTTCAACAACGTCCGGCTCGGCGTCATCCTCGGGGCCAACGTCTGGGACACCCTGCTCTACCGCGACCCTGCGACCAACGAGTACAAGGGGCAGCTCGCCACCTCCTGGAAATGGATCGACGACAGGACGCTGGAGCTTGAGCTGCGCAAGGGCGTCAAGTTCCACAACGGCGAGGACTTCGACGCCGACGACGTGGCCTTCACGCTCAACTTCGCCTCGGACCCGGCCAACAAGTCGACCCAGCAGACCAACATCAAGTGGATCGCCAAGGTCGAGAAGCTCGATCGGTACAAGGTGCGCATCCACACCAAGGAGGTGTTCCCGGCTGCCCTCGAGTACCTTGCCGGCCCGCTCGTCATCCACCCGAACGAGTACTACGCCAAGGTCGGCCCCAAGGGCATGAACGAGAAGCCGGTCGGCTCCGGCCCCTATCGCTTCGTCGAGCACATCGTCGGCAAGAGCATCAAGCTGGAGAAGAACCCGAGCCCGTGGTCCGGCTCCAACAAGCCGGTGCCGAAGATCGACAAGGTCGAGATCCGCATGATCCCGGACCGCCAGACCCAGGTGGCGGAGGCGCTGTCCGGCGGCATGGACCTCATCATGAACGTCGAGTACGCCCAGGCCCAGCAGCTCAAGGCGGCGCCGCAGCTGACCGTGCAGGCTGGCGGCACCATGCGCATCGTGTTCCTGCTCTTCAACGCCGGCGCCGACACGCCGGCCAAGGAGCTCCAGAACCTGAAGGTGCGCCAGGCCATTGCCCACGCCATCGACAAGGAGACCATGGCGAAGACGCTGGTCGGCGAAGGCGCGCCGCTCCTCGATGCCATCTGCTTCCCGAGCCAGGTGGGTTGCGACACCAGCCAGGCCGCGAAGTACGAGTACGACCCGGCCAAGGCCAAGAAGCTGCTGGCCGAGGCCGGCTTCGGCGGTGGGCTCACCGTCACCCTGATGGCGTACCGCGAGCGGCCGCAGACCGAGGCCATGATCAACTACCTGCGCGCCGTGGGCATCAACGCCGATCTCAAGTACATGCAGTATGCGGCCATGCGCGAGCAGCAGCGCGCCAACAAGGCCCCCATCACGCACCAGACCTGGGGCTCGTTCAACGTCAACGACGTGTCGGCCTCCACCTCGGCCTACTTCAAGGGCGTGGACGACGACATGACCAGGGACCCGGAGGTGATCGCGCTGCTGACCACGGGCGACACCAACATCGACCCCAAGGTGCGCAACGACGCCTACCGCCAGGCCCACAAGCTGATTACCGAGCGCGCCTACGCGGTGCCGCTCTACGCCCTCGTCACCTGGTATGTGCAGAACAAGGATCTGGCGTTCAAGCCCTATCCGGACGAGCTGCCGCGCTTCTACGAGATGGCGTGGAAGTAGAGGCAATAGGCAGTAGGCAATCGGCAATAGGCAATAGTAGGTGATGCATTCGTTCGTATGGTTCCTATTGCCTATTGCCTATTGCCGAAGGGCCGGTAACCGCAGGGGTTCCCTTCGATGCTCGCCTATTCCGCCAAGCGCCTCGGCCTTGCGATCCTGGTGGCGCTGCTCGTGTCGGCGGTGGCATTCGCGCTGCTCCGGCTGTCGGGCGACCCGGCGCTGGCCATCGCCGGCGAGGGTGCGCGCCAGGCCGACATCGAGCTGGTGCGCACGACCTATGGTCTCGACCGGCCCCTGCCGGTGCAGTATCTCGACTGGCTGTGGACCGTCGCGCGCGGCGATCTCGGCCAGTCGCTCTATTTCCGCACCGGCGTACGGGGCCTCATGGCCGACAAGCTGCCGGTGACATTCTGGATCGGCGGCCTCTCGATCCTGTTTGCGCTCGCCCTCTCGATCCCGCTCGGCGTGCTCGCCGCCGTGTTCGCCGGCAGCTGGATCGACCGCGTCGCGCTGGCCGTCGCCGTGGTTGGGCAGGCGCTGCCGACGTTCTTCTTCGCGCTCGTGCTGATCATGCTGTTCTCGATCGACCTCAGGTGGCTGCCGGTGTCGGGCAGCGATACGTGGGCGCATTTCGTGATGCCCACCATCGCGCTCGGCTACTACGTGACCCCGCCGATGATGCGGCTGGTGCGCGCCGGCATGATCGAGGTGCTCTCCTCCGACTACATCCGCACCGCGCGCGCCAAGGGGCTGTCGGGCGCGAGCGTGGTCTTCAAGCACGGGCTGCGCAACGCGGTGGTGCCGGTGGTGGCGCTGGCTGCCGTGCAGCTCGGCTATCTGCTCGGCGGCTCCATTGTGATCGAGACCATCTTCGCGCTGGACGGGCTCGGCTACCTCGCCTACCAGTCAATCACGCACAAGGATTTCCCCGTCACGCAGGCAGTGCTGCTGCTGCTGTCGCTGATCTACGTGCTGCTGACGCTGGCTGCCGATCTGCTCAACGCCTTCCTCGATCCGCGCATCCGGGTCTCGTGATGGATGGCACGGCCACCACGCCCGCAACCACTCCGGCCCCGACCCCCGCCGAGGTTGGGCTGTCCCCGCCCGGCGTGCTGCGGCGGGTGCTCGGCCATCCGGGCCTGGTCGCCGGCATAGTGCTGCTCGGCTTCTGCGTGGCGATGGCGGTGCTGGCGCCGCTGCTCGCCCCACACGATCCCTATGCGCAGAACCTCACCCAACGGCTGATCCCGCCGGTATGGTACGAGAAGGGCTCGTGGGCGCACCCGCTCGGCACCGACAACCTCGGCCGCGACTATCTCTCCCGCACGCTCTACGGCGCACGCATCTCGCTGCTGATCGGCCTGTCGGTGATGCTGATCTCCGGCCTCATCGGCACCGCGCTGGGGCTCGTTGCCGGCTATTTCGGCGGGCGCGTCGATCTCGCCGTCAACTTCATCATCACCGCCCGGCTCGCCATGCCGGTGGTGCTGGTCGCGCTCGCCGTCGTCGCCATGATCGGCGGCTCCCTCCTGGTGGTGATCATGACGCTTGGACTCCTGAAGTGGGACCGCTTCGCCGTGGTCATGCGCTCGGCCACCATGCAGGTGCGCGGGCTCGACTACGTCGCCGCGGCCGAGGCGGCGGGTGCCGGCCGGCTGCGCGTGCTGGCCGGGGAGATCCTGCCCAACGTCTTTCCGCACCTGATCGTGGTCGCCACCGTCGAGTCCGGCTCGGCGATCCTGCTGGAGGCGGCGCTCTCCTTCCTGGGTCTCGGCGTGCAGCCGCCGCTGCCGTCGTGGGGGCTGATGATCGCCGAGGCCAAGAACTTCATGTTCTTCTCGTTCTGGCTGATCGCCATTCCGGGTACGGCGCTGGCCGCCCTGGTGCTCGGCATCAACATGGTGGGCGACGGCCTGCGCGACGTGTTCGCCCCGGAGGGCCGTGCATGAGCGCCGCCGGCCCGCCGCTGCTGGAGGTCAAAGGCCTCTCGGTGGACATTCGCACTCCGGCGGGCGACCTGCAGGCGGTACGCGACATCTCCTTCGATGTGGCCCGCGGCGAGACCGTGTGCCTCGTCGGCGAGTCGGGCTGCGGCAAGTCCATCACCTCGCTGGCCGTCATGGGGCTCCTGCCGAGGGCCGCCCGCGCCCACGCCGCCCGCCTTGCCTTCGACGGCCTCGACCTCACGGGACTCGGACCCGCCGCCCGCAATCGCCTCCGCGGCAGCCGCATGGCCATGATCTTCCAGGAGCCGATGACGGCGCTGAACCCGGCCTGGACCATCGGCGAGCAGCTGGTCGAGGTCCACCGCCGCCACGTCGGCCAGGGCAGCGCCGCCGCGAGAGCGCGCGCCGTGGACCTTCTCGCCAAGGTGGGCATTGCCTCGCCGGCACAGCGGCTTGGCCAGTATCCGCACCAGCTGTCGGGCGGCCTGCGCCAGCGCGTGATGATCGCCATGGCCCTGATGTGCGAGCCGGAGCTCCTTATCGCCGACGAGCCTACCACCGCGCTGGACGTGACGATCCAGGCCCAGATCCTGCGGCTGCTCGCGGATCTGCGCCGCGAGCTCGGCATCGCCCTCCTCCTCATCACCCACGACCTCGGCGTGGTGGCGCGCATCGCCGACCGGGTCAACGTGATGTACGCCGGAGCCATCGTCGAGAGCGCCACCGCCGCCCGGCTGTTCGCCGACCCGCGCCACCCCTACACCCGGGGCCTGCTCGCCTGCTTGCCGCGCCCCGGTGTGACGCGGGCGGGCGAGCGGCTCGGCACCATTCCTGGAGTGGTTCCGTGGCTGATGGGCGGCATCGCAGGCTGCGCCTTCCGCTCGCGCTGCCCGGTTGCACTCCACGAGTGCGCCACCGCGGTGCCCGAGCGTGAGGCAGCCCCCGGCCACCGCTTTGCCTGCGTGCATGAGACGGTCCCCGAACGGGTGCCGGCATGACCGCCCTGATCGAGATGGACGACTTGCGCCGCACCTTCAGCGTGCGGCGCGGCCTGTTCGCGCCGGCGGCCACACTGCATGCCGTCGCCGGCGTCAGCCTCACGGTCCGCAAGGGCGAGGTGCTCGGCATCGTGGGGGAATCGGGCTGCGGCAAGTCCACGCTCGCGCGCATGATCCTGGGCCTGCTTCCACCGTCGGCCGGCAGCGTCCGCCTCGGCGGGCGCGATGTGCGCTCAATTCCGCGTCGCGAGATCGCGCGGCGCATGCAGCCGGTGTTCCAGGACCCCTACTCGTCCCTCAACCCGCGCCGGCGCATTGCCGATATCGTCCAGCTGCCGCTGGACGTGCAAGGCGGCG